>Ga0306925_10000850_pt1 | contig 23498 bp, 22 predicted proteins | sample flu12Cox44000176_FD_203755 | JGI IMG/M metagenome (GOLD analysis project Ga0306925, IMG submission 203755) | Lab enrichment of tropical soil microbial communities from Luquillo Experimental Forest, Puerto Rico - flux8day.12C.oxic.44.000.176 (v2)... | ecosystem: Environmental > Terrestrial >... | reverse complement strand
ACCCCATCAGGGCCAGCGGTCCACCCGGACTGCACCAACAGGCCGGACACATGACTGCAAGCGACCTCTGCGCTGCACGCCAAATGATCTCTTGCCAGGCGGGGGCCATCCACACATGAAGCGCCGCTCGTTCATCACGCTGCTCGGCGGCGCGGCGGCCGCGTGGCCGCTCGCGGCGCGAGCGCAGCAGGCGGCGATGCCGGTGGTCGGGTTCCTCGACCCCAGATCGCCGGACGGGATGACGGAGCGTCTGCGCGGATTTCGCCAGGGCCTCAAAGACACCGGCTATGTCGATGGCGAGAACGTGGCGATCGAATACCGCTGGGCCGAGGGTCAAAACGATCGACTACCAGCGCTGGCGGACGAATTGGTTCGCCGGCGGGTCGCCATGATCGCCGCCTTTGGAATTGTCGCGGCGTTTGCGGCCAAGGCGGCAACCACGACGATCCCGATCGTCTTCGCCGCCGCCCTAGACCCGGTGAGGCTCGATCTTGTCGCCAGCCTCGCCCGGCCGGGCGGCAACCTGACAGGTATCAATATTTTCACGACTGAGTTGGTGGCAAAGCGCCTGGAGCTCCTGCGCGAGCTGGTGCCCGGAGCAGTTCGTGTGGCCGTGCTGGTCAATCCGACCTATCCGGATTCCGAGCTCATGGTGAGAGACGTCGCAGCGGCTGCACGCGCGATGGGGTTGCAAATCCAGGTCCTCAACGCCAGCACCAGCCGCGAGATCAATGCCGCCTTCGCAAGTCTTGTGCGCGAGCGGCCCGACGCCCTCTTCGTCGGCGGCGAGCCTTTCTTGAACAGCCGGCGTGTCCAATTGGTCCACCTGGCGTCGCGCCATGCAGTCCCCGCGACATATGCGCTGCGTGACTACGCCGAAGTCGGTGGGCTGATGAGCTACGGACCCAACATCGCGGATGCGTTTCGTCAGGTCGGAATCTATACCGGCCGCATCCTCAAGGGCGCAAAGCCCGCGGACCTGCCGGTCGTACAGGCGAGCAAATTCGAGCTAGTCATCAACGCCGAAACGGCCAGGATGCTCGGCCTCGAAATTCCGCCCACGCTGCTCGCGCGTGCCGACGAGGTGATTGAGTGATGTGAACGGGAGGGAGGTTCGAAATGAAACTTCCCCGCCGGAAATTTCTGCATCTGGCCGCGGGCACTGCCGCGCTGCCGGCGGTCTCACTCGCGTGGGCGCCAGCCTACCCGACGCGGCCGGTGCGCATCATCGTCGGCTTTGCCGCCGGGGGCTCGGCCGACATCCTCGCGCGCCTGATGGGTCAATGGCTGTCGGAGCGGCTCGGCCAACCATTCGTCATCGAGAACCGACCCGGTGCCGGCAGCAATATCGGCACCGAAGCGGTCGTGCGCGCGCCTCCGGACGGCTATACACTCCTTCTGGCCAGTTCAGCGAACGCCATAGCCGCATCGCTTTACGACAGGCTCAACTTCGATTTCATCCGCGACATCGCGCCGGTCGCGGGCATCAGCCGCTATTCCAACGTCATCGTGGTACATCCATCATTTCCGGTTAAGACCGTTTCGGCGTTCATCGCCTATGCCAAGGCCAATCCGGGCAAGATCAACATGGGGTCGGGCGGCAACGGAGGCGTGAGCCATGTGTCCGGCGAGCTGTTCAAGCTGATGGCTGGCATCAGCATGCTCCACGTGCCTTATCGCGGCACTGCGCCCGCCCTGACAGAGCTGCTCGGTGGGCAGGTGCAGGTGGTGTTCGCCGACGTGTCCTCCGCGGTCGAGCACATCAGGGCCGGCAAGCTGCGTCCGCTGGCGGTGACTACCGCATTGCGTTCGGAAGCGCTGCCGGGAATTCCGACTGTTGCAGAATCCGTGCCCGGTTACGAGGCGAGCACGTGGCAGGGGATCGGCGCGCCAAAAAACACGCCCGTCGAAATCGTCGACAAGCTCAACAAGGAGATCAATGCCGGCCTCGCCGATCCCAACATGAAAGCGCGGCTCGCTGACCTCGGTGGCACGGTGCTTGCGGGTTCGCCCGCTGACTTCGGCAAGCTGATCGCTGAGGAAACCGAGAAGTGGGGCAAGGTGGTCAAGTTCTCAGGGGCTAAGGCGGATTGATGCCGCCGAACGTTCCATAATCACCGTTGAACTAAGCCGCTGTCGCGGCATTGGAGATCGTTGCAAGGTCGGGAGGTTCGCTGGCATGATCACGGTGCGACGAGACGCAGTGAGGACGCAAGGCCGTGCACCGAAGGGCAGCGGAGATCAACGAGATCGCGAACCCATCACGCAGAGGTTGTCAAATGCGACATTTCTGCCACAGCTAACACTTTGAAATCACAGGACACACCAAACCCACTTTCCGCACATTCGTGCCGTAACGCTCAAGTTGTACTCGCGGCCACCGTCCTCACGGGTCGAAATTCGTCCGAGCTGAAAGTCTCCCTCGCTGCTCGACAGTGCCAGCGGCTTCGTTCAACGAAGGTTTCTTTAAGGTCGCGCTCATCTGCGTGTTCGAGGCTCGTCTCCACCGAGCGACCTCATAGAAACCTCACCGTTATGCGAACCGCACCACCGGCCGTAGTGAGGCCATGAGCCATTCAGTTGCGCGGCGGTGCTGGAGTCCATTCAGTGCCCCACGACGGGCCGTCGCGTTCGCTCACGCCGACGATTTGAACCGCAAGCGCAACGCCGCCGACAAAACAGCAGGGGCGAACCAAGGAGGCACGGCCATGCTGGCAGAAATCTTCATGCTCCGATTGGAAGCGGCAGCGCGGGCGGCCAAGGAAGCGGCCAACAGCTCGCGGTTTGTCCCGATCACATTGCCGACTGCGAAGGCGTCCTAGATCCCAACCTAATTCTAAGGAAAACGCCCCGACCCGTCACGCACGGGCAACGGGCCGGGACTTGTCATCTACCCCCCGTTGGTCGGCAGGCGCAGATGACCAACTGACTAACGCGGGGGCCTGCCGCCCGGTTCGGTGTCCGTTGATGCACTGAGAGACAAAGAAAGCCCCGGGGCTGTCGGCAAGGTTCAAATGTGTCGGTGCTTAGGATTCAAGCCTCTTGCTTTGTGCCGACGTGATGTCGAAACGCAGATTGACGGCCATCTCGATCTCGTGACCGCAATTCTCGCAAAACCAGACATGACGGACTTCGTGGTTGCTCACGTACGCCGACCACTCTGGTGCGACCAATAGGTCATTGCATTCGCTGCACACCATTCCAGAGCGCGCAAGATTGTCCATCCAAGTGGTCGCCATAACCACCTCCCTGATTTTCTTGGCTTCTTATGGCGTGTGGACATAAAAGCATTATGACACTTCGACGGTCAAATGGTGCGCGGTGTGACTAGATGGTGAGAGCATCTCGGCGACCCAGGCGGTTTGTACTCCTACCAAAGAACCCGTGACGAGAGCAGCGAAATCGCGCATCGTAGTTGTCCGACCCGGCCGCCAGTCACGACGGGTTGGGTTTCCTCAAAGGCAACTGAAGCCCCGCTACGTCGGGGCTTTTTTGCGGCCCGCGCGCTAATGAAAATGCGCCCCGACCCGCCGCCTTCTGCACGACGGGCCGGGACTTGCCACAACGCAGTCTGCTTGGGCGCGTCATGACCAACTGACCAACGGCCGCACTTGCCGCCTGGTTCGGTGCCCGTCGATGGGTCTTACCATCGACCGTAGCGCGCGTCGAAGGTCTCGTCGGTAGGCGGGATCTTCCACGCGCCACCAACGCCGTCGAAGCCGTCAAGCCTAAAGGACTTCATCAGGTCAACCGACCCATCGCTTAATTGAAACCGAAGCTTTGGGGCCGCCGGGTCGATAGGCTTCACGCGCGCCACCTCGATCTGCGGCGGGTTCGCTGTCGTCGCTTGAATTGGCTGCGTCATCGACTGTGCAACTGCGGCGAGCGGCCATCCAGCCGCCGCGCCGCCGAGAAACGTGGCTAAGAATTTTCGTCGTTCAATGTAGCTTGCCATGTGACCCTCCGGTTGGGGGTCATTCAGGTAATGGAGGAATGATACCACGCTTCCATCGCGCCGTTGTGACTTGCGCCTATAGAAAACCCTTGTCCTAATTTGACTTTGAGGCTTTCCTACCACCGCGAATAGACGGCCGTAACAGAATCAGCCCATAATTTCGTGGGCTAGTGACGAAACCAGCTCCCCGCTTCCACCGTCATTAGCCCCGAGCCCTGACCGTCCTCCACGCGTCGGGGCTCACTCTCAAAGAGAGCCCCGCCAGGGCGGGGCTGAGTCTCCTTAGGAACGAAAGTTGTGGGGATCGTCATGACACCCACCTATCCTAATTTACGGGCAAGCGTGTCCTAATTGGGGCCGCCGCTCTCCCTATTGGCTCAAAATGAAGAACTCGGATGCTCCGGCCGTGAAGCGGGAAGCCGAGGAGGAGTGGGGCAAAAAGAAAATGTGGATAACGGCACACGACCGGCGGCCTTTCATGGTCCGCCATAGAGGGGCCGCTCCAAGCTGACACGTTGCTACTGTAGTGTTGGAAGACCCCTAAACTTAAGCCCCGCCTAAGCGGGGCTTTTCTTTCAGACCTGCCGCCAACTCTTCGCAAACGCCTCCATCGCGGCCTCGCGCGTAGCCTCATAGCCGTCCGTACCACGACGCATCAGCGAACACGTCATACGTCGTCGTCGCTTCCAATCGCCAATTAAGCGGGAGTCATTCGCGCTCGAGGATCAGTGGGGAACGCGGTGCGTTTGACGGGCGCAAAGGGAGAACCGAAACGGCGCATGTCGATCGGGAGCAGCCCCGCGCATGTTTGAAGCAAGGCGGCTTACCCCAGGGTTGCTCTCGAGCTTGCGTTAGCGATTTTAAAACTGCTGGGGTAGCGGTCGGCTCGCAACAGCTCGGCTTTAATCCAATCGACATCCGCGGTGCTGGCATCTGTCGGAGCCAGAATGTCGATAAAGTCAGGTCGGGGGCGACTAAGCTCGACGAATAGCTTAACTGAAAAGACACTGCGGAACTGTCCCTGAGAATACGCAGCTTGGCCGCCTTCCTGCCAAAGCCCAACTTGCCAAAGCCCAGCAGCCATCCGTCCTGTCCCCAGATTTCGAAATCAATCGCATGGTACGCTGCGATTAGCGAGATCTGCTCGCAATTCAAGGAGTCGGTTGCATTTTGCTGTGGAAAACATCAATCATAGGGGGAGCCGTTTAATCGGGCCGGCGAAGTTGATCGCAACTGAGCTCGAGAACACCCGGCTGCGCAAGGCGCTTTCCGATCTGACACTGGATAAGCTCATTCTGCAGGAGGCTGCTCGGGGAAACTTCTAAGCCCCGCGCGTCGCCGTGCCTGCATTGAGCAGGTGCGAGCGTAGCTGCATGTCTCCGACCGTCGCCGCACCATCTACCCTTTGCGCGAATACCTAGCTTCCGGTGGTCTGATGAGCTACGGCTCGAACATCGCTGATGCTTATTTGTCAGAGCGGCGTATATGTGGGCCGTATCATCAAAGGCGAGAAGCCCGCCGACCTTCCGACCTGGTGAAGGGACGGGCCGGGACTTGTCACAATGCATCGTCGGGGGCGCGTGCCGTGTGCGACATCGTGAGGGCTGCAGATGCGCGCGCACTCGAACTCGTCGCCGGCTCGGGCCGCGCGATCCCCACCCACGATGGGCGGGCCCCCGTCTGGCGCGTCCTGGGCGGATGAACCCGTTGAGCAAGAGCCAACATTAGCGGGCGGATGGTGACGGATGCGTCAGATTGCACCTGATGCAGCTGTCGCGGCGGCGGGCTCAGTGTCGGTCGACCCGCCACCGTTTCACGCGGCCGGCGGAAATGCCGACCCCCCATGATGGACCGGCCGCGTGCGGATGGTATCTCAACCCGATCGAGCAGGCCCCGGCGATCTACCGTTTCGCGAGTTCACCGCTCCTAATGCGATCAGATTCTTCGTTAAAGCGACCGCAAGAAATCAATGACGTCCTGCTGCTCCCGAGTAGTCAGCCTATTGAAACGTTTGATGACCTCATTTGCCTCGCTGCCATCGCTCTGGTGATCTCGAATGACTTCCACCAGGTTGGTCGTCCGTCCATCATGGAGGAAGAAGATGCGTTGTCCGACGCCCCAGAGAGGAGCGGTTCGGAACTCGTCGGGGCCGGCACCACCTTGCGTGATTCCGTCGGCGAGGCCTTTGCCCATGTGGTGGACGAGAAGGTCGGAGTAAAGATTCGCCGTCTGATTGGAAAGCGCAGCGCTCGGACTGGTCGAGGAGCCGCTCGCGATCTTTGCGCCCGTGGTAAACGAGGGCGTATGGCAGTGGACACAACCAATCCTTGCAAAAGTGGCGCGTCCTTTCTCGCTGGACGGGGTAGCAGGTGCGGGTGGGGCCAGCATCCGCATGAAGTTGGCAAAGGCTTCGATATCGGAGATGACCGCCGTGTTTGAATTGCCTGTAGTCTCGGGGGTAGGCGTGAAGTTGAGTGTGTCCTCAGGAGTAGCGTTAAAGAGGCAGCCCGGCGTCTCGTCGCGCTCCTGCGGAAACAGTTGGTTCGTGACGCCCATCTCGACGTTGTATGCCTCGCCCGCGAACATGAGAAGGGATTTGTTCTGTGCCTTCCACCCGAAACGCGTAATGGTCCCATCGTTTGCACTGCGGTTCACATTTCCGCTTAGGTGAGCATTCGCGTGCCCGGAAATACCCGATGCCGACTTCTCCGATGCGTTAGATTGCATGTTCGCAAGAATGGCCGAGTCTGGAATCGCTTCTATGAGCCCCGCGCCAAAGAGAGGAGTCGGGATTCGGAAAATAATATTCGAATTCCCACCTTGGCCGGTTAGAGGATTTCCCGCTGGAAGGAAGTCGGGTTGGGCGTCGCGGCGATGCTATTCGCCTGGATCAGCAAGCGCGCACAACAAGCAACCGCAAAACTCCGCTCATTCCCGCGAAAGCGGGAATCCAGGGCCAAAAGTCCTAGGTCCCCGCTTTCGCGGGGACGAGCGGGAGAGTGTCTCCGGACACTACGAGCGGTCAGAATTCTCGCCCGACGAGAAGATGATCGACCGAGATCGCGCCGCCGCCGTGCACCAGGAAATACAACGCGGCCACGGTCCACATCAGCGTGTATTCCAAGCCGGTCTTGTTCCAAAAATATCCGCCGACCCGCCAGCGCTCGTAATTGGATACGACGAGAAAGATCACGATCGGGCAGGCGACGAGACGGGTGAACAGCCCGAGCGCGAGCATCGGGCCGCAGATGAGCTGCGTGATGGAGATCGCCGGCGCCCAGAATTTTCCGGGGCGATAGCCGTCGCGGTCGAACTGCCGCGCCAGCTCGGTCAAATTGTGCGATTGCACCCCGGTCGATGGAAACATCCCGAAGGTGTTGCGCAGCCCATGCGGAACGAGCGCAAGCCCCACGACCACGCGCAACAGCGCCTCGGCCCATGGGGCGAGCGCCTGATAGATGGGACCGAGCTGCGGGAAAATGAGCACCGTCGGGTCGATCATCTTGCGTGCGAGCAACTCTCTGCAGTCGTCCCCGCAGGTTATTGGTTGCGGCTACAGCCTGATCTCGCCGAGATTGATGCTGGCCCCGAGACGCGCTTCGACGGATTTCTTGTTCCGGCCCTTCGCCGATATCTCGACCAGATACGTGCCCGAGCCTTCGTCGAGCTTGTCGAATTTGAAATCGCCATAGTTGTCGCTCGTGGTCTCCGCGATCGTTCGGCCATCCTTGCTGAGGCGAACGCTCGCGCCCTCGACACAATCGACGACGCCATTCGTCTCCGCCGCCAGCGTGCCGCCGATGAAGCATTTCGAGTAGCGCCAGAGATTGCGGTAATAAACCCGCGGATGGCTGCCCAATTCGGGTTTCATCACTTCCAGATCCTGTTCGCGCGCCAGGCGCGCCATCTCTTCGTCCTCGACCTTGATCGCGCGCATAGCGCCGGTCGGGCACGATTGCTGGCCGCGGGTCTGCTGCCAGCCCTGGTCGATGAGATGGGCATCGAACGGCCAGATCTGCGGCAGCTGCAACTCTTCGTTCCACCAGATGTGGCCGTAGGGACAGGCCTCGACCAGGTCCTTGCGCCCCTTCGCCTTCTCGGGATCGATGAGCACGATCCCGTCCTCGCGCTTTTTCACCGCGTCGCCGGCCTTGGCCATGCACGGCGGATCGTCGCAGTGATTGCACATGGTCGGAACGTAGGCGATGTCGATCATCGGCACCTGCCCGCGCTCCTTCTGCAGGATGTTGATCCACTTGTGGCCGTGCTTCGGCATCGGCGCGGTATAACCGGGCCAAGCATTGCCGACATATTCATCCATGACCGCGAGCGTGCACAGGTTGCAATTCGTGCACTCGGCCACGTCGATGATCATGTTCCATTTTTGCATCGCATTCACCGTCGAAGCCGCGAGTAAACGCGCTTATGACTCCGTGATGATCGCTCGCACGGTCATTTCGCCGGCACGAGGTGGGCGGCTTTGAGCGTCTCGCGGACCTCCTTGTCCTTCTCCATGCGCGCGAAGGTCTCGGACATGTGCTCGGTGCGGCCGTCCCACGGCTCGACCTGAACCAGCGAGTTCGCGCCCGCGATCGAGTGCGTCGAGTTGGTTTGCGTGCGCTCGGGCGTGAGCAGGTTGAGGCAGCCGCCCCGATCGACCGATTTACCCGGCTCGCCCATCGGCTCGTAGATCGCAGACGACTCGTAGCCGTGGCACACGCCGCGCGGCAGCCGCTGCGTGGGCAGCGCCGCGCAGATCACCGCGCCGCGATCGTTGAAGACCTTCACCAGGTCGTGCTTCTTGATGCCGCGCTCGGCCGCGTCCTCGGCGTTGAGCCGAATGATCCAATAGTAATACCCGTCGACCTTGACCCGATGGTCCTCGATATTGAGCAGGAACGAATCCTTGCCGTCGCCCTGGGTGTGGAACGAGTATTTCGAATGCGGCGTGAGCATCTGCAGCGGGTAGCGCGCGTACATCTCGCCCGAATGCGGCCCCTCCCATGACGGCTCATATTTGACGATCGGCGGCCGCTCGGGGTCGTTGAAGCGCTTGAGGCTATTGCACTCGAATTCGAGCTTGCCGGACTGGGTCTGCAGCCCGCGCAGATATTCCTCGGTGTAGTCGGAAGGCAGCGGCTGCGCCTCCGGCACGTCCTTCTTGCGGTTCTGCCAGAACCAGCGGAAGGAGACCGGCGCACGCAGCTTCTCCTTCTCCGCCGGCACCACGTAGTAACCGCGCTTGATGAACTTTTTCCACGAGATCACCTTGGGCAGATCGGAAGCGAGATAGACGCGCTTGACCCAATCGATCTCGTTGACGCCCTCGGAGAAATAATTGGCGAGGCCGAGCCGCTTGCAGATCTCGTTGAAGATCCAGAAATCGGACTTCGATTCGCCCAGCGGAGCGATGGCCGGCGCCTGGAAGATGATGACGCGGTGGTTGAGCTGCTGCTGGCCGTGGTGGCCGTAGCCGCCGAGGCCCGCCCACTCGCTGATGTCGACGCGTTCGAAATTGGTGCAGGCGGGCAGGATCACGTCGGCGAACTTGGCCTCACCCTCGAACCAGATCGACTGGTTGACCACGAATTCGAGATTGGGCGACTGATACATCCGCACCCAGCGGTTGGTGTTGTTCATGGTGGAGAGGATCGAGCCGCCGTACTTGTACATCATCCGCACCGGGGCATGGCCGGGCGCCGGATAAGAGAACTTGGCGAATTGATGCTCGATTGATTTTCCGACCCAGGGATAGCCCTCAGCCTTGCCGTCGGCGATCGCCTCCGGCGTCCGCAGCCGCGGGATGCGCTGGAAGGTGGTGGACATGCTCGGCAGCTGCGGCATGCGCTGGTAGAGCTCGACCGGCATCGCGGTGTTCTCGAGATCGCCCGACATGCCGCCGTCGGCGTAGCCGGGGAAATAGAACTGGAAGTCGAGCGGGCAGCCCCATTGCAGATTGCCCATGTTGACGCCCGGCTTGCCGAGCCCTTGCATCGCGGTCAGGCACACCATGACGCGCGCCCATTGGATGCCGGTCTGGTTGCGGCAGGCGCCGCCATGGCCGTTGCCCCAGCCGCCGGGTGCGAGATAAACGCGCTTCTTGCCCCATTCGCGCGCGAGCGCGCGCACGTCCTTTGCCGGGACGCCCGTCTCTTGCTCCTGCCACTCCGGCGTCTTGGCGATGCCATCCTCTTCGCCGAGCAGATAGGCCCGCCATTTGTCGAAGCCGACCGTGTGGGTTTTCACGTAATCCTTGTCGTAGAGGTCTTCCTTGATCCAGACATAGGCGATCGCCATGGCCATCGCGACCGAGGTGGTGGGCCTGGGTGCGAACCATTTGCCCGGCAGGAATTGCGCCGACGCGTTGTAGTACGGGTCGACGTGCACGACCTTGATGCCGAGCTTGGGATCCTTCAGCCATTGCCGGCGCACGGTGCCTTCCTGCGCGCCATAGGAGCCGCTGGTGCTCTCGGGATCGGCGGCCCAGAACACGATCATGTCGCAGTTCTGCAGGCAATCTTCGACCGTCCCGTAGGTCTCCGATTGGCCGACGCGCAGCGTGTAGCCCCAGTGATGCACCGCGCCCCAGTACCAGCCTTCCCAGCTGTCGGGATTGTGGTGGATCTGCGTATAACCGACCGCGTTGCGGAAGCGGAACAGCGCGGAGAGGTAATAGCCGATATTGCCCCAGGTGTGATGGGAGCCGTGCGACACCGCCATGACTCCGGGACCATAGGTGCGCTTGAGCCGCTTGATCTCTCCGGCGACGAGATCGAGCGCTTCAGCCCAAGAGATGCGCACGTAGCCCGACTTGCCGCGGTTGTGCGGATTGCGCTCGCCGTTCGGGTCGAAGTCGACGCGCTTCATCGGATAGAGCAGGCGATCGGGCGAATAAACGATCGACTTCGCGTTCTGCCCATGCGGGGCAAGGGTGGTCTTGCGCGGCGGCGTGAGCTTCAATCCGCGCGCTTCGATGGTCCAGGGCGCTGGATCATCCGCGCCGAAGTCGATCGGCGTCATGCGGATGATCTTGCCGTCCTTGACGTGGACGAAGACCGGTCCGCCGTTGGTCATGTTGCAATAACGCATCGTGCCGTCGGCAAGCCGCGTGCCGATCTTCAAGCCGACGCTCTGGCTCATCATGATGGTCTGCGCGAACCAATTGGTGAGATCCTCGGGTCCTTCGACGGTGAGCTTGAAATCCTTCTGCGCGTTGATCTGATCGAGCCAGTTGATCGGCGGCATGAGCAGATCGGCGGCGATCGCGGCGGTCTTGAAGGCAAGCGTGACGTCGGCGTCCGCGCGCAGCCCGCTGCCCGACGTCACCTTGCCGTCGCGGATGGCGTACCAACGGCCGATCTCCTCGTCGCGCGCCTTGAGCTGCGCCACGAGGTTGCGCTCCTTGAGGCGCGCGCGGAAGGCCGGATGCCGCCACGCCGCGTAGGTGAGAAGCTGCGCCATTCCCCACAGGATGATCTTGAACTTCATCGCTGAGAGCATGGTTTCCTCCTCGCCGGCTTGCCCGCCGTTATGTTTGGATCGTGCGATATTTTCGGCCGTTTGCAGCGCACACGCAATATCAAAGACAAGCCCGTCCCGCCGGTGCGCAGGCCGGGCGCGACGTTGGCGTCAGCGGTCGCCGCAGGAGGTGCCGTCACTCCGCCTTGATGCCCGAAACCTTCACCACCTGCGCCCATTTCTCGATGTCCTTGCGCAGGTAGGCGTCGAACTCGGCGGGAGTCATCACCAGCGCCACCGCTCCCTGCTTGTCCCATGCTTCCTTCACGTCGGGGCGCCTGATCGCCTTGTTGACCTCGGCATTGAGCAAGTCGACGATAGCCTTCGGCGTGCCGGCCGGCGCCATGATGCCGAGCCAGATGGTCGACTCGTAGCCTGGCACCCCCGCCTCCGCGATGGTGGGAACATCGGGCAGCACCGTCGAACGCCTGGCGGCGGAGGTGCCGAGCGCGCGCACCTGCCCGGCCTTGACGTTCGGCGCCATGGTGGTGATGGCGTCGAACGCCATTTGCACATGGCCGCCGATCACGCTGTTGCGCATTTCCCCGGACGCCTTGTGCGGCACGTGCACGAGGTTGGTGCCGCTCATCGCTTTGAACAGCTCGGCCGCCATGTGGTACGGCGTGCCGGCGCCGGAGGAGGCGTAGTTGAGCTCTCCGGGCTTGGTCTTGGCGTAGGCGATGAATTCCTTGAGGTCCTTCGCCGGCACCGACGGGTGAATCACCATCACCAGGTCGGAATAATTGATCCCCGCCACCGGCACGAAGTCGCGCATCAGCTGAAACGGCTTGTTGGCGATGAGCGATTCGTTCGTCGTATGGGTGTTCGACATTGCCAGCAGCGTGTAGCCGTCGGGCGGCGACTTGGCGACCGCGTCGGTGCCGATGATCGAGCCGGCGCCCGGCCGGTCCTCGACCACGAAGGGCTGCTTGAGCGCCTCGGACAGGTGCTGGGCGAGAACGCGGGAGTAGACGTCGGCGGGCCCGCCGGCACCGAACGGCACGATGATCTTGACCGGGCGCATCGGATAGTCCTGCGCCGACAAGGCGGCGGGCCAAGACGGTATCAGCGCAAGCATGAGAGCGAACGCAACAAGCCCAACGCGGCGCGGCAGCACGATCATTCGAATTCCTCCGATCGTTTTGATGGCGATTCGAGCGACGATAGACAAGCGGTCCGAGCCGTTCAATGAGGCCTCTCGCCGCTAGTAACGCCAACCCCGCCGGTCGGCGTTCGTTCCCGCGTCGTCAGCACGGACAGGGTGACCGCGCAGAATGCCGCAAAGGTCACGACCGCATTGGCGGCATGCGAATACTCCCACTCCCTGCGCAATTGCTCCCAATGGTCCGGGATCATCGTCCAATTGTTGGTCGCCTGATTGGCCGGATAGGTCCAGATGAAGAAAACGACGAGCGTGAGAGCCATGCAAAGAAACGCGAACAGTGCGAGGACGAACGGCGCCCCTCGACCGCGCAGCAACAGCGCCAGCGCCAAATTGGCGATCAGCGCGCCGATCAAGACGATGCCGAACAGGCTCCAGCCGCGATAGATGCTCTGCACGATGAAATACTGCTCCGCCACGAGGTCGATCTTGTTGGCGAGCGCGAACAGATGCGCGCCGCTCGGCACCAATGCAAGCGCGGTAAGCGCGAGCGCAAGGAATTGAACGACTTTGAGGGGCACTGTCAGAACTCCGCCAAGCTCCCTTTCGGCGCATCAGTGGTGCGGCGGCACGGCGTCGCGCGTTCCGTTCCCGCTGTAGCAACCGGCGCGATCGTCGCAGGCCTCTTTGCACCCACCGCCGCGACCGATAAGCTTATTCGCAGCGCTCCATCAAGAGGCGCGGCTTTCGCCATCGGTATCCCGTGAAGGCGAAAGCGAGGGAGAGCACATCGAGGGGCACACCGATGACCGAAGCAACATCACATCACTACATTCCCGCGCTCGGCAAGGTCTACGACGCCGTGAGCGAATATGCAGAGCCGATCCTGCGGATCGCGCTCGGCGCGATCCTCATCCCGCATGGCCTGCAAAAGCTGTTCGGAGCATTCGGCGGCATGGGGTTTGCCGGCAACGCCGCGCTGTTCGATCGGATCGGCTTCACGCCCGGCATATTCTGGGGCACGCTGGTGGGATGCACGGAGTTGATCGGCGGCATCCTGCTGGTGCTGGGACTGTTTACGCGTTTTGCGGCGGCGGCCGTCGTCATCTTTATGATCGTGGGCGTGAAATTCACCTCGGCGAAGGGGTTTTTCTGGACGCAAGGCGGCTCGGAATACGCGCTGCTGATCGGCTTCTGCGCGCTGTTCTTTCTCATCCGCGGCGGCGGCGTTTGGTCGCTCGACCGCGCGATCGGGCGGGAACTCTGATCGAGCGCAAGCGCGTCGGACTGACGGCCATTCGTTGTCGTGTACTTGCGACTTCACCATCGCGAACCATCGGTACTGAATCATCCGCGAGACCATGAGGGAAACCATGTCCAACCACACATCCGAGTCGTCCCTTCCCGTGTTGTCCTACACGGACGGCATTGCGGCCAGCGCCAGCGACGTTTTGTTGCTGGTGGGCCGCGTGCTGCTGGGCTGGCTCTTTCTCACCAGCGCGTGGGGCAAGTTCATGAACATGGGCGGCTATGTCACCTATCTCACAAATCTGAAAGTGCCCAACCCCGGGTTCTTCTCCTGGATCGGCGCTCCGGTCGAATTCTTGATCGGCATTACTCTGATTTTAGGTTTTGCCACCCGCTACGCCGCCCTGTTGTGTCTCCTCTTCCTCATCGTCGCCACCGCGCTCGCCCACCGTTATTGGGAATATCCGGCCGCCCAGGTGATGGCCCAGTACAACAACTTCCTCAAAAATCTTGCGATCTTCGGCGGCGCCTTGCTGTTGTTCGTGAGCGGGCCGGGCCGCTACAGCGTCGATCGAGCGCTGTCGAAGAAGGACTAGGGCGTGTACGCATAAATCGTCCCACCATGTCTGCTTTCGGGCAAACCGGACATTGAGCCGACATCGCCGAATGACCGAGTGAGCGCTACTATCAAACGGTCCTGGGCCGCGGCGGCTTTTGCCGACCCAATCCGTTTCCGGGCACGCCATACGGGACCGGCTACACCTGGTCAGGTCCGAAGCGCTAGAGCTGCGGCGGGTTCGCCGCCAGTGAGACACGCTCACCGCTTACGGCATCGGTGCGCACGCAAGATGAGATAGCTTTGCGGAGATCACTATGCCAACCGTAAATCTAACAGGGATATTGTCCGAGGCAGGAAGGATATCCTCCGTAGGAGGAAGGATATCCTCCGTAGGCACGTCTGTAGGCTCGACGATAGACCCGGCGAACGTGCCGACGGTAAGGTCCATAATACTGTGCATTAGCGTGTGACACCGTTAGCAGTGGCACCGCAGGGCCCACTTGCGACCACTGAAGCGACAAGGGCACCGCCGCCAATAACGCGGCACCACCGACGATCCCAATCATACTGAGCTTTTTCATGATCGTTCCTTCATGATGATATCGCCGCCCATATTGAGGCACCGCGGCGCGTGGATGTCCATACGGTGAAAGCGATGCTGACGGACCTCGCGAGATGTCCGCCGTGAAGTCCGCAAAGTGGGCCAAAGACATGATCAGGTCGCTGTCACCAATCGCGATTTAATGAGTACACGCTAATAAACGGCGGCGGGCTGAGCCTCAGCTCCACAATTGTCTGCTGGCAAGCCGCGCGCCCTCCGCCAGCGCTTCGAGCTTTGCCCACATGATCGAGGGGTGGACCCGCCGGTAGAACGGCCCCTGCGCGAAGCCGCAATCCGTTCCCGCCAGGACGTTCTCGCGTCCCACCAGCTCCGCGTAGCGGATGATGCGCTCGGCGACGAGCTCGGGATGTTCCACCACATTGGTGGCGTGGCTGATGACGCCCGGAATGAGCACCTTTCCCGCCGGCAGCTTCGCATCCTTCCACACCTTCCATTCGTGCGCGTGACGAGGATTGGCGCCTTCGATCACGTAGGCGCCGACCTTCACCTTAAGGATGAGGTCGACGACATCCTTGAGCGGTACGTCGGTGGTGTGCGGCCCCGGCCAGCTTCCCCAGCAGACGTGATAACGCATGCGATCGGGCGGCAGTCCCTCGATCGCGTGGTTGAGCACCTCCATGTGCGTGGCGACCCACTCGCGGTAGTCGGCGAAGCTCGCCGGCGGCACCATGCGATCGTAAGTCACGGCGGCACGTGCGTCGTCGAGCTGCAATATGAAGCCGGCATCGACGATCATCTTGTATTCCGTGCGCATCGCTGTCCCGATGGCGATCAGGCACTCCTTGTCGCTGCCGTAATATTCGTTTTTGCGGTCCGGGATGACGCTCGCGGGCGCGGCGACCGGCAAGAACGCCTCCTCGACCTTCACGCCGTCGAGCGCGGCCTTGAAATTGTCGATGTCGCGCGCGAGCTCCGCCTGCCCGGTATAGGCGATGGGCGCGATGCAAACCGCATCCATCCTGGTCGCGATCTCTTCATGCGCGTCGAGCTCGGCATAGAACTCGGCGAAGCGCTCTCGATCGGCGCCGCGCTGAAATGGATTGGCACCGGGCTTGACCGGACGGCGTTCGAAGCCGCTCAAGCGTTCGAGCGCGTATTGCGACCAGCTGATCGATTTCCCGAATTCGCCGTCGCTGATCACGTCGATGCCGGCCTCGGCTTGGCGGCGAACGATGGCGGCAACGGACTGGGTCAGGCACGTCTCGTAGGCGTTCGCGTCGAACGGTTTGCCCGCCTGCTTCGCGCGCAGGAATGCCTGCAGCGGCTGGGGCCGGATCAGGCTGCCGACATGGGTGGTGAGGATTCGGTCGCTGCTGCGTTTCATCTTGTCGGCTCGACGTTTGACGGTGGTGCCCGGCTTCTAGCAGAGGTCGATGTTCGCGGCCAATCGGCGCGAAATAATCGGTTGTGAATGACGGCTTGGCTCGGCACATTGAAGCCGTCCAGGACCATCCATGACCCGCCCACTCGCCAGGCTCGAAGCCGCCCAACCGCTGCCGATGCGGCCGGCCATCCGCATTCGCGATCTCCGCAAGATGTTCGGGCAGCTGATCGCGGTCGATGGCGTCTCGGTCGACATCGCCCACGGCGAGTTCTTCATGATCGTCGGCCCGAGCGGATGCGGCAAGACCACGCTGTTGCGCATCCTTGCCGGCCTCGAATCCGTCACCTCCGGCGCGATCGAGATCGCGACGCCGAATTCGCAGCGCCCGGTGAATTCGATGATCTTCCAGGGCGACTCCATCTTCCCCTGGATGACGGTCTGGGACAACGCCGCCTACGGTCTCAAGATGCGACGCGCGCCGCCGGCCACGATCAAGGACGTGGTCGGCCACTATCTCGCGCGCACCGGCCTCACCCGTTTCGCCAAGTACTACCCGCACCAACTCTCCGGCGGCATGCGTCAGCGCGTGTCGATCGCGCGGGCGTTTGCCAACGATCCCGAAATTCTGCTGATGGACGAGCCGTTCTCGGCGCTCGATGCGCAGAACAAGCTCCTGTTGCAGGAGGAATTGCTGCACATCTGGGAGGAGCACAAGAAGACCGTGGTGTTCATCACTCATTCCGTCGACGAGGCGGTATTTCTGGGCGATCGCATCATGGTCATGACGGCGCAGCCGGGCAAAGTGAAGATGTTCGTGCCAGTGCCGCTCGCGCGGCCGCGCGACATCATGGAGCTGCAGAAGATGCCGCAATACGGCGAGCTGATTGCGCACATCTGGTCGAGCTTGCGCGAGGAGGTGCACCGTGCGCGCCAGCAGGAGGAGGAGATGAAATCATGAGCGTGCAAACGATCTCGACGCGGTCGCCGGCGGCGGCGAAAATGTCGGCGCGCACGCGTGATCGGTTGTTGAACGTGATTTCGCCGCTCGCGCTTCTTGTCTTGTGGGAGCTTTGCGCCCGCTTCGGATTCATCGATACCCGCTTCTTTCCGGCTCCCTCGAGCGTCATGTCGACGATGATCGAGATGTTGCGCACGGGCGAGCTCGTCACCCACACCGCCGTGAGCATGCAGCGTCTGCTCTACGGCGCGATCCTCGGCGGCGTGCCGGCGCTCGTCCTCGGCATCGCCATGGGGCTCAACCGGCCGATCCGCGCGCTGTTCGACCCGCTGATCGCGGCGACCTATCCGGTCCCCAAGAGCGCGATCCTGCCGCTGGCGCTGCTGATCTTCGGCCTGGGCGAGGCGTCGAAAATTTTCATGGTGGCGGTCGGCGTGTTCTTCCCGGTGGTCATCAACGCGACGACGGGCGTGCTCGAAATCAACAAGATCTATCTGGATGTCGGACAGAACTACAAAGCCAACCGTTGGAACACGTTCTGGACCATCGCGCTTCCCGGCGCGCTGCCGGTGGTCATGACCGGCTTCAAGCTCGGGATCGGAATCGGTCTCGTGCTGATCGCGGTGGCTGAAATGGTGGGCGCAAAGAGCGGACTCGGTTATTTGATCTGGAGCGCCTGGAGCACGTTCGCGGTCGAGCAGATGTATGTCGGCCTGTTCGTGATCGCGATCATCGGCTTTCTGATCACGCTCACCCTCAACGAGCTCGAGCGCGTGATCATCCCGTGGAAGGCGGAGTGACGCCCGGCCACGGCACCCGTTGTTTCCTCACCCGCGGGATCGCCCGGCGTACCACGCGATGGCGAAAAGCACGACGGCGACGGCGGCCGCGGCGAGACCGTGCTTGACATGTACGCGCGTCGAGCCCGCCTCGAACCCCGGAAAAACGCTCGGCAGCGAGCCCGCAGGCACGAGCCAGTAAGCGATCGCGACCGCCGCGAACACCAAGCCCAAAACGATCGCGAGGGTGCGCATGTTCGAACTGCTCGTTGGCAAGGCTGCGGCGGGACGACCCGCGGGCGACCGTGACAAGATTTCTTAATCGCCGGCGCGGCGCGTGACAATGCCCCGCGGACACTGGGCGAGCCGTTTGCGACTGCGCTCGAGCCTTTGCCGGCAGCTCACGGCGGACGATCGCTCTGAGAACGTGCAAGATCGTCGCTTTGCCGGCCGATGCAATGGGACTATGCTTTCCAGCTCAAGAAGATTGCCGATAGGGAGGAAAGAATGACCGCTCACCTGAGCCCGTGCCGCCTGCTGCTCGCCGCTGCGGCATTCGCGTTGGGCGTGGCGATGCCCGCCGATGCGGCCGAGCTCAACCCGGCGGCTCTCACCTACAAACTGCCGGACCAGATCAAATGGAATCCGCCAAGCGCCGCCGGCTCGCAAAACTCGGTGCTCGTGGGCGACCCGTCGAAGGCCGGGCTTTACGTCGTGCTCAACAAGTGGCTCAAGGGCGACCATTTCAGCCGGCCGCACTTCCATCCCAACGATCGCTTCATCACCGTCCTGAGCGGGACGTGGTGGATGGGCGGCGGAGCGACATTCGATCCCGCTAACAGCGTTGCGCTACCGGCCGGCACCTTCGTCACCCATTTCGGCAAGCAGGTGCATTGGGATGGGGCCAAGGCCGAGGATGCCTCGCTGCTGATCTTCGGCGATGGGCCCGGGACAAGCACTCAAGTCGAGTTCACCACCGGCCGGTTCACGAGCTTAGATCCCGCCGCCGTCGTCTACACTCTGCCCGATCAATACAAGTGGCGCGATCCGACCGGCGCTGCAGGCACCAACCAGGTCGTCCTGCACGGCGATCCGACCAAGAGCGGGCTCTACGTCGTCCTCAATCGATTCAAGCCGGGCAACTTCAGCAAGCCGCATTTCCATCCCAACGATCGCTTCATCACCGTGGTCAAAGGCACGTGGTGGGTCGCAACCGGCAACAAAGTCGATAAAGACAACATGGTCCCCATGCCGAGCGGCAGTTTCGTCACGCATTTCGGCAAGCAGGTGCATTGGGACGGCGCCAAGGACGAGGAAGCGTGGGTCCTCATCGTTGGCGAGGGACCGGGAACGCTCACCTTGGTCGACGCGACGAACTAGCCCGGAACAGATCGCAAGCCCATGCGCGCCAGCGAAGACATCGTCGCAGCGATCGGCAACACGCCGCTGATCAAGCTCAAGCGCGCGTCGGCGGCGACCGGCTGCACGATCCTGGGCAAGGCCGAATTCATGAACCCCGGCCAGTCGGTGAAGGACCGTCCCGCGCGCCAAATCATCCTCGAGGCGGAAAAGCGCGGAGAGATCAAGCCCGGCGGGCTCGTGGTCGAAGCCACCGCGGGCAATACCGGCATCGGACTGGCGCTCGTCGCCAATGCCCGCGGCTACCGCACCGTGATCGTGATCCCCGAGACGCAAAGCCAGGAAAAAAAGGACATGCTGCGCCTGTGCGGCGCCGAGCTGGTGGAAGTGCCGGCGGTGCCCTACAGCAATCCCAACAACTATCAGCACATCGGGCGGCGCCTTGCGGAACAGCTGCGCAAGAACGAGCCCAACGGCGTGCTGTTTGCCGATCAGTGGAACAACCTCGACAACCGCAAGGCCCACTACGTGTCCACGGGCCCGGAAATCTGGCAGCAGACCGGCGGCAAGGTCGACGGCTTCATCTGCGCGATCGGCACCGGCGGAACCGTTGCCGGCGTCGCAACTTACTTGCGGGAAAAGAAGAACGACATCGTCATCGGCATCGCCGATCCCAAGGGCGCGGCGATGTACAATCTGTTCGCGCATGGAGAAGCCAAGGCGTCGGAGGGCGGCTCCATCACCGAAGGCATCGGGCTCGGCCGGGTGACCCGCATCATCGAGGACATCAAGGTCGACAAGCCCTATCTGATTCCGGACGAAGAAGCGGTGCCGCTCATCTTCGAACTCGCGGAACACGAGGGACTATGCATGGGCGGCTCGACGGGCATCAATATCGCGGGTGCGATCCGGCTGGCCAAGGACATGGGGCCGGGCCATACCATCGTCACCATTCTCGCCGACTATGGCGCGCGCTATCAATCGAAGCTGTTCAATCCGCAATTCCTGCGTGAGAAAGGCCTTCCCGTGCCGGAATGGCTGGAGCGGCGCACGAGCGTCAAGGTACCATACGAACGCGTCTGATATCCGATACCGCTTACGACGTCATGCCATGTCCACCGACTGCCTGTTTCGCGAAGATTCATATCTGAAGGACTGCAGCGCCACCGTGGTCGGGCTCACCGACGCCGGCGGCGTCATGCTCGATCGTACCGTGTTCTACGCCGCCTCCGGTGGCCAGCCCGCCGACCGCGGCGTGCTGACGACGGCGACCGGCGACACCATCGCGATCGCGAATGCGAGCTACACCGATCCCGCGAAAACCGAGATCGCGCATCTGCCGGCCGCCACCACCGGCCTTAATCTCAAAATCGGCGAGACCGTGCGCGCCGCCATCGATTGGGATTTGCGCTACGCCCGCATGCGCATGCACACCGCGCTGCATCTGCTCTCGGCGGTGCTCCCCTATCCGGTGACTGGCGGCGCGGTCGGCGACGCCGACGGACGGCTCGACTTCGACATTCCCGAGGCCGGCCTCGACAAGGACGAGATCACCAGAAAACTCGCCGCGATGATCGCGTCCGGCGCCGACGTGCGCTCGCGCTGGATCACCGATGCGGAACTCGAAGCCGCGCCCGGCCTGGTCAAGACCATGTCGGTCAAACCGCCGATCGGCAGCGGCCACGTCAGGCTGATCGAGATCGTCGGATACGACCTGCAGCCCTGCGGCGGCACCCACGTGCATAGCACAAACGAGATCGGCAACGTGCGCGTCACGCAGATCGAAAAGAAGGGCAAGCAGAACCGACGCGTGCGAATTGCGTTTGCATAGCGACGCTGCTCGCAGGGCAAGCGGCGCACGTTTGAGTTCGGACGATACCCATGGCGCATGAACCTTCCTCCCGCTGGCTCGTGAGCACCGATTGGCTGGCGGAACGCCTCGGCGCGCCCGACGTCGTGGTGGTTGACGGCTCCTCCTACCTTTCGACCATGCAGCGCGACGCCGCGGCCGAATATCTCGCCGGCCACATTCCCGGCGCGGTGCGCTTCGACATCGACGCGATCGCGGACCATTCCAACCCGCTGCCACACATGCTGCCCGACGCCACCCAATTTGCCCGTGACGTGGGCGGCCTCGGCATCGCCGACACCGACACCATCGTCGTCCACGACGGCGCCGGCTTGTATTCCGCGCCGCGGGTGTGGTGGACGTTTCGCCTGTTCGGCGCGGAGAAAGTGTTCATTCTCGACGGCGGCTTGCCGAAATGGAAAGCCGAAGGACGGCCGCTCGAAGCCGGTCCGGTCGCGCGCACCCCGCGCACCTACAGAGCGCGCAAGGACGCCGATCGCGTCGCCTCGCTCGCCACCGTGCGCGCAGCCTTGACGAGCGGCTCGGCGCAGGTGGTCGATGCGCGCCCCGCGGAGCGCTTTCTGGGACAAGCGCCGGAGCCGCGCCCCGGGTTGCGCTCCGGTCACATGCCGGGGGCGCTGAATGTCCCCTCGACGTCGGTGATCGAGAACGGAAGACTCGCGCCGCCAGAAAAACTTCAGCGGGCGTTCGCCGCCGGCGGCGTCGACCTCGAGGCGCCGATCATCACGAGCTGCGGCTCGGGGCTGACGGCCGCAATCCTTTGGCTCGCGCTCGACGCGCTCGGCAAACCGCCCAAGGCGCTTTACGACGGTTCATGGTCGGAATGGGGATCGCGCGCCGATCTTCCGGTCGAGCCGAAGGCTTGAAGCACGGCGCGCTCCACGGCTCCGGTCGCGTCCCCGCAGCCGCGCCCGCCGGGACGATGCGACAATGATCTCTAGGGAATAAAGCCTTCGCCGCCCTTTTGGGAGCGGCAGGGAAGATTTATACTGTTACTAGCGGCCCTAAGGGGATTCGCAGTCCCTGAATTGGCGAGTCACCGGGATGATCTTTCGCCAGCTCTTCGACAGCGTCTCCGGCACCTACACCTACCTCATCGCCAGCCGGCGCGGGGGCGAGGCGCTGATCATCGATCCGGTGTTGGAGAAGGTCGACCGTTACATCCAGCTCGTCGACGAACTCGACCTCAAACTGGTCAAGGCGGTCGATACGCATCTGCATGCCGACCATCTCACCGGCCTGGGCGCGCTGCGCGACCGCACCCATTGCGTCACCGTGATGGGCGAACGCAGCAAGGTCGACGTGGTGTCGATGCGGCTCACCGAGGGCGACAAGCTCACGATCGAAGGCGTGGCGCTGGACGCGCTCTATACGCCCGGCCACACCGACGATTCCTACAGCTTCCTGATGCGCGACCGCGTGTTCACCGGCGACACGCTGCTCATCCGCGGCACCGGCCGCACCGATTTCCAGAACGGCGATCCACGCGCGCAGTACGATTCGATCTTCAACAAGCTGCTTCGTTTGCCCGACGAGACCATGATTTTCCCGGCCCACGACTACAAGGGCGAAACGGTCTCGACCATCGGCGAGGAGAAGAGGTTCAACCCGCGCCTGCAGGTGAAATCGGTCGAGCAGTATGTCGAGTTGATGAACAACCTCAAACTGCCCAACCCGAAGATGATGGACGTCGCGGTGCCGGCCAATATGCGCGTCGGCCTCGCCCAAGAGGAGATTGCGCGGCGCGGCTGGGCGGTGAGCGCCGCCGAGGCGCTTGCGCTCAACGGTAGGCCCGACGTGGCGCTCGTCGACCTGCGCGAGCGCAGCGAACGCGAGAAGCACGGCGTCATTGCCGGCTCGCTGCACGCCCCCTACCCCGATCTCGCGGCCAATGTCCGGCCCGGCGGCATGCTCAATGAACTCGCGCGCGCCACCGGCAAGCGCATCGTCTTCTATTGCGCCTTCGGGGAACGCTCGGCCATGGCGGTGCAGGCCGCGCAGGACTCGGGTCTCACGTCCGCCTGTCACATCCAGGGCGGGATCGACGCCTGGAAGAAAGCGGACGGCCCGCTCGTGCACTAGATGCCGTAATGGGCCCTGCACCGAACGAGCGGTGAAGGTGGCTGTCCCCCGATAGATGATGAAACGGGGTCACGACGTTGAGTCGGCCCCAGGCATCTGAGATGGAGGACAGCCGTGGAGCA
>Ga0306925_10000849_pt1 | contig 23503 bp, 18 predicted proteins | sample flu12Cox44000176_FD_203755 | JGI IMG/M metagenome (GOLD analysis project Ga0306925, IMG submission 203755) | Lab enrichment of tropical soil microbial communities from Luquillo Experimental Forest, Puerto Rico - flux8day.12C.oxic.44.000.176 (v2)... | ecosystem: Environmental > Terrestrial >... | reverse complement strand
ATCGGCACTCGCCGGAGCAGTTCGAATTCTTCCTTCAGGCTCATCTGTTTCCTCCCAACATTCGCATTCGCGCGCCGCCCTTTCAGTTGGTCATTCGGCTGCGATGAGCATGGACATCAGTGACCCGTTGCCGTCGAGCTCGGCCGGGGTGCCTTGTTCCTCCAGCTTCCCATTGCTGAGAACGAGAACGCGGTCGAAGTTCTTGGCGAGGTCGGCTCGGTGCAGCACCCAGATGATGCCTCGGCCCGCGAACTCTTCCCTTAGTCCTTTGGTCACCCTGGATTGCGCCTGTCCGTCAAGAGCGGAAGTCGCCTCGTTGAGGATCAGCAGATCGGGGCGCTTGAGAACCTCGCGTGCTATCCCCGCCTTCTGGCGCTCGGCGAAAGACAGGCGCGATCCGCCGGTCCCGACATTGTAGTCGAGGCCGACATCGATGATGGTTTGCCGCAGCGACAACTCGTCTACCACCTCGGCGAGCACGGATGGGACGCGAACCGGAGCGTCGGCCTCGCCATAAGCTATCTTGCCGAACAGGATGTTGTCCTGTACCGAGGCGGCCGCGTTATAGCGCTCTGCATCAAAGAACTCGACCTGCGACCGCGTCTCCGCCGGAAGGTCGGCCCGAAACGCCTTGCGCGCCTCGAGCAAGCGGTCTTGCATAGTCTGGTCGAGAACGTCGAGCCGGTGTCTCGCCGGAATGAGCTTGAACGGTAGCGAGAGCAGTTTTGTGCGATCGCCTCTGGAGAGTGCCCTCGTCCCATCCGCGCCGATGCGCCCGAGAATCGCTACGAATTCCGGCAGGTCATTCGCGCTGATGAAGCTGAATTGCTCGAAGAACTCGTGATCGGGCGGCAGGTCTGCGAACAGCTCGATCATTGTTTCGGCAACCTGCCTGCCGGCTTCGACGAGGTCGTCGGTCAGCCCGACCTTTGCCAGGACATGCAACACGTAGGTATTCTCGGCGAGCGCTTCGAAGTCGAAGGCCGGACCGATCGGGGTTCCGAAGAGCAAGTTCTCCGCAACCGAGGCATTGAGGTTGAACCGATCGGCGTCGTAGGTCTCCACGAGGTGGGCGATGCCGTCCTCGCTGAGGCGCCGGGCGAGCGCTTTGCGCGCTTCGAGGAGCCGCGCGGCCGCCTCGGGGTTGGCCTCGGGATCGAGCCGCCAGCGAAGGCCCAGGGTATACACGGCCTCATCAAAATCGAGACGGGCCAAAACTTCGATTATGCGCGCCGACAGACCCGCTCTGTCGGCGACCCCGGCACTTTCATAATCGAGCCAGTCGGCGTGAAGATCGAGGTCGATGTTGCCGGACCGGCGGGCTTCGTAAAGCTGGGTCGCGCGCCGCTTTGCCGCCGCCGAGTCGTAATCGGCAGGTCGGATCGGGTGGTGACGCAGGCCGAGCAGAAGATTGTCGCGCAAGGTACCGGCAAAAATATAAGGAGTCGCGCCGACATAACCGATCCGGCGGCCGGTTACCGCGGTCGGAAGTGTGGTAAGATCCATGCCGCCGATAAGTACACGGCCACTTGTCGGCCGGGTCAGGCGCGCGAGCACCAAAGCAAGCTCGTTTTTGCCGCTGCCGCTCTGGCCGATGACCGCTACATGCGCGTCCAGCGGGACGCTGAAGGTGATGCCGTCGAGTACCCGGCTGCCGCCGTCCTCGGCGAGCGACAAATTGGCGGCGGCGAGTTCGCCGGTAAGCGGCGCCACCGCGCTCGGCTCCTCGAGCAGGAGCCGAGCATCCATCATGCCGGCGGGCTCGAATTGCTCGACAATTTGCTCGTAGGTGATCTTGGAAGTCTGGAAGATCTGGTAAAACCCAAGTAATTCATTCCACGGGGGCGCCAAATCCTTGTAGGCGACCAGTACCGCCAACAGCGCGCCCACAGAAAGCTGGTCGCGGATGACCAGGTAGCCGCCAATCGAAAGAAAGAAGAAAGGCGTCAACTGTCCCAGGAAATTGTTCAGGAATTTCGCAAAGAACTTACGTTGATACATTTCGAAACGGATGTCGTAGATCGTGCCCATTAGGTGGGCAAATCCGGTCAGTTGAATGCGGGCATTGTCATTGGCGAGGATATCGGCCATTCCGGTCGCCGACTCCTGGACCCGATCGGCTACCTGACGAATCGTGCGCACCCGGAGCCGGCTGAGCTGGTTCACCTTGCGCTGCAACTTCGGGATTACGTACCCTTGCACAGGAAAGAGCGCCACCGCCGCCAAGCCCAGGACGGGGTCCTGCATGAACATGAAGAAGATGTTCGTCAGCAGCTGGCCACCCTGGCCCAGCGGCAAAGCAAATGCATCGCCGATGAACCCACCCAGCTGCTCGCATTCCACCGTGATCATCGGAATGATCTGCGCCGACGAGTTTTTCTGGAAATAGGATAGCGGGAAAAGCAACATACGTTGATAAAGCTGATACCGAAACCGCCGCAGCATCCGTTCTCCAAGCCGGCCCTTGAAAGTATTAATGTAGAGTTTAAGAGCCCCGCTAATAAGTACCAAAACCAAGAATGCGGCGCACAGCACCATCAAATAGCTGACCTGGTCTAATTCTACTCCGAGAATGGGCTGGGGAAAATGCTTGCCGCTCCTGATGGCTTCGTTTGTTATAGTTTTCGGAAGCACCAGCGAATAGTATTGAAACGGGAACGACACCAGGGTCAGCACCAGAAGGAAAATCTGGGACGGCGTACTGTGCCGGAGAATGTAGCGATAGAGTGTCGGCTCCAGCGCGCTCGGGTCTTCGACTTTCTTTTCCGGCGATTCTTTCGCGGGCGGTACGGCTGCTTTATTTCGCCAAGGAAAAAATGCGAACCAATCCCTGGCGGGCCGAAGTGCTTCCTCGGCCGTGCTGACCAGTGCTGCCACTCCTCTTATGGCAATCGCCTTCATGAAAAGATCATTTCCCGACAGGGCCGCGTATGCAATAGTCTCCGCGCCGGTCCGACGAGAGGGTCCAAGTGGCCATTCGCCGTCACCATAAGCGGGTGCTCATCTACAGCCATGACAGTTTCGGGCTGGGGCATCTGCGCCGATGCCGAGCTATCGCCCACTCCTTGGTCGATTCCGATCCCGCGGTTTCGGTTCTGATCCTATCCGGATCGCCCATCATCGGCAGTTTCGACTTTCGTTCCCGCGTCGATTTTGTGCGGGTGCCCGGCGTCATCAAGCTGCGCAACGGCGAATATGTTTCGCTCAATCTCCACATAGATATCGAGGAGACACTTGCAATGCGCTCCTCGATAATTCGCCATACTGCCGATATCTTCGACCCTGACCTATTAATCGTTGATAAAGAGCCGTTGGGATTGCGCGGTGAGGTGCGTGACACGCTCGATCTCTTGCGGCGCCGTGGGACGGCCCTGATCCTCGGATTGCGCGATGTAATGGACGATCCCGAGGCGTTAGAGAGTGAATGGGAACGCAAGCAAGCGGTGCCTGCGTTGGCTGAGTATTACGACGAGATCTGGGTCTACGGCTTACCGCAGATTTGCGATCCGCTCGACGGGCTCTCGGTACCGAGGCGTGTGCGTGAGCGCATGATCTACACCGGGTACCTCCGGCGTAGCGCAACTCAACCGCAAGTTACGCCGGAGATTCTAGATACTCTCGACAGCGAATTTGTGTTGGTCACGCCCGGTGGCGGCGGCGACGGCGAAGGGTTGATCGACTTGGTTCTCTCAGCATATGAGTACGATCGCAGCCTTCCTCTCCCCGCTTTGCTCGTGTTCGGCCCCTTTATGCTCCCTGAGCAACGGGCCGAGTTCGCAAACCGGGCTTCGCGACTGCCGAACGTTCGCACTATCACTTTCAACGCGAGGCTCGAATTCCTGATGGCTCGCGCGGCCGGCGTTGTTGCTATGGGTGGCTACAACACCTTTTGCGAAATACTTTCTTTTGATAAACGAGCGCTGATTGTGCCACGAACCGCGCCGCGTCTGGAGCAGTTCATCAGGGCTCAACGTGCCGCGGAACTCGGCCTCTTGACCATGTTATCCGAGCAAGAGGGTCGCGACCCCAAGGTGATGGCTGCAGCCCTACGCCGCTTGACCGGACAGCCGCCACCGTCGACCGTCGTGGTCCCTGGCCTGCTCGACGGAATGCCGAATGTTAACCGGCTAGTACGGAAATGGCTCGATGAGGGCCGGGCAGGCTGCTTCGCGGCGCGTGAGCGTCTCGAAGCGTGACGTGAGCATGGTGCCGTCGGTATCAGCAGTGGCCAATTGTGTCGCTTTTGTTCTTAAAGGCTATCCGCGGTTATCTGAGACTTTTATAGCTCAAGAGATCCTGGCTCTCGAGCGGCGCGGGCTCGAAATCTTGATTGTCTCACTCCGCCATCCAACCGATCGCACCACGCATCCGGTCCATCAGTTGATCCGTTCCGCGCTGCTATACCTGCCGGAATACCTATACCAAGAGCCACGTCGCGTCTGGCGGGGATGGTTGCGTTCGCGCCGACGCTCTGGATACCGCACAGCACGGCGTGCTTGGTTTGCCGATCTACAACGCGACCCAACACCGAACCGAATGCGTCGTTTCGGCCAAGCGCTAGTGTTGGCGGCAGAGCTGCCCGAGAATGTCAACCATCTTCACGCACATTTCCTCCATACACCAGCCTCAGTCGCCCGCTATGCCGCGTTGATTATGGGTCTTAGCTGGACAGTTTCGGCACACGCCAAAGACATCTGGACGATTCCCGTATGGGAGAAGCGCGCCAAGCTTGCGGAGGCTGATTGGGTAGTGACCTGCACGGAAGCGGGTCGGAGTCACCTCGCCAGCCTAGCACCGCGCCATAATAAGGTCGCGCTCTGTTATCACGGGCTCGATCTTGAGCGATTTCCGGCAGCGCCACCGCGATGGAAGGGGAGCGATGGGAGCGATCCTGAACATCCTGTTGTGTTGCTCTCGGTCGGGAGATTGGTTGTCAAGAAGGGCTACGAGGACTTGCTCGCAGCGCTTGCGCTCCTCTCCCCGGATCTGGAGTGGCGATTTGTCCATATCGGCGGCGGCGCACTCAGGAACGCGCTACTGCACCAGGCCGCGCGCTTTGGCCTATCCCACAAGATCGAATGGCGCGGCGCCTTGGCCCAACCCGACGTGCTCGCCAGTTATCGCCGAGCCGATCTGTTCGTACTCGCCTCGAAGGTGGTCAAAGACGGCGACCGTGATGGCCTGCCCAACGTCCTGATCGAGGCGCAGAGCCAACGGCTCGTCTGTGTCGCTACGGATGTGTCGGGGATACCCGAGTTGATCGAGAACGAAGTGACGGGAGTACTCGTTCCGCCCAACGACCCGGTTGAGCTGTCTCAGGCGATCAGCGCGCTAATCCGCGATCCCGCAAGGCGTGCTGCCATGGGCGCCGCCGGAGAACGCCGTGTGCGCGACAATTTCGCTATGAGATCCGGGATCGATGTCCTCGCGATGCGCTTCGGACTGCTTCCGGCTAATCGGCAGGCGATCAGTTTGGACGATGCCTCCCAGCCGCGGCAGGATACTCATCGCACTGGGGAGTATGCGGTATTGCATGTATCTGGCTTTCCGTCCCGCGGAGTTCTCGCGCCTCAACATTCAGGGAAATAACCTCGATCGAGTGGTGCCAAGCGCATGCGCATCGCCTTTTACGCGCCGCTAAAGCCACCTGATCATCCGGTCCCGTCGGGCGATCGCCAAATCGCCCAGTTATTCCTCGCAGCTCTACGCCTCGCCGGACATCAGCCCGTTCTGGCGTCGCGGTTTCGCAGTTATGACGGGTACGGCGATGCCCTCCGACAGGACCGACTGGCTATAATAGGAAAGCAGATCGCCGAGCGTCTTCTCTGCCGCTACCAAGAGCTTCGTGAATGCACGCCGGAGCTTTGGCTCTCATATCATGTTTATCATAAGGCGCCCGATTGGTTGGGGCCGGCGGTATCGGGTGGGCTTGGCATTCCGTATGTTGTCGCCGAGGCTTCCGTGACGCCGATGCAGCGGTGCGGTAATTGGGCAGCTGGCCATCGCGCCGTCGAAAGCGCGATCCGACAAGCCGATGCAGTGATCGGACTGAACTCGGAAGATCGGAAGTGCATCTTGCCTTTGCTACGTGAACCTCGGCATTGGGTGGCCCTCAAGCCTTTTGTAGATGCGTCGGCCTATCGTCGAAAACGGGAAGCGGGGCGCGGGCCTCCCCGACTCATAACTGTGGCGATGATGCGCGAGGGCGACAAACTCGCCTCTTACCGCCTCCTCGGTGACGCCCTGTGTCGCCTGCTCGATTTGCCCTGGTCGTTGGAAGTGATCGGCGACGGCCCGGCGCGACGCGATGTCGAGAATGCACTCGCTCCACTCAACGAGCGGGTGATCTGGATGGGATCACTTGACCGCGGTAGGATCGCAGAGCGACTTGCCTTGGCGGATCTCTTCGTCTGGCCCGCCTGCAACGAAGCCTTTGGCATGGCGCTGCTCGAGGCGCAGGCTAGCGGGTTGCCCGTAGTGGCCGCGGCAGTCGGTGGCGTTGGAGAAATCGTCATATCCGAAGTCACTGGATTACTCGTCGCACCTGGTGACGCCCTTGCCTTCGCTGCGGCGGTGCGTAATGCAATCCTCGATAGCGGCCAGCGGTCGACGTTCGCAAAAGCGGCGCGGCAGCACGTTCTCGTGGAGCACGACCTCCCGACCGCGGCTCGCCGACTTGCTGCGGTGATCGATGCGGTCGGTTCTAATTCTCCTGTGTGAGACAAGCATGAAATCAGTTCTTTTGGTCGGAGGGGTGGCTGTGTGGTCCGCCCACGGTAACTTTTTCCGTGAGATTTCGTGAGCGTCTCCGTCTTATTTTATGTTCAACACCTGCTCGGCATAGGGCATGTGCAGCGCACTTTCCGGCTTGCCGACGCAGTCGCGCGCGAAGGCATCGAGGTTACGCTGGTCTCGGGTGGAGAACCTCTCCGAGGGCGAATTTGCGCGGAACCCGCGCGCATCGTTCAGCTCCCACCGATCAGAGCCCTCGATGCAACCTTCAAGAAGTTCGTTGGGCCGAACGGCGGGCCGATCGACAAAGAATTGCAAGAAACTCGTCGGGATGCGCTGCTTGCCGCCTTCGCCTCGGCAGGGCCCGATGCCGTCATAATAGAGGCATTTCCATTCGGGCGGCGCGCGTTTCGCTTCGAGATTGATCCGCTGATCGAAGCGGCGCGATCGCGTTCTCCTCGACCGCGAATACTTTGCTCGGTTCGAGACATCGTAGTTGTACCCGACGAAGCGAGTCGGCATCTTGATATTATAGATCGGGTGCGGGCCGATTTTGACTTCGTACTCGTTCACGGCGATCCGGTCTTCATACCGCTGGAGGCGAGTTTCTCTGCTGCCTGGGAAATCGCCGATCACGTTATCTATACGGGTTACATCGGCGACTCAGATGAGGCCGACAGGGGAGACGAGGCTGCAGGCGCGAACGAGGTACTAGTTTCGGTCGGCGGCGGTGCGGTCGGTAGCGCCCTCTTGTCGACGGCGCTCGAGGCTAGGCGGGGTGGTTGTCTCGCCAGTTTCACGTGGCATTTGATCGCCGGGCCTAACCTGCCCGAACAGGTATTTGAGACGCTGGCGCGCGCTCTACCGGAAGACGTAATCCTCGAACGCTATCGCCGAGAATTCCCAAGGATGTTACGGCGCTGTCGCGTATCTGTGAGTCAAGCCGGATATAATACGGTTCTCGACATTCTCGCTGCCCGCGCTCGAGCCGTGGTCGTGCCGTTCGCGTCAGAGCGAGAAACCGAGCAACAGTTGCGCGCGGAACGATTGAGTGCCTGCGGGGTCCTCCAACTGCTCCCAGAGACCCAGCTGACCGCGTCGCGGCTCGCCCACGCTCTCGAACGTGCAATCAAGTGCGACCCTCGGACCATTTCTATCGATACGGACGGCGCGGTCCGCTCGGCTCGCTTAATCGCGAACATAATCCGTGACCCAGCGAGTGTCTCGAGGCGAACTAACGGAGATTTTGTATCGCCAGCTGCCGGCTGTATTATCGACACATGAGCCTCAAGCCGCGCGAAGATTTGGTGACGAGGGCGAGATGGTCCGATTTGGTGGGCGAACTCGACCAATGGGGCGAAGCGGGCCGAGCTGCGACCCTCTGGTGGCGCGATGACGATGTGGTGGCGGCAAGTTGTCGACTCGATCGCCTCGTTTCAATCGCCGACGGCGTTCCGATTTCGCTCGCGGTGGTTCCGGCGACCGTGGGCCGGGGACTAGCAGCCTGGATCACTCACCCGTCTCGGTCGCTTCAAGCGGCGCGTCTTTCGGTGTTGCAGCACGGGTGGTGTCACACATCCCACGCTGTCAATGGCAAAAAGAACGAGTTCCCAGCGGAGCGGTCTCATCACGCTGTAAGATCTGAGCTGCTAGCGGGCAGACGGCTGCTGACCGCCCTCTTTGGGGCTCGCGCGCTGCCGGTTTTGGCGCCGCCCTGGAATCGTTTTGCTTCGTGTTTTCTGCCGCTTCTCGCCACTTGCGGCATCGGCGCGATCTCAGTCGCAAAGCCGCGACACAATCGGTGGCCGGTACCAGGCGTCACCGAGGTCAACGTCCATATAGATCTCGTCGCGTGGGCGGGGCGTCGCGGTTTTATCGGGGAGAGCGCGGCGCTTAGGGGCATCGTTAGACACTTGCAAGCCCGTCGCTTGGGAGAAGCCGATGCCGAGGAGCCAACCGGGATTTTGACACACCACTTGGTACAGGACGGGCCAACGGACGCGTTTCTTACCCGGCTTATCTCAATCACCAAAGAGCACCCTGCGGCGCGCTGGCTCGACGCGGCGGAAGTCTTCGCGGACGCCCTTTAGTCCAAGCAATGACATCGTACGCGTACCCGACCTCGGCTATGTGTGGTGATTATCTCCGCGCCGCGGCCGGGTTCGCGCCGACCGCGGCGATCCTCCTGACCTTGCCCGTAGGTATGGTCGCGGCCACGGTGTTGGGCTGCTTCGCAGCACTCTTCGCGATCTTCGGCGCGCGCACGCTGTTTCGCCACGGAACCCGCTTTGAGCTCACCATATCCGCGCTGCTCGCGTCAGGATTGTGCCGCACCTCCATCACTTGGTGCGAACTCGATTGTATGACGCTTGCTTATTATTCCACCCGGCGCGATCGACGCGACGGTTGGATGCAGCTTGAACTTCGCTCCGGCCGGAAGAAGATACGCGTTGATAGCCGGATTGACGGTTTTGCCGAGCTGGTCAGCAAGTCGGCTGACGCTGCGAGGGCACGCGGGTTAACGCTGAATGCGGCAACCTTAGCCAATCTGGCCGCCCTCAGGGTCGGTCTAGACACCGAGCTTGGCGTTCTGGGAGTGGCGGGAGACACCGCTTGACCGATCTCCTAACTATCCGAGACCTCCACGTCCGTTTTGCTGCTCCAGGCGGGTTTATCCGCGCGGTTACCGGGCTGTCGTTCCGTGTGCGACCGCGATCAATCGTGGCACTCGTTGGCGAATCCGGCTCAGGAAAGTCGGTGGTCAGTCAGACGATCCTACGCATCCTGCCTCGCAGTGGTGTCATCACCCGTGGTGAGATTCTGTTTGCTGACCCCCGGCTCGATGGTGAGATCGTCGACCTTGTGAAACTGCCGGACGACGGGCCGGAGATGCAAGCGATCCGTGGCGGGCGCATTTCGATTATCTTTCAGGAGCCGATGACCTCGTTGTCCCCGGTGCATACCATCGGCAATCAGGTCAGAGAGGCGCTACGTCTCCATCGACCGGTGAGTGCCGCGCAGGCCTTTGAGTTGACTAAGGAGATGCTACGCCTTGTCGGATTTCCAGATCCCGAGCGGGCTTTGCGCAGTTATCCCTTCGAGCTTTCGGGTGGGTTGCGCCAGCGTGCAATGATTGCGATGGCTCTTGTCTGCCGCCCATCGCTGCTGATTGCAGACGAGCCAACGACAGCGCTCGATGTGACCATTCAAGCGCAAATACTTAAGCTGATTATAGAGCTTCAGCATGAGCTAGACATGGCAGTGCTGTTGATCACTCACGACCTTGGTGTGGTTGCCAATGTTGCCGAAGAGATCGTCGTCATGTACCGCGGCGAGATTATGGAGAGCGGTACCCTTGAGGACATCTTTCGAGGAGCTCAGCACCCCTATCTGCGGGCGCTACTACGTGCAGTCCCGCGCTTCGACATGAAGCCCGGGGAGCGCCTCGTTCCGATCCGTGAGATCCCACCGGCAGATGCGCCGCACCTGATGGCAGAGAAGGCGGAATGGCCGGCTGGTGCCGATGGGCCGTTAGTCGAATGCGTCGGCGTGCGAAAGACATTCACGCTCCGCAAGAGTGGGTGGTTCGGAAGCGGAAGAGCGGGCCCGCAGGTCGTGGCCGTAGACGGTGTCAGCCTAAGGATCGAGCGCGGCGAGTGTCTTGGACTGGTCGGCGAGAGTGGGTGCGGAAAGACGACCTTAAGCAAACTGCTGTTACGGGCTGTATCACCCGATACAGGGGCGATCCGCTTCAACGACCGAGGAAAGCTCATCGATATTCTCTCGCTGGATGGCGATGCCCTAAAGCGGTTTAGACGGCAAGTGCAGTTCATATTTCAAGACCCGTTCGGATCGCTTAACCCGCGGATGACTGTCTATGACATCATTGAGGAGCCGCTTGTAATCCACGGGATCGGCGAGGTCGGCTCGCGCCGTGAGATGGTGCATGAACTGGTCACCCTCGTTGGCCTCGACCCCCGCCATCTCAAACGCTACCCACACAGCTTTTCCGGAGGTCAGCGCCAGCGCATCGGCATTGCGCGCGCTCTTGCATTGCGGCCCGATCTAATAATTTGCGACGAGCCGACATCGGCGCTCGACGTTTCGATCCAAGCGCAGATTCTTAACCTGCTGATGGATTTGAAGCAGAGGCTCTCGCTCACTTACCTGTTCATTTCCCACAATCTTGCGGTTGTCGACTATATCGCTGATCGCATCGCGGTGATGTGTGCAGGGCGGATCGTCGAAATCGCCGATCGCGCGACGCTATTTCGCGATCCGGTTCATCCCTACACCCTAGCCCTGCTCGCGGCCGTGCCCGCGCCGGACCCGTCGCGCTCGCTCGACTTTCACCGGTTGATGGAGGACAAAGCCTCGGATCCGGCTGCGTGGCCCGAGCCGTTCCGCCGTGAACCGATGAACGCACCACCGCTCATTGAGATCGGTCCGGACCACTGGGTGGAGGCCAGGGCATCGCCATCTGCGGTCGCGGCCGCCAGTAACGTCGCCTCAGCATAAATGAAGAGATCGTAATACCCGCAGGGAGGAGCGATGTGAAACGGATCGGCCTCGTCGTGACTCTTTCGATGGTTGTCCCCAGCGCGGTGGGAGCCGAACTGCAGGAGACGCCGCTGTTTAAGCAAGACGTAGTCAGTGGAAAGCTGTCTAGGGTTAACGAACGGCTACCAAGCGATCCCGAGGTAGCAAGGCCGCAAACAATCGGTGATCCCGGCGGCGAGTTGCGGATGTTGATGGGCGGGCCCAAGGACACCCGCATGATGGTAGTTTACGGCTATGCACGGCTGGTTGGCTACACCCCTGCGCTGAAGCTCGTGCCCGACATCCTGGAGGCGGTGGACGTCCAGGACGGCCGGATCTTCACGCTTCATTTGCGTAGCGGACACAAATGGTCGGACGGATATCCCTTTACCTCCGAGGACTTCCGCTATTGGTTTGAGGATGTCGCACAGAACAACCAGTTATCGCCCTCGGGTTTGCCCGTGTCGATGATGGTGCAAGGGGAGATACCTCACTTCGAAATGCTGGATGACGCCACGATTCGCTACGCTTGGACGCGACCGAATCCGCTGTTTCTGCCTAATCTCGCCGGGGCAGACCCACTCTACATCTACTGTCCTTCGCATTATCTGAAACAATTTCATGAAAAATTCGCGGATAAGGGCACTCTCGAAGCGTTGATTAAGAAACACAACCAACGCAATTGGGCGGCATTACATGCCAGAATGGATACGATGTACCGCAACGACAACCCAAGCTTGCCCTCGCTGGAACCCTGGATACTGAAGACAAAACCACCGTCCGACAGGTTCATATTCGAAAGGAATCCTTATTATTATCGTATTGACCAAGCTGGGCATCAGCTTCCTTATATCGATCGCGTAATCATGTCGATTGCCGATAGCAAGATCATTCCGGCAAAAACCGGTGCGGGCGAGAGCGACCTACAGGCTCGCTATCTGCGGTTCGACAATTACACCTTTCTCAAAGAGAGCGAAGGACGCAACAAGTATAACGTACGACTTTGGCGTACGGGGCCAGGCAGTCAGCTCGCGCTTTACCCAAACCTCAATGTAAACGATGAGACTTGGCGTACTCTGATGCGCGACCTCCGGTTCCGGCGTGCCCTGTCGCTTGCGGTGAATCGACACGAAATTAATCAGGCGATCTACTTTGGACTTGCAGTCGAAGGACAGAATACTGTGTTGCCGCAGAGCCCGCTTTACGAACCTGAATACCGCTCGGCCTGGGCAAACTTCGATCTGCCTGAGGCCAACCGCCTTCTCGATTCGATCGGGCTCACAAAACGAGACAACGACGGTATACGCCTGCTTCCCGATGATCGACCTCTGAATCTCATCGTAGAAAATTCCGGTGAGTCGACCGAACAATCGGACGTGCTGGAGTTGATCCGCGACTCTTGGCGACGCATTGGAATAGGGCTCTTTGCGAAGCCGTTGCAATTGACGTTGTTCAGGCGCCGGGTCTTCTCGGGCGAGACATTAATCTCGATCGACAAGGGGATCGAGAACGGTCTTGCGACGGCTGCGATGTCGCCTTGGGAATTTGCGCCAACCAGTCAACAGCAGCTGCAATGGCCGGAATGGGGACAGTATTATGAGACGAAAGGGAAGGCCGGTGAAGCCCCCGATCTCGCATCTGCAACGCGGCTGAAGGGGCTCTACGAGGACTGGCTCGGTGCGGCAGCACAGCCGGAGCAGTCGCGGATTTGGCATGCCATGCTGCGGATTTGGGCCGATCAGGTCTTTTCGATCGGCACTGTGGCGGGTGTGCTCCAGCCGGTTGTGGTGAGCGAAAAGCTCCACAATGTCCCCGAAGAGGGATTCTACAATTGGGATCCCGGAGCTTTTTTCGGAGTTTTCAAACCAGATACGTTCTGGCTCGACGCATCCGACATCCGGGCGAAATCGGCGTCGTCCGACGCCCCGTCGCCGGTGCACCCCTGACGATAGACTGGACACGGCCGCTGAAAATCTTGTGAGATCGGCCCGATGCTAAGTTACCTAGTTCACCGGATCCTGATTATGGTCCCGACGTTGATCGCAATCAGCATCGTGATCTTTACTATCATTAACCTCCCACAGGGCAATTATTTTACGACCTACATCGCTGAGTTGCAGGAGTCCGGTGAGCCCGCCGATCTGGCCAAAATCCATTTTTTGGAAGCCGAATACGGTTTCGACCGCCCTCTTTGGCAGCAATATTTGTATTGGGTGAGTGGACTTCTTCGAGGTGATCTAGGATACTCCTTCTCCTATAATTTACCGGTCACGAAGGTGGTAGGCGATCGTCTGTTCCTGACCTTTCTCGTATCCTTCACAACGATTCTCTTTACCTACCTCGTCGCCTTCCCGATCGGAGTCTATTCCGCGACCCATCAATATAGCTGGATGGACCATTGTTTGACGTTGGCAGGGTTCCTGGGGCTGGCTACACCCAGTTTTCTTCTTGCTCTCGTCCTGCTCTACCTAGCGAATGTCTATTTTGGAATTTCGATCGGCGGTCTGATGGATCCCCAATACGTCGATCAGCCGTGGACTTGGAACAAATTTCTCTCAGTGCTGGCTCATATTTGGATACCGGTCATCGTCATAGGCACGGCGGGAACCGCTAGCATGATCCGGCGGTTGCGCGCTAACCTGCTCGACGAGTTACAAAAGCAATATGTCGTGACTGCGCGTGCAAAGGGGCTATCCCCACTTAGGGTGCTGTTCAAATATCCGTTGCGGATGGCTCTCAACCCTTTTATTTCCGACATAGGTTCTCTCTTGCCGCATGTTATCTCCGGCGCAGCGATTGTCTCGGTGGTAATGTCTCTACCGACCACTGGACCGATGCTGCTCGAGGCTCTTCGCAGCCAGGACATGTATCTTGCCGGCTCTTTTTTGATGTTTATGTCGTTCTTGACGGTGATCGGCGTATTCGTCTCCGACCTAGCGCTCGCCGTGCTCGATCCCCGGATTCGCTTGCAGTCCGGCCGCCGTCGATGAGCGATTTGGCCTTCGCACCCGGCGACGCGCCACGCACCAGCAACGGCGCGACGGTCGTTCACGCCGACAGCCAGCCCTTCCACTACGTATCCGCTGCGCCTTTCGACCCTTATGCGGTCGAGCGGATGACGCCGACGCAGGAACGCTTCTACATGGCGTCGCAGTGGAGGATGATGTGGTGGAAGCTCTGCCGCCACCGGGTGGCTGTTGTATCTGGTGCGGTGCTACTAACCATGTATTTCTCGATACTAATCTGCGAGTTTCTCGCCCCCTACGGTCTGGACACACGCAACACCGATTTTATCTTTGCGCCGCCGCAGCGCGTCCGAATCTTTCACGACGGTCGACTGGTCGCCCCGTTCGTCTACGGTTTCGATTATCGGCTCGACATGGCCAACCTCGAGCGCGTCTATACGCCGAACCCGGAGAAACGCCAGACCATCCGCTTCTTCTGCCGTGGCGACGACTATCTGTTTTGGGGGTTCATTCCAGCTGATCTTCATCTCTTCTGCCCTGCTCGAGGTGGACAATTATTCCTGCTTGGCACTGATCGGCTCGGCCGCGACCTCCTTTCACGGATGATCTACGGGGCACGGATCTCGCTTACGGTCGGACTTCTCGGCGTCGCCGTAAGCTTTACGCTCGGGATCCTGATCGGCGGGATCGCTGGTTATTACGGCGGTTGGACCGATATACTGATTCAGCGCGGAATCGAGGTCGTCCAATCCTTTCCACACCTGCCGCTGTGGATGGCGCTGTCGGCGATATTGCCCGTTAGCTGGAGCCCGCTTCTCGTTTATGTTGGCATTACGCTGATCCTTGGGATGATCGAATGGACCCATCTGGCCCGTGCCGTTCGATCCAAACTTCTAGCTTTGCGCGAGGAAGACTTCTGCACCGCCGCTGTGCTGATGGGAGCGCGGCCGGCGCGCATTATCGGTCGTCACCTCCTGCCGAGCTTCATGAGCCACCTGATCGCTTCGGCAACCTTGGTCGTCCCGGGCATGATCCTGGGTGAGACGGCGCTGTCCTTCCTTGGTCTTGGGCTGCGGCCGCCGATGACGAGCTGGGGTGTGTTGCTCAACGAAGCCCAGAATATCAACGTCGTCGCGCTCTACCCTTGGTTGATGTTTCCTGTTGTCTGCGTCGTCATTACCGTCCTCGCCTTCAACTTTTTCGGCGACGGGTTGCGCGATGCCGCCGACCCTTATCACTAAGCCCTATGCACCGGCCGGTTGTGAGAGCTTGAAGGGCCCGTCGACAAACAACACTTTGGCGTAGATATCGACCAAGACCGGGTCTCTGCGGAGGGCGGTCCGGGAATCTTACATGCGCGCTGTGCAGCCGGTCCGCGGTACTCAAGATCTTCTTCCCGAGGTGGCGCGGCGTCACCGACAGGTAGTCGAGACCGCTCGGACCACCGCCGAGCTTTATGGCTTTGCCGAAATGGCAACGCCGATTTTCGAGTTCACCGAGGTATTCGTACGCCCGATCGGCGAGCATACCGACATCGTTGCCAAAGAAATGTACACTTTTGACGACCGCGGCGGCGAGGAAATCACGTTGCGGCCAGAGAACACGGCCGGGGTTATCCGGTCGGTAATTTCCAATGGTCTCGCCCAGGGCGCGCCGCTCAAGTTTTTCTATAGCGGCCCGATGTTCCGCTACGAGCGGCCGCAAAAAGGCCGCTTCCGTCAGTTTCATCAGATCGGGGTCGAGCTGATCGGGGTGGCACAGCCGCAGGCCGACATAGAAGTGATCGCGTTGGGTAGCCGCATCCTCGATGCGCTTGGAATCGGCCAACGCGTCGAGCTCGAGCTCAACACGTTGGGTGATCCGGCAAGCCGTGCGGCCTATCGCCGAGCGCTCGTTGCCTATTTCTCGGCGCAGATCTCCGAACTGTCGGAGGACAGCCGGCGGCGCCTCGAACGTAACCCGCTGCGTATCTTCGATTCGAAGGAGGAAACTGATCAAAGGGTCGCGCGCTATGCCCCTCCTTTTGCGGATTACCTCAGCCCGGAGGCGTGCACGTTCTTCGACCAGGTTCGCGGCGGGCTCGACCGGCTCGGCATAAGCTACCGAGTGAACCCACGGCTCGTGCGCGGGCTCGACTACTACACGCATACCGCCTTCGAGTTCGTGACCACCGACCTCGGCGCCCAGGGTACGGTGCTGGGCGGCGGTAGATACGACGGGCTCGTCGAGCTGATGGGTGGCCCGGCGTTGCCTGGGGTGGGCTGGGCCGCGGGCATCGAACGGCTGGCGCTGCTGATTGCCGAGCCCCCTCTGCCGCCGCACCCGGTCGCGCTGGTTCCAATCGGTGCCGCCGGCGAGGTTGCCGCACTGAAACTCGCCGAGGATCTTCGTGACCACGGTCTGTCGATCGATCTCGGCTACTCGGGCAATCTCGGGCGTCGGCTGCGTCGGGCCGACAGAATAGGCGCCTTCGCTGCGATATTGCTTGGCGACGACGAACTCGCCCGAGGCGCGGCAACCTTGCGGGACCTGGTTACTGGCAGCCAGAGCGAGGTGCCGCTCGCCGAGCTGCCGGCACGACTCCGGATGCTCGCCGCCGAGCGCGCCGCAAGCTGATCCGCGATGGAAGCGTCTCTCGAAGCGCATCTGGATCAGCTCGTCCGCCGCCATGCGGAGCTGCGCGAGACCCTCGGCGGGGGCAGGCTTGCGGGCGCTGATTTTGCCAGATTGTCGAAGGAATACAGCGAGCTGAGCCCGATCATCGACGGAATCGGTGCGTTGCGCAGCGCCCGCGACGAACTTGCCTCCCTTATCGATATGGCCCAATCCGGCGAAGATGCGGAACTCAGGGCGCTCGCCGCAGACGAGCTGCAGTCCTTGCGCGAGCGCCTTCCGGCGCTCGAGCACCGGGTCAAACTGGCGCTGTTGCCGAAGGACGCCGATGATGCGCGCAACGCCATCCTCGAAGTCCGCGCCGGCACCGGCGGCGAGGAGGCGGCGCTGTTTGCTGCCGAGCTCTTTCGCATGTATCAGCGCTACGCGGCATTGCGCGGCTGGCGGTATGAGATCCTTGACCTCTCCGAGACCGGCCTCGGCGGCTTCAAGGAGGCGAGCGCGCTGATCAGCGGGCGGGACGTATTCGCCCGGCTCAAATTCGAATCCGGCGTGCACCGCGTCCAGCGAGTACCCGAGACCGAAGCGAGCGGGCGTATCCACACTTCTGCCGCCACCGCTGCCGTCTTGCCTGAGGCGGAGGAGGTCGATATCCGGATCGACGAGAGGGATCTGCGCATCGACGTCTTCCGGGCGAGTGGCCCCGGTGGCCAATCGGTCAACACGACCGACAGCGCGGTGCGGATCACCCATTTGCCGACCGGCCTCGTCGTCATCCAGCAGGACGAAAAATCGCAACACAAGAACAAGGCGCGGGCGCTCAAGGTGTTGCGTTCGCGCCTCTACGAGATGGAACGGCAGGCGCGTGACAGCGCACGCGCCGCCGAGCGCAAGAGTCAGGTCGGCAGCGGCGACCGGTCGGAACGCATCCGCACCTACAATTTTCCGCAAGGCCGGGTCACCGACCACCGCATCAACCTTACGCTTTATAAGATTGACAAGGTGATGAGCGGCGAAGCGCTCGACGAGATCATCGATGCGATCCTCGCAGCGGACCAGGCGGCGCGATTGGCAGCGGTCGAGAGGTGACGCCGAGGTGCAGCACACACTCGGTTCGCTGCTCGGTGAGGCTGCCTGCCTGCTGTCGCGGGCCGGATTTACGGAACCCCGGCGGCAAGCCCGCCGTTTGGCCGCTGCGGTTCTCGATCTAACTCTCGCCGAAATCATAGGCCATCTGGAACTGGGGCTCGACCTGCAACAAATCGGTCGCGTTCGCCTAGCGCTGGACCGAATGGCCGAACGCGAGCCGTTGAGCCGGATCCTCGCCCGCCGTGAATTTTGGGGCCTGGAATTTGCGCTGTCAGCTGACACGCTCGATCCCCGGCCGGAAACGGAAACTGTTGTCGAGGCCGTGCTGCGGCAAGTTGTCGACCGCGCCGCACCGCTCCGCTTGCTCGATCTCGGCACCGGTACCGGTTGCATCCTGCTGGCGCTTCTTTCCGAATTTCCGGCGGCGACCGGATTTGGCGTCGACATCGCGCCGGGCGCAGCAATAACCGCGCACCGCAATTCCGTCGCGCTCGACATAGGCGACCGGGCACATTTTCTTGTTGGCGATTGGGGAACGGCGCTGATGGGCGCCTTCGATGTGGTCGTTGCGAACCCGCCTTATATCGCCAGCTCTGCTCTCGCCGATTTGCCGCGCGAGGTCGCCCTTTACGATCCCCGCCATGCGCTCGACGGCGGTGTGGACGGTCTTGGCGCCTATCGGTCTATCGCCGTCGGCCTTCCCGAGCTGTTGAAACCGGGCGCCGTTTTTGCCTGCGAGGTCGGGATAGGTCAGGCATCGGCCGTCGCGGAGATTTTGCAAGCGAAGGGATTGGCGATCGAAGGATGCGAGCGCGATCTGGCTGGCATCGCGCGTTGCGTCGTGGCGCGGGCGCTGCCGGCGCAAAAAGTTGTTGGAATACGTCGCCTTCCCGTCTAGGGTGGCGCTGCTCGGGGGCTCACCATCGTCTGGGAAAGCGGCACAGACCGGCCCGCAACCGCCCGAGAGGGGCCATGGTACGCTCCCGCCGGACACCGGTCCGACAGTGTTCACCGCGATTAGACAGGTATCATGAGACCAGGACCAAACAAGCGATCGCGTGGTCGCGGCAATGGGGGAAACCCGCACCACAACCGCCCGCGGATGCCTCACCGCATTCAGACTTTCGACAGCAATGGTCCAAACGTAAAAATTCGTGGCAACGCTTATCAGGTTTTCGAACGCTATGTGGCCTTGGCACGTGAAGCAGCGTCCAGCGGCGATCGGATTGCGGCCGAAAACTTGTATCAGCACGCCGAGCACTATTTCCGCGTCATGAATGCGAATGGCGAAGGCAGCCCGCATGGGCCACCGCGTCCGATGACGCCGGCCGATCAGGAAACCGGCGGGTCCGAGGCAGAGGGTCGCGACACGAACGAGGGCCTCGTTCAACCATCTTCGCCGCTGCCGGGCGACGAGCAGCCGGTTGCTACCGAGCTGCCTTTTTCGAGCGATACACCGCCCTTCGGCTAGTCTCCGCAGCCTGCTGAGACAAGCATCCGACGGCGCCTTGCCGAGCGGGGTTGAGCGTCCCCCCGCTCGCACCATATTGCCCTGATGAAGGGCTGCAGGACCGCCTGAACAGGGGTGCCGCGGCCGGTTCAACAAGGCGGGCAAATCATGGAAATCGAGAAATATACCGAGCGGTCGAAAGGATTTATCCAATCGGCTCAGGGCTTGGCGTTGCGCAGCGGCCACCAGCGGCTGACACCCGAGCATCTGCTCAAGATCCTGCTCGAAGACAAGGAAGGGCTCTGCGCCAATTTGATCCGCGCGGCAGGTGGCGATCCGCAGGCGGTGCTGAGCGCAGTCGAGACCGAGCTCGGCAAACAACCTCGCGTCGAGGGCAGTGGCGCCGGACAAATCTATATGACCCCCGAGATCGCCCGGGTCTTCGACCAGGCCGAACAGATTGCGCAGAAGGCCGGCGACAGCTTTGTCACGGTCGAGCGGTTGCTGCTGGCGCTGGCGATGGCCAGGGAAACTCCCGCCGGCAAGGCGCTCGCCGCCGGGGGGTTGACGCCGCAGAAGCTCAACGCGGCGATCGAGGATCTGCGCAAGGGCCGCAAGGCCGACAGCCCGTCGGCCGAGGAGGGCTATGACGCGCTGAAACGCTATGCCCGCGATCTGACCGCGGTCGCCCGCGAAGGCAAGCTCGACCCGGTGATCGGCCGCGACGAAGAGATCCGCCGCACGATGCAGGTATTGTCGCGGCGGACCAAGAACAACCCGGTGCTGATCGGCGAGCCCGGGGTCGGCAAGACCGCGATCGTTGAGGGCCTCGCATTGCGCATCGTCAAGGGCGATGTGCCCGAGGGCCTCAAGGACAAGCGCCTGCTCGCGCTCGATCTCGGCGCGATGGTCGCCGGCTCCAAATACCGCGGCGAATTCGAAGAGCGGTTGAAGGCGGTGCTGTCCGAGATCACTGCGGCGGCCGGCGAAATCGTGCTGTTTATCGACGAATTGCACACGCTGGTGGGCGCCGGCAAGGCGGAAGGGGCGATGGACGCCTCCAACATGCTGAAGCCGGCCTTGGCCCGCGGCGAACTGCATTGCATCGGCGCCACCACTCTCGACGAGTACCGCAAAAACATCGAGAAGGACGCGGCATTGGCGCGGCGCTTTCAGCCGGTCTTTGTCGGCGAGCCGTCGGTCGAGGACACGATTTCGATCCTGCGCGGCATCAAGGAGAAGTACGAGCTGCATCACGGCGTGCGCATCACAGATTCGGCGATCGTCGCCGCAGCCACCTTGTCGAACCGCTACATCACCGACCGCTTCCTGCCGGACAAGGCGATCGACCTGATGGACGAGGCTGCCTCGCGTTTGCGCATGGAGGTCGATTCGAAGCCCGAGGCGATCGACGAGCTCGACCGCCGTATCGTCCAGCTCAAGATCGAGCGCGAAGCGCTGAAGAAGGAGAGCGACCCGGCTTCACGCGACCGGCTCGAAAAGCTGGTCAAGGAGCTCGAAGAGCTCGAGCAGCGCTCGGCCGAATTGACCGCGCAATGGCGGGCCGAGAAGGACAAGCTCGCTGGTGCGCAGAAGCTCAAGGAGCAGCTCGACCAGGCGCGCGCCGAGCTCGACATCGTGCAGCGCCGCGGCGATTGGAGCCGCGCTGGCGAGCTGACCTATGGGGTCATCCCGGAGCTCGAACGCAAGCTCAAGGAGGTTGAGAGCGCCGAAACCGGGCGCATGGTCGACGAAGCCGTCACCGACGAGCACATTGCCGCCGTCGTCTCGCGCTGGACCGGGATACCGGTCGATAAGATGCTGTCCGGCGAGCGCGAAAAGCTCCTCCGCATGGAAGATAATTTGCGCCGCCGGGTGGTCGGCCAGGACGAGGCGATCATCGCGGTGTCGAACGCGATCCGCCGCGCTCGGGCCGGACTGCAGGACCCAAACCGGCCGCTCGGCTCGTTTCTGTTCCTCGGACCAACCGGGGTCGGCAAGACCGAATTGACCCGCGCCTTGGCCGAGTTCCTGTTCGACGACGAGAGTGCCATGGTGCGCATCGACATGTCGGAATACATGGAGAAGCACTCGGTCGCCCGCCTGATCGGGGCACCCCCCGGCTATGTCGGCTATGACGAGGGCGGCTCGCTGACCGAGGCGGTGCGGCGCCGGCCCTACCAGGTGATCCTGTTCGACGAGGTCGAAAAGGCGCATCCCGACGTCTTCAACGTCCTCCTCCAGGTGCTCGACGACGGGCGGCTGACCGACGGTCAAGGTCGCACGGTCGATTTTCGCAACACCCTCATCGTGCTGACTTCCAACCTCGGAAGCGAGGCGCTGGCGAGCCTGCCGGAGGGTGCCGATGTGGAGAGGGCGCGCGGGGCCGTCATGGCGGCGGTGCGCGATGCATTTCGCCCGGAGTTCCTGAACCGGCTCGACGAGATTCTGCTGTTCAGCCGGCTGTCGCGCGATGACATGAAGGGGATCGTTGCGATCCAGCTCGAGCGGCTGCGCAAGCTGCTCGCCGATCGCAAGATCACCCTCGATGTCGACAGTGCGGCGAGCGCCTGGCTCGCCAATGCCGGCTACGATCCGGTTTATGGCGCGCGGCCATTGAAGAGGGTGATCCAGCGCGAATTGCAAAACCCGCTGGCCCAGCAGATCCTCGAAGGCCACATCCCGGACGGCTCGACGGTTCATGTCGGCGCCGGCGACAAGGGCCTGGTGATAGGCGACATCGTGACTGCCGAAGCGGCTTAGCCCGACGCCGTGTTGCCGAGGAGTGCGGCTCCCGCGACGGAAGCGGCGAGCAATTCGGCCGGCGAGACATTCGCCTGGTCGAGGTCACCGCCCTCCGGAAACTGCTGCGCAAGCCGCTTCAGCCGGGTGTCGAAGGTCTCTTCGGCCCCGGCGTGATCGTGTGCGAGCAGTGCCAGATCGCGCTCGCGCAGATCCGGTGTATCGGGGAGACCCGCGAGCTCGGCAGCGGCCGCATCCCCCAGTCGCAGTGCTCCTGCCAATGCCTGGCCATCAGCCGGCGGCGCCGATCCTTCACGCAGCAGGGCCGAGAGTGCCACGCGCGCCCGGAGCAGTGAACGATGGCGGGCTGCTGCCAAGTTGCGCGGCGTCTTCGCTTTTGCCCGCGCCAGCCGGGTATCAGTTTTCTGCTGCATAGTCGGCTTCCAGCGCCTTCAGCCGTCTGTCGAAGTCGCTCGCCTCGATCGCCCGCACATAGGTGTCGACCACCTTGGCGACCTCGGCCCCTTCGGCCGGCGTGATGACACCCCCGACAACCGCAGCCGTTACCGCGGCCATTGCGGCTGTGATGTCGGCCGGGTCGGCGATCGGCGGCAGATCGAGATGCACGGGCCGCGCGCGGCGCGGCGCGATGATGCGGTCGAAGCAGAGCCGCATCGCGGACGGGTCGCCATCCAGAGCCAGCGACACGGCCTTTCTCGTCAGCGCCTCCACATCGCCGTCGAGCAGCGCCTCGGCGATTTGCGTCGCCTTGTTCCGACACCCGACAGCCCGGCCCGCGGGGTTGCCCGATTGGCCCTTGACGAAGTGGCCTTCGGGGGTCCGCTCGGCCTGCTTCTGCAGGAGATTATCAGGCGTGGGCGAATTTCCTTTGCTCAAATCTACCACAACGTTCTCATGCATGTCTCCCAGGTCTTGGTCCAAATTCCGTCTCCTTAGAATGGATCTGACTTAGACGATTAATATCATCGCAAAGACGTGCTTGTCAATTTAGCAATTACGCGGGTCAGACTCGCCGTTTGTGCATAGGCCCGCTGGGCCACTGGCGGCTACAGCGCGTGGCAATTTGATACCGCGGTGGCAAAAAGCCGTCGCCGCGCGTGGAGATTGTCAAGCGGAGCGCCGCGCCGCTGGGTGGTCGAGCGCACCTTTCCTGGTTCACATCAGACAAGACCGCGATCTCGCCATGGGTCCGAGGATCTCGCCGAAACCCTGGCTGCCTTCGTCGCCCTCGCCTCCATCCAGCTTGCCCTCAGGCGGCTTACCCGGGCGTAGGTCAACAAACGCCGGGTCGTGGCGCACCGGTCCCGTTGCCAGCGGCGAACGGTCGTTGCGGGTTCAGTGAAGGGACGTT
>Ga0306925_10000846_pt1 | contig 23566 bp, 23 predicted proteins | sample flu12Cox44000176_FD_203755 | JGI IMG/M metagenome (GOLD analysis project Ga0306925, IMG submission 203755) | Lab enrichment of tropical soil microbial communities from Luquillo Experimental Forest, Puerto Rico - flux8day.12C.oxic.44.000.176 (v2)... | ecosystem: Environmental > Terrestrial >... | reverse complement strand
ATCCGGCGTTCGTGACCCCACATGCCGATCAGGAAGTACATGGGAATCAGCGTCAGCTCCCAGAAAACGAAGAAGAGGAATAGATCGAGCGAAAGAAAGACGCCGATCATCGCAGTTTCGATGACTAGGAGTGAAACGAAAAAGCCCTTCACGTTTTCTTTGATCGATTCCCAAGAGCAGAGGATCGCGAGCGGCGTCAGAAAAGTGGTCAGCAGGACAAGGAAGAGGCTGATGCCGTCGACGCCCAGGTGGTAGTGAATCGTTTCACCGATCCAGTGGTGATACTCGGTGAACTGATAGGCGGCATTATTGGCATCAAATCCGCGAAGCAGTAACAGGGAGACCGCGAATTTGGAGAGCGAGGCGGTCAAGGCGATGCGCCGGATCCATAGGTGATCGTCCGAGCGCAGCAGCAGCAGCGCTGCGACGCTGAGCAGGGGCAGAAACGTAACCACCGTCAGCAGAAGCGGTTGGCCGCCCATCACTGTGCTCCCCTCAGGTAGAGTGCGAGCAGGAGCACGGTGAAACCGAGGACGCCAACGAGCACCCAGGATGCGTAGCTGCGCGTGTTGCCAGATTGTAATTCGCGCGCGCGACCGCCGGCTGCGCGCGCGGCGCGAGCCGAGCCGTTCACCACACCGTCGATCAAGCCCTCATCGATTGCATGCCAGAATACATTCGTGGAAATCCACAGCAGCGGCCGAACGATCAGCGCGGAGTAAATTTCATCCACGTAGTATTTATGGAAGACCAACGAATAGAGACCGCGTACGCTCGCAGCTAGGCGCTTGGGCGCATCGGGATTCCGGATGTACAGCCACCAAGCGAGGAGGAACCCAGCGATGGCGACACCCACCGGCCAGCTTAGGATCGCATGTGCCAGTTCGAGCGCGGGATTGTGGGCCATTCCGCTTTCGGGGTTTCCGGCCAGAGAGGCGGCTTGCGGAGTTGTCGGTTGCGGGGCGTACATCGAAAATACAGGCGCAAGGAATCTCTGAAAGTACTCGGTGCCTCCCACAAGGTGCGGCGCAGCAAACCAGCCACCGAAAATCGAACAGAACGCCAGAATCGTGAGCGGGATGGTCATGTTCCTTGGTGATTCATGCACGTGAACATGCTGTTCGTCATAGCGTGGCGTTCCGAAAAATGTCAGGAAGATCAAGCGAAACATGTAAAAGGAAGTTAGCCCCGCGCCCACGATCCCCAAAAGCCAGAGAAGGAAATTCGCGCGAGGCCCCGCGCCGGCAGCCTCGAGAATTTCGTCCTTGCTGAAAAACCCGGCAAAACCGGGGATTCCTGCGATGGCCAGCGTCGCGATCAGCATCGTCCAGTAGGTAATCGGGATTTTCTGGCGCAGACCTCCCATTTTCATCATGTCCTGTTCGCCGCCCACGGCATGAATTACGCTGCCGGCCGCGAGGAAGAGCAGGGCTTTGAAAAAGGCGTGGGTCATGAGATGGAAAATACCCGCCGAGTAGGACCCCACGCCGCAGGCCAGGAACATATAGCCGAGTTGCGAAACGGTGGAGTAGGCGAGAACTCGTTTGATGTCGGTTTGCAGGAGGCCGATCGTCGCCGAATAGAAGGCGGTGATGGCACCTACGATTGCGACCACGAGCATCGCCATGGGTGCTCGGGAGAAAAGCGGGTTCATGCGCGCGACCATGTAAACGCCGGCGGTTACCATGGTGGCTGCGTGAATCAGTGCGCTGACCGGAGTCGGGCCTTCCATGGCGTCGGGCAGCCAGACGTACAGCGGCAACTGCGCGGATTTGCCCACTGCTCCAGTGAAGAGCAGGATCGAAATGGCGGTCAGTGTGGTCTCCGAAATCGGGTTGCTGGCCACGCTCTTGAAGATGGTGCCGAAATCGATGGACCCAAACGTCGCGAAGGTGAGCAGAACCCCGACGGTAAAGCCGTAATCGCCGATACGCGTGGTGATAAAAGCCTTTTTCCCCGCATCGGCCGCCGATTTCTTCAGAAACCAGAAGCCGATGAGCAAATAGCTGCACAGGCCGACACCCTCCCATCCGACGAACATCACGATCAAATTCGCCGCCATCACCAACGTCAGCATGAAGAACATGAAAAGGTTCAAATAGCTAAAGAAGCGGTAGTAGCCACCTTCGTGCGCCATGTAGCCGGTGGAATAAATGTGAATCAACCAGCCGACGAAGGAAACCACCAGGAGCATGACCAGGGTGAGCTGGTCGACTTGTAGTGCGAAATCCACGCGAAACGGGCCGGCAACCATCCAGGTGAAGTAATTGCCAACGAAGGGAAGCTGGTCGGGCGAGAGTTGCGAAAATTCGCGAACAAGCTCGAAGACCGACAGCAGGCCCAGCGTGACCGAGCCGACCGCCACGGAGTTGACGGCCGGTTGCGACCACCGCTTGCCGAACAAGCCGTTAACCGCCGAGCCTGCCAGAGGCAGCGCCAGAATGATCCAAAGATGGTGGAGAATCGGCATTAGAGCTTCAGATGGTTGATACGTTCAATGCTAAGGGATTGGCGATTCTGCGAAAGCATGATCACGACCGCGAGCCCCACCGCCGCTTCCGCCGCGGCAACTACGATCACGAAAAATACGAAGACCAGCCCGTCCACTTGATTGTGTGCGCGGGCAAAGGTGACGAACGCCAGATTGACCGCGTTGAGCATCAGTTCGATCGACATAAAAATGGTGATGACGTTGCGTTTGTACACAAAGGCGATCACCCCGAGACCGAAGAGTACGCCGCTGAGTACGATATCGGAACGACGCTCATTCCTGTTTCCTCGCCAGAACCAGCGCTCCCAGAATCGCGATCAGTATCAGAATCGAAGTCGCCTCAAAGGGGAACAGGAACTGCTGGAAAAGTTGCTTGGATAGCCTCTGGGTCGAATCGGGTCCGGCGATCAGCCCGCCCGTTACTCCCCCTCCGCCAGCTGGCGAACGCAGCAGCCAGTACGCGGCCCAGAAGATCAAAATAACGCCAAGCGGCAGGCCAATATACTTTGCCAGGCGGCTAAAGTCGGTGTGCTCCTCCGCGCCCGCGTTCAAGAGCATAATCACAAAGACGAACAGCACCATAATGGCCCCGGCATAGACGATGATCTGAATCGCGGCAATGAAAGGAGCGCCGAGGAGCAGGTACAGCACCGCCAGCGAGACCATGACCAGAACCAGCGAAAGCGCGCTATGAATCGGCTCCTTGGCCCAGATCAGCAGTAGCGCGCCAGTCACGGCGAGCACTCCGCACACGAAAAACAAGAGAAAGGGCACGCTCATCCGTGTTTCCCCCACCCGAATGCGAGCCAGGCCGCCGTCACGACCAGGTTGGCCAGGGAAACCGGTAACAGCAGCTTCCAGCCAAAGGACATGAGCTGGTCGTAACGAAATCGCGGCAACGTTCCGCGCATCCAGATGTAGAAGAACAAGATAATCAAGATCTTGGTTACAAACCAGAACGGCCCCAGGATCACAGCCGCCACCGCAGGCAGCAAACAGATCAGCCCGGCGCCAAAGCACAGCAGCGTAACAACGGCCAGTTGAATTCGCGCCATCCCGCGCATTTCCGTAACGGTGTCATATGCACAGTAGATTCCGAGCAGCACCAAGCCCGCGCCGGGCAGAAACTCTTGCCAGGTCCAGCTGTCCGGGAAAGGCGAGAGCCACCCGCCGAAAAAAAGAATGGTCGCCAGGCAGGAGACGGTGATCATGTTTGCGTACTCGGCCATGAAAAACATGGCGAATTTGAAACTCGAATACTCCGTGTGGAATCCCGCGACGAGTTCTGTTTCGGCTTCCGGCAAGTCGAATGGAACGCGGTTCGTTTCGGCAATCGCCGCGGTGAGATAGCAGAGGAAGCCGATGATCTGCGGGAACCCCCCCTGGTGGATTCCGAAAATGTTCCAATGCCAGAAGGGGCCGCTTTGCCCGCCAATGATTTCGTTGAAATTCAGGGTCCCGGCTACCAGCACCACGCCGACTACGGACATGGTCAGCGCAACTTCATAGCTGATCATCTGGGCCGAGCTACGCAGCCCCCCCATCAGCGGATACTTGCTGTTCGACGACCAACCCGCCAGCGCTACACCGTACACGCCCATGGAAGTGATGGCGAAAACCATCAGCAAACTAACACCGACGTCGGCCACGGAAAAGACCGCCTGCCCGTGCAAGAAGGCCACCGAGGGCGGCCCAAATGGGATCAGCGCGATCGCCGTGAGCGCCAGCGCAAACGCGATGAAAGGAGCAAGCGTGTACAGCAGCCGATCAGTGACGGGTGGCGCGATGTCTTCTTTGAAGAGAAATTTCAGGCCGTCGGCGAGCGGCTGAAGCAAGCCGTGGGCGCCCACGTAGTATGGCCCCCATCGCGATTGGATATGGGCGATGACTTTTCGCTCCAGCCAGGTGAGGTAGGCAAGTGCCGTCATCAAAAGAACCAACAGGACGGCTATCTTGATTATCGATGCCACCAGGACTGGGTGCTGGGAGATGAACTCCACGGTCTCTCTTTTGCCTCGTTGGTGGATGTGAGCCTGGAACAGTAGCGACCCAGGGTGCCGCTTGTAAACAGATAATCGTTTGAAGAGAAAACCGCTCCGGCCGGTGTTTGATAGGATTCGACCGCCCTGCCTTCAGGCGCCGCGAGTTCCGCACCGCCGCCGAGCAACGTGACCTGGGAGACGTCGTATCCGGAAACATGCTGGCGAATTTCATCGAGCGCCGCGGCCGGCGTCCGGAGACGGATCGGCGTACCCATACCCAGCAAACTGAGCTGGTGCGAAAGAATGCGCAGCAGGTCGAAATCGCTGCGCGGACCCTGCGGGTCGGTGGCCCGGTGCGTGAGTTGAACTTCGCCCGCGGTGTTCGTCAACGAACCTTCCTTTTCATAGGAACAGGCGGCCGGCAGAACCACATCGGCTCGTTGCGCGGTTTCGGTCAGGAACATCTCGTGCACGACGAGCAAGTCGAGGCCCGCGACGCGGTCCGCTTGCCCGGCTGGAAAATCCTTGAGTGGGTTTGCGCCCACGACATACAGGGCCTTGAGGTTCCCAGTCATGGTGGCCTCGAGCATCCCGCGCAGGGTCAGTCCCGCGGCGCTGGCGATTTCGCCGCCCCACAGCTTTCCGAATCGCGCCCGCTCCGCGGCATCGGAAAGCAGGGCATAGCCGGGCAAATGATCCGGCAGCATTCCCATATCGGCAGCGCCACGCGAATTCGAATAGTCACCCAGAGCCATGAATTTCGTTTTTCCGCCCAGACGGGCGGCGAAGGAGAGTAAGTCACGAATCGCCGCGCCTTGAATGTCTGCGCCGAAGGCGACTACGACGTCGGTCTCCGCTTCGAGCGCTGCTTTCAATTGTCTCAGCAGCTCGCCTGTTTTCGCATCGAATGGCCCTTGCCCGGTGGCCAGCCAATGCACTGCTTGGGCCTCGCTGCCCTGGGCCACTTCGACCACCATCTTGGCCTGGCGATGAATCTTGCTGGCACGGCTGTTAATTACGTACAACCCCAATCTGTGATGGCGGAAGCCCGTGCGTATCTGCCAAGCAACCAGGGGATTCTGGTTGTTCACATCATTGCCGATCAGCAGGACAGCGGGCGCGTTGTACAGATCGGCCATCGTCGCCAGCGAATCTTTCATTCTCGGGCCGAGCGCCCGAGCAAGTCCCGCGTAGTCCGCAGTCCGGTGATGATCGATATGGTTGGTTCCGAGTGTGATGCGCGCAAATCGACTCAGCAGGTAGTTCTCTTCATTCGTGGTGTGGTTCGAGCCAATGACGCCGATGGCGTTCGCCTGGTGAGCATCGTGGACCTGTTTGAGCCTGCGCACGACTTCTTCAAGAGCGTCTTCCCAACTTGCCTGCTCAAGCTTCCCATTGCGACGCACGAGCGGCTGGCGGATGCGTTCCGCATGGGTCGTGAAATCGAAGGCGAAGCGGCCCTTGGCACATAGGAATTCGCCGTTCACTCCTGAGTGATCGCGATTATTCGCCCGCATGATTTCGTTGTTGCGGACGCTTAGGGTAGTTTTGCAGCCGTTCGAGCAATGCGCACAGGGACTGCTCACGTAAATCATCTCCCACGGTCGGGTGTGATACCGATACGTGCCGCTGGTCAGCGCACCAACCGGGCAGATGTCAATGCACATGCCGCATTCCTCGCAGGCGAGCTCGCCCGGCTTATTCGGCAGAATCGCCGAGTGCACCCCGCGGAGTCCAACCCCCAGCGCCTTTACGTCCATGCCTTCGTCGCACACCCGTACACAGCGGAAGCAGAGAATGCAGCGCGGCATGTCGTAATAAACGATGGGCGACCACTTCTCTTCGGGAACGTGCAGCTTTTCCTCAGCGAAGCGGGTCTTATCGAGGCCGTAGCGGAAGGTCATGTCCTGCAACTCGCACTCGCCGCCCTTGTCGCAGACGGGGCAATCGAGCGGGTGATTCGAGAGCAGGAACTCGATCATATCCTTGCGCGCTTTGCGGACCTGGTCGGTAGCCGTGTTCACGACCATGCCATCGGTCGCTACCAGCGTGCAGGCGGTCTGCAGTTTCCCCATTTTCTCCACTTCGACCAGGCACATCCGGCACGCCGCCTGAAGCGACATCCCGGGGTAATAGCAAAAAGATGGCACTTCGATACCCTGGGCCTTCGCTGCTTCGATGACCAGCGTTCCCGGCGGCGTCACCACTTGGCGCCCGTCGAGCGTAAATGTAATTTGCTTTTGCTCCGTCATGGCCCTCCGACTACTGTGCCCCTGCTAGCACTTCTGCAGGCTTATAAGCGCATTTCCCATGCAAATGATCCTCGAACTCGTTCCGCCATTTTTTCACGATGCTGATTGTCGGAAGGGCGGCCGCATCTCCGAGCGGGCAAAAGGTCCTGCCCAGCATGTTTTTCGAGAGTTCTTCGATCATGGGGATATCTTCTTCCCGGCCCCCCCCTTCATGAAAGCGATCAAGCATTTTTCGCAACCAGGTCGTGCCCTCGCGGCAGGGGATACACCAACCGCACGATTCGTGAGCGTAGAAGTGCATAATCCGGCGTGCTACGTCCACCATGCAGGTATCTTCGTCGATGACCACGGTGCCACCGGAACCCAACATGGAACCGATTTTGGCAACTGAATCGTAATCCATGGGGACGTCGATCTCATCTGCCGAGAGCAGTGGGCAGGAACTGCCGCCGGGAATTACGGCTTTCAGCTTCTTGCCGCCGGGAATGCCGCCGGCGACTTCCTCAATCAGCCGCCGCAAGGGAAAACCTAGCGGCAACTCGTAGATTCCAGGGCGATTCACGTGCCCGGAAATAGAATACAAGCGGGTGCCGCCGTTTCGGGGCGTGCCCAGATTCGCGTACGCCTCACCGCCCATGCGAATGATAGCTGGAACCGTGCTGAGCGTCTCGGCGTTGTTGATCACCGTCGGACAGTTGTAGAGGCCCACCACCGCCGGAAAGGGAGGACGGATGCGCGGATAACCGCGTTTTCCTTCGAGCGATTCCATCAGCGCCGATTCTTCGCCGCACTCGTATGCGCCGGCACCCGTATGCGTATGAAGCTCGAAATCAAATCCGCTGCCAAGAATATTCTTGCCCAGATATCCCCTGGCGTAGGCTTCGGAAATGGCTACATCCATGATGTCGATGATGTAGCGATACTCGCCCCGAATGTAGATGTAACCAAGATTCGCATTCACCGCACGGCCGGCGATCACCATGCCTTCGATCAGCTGGTGCGGGTCCATTTCCATCAGCGGACGATCCTTGCATGTTCCCGGTTCGCTTTCGTCTGCGTTGGCCAGGATGTACTTCGGTTTGTTCGTCTCCTTGGGTACGAAGCTCCACTTCATGCCGGCCGGGAAACCTGCGCCACCACGCCCCCGCAGATTCGCCTTTTTCATTTCCTCGATGATCTGATCGGGCGTCATCTGCTTGAGCGCTTTTCCGAGGGCCTGGTAGCCCTGCTGTTCTAGATAGACGTCGATCTTGCGCGAATCGGGAACGCCGAATCGCTGGCTGATGACCAGGACTTCGGCAGGCAGGCGTTGGTGGAGAGAGCCGGAAGTCACCGGCACCGGCTGCGGTTTTCTGCCTTGCTCCAGTTGCTCAAAAAGGGCATCAACCTTATCCGCGTCGAGATTCTCGTAAAAGTCATAATTCACCTGCATGCATGGCGCGCCGGTGCACGCGCCCATGCACTCGACCTCCTCCAGCGAGAAAGTGCCGCTGGGCGAGACTTCCTTGTGTCCGATGCCAAGCCGTTTCTTAACGTGCTCAAAGAGTTCGTTGCCGCCGCGCAGCATGCAGGAAATATTCGTGCAGACCTGGATGTGATACCGGCCGGCCGGCTTGCGCCGCAGCATCGAGTAGTATTCGAGCGTCTCCTCGACTTGCAGCCTGTTCAAATCCAGGCGGGTGGCAATCTCGTCGATGAGTTCATCGCTCAAGAAACCGACATGGTCCTGCCCGTAGAGCAGCATGGGAATCAACGCGGAGCGCTTCACGGGATAACGGCTTACCAAGGTCTTAAATTTTTCGTCCAGATGCGGTGGCAGTTCCATTCGATGTTCGCGCTTACGAAATTAGCGGTCCACTTCTCCGAGCACAATATCGGTTGTGCCGATGCAGGTAACCACGTCTGCGATCAACCGGCCTTCGCAAAGCTTCGGCAGCGACTGCAGGTTTACAAAGGACGGCGTACGAAACTTCACGCGGTACGGTTTGGCTGATCCGTCGCTGGCCATGAAAACTCCGAGTTCGCCGCGCGGTGATTCGATGAGCTGATAGACCTCGCCCGGCGGCGGCGCGAAGCCTTCGGTGAAAATCTTGAAATGGTAAATCAGGCCTTCGATCGAGGTCTTCATTTCTTCACGAGAAGGGGGGATAACCCCGGGCACCTCAGCCCGGAAGGGGCCCTCCGCGGGGATCTTGTCCATGGCCTGCCGAATGATCTTCAAGCTCTCGCGCATCTCCGCGACGCGCACCGTGTACCGCGCGTAAGAATCGCAGTCATTCGAAGTCTTCATTTCAAAATCAAACTCGTCGTAGCTCGAGTAGGGAAACACTTTGCGGACGTCATAGGGCACACCGCTCGCGCGCAGGAGCGGACCGGAAATTCCCATGGCCATCGCGTCTTCCGGGCTCAAGTAGCCGATGCCCTTGGTCCGCGCTATCCAGATGCGATTTTCGGTTAGCAACTCCTCGTACGCGTCGATATGCCCGGGCATCACATCGACCACGCGCTTAACCTGGTCAAGCCAGCCCGGTGGCGGTTCGAGGGCTAGCCCGCCGATTCGGAAGTAGCTGGTCATCATCCGCTGGCCCGACACATACTCATAAATCTTCAGGATCTCTTCGCGCTCGCGGAAGCAATACAAGAAAACCGACATCGCTCCGAGATCAATCGCATGTGTCCCCAGCCAGACTAGATGCGAGCTAATGCGGGTCAGCTCGGTGAGCAGCACGCGGATGTATTGTGCGCGCTTGGGAACCTCGATTCCTATGAGCCTTTCAGCGGCCAGACAGAAGGCCAGATTGTTCGACAGGGGTGCCAGGTAGTCGATGCGGTCGGTGAGCGTGATGCACTGCGAATACGTTTTCGCTTCGCAGGACTTCTCAATTCCTGTGTGCAGGTATCCGATGACCGGCTTCGCTTTGAGGACGGTTTCTCCGTCCAGTTCAAGGATCACGCGCAGCACGCCATGCGTTGACGGGTGCTGCGGGCCCATATTGAGGACCATTGCCTCGGCTGGGCCGACGGCAGTGTCGATCGTTGTCATGGCGCAAAAGCCTTCATTTCGACTAACGGTACCCCTCGACCGGGTAATCCTTCCGTAGCGGATACCCTTCCCACTCGTCCGGCATGAAAATCCGGGTCAGATCGGGATGCCCGTCAAAACGGATACCGAAAAGATCGAATGCCTCCCGCTCGTGCCAATTCGCTGTTGGCCAAACGGGCGTCACCGAGTGAAGGAGCGGCTCTTTACCGGGCAACTTTACTCGCACCCGCAATCGCTCGTTTCGATCAAGACAGAGCAGGTGGTAATTGAGCTCAAAGCGCGGCTCGAGCGGAAAACGGTCAACCGGCGTAATATCTGAAAGATAGGTGAAGCCTAAGTCGCGCGCCAGAACCTCGCAGGTGCGAAGGAGACTGCGCACAGGCACGACGACAGTCGTTTCGCCTCTGAAATCAATCACTTCGGCGACCGCTTGCGAGTCCCAGTCCCTGAGCTTTTGCACTACAGGGTTTTTCCCAGCTTGCTCTGATTCCACTCTGTGTGAATCCGGCTCCAGCCGAGGCGCCTATTTATTCCAATCGAGCGCGCCTTTTTTCCAGAGGTAAAGGTATCCGACGAAAAGAATGATAATGTAGAGCAACATCTCCACAAAGCCAAAAACTTTCAAGTCCTTGTAAACCAGCGCCCAAGGATAGAGAAAGATGGCCTCGATATCGAACAAGATGAAAACCAGGCCCACCATGTAGAAATGGACTGGGAAAGGCTGCCGCGCATCGCCCGTCGGAGCAATCCCGCACTCGTACGGCTGCTCTTTCTCGCGAGACGGCTTGTGTCTTCCGACCAGGGCAGAAAGCGTCACCAGCGCACCGGACGTAATGCACGCCAGTATAAACATGAGCAAAAGGGGCCCGTAACTGTCGAGGTAGTTGCTGTTCATTTTGCGCGCATTGCTATAATAACTTTCGAGACTAGGTCGGTCAAATGCAGCACGGGTTGTCCCGGGCTGCGCAAATTTTGCACAATTTGGCGCTGAGAAAGTAACACTGGATGAGCTCTGGCTTCAACACAGATGTGCGCGTGGGCGATCGGGTGTTTCACGTTCAGACCGAAGATCGCGGCCCGAGCCATCCCCTAATCGACACAGCGATTTATCTGCAGGGGCGGGTCGTGCACCGCCATTGCATCAGCTACGATCCCCAGACGCTTCTTACCGAGTTAGGCAACGATGCGCTGCACAAGCGCGTCGAACAGCAGCACCGGACTTTAATCGAAGACCTGAGAACGGGCAAGATCGACGGCGAAATTGCCGGGGCCAGCCCACACAGTTCTCAACCCGGTAGAGTTCAAGTGCAACTGCTGAACGCCCAGTCTTGGCTTTCGGGAGGCAAAGTTTCCCTCGATATCGAAGTGTTGGGGGCTGACGATCAGCCTACCTCGGGCATTCAGGTCGAGGCCGAAATCGAAGGTGCCCTGCGGGACGCGCAACATCGCTCGACGACCGATGAGCGCGGTCGCACACATATCGAGTTTCCCTTGCCGCCGCTCGGCAAGGGCGACCTTGCGCTGGTCATTCGCGCGCACCAGGATGCCGCCAAGGACGAAATCCGCTTCACCATGCGCTCGCGCCAAGCACCGGCTGCGAATGCAGCTGGCAATCAGCTGACCGGTTCCTGACGCGAAAATGACGGTTATCATCAATGGCGAGCCCCGCGAAGTCCCCGGCGGGCTCACGGTGATCGGCTTGCTCGAACACCTCGGCATGCGAAAGGATCGCGTTGCTATTGAGCGCAATCTCGATATCTTGCCGCGCGCGCAGTGGCAGGAAACACTCGTGCAGCCGAGCGACAGCTTTGAGATCGTCCAGTTCGTGGGTGGTGGTTAGCGCCTTTGCCAGTCGTCGGACCGCGAACGGCCCGCGGGCTCCAGGCATGGTCAGAGTACGCCAGCAGCGATCGGCGCTAGCGCAAATGCCCCATTTTGCGCCGTTTCGTTTGCAAATACGCGCGCGAATGATGGCTCGTCGGCGGGCGGCAGGGAACTCGCTTCACCACGCGAATGCCGCTGCGTTCGAGCTGTTTGATCTTATCGGGGTTATTTGACAACAGGCGCACCGAACGGACTCGTAAAGCCTTCAGCGCCGCGGCTGCGAAATCGTAATCCCGAGAATCGGCGGCAAATCCAAGCCGTCGATTGGCCTCGACGGTGTCAAGTCCCTCATCCTGCAGCTGGTACGCCTTCAACTTGTTGATCAGCCCGATGCCCCGGCCTTCCTGCGGGAGATACAGCACGATTCCCGCCGGTTCTTTGATGATTTTCCGCAATGAAAACTCAAGCTGAGCCCGGCAATCGCAGCGCTCGCTGGCGAAAACGTCCCCGGTCAGGCACTGTGAATGTATGCGCACGAGTGGCACGCTGTCTTCTGTCACATCGCCGTGCAGTATCGCTACGGCTTCTTCGCTCAAACGGCGTCCCTGTATGCCTAAGACGGTGAATGGCCCAAAGCGCGTCGGCAACGCTGCCCGAGACACCACATGTACTCGCCCGGTATGTCCCCTCTGCCTCATGTGTGAGTCGTTCAGTATAGCAGGCCCGACCGCGGCAGACCCGAGCGACCGCTCTATGGCGCGCGCCGCTGTGTCGATTTCGAGCAGTTTCGTTCGACTAACCACCAGGAGGAAGAACCTCGAGCCTCCGAATCTAACTTGCATATTGCAAGTAAGTGTCATATCGTGCGGGCGCCGTGCTAGGGAGGCAAAAACGTCGGTCCGATTGCCCGGTGAGCCTCTCGCTCGAGGTTCTAGGCGACCGCTGGTCGCTGCTGATCGTTCGTGACCTGATGGTTCGCGGGTTCAGAACCTTCAGGGAATTTGAGCGCTCCGGCGAGGGCATCGCAACAAACATCCTGGCTGACCGACTTCGCAAACTTGAGGCCGGCGGAATCATCACAGCCGAGCTCGACAGCCAGGATCGCAGGCGGGTCAGCTATCGGCTGACCGAGAAGGGGATCGATCTCGCTCCTGTGCTTCTCGAATTGCTCATCTGGGGAACACGGCATGAAAGAAGAGCGACGCCCTCGGGCCTAAGCGAGCTCATGGCGAAGAATCGCGAACAAATACTTGCTGAAGTTCGTCGGCGGTGGCAGGCGCACGATCCGGATCCCCTGCAGAGGAATGGTGAGTGGCGTTTGCCGGTGTAAAAGGCCGATGCGGCTCTTGTGTCTGCTTTGACCGAGGTATAAGGTCGCTATTCCTGACCCAAGTCTAGAAACGGGGGCTACCATGCAATTGAATCCGCACCTGAATTTCAATGGCCAATGCGAGGCCGCGTTCCGGTTTTATGAGCGTTGCCTCGGCGGCAGAATCACAGCCATGGCTTCTTACGAGAGCACTCCCGCCGGGGGACAGATTCCCGAACACTGGCGCAAGAAGGTCATGCACGCAGAACTGGTCTTGGGGACCCAAACCTTGATGGGTTCTGACCCGCCGCCCGACTGGTACGAAGCTCCCAAGGGTTTCTCCCTGACGGTCCAAACGGAGCAGCCCGAGGAGGCCGAGCGAGTCTTCCAGGCTTTGGCGGAGAACGGGATCGTGCGACAGCCGCTCCAACCCACATTCTGGGCGGCTCGATTTGGCATGCTGGTTGATCAGTTCGGCGTGCCTTGGATGGTCAACTGCGCGGGAGCGGCTGCCGCGCAATCACATTGATCACACGAAGGTCAAAGAGAGGAGCGGCGGAATGAGCAAAATACGAGTGTTGGTTGGTACCCGCAAAGGGGCATTCATCCTCACAGCAGACGGGAAGCGCGAAAAGTGGGACGTTGCCGGTCCCTATTTCACGGGCTGGGAAATCTACCACCTCAAAGGATCGCCCGCTGATCCAAGTCGTCTGTTCGCCTCTCAGACCAGCGGCTGGTTTGGTCAAATCATTCAGCGCTCAAGCGACGGCGGCAAGACGTGGGAGATACCGGGCGGTGAACGGCTGCCGAAGCCAGGCGAATTTCCCGCTGGTGGGAGTAACAAGTTCGTCTACGACAGCTCTGCGGAGACCGGTCGCCCTCTCACCACACACCAGTGGTATGACGGCACGCAGCACCCTTGGGAATTTAAGCGCGTTTGGCACCTCGAACCTTCCCTTACCGACCCAGATACGGTCTATGCCGGCGTAGAGGACGCGGCGCTTTTCCGCTCAACCGACGGCGCAAAATCCTGGCAGGAACTCGCCGGCCTCCGTGGCCACGGCACCGGACCCAAATGGCAACCCGGGGCCGGAGGGATGGGTCTGCACACCATCGTTTTGGACCAAAGCAACCCGCAAAGGATGTACATCGCGATTTCGGCGGCGGGTGCGTTTCGCACCGATGACGGTGGAAGAACCTGGAAGCCGATCAATCGCGGATTGAAATCGCCATATCTGCCGGAGCAGGCCGCCGAAGTTGGCCACTGCGTTCACCGAATTGCCATGAGTCAGAAGCGTCCCGGCGTCCTGTTCATGCAAAAGCATTGGGATGTGATGCGCACCGACGACGCTGGGGACAACTGGCGCGAAGTGAGCGGCAATCTACCGACAGATTTCGGTTTCGTCATCGATGTGCACGCGCACGAGCCTGAGACGATCTATGTCGTGCCCATTAAGAGCGATTCTGAGCACTTTCCGCTCGATGGCAAACTGCGCGTCTACCGCAGCCGCACCGGTGGCAATGAATGGGAGCCACTGACGGCGGGTCTGCCGCAGGCGAACTGCTACGTGGACATCCTGCGCGAAGCGATGGCTGTTGATTCGCTCGATAAGTGCGGCGTCTATTTCGGCACGACAGGCGGGCAGGTCTATTGCTCGGCTGATTCCGGCGATAGCTGGGGTGCAATCGTCCGTGATCTACCACCGGTGCTTAGCGTTGAAGTGCAGACACTGGCATGATGTTGAGGTAGACAGAAACCGGGACTTGCTCGCTGGCGGGCAGTCCCGCAGGCAGGTTGTGTGTTATGAACCGCATTCAAGTCGTACTTCCGCAACATCTCCGGACACTCGCCGAGGTTGATGGCCAGGTCGAGCTCGACATCGAGGGCACGGTCACGATCCGCTCGGCACTTGACGCGCTGGAGGCTCGCTATCCCATGCTCTGTGGCACGATCCGAGATCATGTGACGCTCGAGCGCCGGCCCTTCTTACGCTTCTTCGTGTGCGAGGAAGACTGGTCACACGAGTCTACCGATAGGCCGCTGCCCGAACCAGTCCTGTCGGGCAAAGAGCCTTTTATGGTGATCGGCGCCATTGCCGGTGGGTGAAGTGGCCGATAACAGGCTGGGAACCGAGGTTCTGTTCGCGCTAAAGCTGCTCCACTTGGCGCTGCAAATCTTTGGCGATTTCTTCCGCGTTCTCGTTAGCCAGGAACCGGACCGGCTTGCCGATGGTGACCTTGACGCGGCCGGGACGCGCGAAGCTTCGCTTTTTCTGTTTCAACTCGAACAAACCATCTAATCGAATCGGTACTACGGGAATATTGAGCCGTGTGGCTAGCAGCCCAATTCCCGAGCGGAACGGCGCCAATCCTCCGTCTTGAGTGGTCAATCCTTCCGGGAACACCAGGATGCTCCAACGTCGGTCTACCAGATCGCCGATAAAGGAGAAACTTCGCAGAAATCCAGACTCCTTGGGCAGCGGAAACACATTGAAAAACGCGAGAACGAGCGGATAGCTGATGTGTTCGGCGAAACGCTCGAGCCAGCTGAAAGCGGCGTCTGGCCGAAGCATCTGCGCCAGTCTTTCTCCCCGCATTGCCGTGGCCAGGCGGTGCCGCAAACGGGCAGGCAGTGCCGCCAGAATCCATCCGATGTCCACATAGGTGACGTGATTGGAAACGACCAGCACAGGCCCTGGCACTCCCTGCAAGTTTTCTTTACCGCGGATGCGCGGCGCCGCCAGCAAGTAGGTCGCCGGCCACACCAACAAGTAATACGCCGCCAGCCGAATGGCGGTGATCGGCCAACTCTGAGGCCAGCGTGAAAAAGTGTAGTCGATCGGCGCGGGCTGGGGCTCGCGAATCAGCATCTCTAAATCCGCTAGCGAATTCGCCTGCGAGAATTTCGCCTCGCTCAGATCAACTTGATAACGGTCTTCGATCGCGCTCATCAGTTCGACTCGATCGAGTGAACTCAGATGCGCCAGGGCATTTCGCTCATCTTCGGCCGATCCCGATGGGGCTGAGCGTTGTCTAAGCTGCGCGACGAGATCCGAGATAGCGGTCGGCCGCTTCGCGGCGCTTTTGCCAGTGAGCTGCGCTTCCGCGGTGGCGCGAATCGGTGCTAAAGCAGGCTTCTGCGTGGGCGTGCGCGGAAAATCAGGCTCCGGCCAAAGGAACCACTGGCGGATCTGTTGATAGTCCGCCAACGATTTGTTGGCTTGTTCGACCGCGGCCGCTCCGTCACCATCGTTCCCGTCCAGCAAGAGCGCCGCGCATGGCTCTTCATTTCCATTTTGGGCCAAGCCGACCACGACGCAATCCCGCACCCCCTTTTGCCTGCGCAAGGCTTTTTCCAAATCCTCCGGATAGACCTTCATTCCAGCGGACGTGACAATGGTGCTCTTGCTCCTGCCTTTGAAATAGAGGCGGCCGTCAGGTGCGGTTTCCGCCAAATCGCCGGTGTGAAACCAGCCGTCCGAGCTGACAACCGGTTCCATTTCTTGCCCACGGCGGTATGCGGTCGCCACATTTTCGCCGCGCACCAAAAGCTCGCCGTTCGCATCCACCTTGAGTTCCATGCCCGGAAATGCGCTGCCGATCGAACCGCGCCCGGTACGAAACGGATGATTGAGTGTGATGAGCGATGCGGTTTCGGTCATGCCGTAGCCCTGCACCACCGCATAGCCCAGCCTGTGCCAGAACGTCTCTGTCTGCTCCGGCAAGGCTGCACCGCCGCAAATCAAGGCCCAGAATTTCCAACCGAATCTTCGATGAATCGCGCGAAATGTCCACCATCGCCGCAGAAAATGCCTGGTCTCGGAGGCGGCGAATTGCTTTCGGAATTTCTCGAGCGCGCCGCGCCGCCCGATATCGCGCTCCATCTCCCGCTCGAGTGACTCAATCAATCGCGGCACTGCGCACAGCACGGAGACGCGCTCGCGGCGAATGGTCTCGATCGTTTCCCACGGTTTCAGCGACTCCATATGAATGACCGTTGCACCCAACAGCGGCGGAAGGAACAGTCCCATCATTTGCCCAAAGATGTGGCTCAACGGAAGCAGGTTCAGAAACCGAAGTGGGTGGAAGAACCGTTCCCAGCGCAGATATTTTTGAATCTCCCTTTCGAGCGGTTCGATATTAGCGAGTACGTTGCCGTGGGAAATCACCACGCCTCGCGGCTCCGCCGTTGTTCCTGAGGTGAAAATAATTTCCAGTGTGTCGCTTCTGGTCAGTGCCGGCGCGTTATAAGGTGCCGCAGAGTGATGCGCGAGCGATTGCCGCAGCATCTCGAGCGAAATGGACGGCGCCGGCGATTCCGCGTTCCTAAGCTTCTCGGACTGGACGATTAATTTGGCATTTACGTCCCGCGCGACACGCGCAGTGAATCCAGCCGTCGACACCGCGTCGAGCGGAACCGCCACGGCTCCGCGAAACACACACCCAAGAAATGCCGCAGTCCATTCCGCCGATCCTTCTCCCCATAACAGGACCGCCTCGCCTTTGCCGATTCCTCGCGCCTCAAGTTCCCGTGCAAACCGATTTGCGCCGTCGAGAATCTGCCCGTAGGTCCACCGCTCCATGCGGTATCCGCGGCGCTGCGCCACGGCGATCTCATTCTTGCGCCTTCGGTACTCGACCACGAACTCGGCGAGGGACGGCCGACCGGGACCCTGAGCGGCAGCCTGTTGCGGTTCGGGCGCGCCGGCTGCTGCGCTATGTTGCACGGCGGCTTGGGGGATGGACCAAGGCATCTTCCGCACTTCTGATAAGATTCTTGCTCAATGCCAATGGATCAGCAAACAGTTGTTATCGGGGGCGGGATGACCGGGCTCGCCTGCGCTTACCGGCTCAAGCAATTAGGCCTCTCGGTAGTTTTGCTCGAAGCCTCCGACCGCGCCGGCGGCATGATCGCCACCACCCGCCACAACGGCTTCCTGTTTGAATCAGGTCCTCAGTGCCCTCGCTTCCCGCGCACGGTTCGCAAACTGGTTCGCGATATCGGACTCGAGCCTGAATTTGTGCGAGCCCGCGCCCGCGCCCACCGATACATCCTCAAAGGTGGCCAGCTCTATCCTGCGCCGTTGTCACCTTGGGCTCTTTTGGTAACTGGCCTGATCGGCTTCCGCGAGAAGGCCCGCTTCTTCGCCGAGCCCTTCTCAGAGGCCAGCCCGCCTGACGGAGAGGAATCGCTGGCCGCCTTCGTGAGCCGAAAATTTGGCTCCGCAACACTCGACTATCTCGTCGACCCGTTTATCTCCGCCGTATTTTTTGCCGATCCGGCAGATATCGGCATGGAAAGCGCTCTGCCCTCGGTCGCACGCTGGGAACGCGAGCAGGGGAGCGTCCTTCGCGGCGCTCTCAAATCGCGCAAGAACGGCCAGCGCTCATCGCTTCAAGATTCGCTGACGCCTTCGGCCAACCATTCATCGACGATGCGTCTCGCCGAAGCGCTGCCGCCCCTCGGCTCTTTCAAGAACGGTCTCGCTGCTCTCCCCGACAGGCTGGCAGAGAAATTAGGCTCCAGCCTGCGCCTCGGCGCGCGTCTCGCAGTTTTGCGGCCGCCCCTCGCTTCCCCATCGAATTGGTTTCTTACACTCGATAGCGGAGAAGAAATGCGGGCGCAATCCGTTGTCCTCGCCGTTCCTGCTGATCAGGCCGCAGGTCTGCTGCAGCTTGCCGCGCCGCACTTGAGCTCCTTGCTTGCCCAGATTCCCTATTCGCCGCTTGCTGTTGTGTGCTCGGCCTACGATCGTTCGCAGGTGCGGCATTCGCTTGAGGGTTTCGGATTTGTTGTCCCTCGCTGCGAAGGTCTGCACACTATTTCAAGCACATGGAACTCATCGATATTCCCTTCTCGCGCACCGGCGGGAAAGGTTCTGCTCGCCAATTTCGCGCGACCTCTTCCCGATGAGCCGTTTCTAGAAATGGGCAGCGAAGAAATCGCTGCGGTGGTCGAGGGAGAAATCGCGCCCATTCTCGGAATTTCAGGCCCAGCCGTCGAGCATATGGTCTGGATTTATCGAAGGGCGCTGCCGCATTTCCGCATCGGCCACGCCGCGCGGGTCGTCGAGATTCGCGCAGCTGAGCGTGCTCTCCCTGGCCTCCATCTCGCTGGAAACTATTTCGCGGGCCGTTCCCTGGGGGACTGCATCGAAGGCGCCTTCCATGCCGCGGAGGATGTGTGGCGCGAGCTCAAAGCCCCAGCTCCGGTCACCAACACAAGGCAACCAGACCTTCCTCGTAACCACATGAAAACGGGTAAAGCGCTGCTTCCGTGATCGGCTACCTCACAGTGGCGGTAAGCGTCATGCTTCTAGCAGGATTCGCCTACCAAACCCTGGGAGTCCGCCGCGACCGCAAGCGCTTTCCCCCTCCCGGCAGGCTGGTACGGTTGCAGGACCGACGACGCGTGCACCTGCGCGATTTGGGCGAAGGCAGTCCCGCGGTCGTTTTCGAATCTGGCCTGATGAGCACGGTTCTTACGTGGCACGAAATTCTGCCGCAGCTTGCGAAATCGACGCGCGTCGTCGGCTACGATCGGCCCGGCCTCGGCTGGAGCGACCCTGGTCGGGAGCCGCGCACCGCCTCCCGCATTGTCGACGAGCTTCATGCCCTTCTCGCCGAAACCAAAGTTCCACCACCTTACCTGCTGGTCGGACATTCGTTTGGGGGCCTGACCATGCTGCTCTTCGCCGCTTGCTATCCGGAGGAGATCTGCGGTGTCGTGCTGATTGATCCCGTGGCTCCTGCGGAATGGCACCCGCCCACAGAACGTGACCGCCGCCGAGCGGAAATTGGCTCCAAAGTTTGCCGCCGCGCGGCGGTTCTTTCGCATGTCGGAGTGCTGCGTCTGATCGCTTTGCTGGTACGGTCCGGCGCGAAGTCGTTTGCAAATCCGATCATTCGCGCCATCAGTAAAGGGGCGCCGTCAGATTCCAACTCCACCGAAAGCCCCTGGTTTTGGAATCTGCCCGAGATGGAACGCACAATGGCACCGGTCTTTTGGACTCAGGAGAAATTCTGTCGGGTCATTGCCAGCCAGCTCGCGAATCTTCCGGAGAGCGCAACGCAAGTGCTCGCCGCGGGCGCCCTCGATAAGCCTCTCACCGTAATTTCCGCGAACAATATTTCCGCGCAACGCCTTGAACACCACAAAGCCATCGCCGCGGGCTCGCCCCAAGGCCGTCACGTCCTGGCCGAACGGAGCGGCCACTGGGTTACCGAAGACCAGCCCGAACTTGTCCTCGAGTCCATTCTTGAACTCGTCGAGCTTGCCCGCGGCCAATCTGAAAGGAGCGGCCGAGCAGAGCCAAGCGTCTCGCGCCGTCGGGTTTTCAGAACGCTGCCGCCTTGATCAGGTCTTCGAGTTTCGCGTCCAAATTTCGCGCCACCTCGAGCGCTTGCTTGTTTCCGTAGGGCGCGAGGAAGCTCGCCATCGTGTCGTAGCAGACATGTACACCGTCCCCGCGCTGATCGATCAAAATGGTCACCGGCGCGTAGGAACCCGCGTCCGGCACAAGTTTCACCATCTGCTTCATGATCAGTGGATTGCCCACCAGAAGGCGCACCGCTTGCGCATTGTTACCCGATTCTTTTCGCAAGACCTCGCCCAAATCAAATTTGTTGAACTGCATGAGACCGGTCGGCCCGACGGCCGAGTTGACCGCACTGTCGAGGTCGGCTTGGTTTTTCGCAGCCGCGATCTTGAACAGCAGTGCGGCCATATCCGGATGCCCGACCCCGCTCTCGATTTTCGATTCAACCTCCTTGAATGGTTTCGAAGAGATCGCCGTAAATCGCTCAACGTTCACCTGGCGGGTGGCCACTCGATGAGCCTCTCTGGTGGGGGCTGCGCCCAGCCAGCAGGCCACCAGGGAAGCCACCACGCTCGCAGGGACCAGGTACCCCAGGATCCGAATGGCCATAACGCCCCCCTCATGTATCGTCCCTGTGTAGATGAAGGTTCGCACCGAGGAGATGCGAGCGGAGCGCTTGAGCGAGCGGCTACTGCTTGGCCTCGAATTCCGCGAATCGACGCTCGAGCTCCCATTGCTGCTGCGCTTTTTCACTGGAGTTCAAGAAGGCGGCGCAGATCGAGGAAGACTTGGCCACGCCGAGCCCATCTGATGCGCATGCCGACGCCACATTCCGGAAAGCATCACCATCCTGCCACAGGCTTGCACCCGGCAAAAAGCTGTGCTCGATGCCGGTGCGCACCATCTTCTTCAGATCGTCATAGCGAAGCCCGTACGTCTGAACCGCACGCACATATTCATGTGTGAGATCGATTCGCGACACGCCCTCATCATCGGTTGAGAGTGACACCGGCACGCCGAATCGCCGGTACATCGGGAGGGGATGATCGTAGCCCGTAATTCCAAGAATTACGTCGTTGCTCGTCAGATTGATCTCTACCATCACCTGACGGGCTGCCATTTCCCTTAACAATTCGTACGGGCGGTCTTCGAACATCACGTCCACTCCGTGCCCGATTCGCTCGGCCTGCGCCGTTTCGACGGCCATCCGAATGTGGCAGCAAAGCCCGTCCGGGGGCACCATACCGGGAGCGAGCTCTCCGGCATGTAGGCTGATGTGTACCTTGGGGTAGAGAGCGTGAAGGAACGCAATCATCTTCATGTGCAGCGCATAATCCGCCATGGCAGTGCGGTTATCTTCCGGTTGCACGTAGTTGATCGCCAGGAATCGCGGATCGGACGAAGCCGTTTCAAATCCAAGCAGTGTCTGCGCAAATACCTGCTCCGGCGGAAACGCGCGCAGCACTTGATATATGAACCGAATCTCCACCGCGCAGGCCGGCGACGGACTTGCTTCGCCACAGTGTTCGAGTTGTCTGCGCATCGATTCTCCTCGATCGAGATAAGCACGCGCGACCGCCATGTCGTCGCGCAGGCCTCGCGCGAGAAGTTGGTTTCGAAATTGTCCGAAGTCCTGATTCGGGTGCCAGCCCAGCTGACGCGCCAGCGCCGCCGTGTGCGTGAAGTCCGGGGTCACCAGCAGCTCGAGATATTGTTCGTTCTGGGATGCGGCACGCGCAGCGATTTCGTCTAGCCACTCGCCCGTGTGCGGTGCGTCCGCAGCTTCAAATTTGGCGAACGAGTCAAAAAAGTGATCGTGAGCAGTCACCCCGGCCGCCGGTACAAAGCCACGCATCGAGAAGGCATCGACTAAAGCGTCGTACAGACGTTGATCGGAATTCGTTTTCTGGGCGGGAACCTCGCCCTTTTTGCAGCCGCCCTTGAGCCCCTTCAGAAAGGACAGCGAAGCTTCACTCACGCACAAGTGATCCTCCGCGCCCGCGCGAATCCAAGACTCGGCGTAGACACCGCCTTCCAGGTGGTAATGCAACTCCGCGCCTTTGGGCATGTTGACGAGAAAGGCTCTCAACGCCAGCGAATTGCCGCGCGCCCTATCCAGGACTTCAGAAGCGCGCTCTTCTGATTGTGTCTGGTGAGATCCACGATGACAACCGGCCATGAACAACCCCGCAGTGCAGCATCCAAAAGCGAATGTGAGAGCGTGCACATATCGCAAAACACGAATCATTTCGATTTCCTTTGTGAATTCTCAAGGAAAATGAGCCCACATTTTACTTCCTGCCGCCACAAACACAATTTTCCTTTTGTCTTCCTCAAGTAAACTCTATTTCGCGGCGCTCGGCTTTGACTTTTGTTTCGCGTACTAAGCAGGAATTCGCGGATCCTGCCTCCGGGATGGCAGCTTCCTTGTCCCCAGCAGAAACAGGCAACTTCAGGGTCACGGCGATACAGATAGCAGCACGCTCCAGGCGTTGATGCTTCTCAGCCACGCGGGCCACGTTGATCTGCAGCGAGTGCTTGTGCTGGGGACCGTCAGCCATTACGATCGTCAGCCGCCGGGCACCACCGCCGCCGAAAGCGTGAAGCAAATGCTTCATGGCCATCAAGCCAGCATAGGTCGAATCGTTCGAGCCAATCCAACGCGTCGGTGACAAAGTTGTTCGCGATCTAGTTGAGCGCTAGCAGCAACGTAAGTTGACGATACCCGTGCCGGGGGCGCGAAAGCTTGGGGGACCACGATGAAGCATGAACCGATTTACGCCGGCATGCTCGCAGTTGCTATCGCGCAGGCGCGCAAGAGTCTCGCCGAAGGAGGTTTGCCGATCGGCGCCGCTATTTTCGATGCGAAGGGCTGCCTGATCGGCGCGGGCCGCAATCGCCGCGTGCAGGACAGCGATCCCTCGATGCACGGCGAGACGGATGCCTTTCGCAACGCCGGGCGCCAGCCCAGCTATCGGAATCTGACCATGGTCACCACGCTCGCGCCGTGCTGGTATTGCAGTGGACTGATTCGTCAATTCGGGTTTGCAAGGCTGGTCGTCGGCGAAAGTCGCAATTTCCAAGGTGGGCTTAACTGGCTGCGCTCACTGGGCCTTTCCGTCGTCGACCTCGATTCCACCGAGTGTGTCTCTCTGCTGGGCGATTACATCCGGCATCATCGCGATATCTGGCGCGAAGACATCGGCGAATCGTAACCGGCATGAGCCTGGAGGAATTTGCGCGGCGATAGCGAGATTCGCGCGAGCAGTGCACAAAACGCCCCTCGGTGCTCTTGGCCGAACCTCAGGTTCCGGTCCGCATCTGGCCAAAGCTGCAGGCCGCCGTT
>Ga0306925_10000845_pt1 | contig 23577 bp, 19 predicted proteins | sample flu12Cox44000176_FD_203755 | JGI IMG/M metagenome (GOLD analysis project Ga0306925, IMG submission 203755) | Lab enrichment of tropical soil microbial communities from Luquillo Experimental Forest, Puerto Rico - flux8day.12C.oxic.44.000.176 (v2)... | ecosystem: Environmental > Terrestrial >... | reverse complement strand
CGGCACGCTCGAAGGCCTGGAGGCGCCGCACGGTGTCATCCAGATCCAGCCGCCCGTGGAGGAAGTTCTCCGCGCGCGCGGTGAGCATGAAGTGAAATCGCTGTCCGTGTGCTTCGGCGACCGCCGCCGCCACGCGCTCGACGGCATGGTCGAACTGGTAGATCGGGGCACGCGGATCGCCGCTCGCGTCCTCGATCGAGCCACCGACCAGCCCCGAGGCAGCCGCGAGGCGGATGGTCTCGGCGACAGTCTCGGGCGCATGGCCGAAACCGTTCTCCAGGTCCGCAGCCACCGGGCGGTCAGTCACCGCTGCGATGAGCCGCGCGTGCACCAGTGCCTCCTCGCGCGTCACCTCGCCGTCGAGTTTGCCGAGCGTCGCGGCGCACGCGGCACTCGAAGTGGCAAGCGACTTGAAGCCCAGGCCCGCCATGATGGCGGCCGAGGCGCCGTCCCACACGTTCGGTATGACGAACACACCGGACTCGTGCAGCGCACGGAAGCGCGCGGCCCGCTCATGTTGGTTATCCATGCTCGGTGCTCCCAGCGGGCTTCGACCACCCGCTTCTCCGGAGGATCGAGTGTGGCACAATCACGCCGTCGGGGCTGACTCTCCGTGCCTGCAGTACTCCACTCACGCGCCGCTGCATTTGCCGTGCTCTTTTGCGTAGGGCTGCCGGCCGCCGCTGCACAGACGGATTGTCCGCCCCACCCCGGTGCGCAACCCGCGGTCGAGCGCCTGCGCATCGCCATGGCGCAGGGACGCTTCATCGCCTACCAGCCGACCTCGCTGAAGGTCTTCGACGGCCGCGCCACCGACGCCGACGCCGCCAGCATCCGCGCGGACCTCACTCAGCTGCGCGCGCGCTTCGATGGGCTCATCACCTATGGCGCGATCCACGGCGCGCAGCAGATCCCGCCGCTCGCCGCCGCACTGAAATTCCGCGCGCTCATCATCGGCGTCTGGGATCCCACCGATGAGATGCAGCTCGCCGCGGCGCTCGAGGCAGCAGCACGTTTTCCGCACCTGGTGGTGGGTCTGTCCCTGGGTAACGAGATGCTGTTCGCGCATCGCAGCGACCCGGGGGCGCTGCTCGGGCTGATCAAGCGCGTACGGAAGCGGGCACCGGCCGTGCCACTCTCCACGACCGAACCGTTTCACATCTATGACCAGCGGGCGGCGGCGGCGCTCCTCGATCAGCTCGACTTCCTGCTGCTCAATGTGCACCCGGTATTTCAACCCTGGTTCCGTGACGCCTCCGACCAGAACGCAGCGCAGTTCGTCGTCAATGTGCTCGCGAAGCTCGCGCCGCAAGCCTGCGGCCCGCTTCTGGTGAAAGAGACCGGCGTGCCCACAGCGCCCGCGAGCGCCGGATTCAGCGAGGACCGTCAGGCCGGCTTTTACCGCGAGCTGCGCCGCCTGCTGCCGCCGAGCCGCACGCGGGCGTTCGCGTACTTCGCGGCCTTCGATGCGCCATGGCGCGAATATGACGCGACCGGAGTGCCCGGACCGGCCGCGCACCCCGAGGAGGCGCACTGGGGGCTCTACGACGCCGAGCGGCGGCCGAAGGCCGCGGCGCTGCAGCTGCCGACGCTGGCGCGCTGAGCGAGCGGCGATCACTTCAGCGCGAGTTCGACCTTCACCTTGTCCCCGGACTGCGCTTTGGCGGGCGCGTTCACGATGAACACCCGGGAGGGTTCGATCTGCCCATTCGACACCAGGGCGCCCTGGATTGCGGTCGCGCGCTGCTTGCCAAGCGCCTCGAGATCGCTGTCCGGCACCTGGATGTGGTCGAGCAGCGCCGCGCTCAGATCCGCATTCGCCGCATCGTAGGGCGGTGTCTCCTTGCCATTCGCTTGCTGCACGGCCGCGACGCTCGGTGGCAAGGCTTTGTCCTTGCCGAGGTCCGCCTGGTATTGCGCCAGCAGCAATTTGAAGTGTTTCTCCGGATCAGCGAGCGCAATCTCCCCGGCCGTGTCAGGGTGCTTGCGGCCCTCGCGGGTGTCCGCCACGCGTGTAAGGAGCGTGCTCCGCAAGCGCGCGGCGGCCAACGCCGGGCGGTCGATGCTCTCAGCGGACACCATGGGGATATCGAGCTTCAGCTGCGGGCGCTCCTTGAGTCCCTTCGCGATCGCGGAGAGCTGATCCTGCGCGGGCTTGTCGAGCTCAGCGCTGCCGCCGGCGAACTCGATGAGATTGAGGTGCTCGTTGTCGCCGCCGAACAGGTGCCCGAGAAACGCGAACGGCGCGGCCGCCACCTTGGTGACGAGGTTGACGAACATCTTCCAGATGATCGGCCCGACCCGGAACTGCGGGTCATCGAGCGAGCCGGTCATCGGCAGGTTGAGATCGATGACGCCGTGGCGATCCTTGAGCAGCGAGACCGCGATCTTCAGCGGCACGTGCACTGCGTCCGGACTCTCGACCCGCTCTCCGAGCTCGAGCTGATCGACCACGAAGTGCTGTGAGGCGGTGAGCTTGCGCTGCTCGATCTGGTAGTGCACGTCTACCGACAGCTTGCCCTTGTCGATCCGGTAGCCGACGAAGTGACCCGCGTAGGGATTGACCACGGTGAGGTCGACGTCGTTGAAGCTCATGGTGAGGTCGGTAAAGAGCGCGGCGGACAGCAGATTGACCTCACCTGCGACCTTCCAGGGCGCGTAGCGATCGACCTTGCCATCGAGCTGCACCTTGGCGCGCGATTGCGGATCCGAGGAGAGCCCGGCGATCCTGCCGTTGAGGCTCTGGATGCCGATGGCGAAGCTCGGCTTGATCCACAGATCCGCGTAGTTCGCCGAGCCGTTGGCGAGCGTAACGACGCCGATCGAAACGGGGAACGGCGTGAGCGGACCGGCCGGCGCCGGGGCAGCCTGTTGGGATTTCGGCCGCTTGCCCTTGGGTTCCGCCGGAGCCGGGGCGGGAGCGGGCGCTGCCTGCGGTGCGGGCTTGGCTGCGCCCGCGGGGGTGAGTACTTCCGTGATGTTGGTCGTGCGATCGGGCGCAATCACCACGCGCATGTAGGGCTCGAGTGCCGTTATCGAGCCGATCCGCAGACTGGCCGGCGCGGAGCGGTAGCGCATGTTGGCGATGCGCAGGTCACGCCATTTGACGAAGTCGAGCTTCAGCGCATTGTCGACCGTGCGCAGATCGTGGATGCCGGACGTGCCACTTACCACGAGTGCGCCATCTGCTCCCCGCTCGATATCGAGCTTGCTGCCGAGGGTGCCCTTCAGCAGCGCCATGGAGGTGTAGTGGGTAAGGTAGGGCTGCAGCAACGTCAGCGCGAGTTCGTGGGCCTCGAGGTGTGCGCTCACTGCGGCGGTCGCCCGGGTGAGCTTCGCCTGGGCCTGAATCTTCCCACCCGGATCGACGGCCGCATCGAGCTGGATATCGAGCGAGTTGTCCGGCGAAGAGTTGAAGCCGGCCACATGGACATTCACAGGCGCGAGTGTCAGCGTCGCAGCCGGACTCACTGCGCGGTCTTCGGCGCTGATCCTCAAGCCCTCCACGCGCAGATCCGGCGCCGCAATTATCCACGGCGAGGACGCCGCACTCTTATCGGCCCCGCTGTGCAAGTCAGGCCGCTCGACCGGCGCCGCAGTCGCCGCCTCGCCCTGCGCCTGCGGCGCAGCGATCAGCTCGAGCAGATTCAACTGCCGCTGCTCGTTCAGCCAGGCCTTGATGTCGCCGCCGGACAGAACCACCTTCGCGATGTTGACCGAGCGCTTCGCCAGCTCGAGCCGTGTCTCATCCACCGCGATATGCGCCACATCGATGTAGTCCTGCGCGGCACCGCGCGGCCGCACCCCGAGCCCGCTCACGGTAGTGCTGTGCACATCGATGCTGAGTGCCATGGGGCCTGCCGCCCCGCCATAGTCGTAATCGCCCTTGAGGCCGATGGTGCCGGAAGCGATCTCGAACGGCAGGCTCTCGCGCAGGTAGTTCCACAGCGTCCGCGCCTTGAGGTCCGTCACCTCGAAGACTCCGCGGGAAGCGAGCGGCGAGAGATCCAGGTTGCCGTTCCACATGAGCCGCTCGCCCTCGGGTGAAGCGGCCTCGAGCGCATAACCCCCGGTCGCCGCGCGGGTACTGAAGTCACGCAGCTCGAAAACGATCGGCTTGAGCTCGGCACTGAAAGGCGTCGGTCGCGTGTGGTCCTCGAACGACACGGTTCCGGCGAGCACCGCGAGGCGCTGGATGTAGAGGCGCGGCGGTGGTGCGGGCTTCTGCTGCGCCGCCGGCGGTGAAGGCGGGAAACCCTTGCCGAGGTCGGCGAGATTCAGCGCGCCGTTGGGGCGGACCACGGCGCGCACGTAGGGCTTCTCGAGCACGATGTCGCGGAAGCTCGGGCCAAGGCGCCACAGCGATGCGAGCTGCAGCGCCACGTGCAGATGCTCGAAGGCGAGCAGCGGGCGGCCGTCCGCATCCGGAAGCGCCACACCGCTCACGTCGAATGTCAGCGTGAAAGGGTTGCAGCGGACCTCTCCGATCGTGAGCGTGCGGCCGTAATGCGTGCGCACGAAATCCACCGCGGCCTTACGTGCGAAATACGGGACCGCGAGAAAGCCCGCGGCCGCGTACGCAACGACCAGCACCAGGAGGACGGCGGCCCCGATGAGGTAGCGCCGATGGCGGCCCATGCAACCCGCTCCGCTTGTTATTCTGCGGGTATCCTAGTGCATCGACGCCATTGCCACCACGTGGCGCGCAGTGGCGACGCTGCCAACGCACACGCGGCGCTCACTCGAGCGCCGCGTGCGTCCTGTCAGTCAAAGCGCGCGAGCGCGCGCCGCGAACTCAGTTAGTCGTCGTGATGATGACCGTGATCGTGATCGTCGCGGTCACCGTCGTGATGACCGTGTCCGTGGTGATCGTGGTCTCCCCGGTAGCCCGGCTCGTATTCGGCAGATTTCACGAAGTACACCGGTCGCTCGCAGGCGTGGTACTCATGGCAGTACTTGTGCCAGTTCTTGGCGTGCCCCGGCGGCACGTGCAGGTAGATCGGCTCGACCGGCGCTGCGCCGACCACCACCGGGGTGGGCTGCGCGATCATCGGCTGTGCATACACCACCGGCGGCGGCGGTGCGTTACCGAGGTTCACCTGACCGTACACGCCCGGGACTACCTCGCCGCTGATCGTGGCGTTGAAACTGACATTCTGAGCCTGCGCCAGCGGCACGACCGCGGCGATCATTACCGGCAGGATGAAGAAACGTATCACGCTCATAAACACTCCCTCTCGAATCACGTTGCGCCACACACGGCGCTGCAATATGCCAAGCAACTTGCTGCAATGACACACGTGCGCGGCTTAACACAGCGTGAATGTGACGCAGGTCGCAGCGGCCGGGCACACCGTGGTGTGACGCAGGTCGCACTCTTGCGCTGAGGGTTCAGAGCGGCTCGATCAAACGCTCATCGTCGGGAAGCCGCGGGTTATTCACACCGCGGCTCACTTTCCATGCGCGCATCGTGGCTTCGGGATAGGGCCGCAACAGCGCGCGCGCCTGCGGCGCCGCCACGCTCAACCACTCGTGGTATTCCGACTCGGTGAGGATAGCGGGCATGCGCGGCTTCTCGTTATGCACCGCGGCCAGCAGTGGGTTCGCGGGCACGGTGATGAGACTGCAGGACAGCAGATATGAGCCATCGGCACGCCGCGAGCGCTCCCACACGCCGGCAACACCAAACACCTCGCGGTCGGTGAGGCGCACGAAGAACTGATCGCGCGAGCCGTCCTCATTGACGTGCGGCTCGTAGAAGCCGCCCATGACGAAAATGCAGCGTTGTCCGCGGCGCCACGCGTCGCGATAACTCGGAGCGTGGTCGAGTCGCTCGACGGTGGCGTTGATGGTGGAGGCCTTGAGCGGTACCCCATGTCGCCACCATGGCACCAGCCCCCAGCGCATCTGCGTCGCCTCGCGCTCACCGTCGCTCTGCACCACGACCGGAACCTGCTCGCTCGGCAGCACGCGGAAGCGCCGCGGGTATTCCCAGTGTCCGCGTGCGATGCCCATGGCCCGCTCGGCGCTGGCGGCCTGCGCCAGGATGTACTTGCCGCACATGCGCTTAGCGTGCGCACAGTGTGCCGCATGGGACGGCACTGTGTGGACGGCTGCCAGCCATAGTGTTCACACTCGTCGCATGTTGCCGTGGAGTTGCGTAGAAAGGCTGCGCGATCATTTCGGCGACTACGTGCTCGTGGTCACCTGCCGCAGCTGCCGGCATTCGCGTGAGCTCACGCCGGCGTTCCTCGCGCGGCACTGCCGGCGCGGCTGGGACGAGCCGCTGGCCAACATCATCGCGCGATTGCGCTGCCGCTGTGGCAGGAAGTCAGTGGATGTGCAGGTCGGCTTCAACCGCAAGCCACGCGGTTGGGTGAAGAATCCCTCGTGAGTGCGACCTCCGCAGAAACCCCGACAGGCCTGGGTGCCGTGCCGGCGGTTACATTGCGGGTGAGCTCAGGAATTCGCCGGCGCCGCTTTCATCGCCGCCTCCGCGCGCCGCTTCATTTCCTCCGGCGGCACGTCTTCCACGTGCGTGGCGATCGTCCAGACATGCCCGAACGGATCCTCCAGCGCCCCGGAGCGATCGCCGTAGAACTGGTTCGCCACCGGGCGCAGCGCCCGGGCGCCCGCCTTGACGGCACGCTCGAACACCGCGTCGACGTCCTCGAGGTACAGCAGAATGCTGACGCTCGAGCCTCCGAGCGCGCGCGGTCCCCGATAGCCCATCGCCGGGTGCTCGTCGGCAAGCATGATCACCGAGTCGCCGATCCTGATTTCCGCATGCCCGACTCTTCCCTGGGGATCCGCCATGCGCAGCATCTCGGTCGCGCCGAAGGCGCGCTTGTAGAACTCGATCGCGTCGGCCGCGCCCTTGATGATGAGGTAGGGGGTCGCGGTGCGGTAGCCCTCTGGGATCGCTTTCGTCGCCATGCTCTGACTCCTTCCTTGCAGACCACAAGCTTACTCCGGCCACCGCAGCAAGTTAATGCCGTGCGGCGCCTCCAGTGCTCAGGCAGTGCGACTACTGGATACGATCGGCGTGACGCCGCGCCGGTACCAGAGCCAGTGGAACAGCATCAGCGCGGCGATAAACGGCAGGCCGAACACCAGCGTCAGCCGAAAGGCCGTGGTGAAGGCGGTGGTGAGCAACACCGCAGCCATGAGCGCGGCGCCAAGCAGTGTGGTGGCTGGATAACCCGGCATGCGAAATCGCAAGGGTGCGCCGCTGCGCTGCCGTGCGCGGCGAAAGGCGTAGTGGGTCACGAAGATCATCATCCAGGTGAACATCGCCCCGAAGGAGGAGATCGAGACCATCAGGATGAAAGCGGACTTTGGTGCTACGACACTCAGCACCGTAGCGAGCGCAATCCCGAGACTCGACAACAGCAGCGCCTGGACCGGTACGCCGCGGCGGTTGAGGAGGCCGAAGCGGCGCGGCGCGCACCCTGCCCGTGACAGGCTGAACATCATGCGCGTCGTGATGTACAGCTGACTGTTCATGGCGGACAAAGCTGCCACCAGTATGACGAAGTTGAATATGCCGGCGGCTGCCGGCACCTGCAGCGCACGCATCACCTTGACGAAGGGACTCTCATCCACACCGGCGAAGATCCAGGGGACGATCGCGAGCACCAGTGCGAGCGTCAGCAGGTAGAAGAGAATGAGCCGCAGCACGGTCGAGCGAAACGCACGGGTCACTGCGATCTCCGGCTGCGCGGCCTCGCCCGCCGCCACGGCGATCATCTCGATGCTGAGGTAGCTGAAGATTGCGACGATCACCGCCGTCCACGCGCCCCACAGGCCGTGCGGCAGGAAGCCTCCGTAGGCGGTGTAGTTGTGGAAGCCTGCACTGGGGACCGCCGCAGCACCCATTGCGCCGCTCACGGCGCCAGGGGCACGAACGAGGATGTAGGACCCAAGCAGTATGAAGAGCACGATCGCCGTCACTTTGATGGCGGAAAACCAGTACTCGATCGCACCGAAGATGTTGACGCTGCGCGCGTTCACCAGCACCAGCAGTGCCGAGAATCCGACGATCCAGGGCCAGCCGGGTGAGGCAGGAAACCAGAATTGCATGTAGAGCGCGATGGCTGTGACCTCGGTGCCCACCGCGAGCACGATGCCCATCCAGTACGTGTAACGCACCAGAAACCCGGCCAACGGGCCGAGGTAGTACTCGGCGTACGCGCCGAAGGAGCCCGAAGTTGGATGCGCGACCGTCATTTCGGCGAGGCAACCCATGAGCAGCAACGCGATCAGCGCGCCGAGTACGTAGCTCAGCAGCACCGCCGGTCCCGCCAGGCTGATGGCGAAGCCGCTGCCGAGGAAAAGCCCCGTGCCGATCGCGCCGCCGATCGCGATCATGGTCATACGGCGCGCGCTGAGGGTGCGCCGCAAGCCGCGCTCGCGCTCGATGATGTCGTCAAAGCTCGCGCCGCGCTCAGTCATAAGTAGGTAAAGCGTAAGGCGGCCGCGCCTTCCGTGCTAGGCTTGCGGCCGCGCTTTCCGTGGGAGGCTGCCCGTGCTCGGGTACTTTCGGCTGCTCACGCGCCCGCAACTGCACGCTTATCTGGCCGCGCTCGGCGGCTGGTCGCTCGACGCGCTGGACTTCTTCGTGTTCGTCTTCTGCCTGAAGTCGATCAGCGGGGAATTCCATACGGATGTGAAAGCGGTGAGCGAGGGGATCTTCCTCACCCTCGCGTGCCGGCCGCTCGGCGCCCTCGCCTTCGGCTGGCTGGCGGAGAAGTACGGCCGGCGCCCGATCCTGATGCTGAACGTCGTGAGCTATTCGGCGGTACAGCTCGCCACCGCCTTTGCGCCCGACCTCACGACCCTGCTCGCCTTGCGTGCACTGTTCGGCTTTGCGATGGGCGGCGAATGGGGTGTGGGCGCGGCGCTGGCGCTCGAGACGCTGCCTGCCAAGGGACGCGGCTTTTTCTCCGGGTTGCTGCAGGAAGGATACGTCATCGGTTACCTCGTGGCCTCGGTGTTGTTTGCGACGCTGTTCGATCACATCGGCTGGCGCGGTATGTTCCTCATCAGCTCGGCATCCGCACTGCTCGTGTTGTACATACGCTTTGGCGTGCAGGAGTCCCCCGCCTGGGTCGCCGGCGCGGCGCCGCAGCGTCCCTCGGGCGCGCTCATCTGGGGCGCGGTGCGTGACTACGTCCCGACGCTGCTCTACCTCGTGCTGCTGATGGCCTGCTTCAACGCCTTCTCACATGGGTCGCAGGACATGTACCCCACTTTCCTGCAGGTGCAACACGGGTTCTCGGCGGCGACCACGGGCAGGATCGCGATCGTCATGAATCTCGGCGCCCTCACCGGCGGAATCTGCTTCGGAGCGCTGTCCGAGCGGCTCGGACGCCGGCGAACGATCGCACTCGCGGCGCTGCTGTCGCTGCCGATGATTCCGCTCTGGGCTTACTCGCACACCGCCGTCGTGCTCGCGCTCGGCGGTTTCCTGATGCAATTCATGGTGCAGGGCGCGTGGGGAATCGTGCCGGCACACTTGAATGAGCTGTCACCGCCCGCGGTCCGTGCGGTGCTGCCGGGCTTCGCCTATCAGCTCGGCAACTTGGCCATGGCAAAGATGGCGCCCATTCAGTCGGGCTTCGCCGAGGCACACGGCGGCAATTATGCAGACATACTCGCCTCCACCATCGCGGTGGTGGCAGCGACGCTGATCGTGGTGACGATGCTCGGGCCGGAAAGGCGTTCCGCGGAGCTGCGCGTCACGGCGTGAATGCTAACATCCGGGGATGCGCGTCCCTACGCCCATGATTGCAGCCGCACTGCTCGCGGGGCCTGCGGTGTGCGGCTCAGCGCAGGAGGAATCTCCGGGTCCCTATGAGCAGTTGGCTGCACTCGCCGGCGAATGGGAGGCCGACCTTCCTGGCTTCGGCAAGCTGAGGAATTCGATCCGCCTGGTGTCGAACGGTACCGCGGTCGAAGAGACTATCGGCACGCCTGCCGACAACGAGACCTCGATCTACACCCGCGATGGCGGCGCGCTGCTACTGACACATTTCTGTGCGCTGACACCTGAGGGGCACGTGGCGCGGCTGGCGATGCAGCCACGCCGGGGCACTCATGACTCCCTGGAGTTCGTGTACGTCGGCTCGAGCAACCTGCCGGCCCCCGATTCCCCCCACATGCGACGGGTGCTCATTACATTCTCCGATCGCGATCACTTCACCGAGCAGTGGACCAAGGTCGAGAAATCCAGGGACACGGTCTTCGAGCTGCACTTCGCGCGCCGCTGAGCCGCGGCAAAGCAGACGCGCACCCCGGGTGCGGGATGCGCGCTGCAGGGTCACCCCCGGGGGCCTAGTGGTAGGCCGGGAACCTCCAGATGAACAGCAGCTCGACCGCGCCGAACCCGGGTGTGCTGCTCGTGTTGCTCAGGTCGATCCAGGTGTACTGGTAGTCGACATCGATCGCAAAGGAGCGGCTGAAGTTGGCCTGCACACCTGCACCGACCTGGTAGGTGAAGCTGCTCGAGCCGTGGGTCGGCTGATAGCCGCTGCAGATGTAACCCCACCACGGATCCCACCAGCAACCGGTCTGCGGGGGTCCGGAGGCAATGTTGGTGTTCACCCAGTTCCATCCCAGGCCAACCTTGCCAAAGGGCTTGATGGCACCCGGCAGGAACAAGTACGTGGCGTCGAACATCAGCGTGCTGAAATCGGCGTGGCCGTTCTCAATCGAAGCCGAGACGCCGGGCGTGCCGCTCTTGACGGTGCCATTGAAGTCCGTTTGGCCGTAACCGAAGTTCCCGCCAACGATCAGCTGGTTGGTCACGTAGACGCCCGTGCCGATCTTGAAGCCCGTGGTGCTGTCGAGCTTCGCGTTGCTGCCACCGTTGAAGTCGATGCTCTTTGATTCCTGGAAGACCGGGCCGATGCGAAATTCCCAGTCGCCCGCGGCGCCGCCGGTGTTATTGAACATCTGTTGTGCGCCCGCACTCTGCGAAGCGGCTAGCACGGCGGCCGAAGCCAATATCAGGAGGTGATGCTTCATAAACACTCCCATCGGATTGCCTGCGGATCGGCCGGAGCAGCTTGCAAGCCCACCCAGCGTCCTCTCCGCCCCCACCTTCACATGGCCGGACGCAATACAGCAATGCGACTTTGGGGCCATTGCAGTCGCGACGCCGTTTCGTCCCCGCGCCTGACTGTTGCGTCGGCGCGAATACAAATTGCCATGAGCCCTAGTAACCTACAAGTGAACGTCAGTTTCCGCCTTCGGTGCACAGCCCTGGTTCGACCTGACTTGAGCGTTACCTGTGCAGGAGTACCACGTAACGCTCAGACGGGCGGCCGAGCCCACCACCGTACGATCGCGCCGGCGGCGCAAAGGGGTGAGGCATGTCAGAACTCTCTGCCTGGGACAGCTTCTACGTGATCGTCGGTTCCGCTGCCGGCGCGCTGGTCGGACTGCAGTTCGTCGTCATGACCCTCATCGCCGAGAGACCACCGGTGCGGGCACCCGAGGCCGGATCGGCATTCGCGACCCCTACGGTCATTCATTTCAGCAGCGTATTGCTGCTGTCAGCGGTGGTGCGCGCTCCATGGGGAGCCATCAGCCCGGTGGCAGCTCTGTGGGGCCTCCTTGGCCTGGCGGGCACGATTTACTCCATCGTCGTCGCACGGCGGGTGCGCCGGCAAACCTACTACCGGCCGGTGCTCGAGGACTGGTCCTTTCACGTGCTGCTGCCGCTCGCCGCCTACGCCCTGCTCGCGCTGTGCGCGGTGGCCGCGCCGCTCCATGCGCGCGGGGCGCTGTTCGGCGTGGGGGCGGCGGCACTCGTGCTGCTCTTCAGCGCCATTCACAACTCCTGGGACACGGTCGCCTATTACGTCTTCGTCCAGGGAAGAGACGGCAACCGCAAGGAGTGAGGCGCACCGTCGCAAGGAGTGAGCCGCACCATCCTTCAAAGGCCGAGCTCGCCGAGCCCCGGATGATCATCGGGCCGCCGCCCCAGCGGCCAATGGAACTTGCGCTGCGCCTCGGCGATGGGCAGATCGTTGATGCTCGCGAAGCGACGCCGCATCAGGCCCTCGTCGGTGAACTCCCAGTTCTCGTTGCCGTAGCTGCGGAACCAGCTGCCTGAGTCGTCGTGCCACTCGTACGCGAAGCGCACCGCAATGCGGCTGCCGGCGCACGCCCACAGCTCCTTGATGAGCCGGTAATCGAGCTCCCGTGCCCATTTGCGCTGCAGGAACGCGCGTACCTGCTCACGCCCCACGGGAAACTCGGCGCGGTTGCGCCACTGCGTATCCTCGGTATAGACCTGCACCACCCGATCGGGGTCGCGGGTGTTCCAGGCATCTTCCGCCATGCGCACCTTCTGCGTGGCGGTCTCGACGGTAAAGGGCGGAACGGGTGGGCGTGTCGGCACGGCGGCTCTCCTGAGTTTTTATCGGTTATGTAGACAGATCTGTCTACATGGGCAATTTAGCAAAAGTAGACAGATCTGTCTACAATGAGCGGATGAGCTTCCCCGGAACCAGCGCCGCGAACCTTGAGGCCAAGCCGGCCCGCGAGCGGATCCTGCTGACCGCGCACGACCTTTTCTATCGCGAGGGGATCCGCAGCACCGGGATCGACACGGTGATCGAGCGTGCTCAGGTCACCAAGGTGACCTTCTATCGACACTTCAAGAGCAAGAACGAGCTGATCCTGGCGTACCTGGAGTACCGGCACGAACGCTGGATGCGCTGGTTCACTGCCGCACTGCAGCGCCATGGGGCAACACTCAAGGCGCTGGTGCCGACGATAGCCGAATGGTTCCGCTCGCCCGAGTACCGCGGCTGCGCTTTCATCAACGGTGTGAGCGAGATCGCACCGGCGTTGCCGCAGGTCGTGGAGATCACCCGCCGCCACAAGGCGGATATGCAGAAGGCGATTGCGGCGCTGCTGCCGCCCGGCCGCCACCGCGAGAGCCTGGCCCGCTCGCTCGCCCTGGCGGTCGATGGTTCGATCGTGCAGGCGCAGTTTCGTGCGGACCCCGAGGGAGTGCTAAAGGACCTGCGTCAGCTGGTGATGCTGATTGCCGCCAACCGCGCGCAGCCTCAGTCCTCCTTGTAGATGCGCCCTTCTTTCATCACGAAGCGCACATCTTCCAGCAGCCGCACGTCCTGAAGGGGGTCACCGCGGACGGCGATGATGTCGGCGAGCTTACCCCTGGTGATCGAGCCAAGCTTTGAGGATACGCCCAGCAGATCCGCATCCGCCGTGGTCGCCGCCTGGATCGCCTGCATGGGTGTCATGCCGTTCTCGACCATGAGAGTGAACTCGCGCGCATTGGTGCCGAAACGGCACACGCCGATATCCGTGCCGAAGCCGATCTTCACGCCTGCCTCGACCGCTTTGCGAAAATTAGCGAGTTGCGCGGTCATGATCTGCTGCGCCTTGTTGACGAACTCCGCCGGATAGTTCTGGCCAACGCAATCGCGTATCTCGAGCGTCGGCACGAGATAGGTACCGTGCTGTCTCATGAGCGCGCGCCCTTCATCGTCCATGAGCGTGCCGTGCTCGATCGAGGCTGCCCCGGCGCGAATGGCCGCCTTGATGCCTTCCGCACCGTGCGCGTGCACGGCGAGTCTGAGTCCGAAGTTGCGCGCCTCATCCGCCCCGGCCGCGAGCTCCTCGGGCGTCGCCTCACGCCCAGCGGGGTTGCTGTTGTGGGTCAGCACCGCTCCGGTCGCGAACATCTTGATGACATCGACGCGCTGACCCGCGAGCATCCGCACCCGCTCGCGCACCTCACTCGGTGAGTTCGCCGCGCCGTAGCGCAGATCCCACGGCAGGGTGAGGTCGGGGGAAAATCCGGTAACCGCGCCCGCACCGCCGGCGATCGTGACGTAGGCACCTGCGACGTACATCCGTGGGCCGATTACATCGCCGCGATTGATGGCATCGCGCAGCGCGACATCGACCAGCGCGCGGTAGGAGCCGAGGTCCCTCACGGTGGTAAACCCGGCAAGGAGCACCGCGCGTGCGTTGGGAATCGAGCCGAAAGCGCGCTCGGCCGCGGTGTGCTCGAGCTCTGCGAGCGGATCCTGGTTGCGCTGGTCGATGGTGAGATGGGTGTGGGCATCCATCAGTCCCGGCAACACCGTATAGGCACTCAGATCGAGGATGCGCGCGCCGGCGGGCACCGGCACATCGGGGCCGACATCGGCGATGAGGCCAGCGCGCACGATGATCACCTGTGCGCCGCGCACGCGGCCGGCGACGGTATCAATGACATGCCCGGCGCGAATGGCGATCGCGGGTTCCTGCGCGCGCAGCGGATTCACGCTGAGCGTCAGGAAAATGAGCAGCGCACCGGCTACCGACCTTGATGCCATGGAGCGCGCCCTTTCCCGACTGTTGTTTTAAGATGTGTGCACCGCGTGGCGTTCGAGTATACCGATCGGAGTCTGCTCGCTCCACGATGGGCCAGGCGCCGGGCTCCGACCCGCGCCGGCGATCCAGGGGGTTGCGATGCTCAATACGAGCCTGCCGGGCTCTGCCGCGCGGCCGGCAATGCCTCATGCCCGCGTGATCCTCGCCTCCAGCCTCGGCACGGGCTTCGAGTGGTATGACTTCTTCCTGTATGGCTCGCTCGCCGCCATCATCTCCAGGCAGTTCTTTGCCGGCGTCAATGAAACCACCGGATTCATCTTTGCACTGATGACCTTTGCTGCCGGGTTCGCGGTGCGCCCCTTCGGTGCGCTCGTGTTCGGCCGCCTCGGCGACCTGGTGGGGAGAAAGAAGACCTTTCTCGCGACCATCATCATCATGGGCACCGCGACCACGCTCGTTGGAGTGCTGCCGAATTACCAGTCGATCGGCATCGCCGCACCGATCATGCTGATCGGGCTGCGCATGCTGCAGGGTCTCGCCATCGGCGGCGAGTACGGTGGTGCGGTCACCTACGTGGCGGAGCACGCGCCATCGGCGCTGCGCGGCCGCTATACCAGCTGGATCCAGACCACGGCGACACTTGCGCTGTTGCTCAGCCTGTTGGTCATCCTCGGCTGCCGCGCACTCCTCGGGTCCGCGTTCGACAGCTGGGGCTGGAGGGTCCCATTCCTGCTCTCCGTGGCGCTGCTTGCCGTCTCCGTTTACATCCGCCTGCAGCTCACCGAGTCGCCCGTGTTCCAACAGATGGTGGCCGAGGGCTCTGCCTCCAGAGCGCCGCTGCGCGATGCCTTCAGCGATTCCCGCAATGTAAAGCGGATGCTCTCGGTGTTGCTCGGTGCCACCGCGGGAATGAATGTCATCTGGTACGGCGGTCAACTGTATGCCTTGTACTTTCTCACCCAGGTACTGAAGCTCGAGCCGCAGACGGCCAACCTGCTGCTGGCGGTGACGCTGGTGATAGGTGCGCCGCTCTACCTGTTGTTCGGCCGGCTTTCCGACCGCTTCGGCCGCAAGACATTCATCATGCTCGGCATGGCGCTCGCCGCCACCACCTACTTCCCGGTCTATCGCGCCATCACGCACTTCGCCAATCCGGCAATTGAGTCGGCCTCGCAGCGCGCGCCGGTGCAGGTTCGCGCGGCGCCGGGCGACTGCAGCCTGCAGTTCGATCCGATCGGCAGGCAGCGCTTCATAAAGTCCTGCGACATCGCCAAGGGCGCCCTCGCGCGTGCCGGGGTGCCCTACAGCACCGAGCGGTCGGCCACGGGCAGCATCGCAGTGGTGCGCATCGGCGGCGCTGCTCACGGAGCTGTCGAGGTGCCCGCATTCGAGGGAGCGTCGCTCAGCACGGCGCGCTTCCGTGAAGAGTCCGCTGAGTTCTCCGTGCGGCTGCAACGGGCGCTCGTCGCGGCTGGCTATCCGGCGAAAGCCGATCCCGGGGCGATCAACTATCCGCTGCTGCTGTTGCTGCTGCTCCTGCTGATGCTGTACGTCACGCTGGTCACCGCGCCGATGGCCGCCTGGCTCGTCGAGCTCTTTCCGGCCCGTATTCGCTACACATCACTTTCAGTCTCGTATCACATCGGTGCCGGCTGGTTTGGCGGATTCATGCCGGCGGTCGCGTTCACCCTGGTGGCGATCACCGGCGACATCTACTCGGGCCTGTGGTACCCGGTCATCGTGGCCGCCATCACCGCCGTGGCCGGCGTGTGTTTGTTGCCGGAAACGGCAGGTTCACGCGCGCTGCCGGATGAGGTGGCCAGCCCCCCGCGGCGCACACCGGAAACAGGGCATAAGGCACAATAACCTCGCGCTGCAGACGGTTCCAGGAGCAATCAAGTGGTTCGCGCTTTCTATCTCGGGCTCGTGTGTGCTTTGGCGATGACCTCGGGCTTCGCCCAGGCGGCGGACTACACCAAGCCGAAGGTGAGAGCTATCACGGCCTTTGTGCGCCTCGAGCCGGCCACATCAACAAATCAGATCGCTGACGCGCTCGTGGTATTGCGGGCCGCGCAATCGCAGTTCGCGGCTGTGGGCTATGAGACCGAGACCCTGCGCATCGTGACGCAGCCGCTGGCGGAATTAGTGCAGGGCCAGCCGGAGTCGCAGGCGCTCGCGTATCTCAGGAGACTCGATGAGCTGGCCGACAGGGAAAACTTCCTGCCCAATGTCGGTCCGGCCATGCTGCGCGACACCGATGATCCGCGCACCGTAGGGCTGCTTCAGAAGGCGCTGGCCGCGCTGCCGCACATCCAAGCCAGCACCATCATCGCCGACGACGCTGGGATTCACTGGAAAGTCATCCACGAGACCGCCGCTCTGGTGCACGCTCTGGCGGAGCATAGTCCCGACGACCAGGCCAACTTCCGCTTCGCCGCCACGGCGATGCTGAAGCCATACGGGCCTTTCTACCCGGGCGCTTATCACACCGGCGCAGGGAAACAGCTCTCGATCGGTTTCGAAGGTGCCAACGTCGTCCAGGAAGTTTTTGCCCGGACGCGCGGCGACTTTTCAAGCTCGGTAGCAGAGCTGACTCGACAACTGGCGGTGCACTCGAGGATCGCCGAGGAGATCGGTCAGCGTGTGGCCGCGGCCAATGGCTGGCAGTTCATGGGGGTCGATCCGACGCCCGCGCCGATGGGCACTATCTCGATCGGCACCGCGATCGAAACCTATACGGGCGCGAAGTTCGGTTCGAGCGGCACCATGACAGCCGCACTCGCCATCACGACCGCAGTGAAGGCGGTCCCAGTCCGACAGATCGGCTACTCGGGCCTGATGGTTCCGGTCCTCGAAGACCAGCTGCTTGCGCGGCGTTGGGCGGAGGGCACTTATGACACCGATAGTCTGCTCGCGTACTCGGCAGTCTGCAGTACCGGCCTCGATACGGTCCCGCTCCCGGGCAGCATCACCGCGGCGCAGCTGGAGCGCATCTATGGCGATGTCGCCGCGCTTGCGTGGAAGTGGCACAAGCCCTTGTCTGCGCGCCTACAGCCGGTCGCGGGCAAGGGGCCGGGGGACCAGACCACCTTCAACAGCCCCTTCCTTTTCAATACCACGCTACGTCCCGTGCCTTGAGTTGTATTCCGCCACTTAGCGAGGGATTCCCATGAGCCACGATCCGTTCACGGATTTCAAGCGCAGGCAACGCGAGGCCTGGACCGTGTTCACGCCGGCGGCCACTTTCACGACGCCAGTCGCGGCTCACCTCGTCCGCTTTGCCGGCATCCGGGCTGGTGAGTCGGTGCTCGATGTGGGCACGGGCACCGGCGTGGCCGCCGTGACTGCTGCGTGCATGGGAGCGCACGTGAGTGGGCTCGACCTGACGCCTGAACTGCTGATGGAGGCTCGAGAGAATGGCAGGATCGCCGGGTGTCCGGAGATTGCGTGGCAGGAAGGTGACGCCGAGTCACTCCCCTACTCCGATGGCTCCTTCGACGTCGTGATCAGTCAGTTCGGTCACATGTTCGCGCCGCGTCCGGAGGTCGCGGTGGCCGAGATGCGCCGCGTGCTTAAGCCTGGCGGAAGGGTCGCGTTTGTCACCTGGCCACCGGAGCACCTGGTCGGCCGGATGTTCGGCTTGATCGGCCGCAATTCGCCACCCCCGCCTGCGGGCGTTGCGCCGCCCCCGCTGTGGGGAAACCCCGCGGTCATCGCCGAACGGCTGGCGGGCGCGTTCGGGGAGCCTTTCTTCGAGCGTGGCATGATGGCCTACCCGGCCCTGAGCCTCGCTCATTACCGTCGTTTCATCGAGGCCTCCATCGGGCCGATGCGCAAACTCATCGAAGGACTCGCGGACTCGCCTGATCGGTTGTCCCGGGTCCGCGCCGATTTCGACGCGCTCGTCGCGCCCTACTTCGTCGAGAACCAGGTCCAGCAGAGCTATCTACTGACGCGCGCACCCGTACGCTGAAATTCCGAGGAAATCCTGCGCTCACAACCGCGTGAGTCCCCGGCCGGTCTCGACGTTCCCCGGAGCTCGGTGCCGATGCGGCGCCGGCCCTGAACCGGTAGGGTTTATTCTCCATCTGGAGGGGCGATGACTCGGAGCGTAGACTGGCGCTGATAGCCTGGTCTTTGCGGTCGCGCGGCGAATAATCCAACTCTACCGTCTGCGCAGACGAAGTCGGTGCTCGCGCTGCTAAATCGAAAAAGAGGTGCGCCATGACGATGCCTCGGCTTTCACCGGTCAGGACGCTGGCCGACACCAACTTACCGGCTTAGCGCCGCAACGTAGCACCGCTCTTTCGTTGGCCTCACGGATGAAACTCTAACTTCAATTCTGGAGGTGTGCCATGGCACGTCTGGTCTCCCACGTTCGGCCTTCGAGGACCACCGACAGCGTCACCACGCGGACCCGGGCGTGGATGGCAGGTCCCCTCCTGTCCTGCGGACTGTTGGCGCTGAGCGCGACGGTGTACGCAGACGGTCCCTCTGCAAGCTGGACTCCTTTAGCCAACCTGGTACCCGGAGGAGGAAGTGTCGGGACCATGATTCTGCTGACTGATGGAACCGTGATCGCCGTGAGCGGGTTCATCAATAGCGTGGATGATTCGCAGCACTGGTTCAAACTCAGCCCCGACGCGCACGGGAGCTACGTGAACGGCCACTGGACCACTCTGGCGCCGATGAGCATGCCGAGGCTGTATTTCACTTCCAACGTCCTGCAGGACGGGCGGGTATGGGTGCTGGGCGGTGAGTACACCGGACCGTACCTGGAGCCGAACTGGGCGCCATCGGCGGAAATCTACGACCCGTTGAAGAACTCCTGGTCGTCTGCCGCGGCGTATCCAAACGAGGTGGGTGGATGCTTCGAGATCACCGTTACCTCTGACGTTCACCTCACCAAGGGGTCTCCGGTCATCGCAGGGATCTACTCGACGGACCGGATCCAGCCGGGCTGGATAATCACGACCTTCACCGGCGGCACGCCAGCCGGAATTCCCGCCGGCTCGACCGTGGTAAGCGTCAATTCGCCGACCGAGGTGACCATGTCGGCGAAGGCTACCGCGACTGGACCCGCGCAGGCAGTGGTGTTCGACGGTGTCCCGCTCGCCTGCTTCGGCGACGATCCCTCGAGCTTGCTGTCGCACCACCGCATCCTGGCCGGCAATCTTCTCAACAACTCCACTTATCTCTACTCGATCGATACCAATTCCTGGACTCAGGGGGCCAGCAAGGTCTACAACGACTCCAGCGATGAGGAAGGCTGGAGCACGATGAGCCGGGGACTGCTCCTCAACTACGACCTGGACCCGAGCATTGCAACAGGCCAAGGTTATGCCGAGCTGTACAATCCGTCGCTGAATCTCTGGACGGGAATCAGTCCCGCCGACGGCACGGCAAAGGGCGACCTGCCTGTCTTGAGCAGCACGGCACTCGGCTTTGAGCTCGGGCCCGTGCTGCGGTTGCAGGATGGTCGCGCACTGGTGATCGGGGCGAATCAACACACCGCGCTCTACACGCAGAGCACCAATACCTGGGCGGCGGGTCCGGATACCTTGGGGACGCTCAGCAATCCCTTCGGCTCCATCGACCATGCGCTGTTCGGCGCGGATGACGCGCCGGCGGCACTGATGCCGAACGGCCACGTGTTGTTTGCGGCCGATGCAGGCCCCAATCCGGTCAACGGCAAGGGCCGCACCGTGGCGGGCTCCACGATCATCAGCCACATTCACTCGACCGCCGGCATGCAGGTCTTCTGGTCGGTCGCCCAGGCCAACGGCAACTCGGATGTCATACCACCCTTTGCTTACATCACGAGCATCGACTCACCGCACCAGGTACAAATTTCCGCGGCGGCTACAGGGTCTGCCGAGGAGCTCGGCCTGGTGTTCGGGGGGATCTTCAGCAATCCCACAAGGCTGTACGACTTCAACCCTCAGTCGGGAACCAGCTCGCCGGTGAGCCCGCCGCTGTCTGACCCGAACCTCGATGCTAATGGTTCCTACTTCACCCGGATGCTGGTGCTGCCCACCGGGCAAGTGCTCTTCAACGACGGTGTCAGCGACCAGCTTTACGTCTACACGTCCAAGGGGTCTGCGAACCCCGCGTTTTGGCCCGTGATCGATAAGGTCCACTACGATGATGGCGTATTCACCCTGACCGGCAGGCAGTTGAACGGGCCCTCCAACGGCTCGGCCTACGGCGACGACGTTCAGAGCAACGAGAACTATCCCATCGTGCGACTGCAGAATTCCGCCGGACTGGTGTTCTATTGTCGCTCGCGGGACTGGACCTCTACGGGCGTCGGCAACATTCCACAGGAGAGTGTCCGCTTCACCCTGAATCGGGCGGTCGTGCCCGGCACCTATCAGCTGACGGTGAGCGCAGCCGGCATCTCCTCTGCACCGGTTCAGTTCACCGTGACCGCCGAAGAGATCAGGGGCGACGAGTAACGCGTTGCGGATCCGAGCTGACGGGAAACCCGGTCTGAGCCGTTGCCGGCTCAGATCGGGCCGGCGGCTGGGCGACGGTTGCGCTTTCGAAGCGGTTCGCGCCTGCTATCCGGCCCAGGGATGATGGCCTGAAATCATCGCGCGTGCGAAAACCCGCCGACACAGGGCGCGTGACGGGCCCCCACGGCGGCAGCGCGCCGTCGTTGGCGCGCCGTTAGAAAGGATAAATCGTGTATCTGCTGAAGTGTCTGACTCGCATTCTGGCCCTGCTCGTAGCGACGTCCGCGGGCACCCATTCCGCTTTAGCTCAGCCTTCAACAACGCCTCTAGAGCTCGTCGTGCTCGGGTCGGGCGGTCCGGGAGCGGTCGGGCGCGCTGCATCTTGTTATCTCGTGCTCATCGGTGGCACGGCGCGGATACTCGTAGATGCCGGCCCGGGGGCATTTGCTCGGCTCGGTGAAGCCAAGCTATCCCTGTCAGACACCGATATCGTTCTTCTCACCCACTTGCATGTCGATCACGCGGGTGAACTCCCGGGCTTATTCAAGGCTCGCGCGGTTTCCGGCGGCGACTCCGTTGTTTTCAAGGTCTGGGGGCCTGCGGGCACGGGAGAGTCACATGAAGGCGCATATTTCCCCTCCACGAGTCGATTTCTCGACCTGTTGTTCGGGAGAAACGCAGCCTTCGCATACTTGCGCGATTTTGCTGCGCCGATCTCCCTCCAGGCGCACGACATTCCCGCGAAGGTCCACTCAAATCCGGTACCCCAGGCAATCCTCAACGAGGACGGTCTCCTAATCAAAGCCATCGCCGGACATCATGGTGACGCCCCGGCTGTGATTTATCGCATCGACTATGCAGGCAAGAGCATCACGTTCTCGGGTGATATCGATGCGCAAGGACTGCCAGGGCTGCGCACCATTGCCAAGGGAAGCGACTTGCTCGTGTTCAATAGCGTGGTCCTCGACCCGCCCGGCTCGCCCGCGATTTTGTACACGCTGCATACGCCGCCACGCGCCATCGGTGAGCTCGCCCGGGACGCCGGCGCACGCCGTCTCTTGTTGAGCCACATCTCGCCCGCCGTCGAGGCGAATCAAGACGCAGTGTTAGAGTCGATCAGGCGCAGTTACCAAGGTCCGGTGAGCCTTGCCGCAGATCGAATGCGCGTGCTGCCTTAAGGTGAAGGTAACTAACAAACCCCGGCGAGGCGTTCATGAGGTCAGTAGCCCTATTCGCACTCATCGCTTGTAACCTGCATGCACTGGCGTCCGGGGCGCAGACTGAGCAGCATCGGGGCGTGGTGCTGGCGGATCTCACGTGGCTCCAGGCAGAGGCGGTGTTGAAACCCGATACCGTCGTCGTGATCCCGCTCGGTGCTGCCGCGAAGGAGCACGGGCCCCACCTCCGGCTGGACAATGACTGGCGCATGGCGCAATACCTCGCCGAGCGTGTGGTCTCGGCGAGCGACATCGTGTTGGCGCCCGCCATTCCCTACCACTACTTTCCAGCCTTTCTCGAGTATCCGGGCTCGACGAGTCTCAGTTACGACACGGCGCGCGACCTGGTGGTCGACATCGTCCGCAGCCTTGCGCATTACGGGCCGCACCGCTTCTATATCCTGAACACGGGAATCTCGACCCTGGGTCCCCTGAAGGACTCGGCGGCCGTGCTCGAAGAGGACGGCATCCTGCTGCGCTACACCGACATCGAGGCGGTGAGCGGGGAGGCCACCAGGCGAGTCGAGAAGCAGGCCCGGGGCACGCACGCCGACGAGATCGAGACCTCGATGATGCTGTACATCGTTCCCGAACGGGTCAACATGAGTCGCGCGGTGCGCGATGACGATCCAAGTGGTCCGGACGCCCGCGTCCTTACCCGCCAGCGAAATGGCAGGGACACCTACTCACCCTCCGGCGCTTGGGGAGATCCGACGCTGGCGACGCGCGAAAAGGGGCGAATTGTCGTGGAGGCAACCGTCACAGGAATCCTGAACGACATCGAGCGGCTGCGCGCGGCGGGCACCGGCAAGAACATGAAGCGAGAGCAGGGCCACTGACGCCTCTGTCTTATGCCCGAAAAGCGGGGCAGTGACGGGTAGCCGCGGTCTAGGACGCCCGATTGCCGTGTCCGCAAGGCGTCGTCTGATTCCTTTCGACCACGAGCGCGCAGTAGTCGGATACTTCGCGAGCATCGTCGGTCGGTCGGTCCTCCCAGTACGGGCCACTGAAGCGAAGAAAAGCGGTGGGTCGCCTGGCTGAATTGCCTCCCGAGGTTCCCGCGGTGCATTCTGACTACTGCCTAACGCTCGTCAGGCACCGCCCAATTGCGACCACCTTTACTTCGGACGCGTGCAATCATGGGAAACACCACAGCAGTCTCGAGTGCAACGGCCACGATCGCGGCGATGATTACTCCTGCGCTGCTTATCCTCGGTTCAGCCTCTCTGGTGGCATCTGCGCTGGCGCGCATGGCGCGCGTGGTCGATCGCGCTCGGGTTCTCACGGCGTTCATTGACGAGGGCAAGTGTTCCAGCGGCGGGTTGACACGCGACCAGCTTCGTCTCTGGCTCGACCGTCACGCCGCCCGCGCCCGATACGCGGAGCGTTCAGTCCTGCTCCTCTACAGCGCAGTGGTTGTCTTCGTTGCAACCTGTCTTTCCATAGCACTCGATCGCATCGCCGGCGACTCGTTGAACTGGCTGCCGATTTCGCTCGCGATCTTGGGTACCCTGCTGTTGCTCGGTGGCGGCGCCTGGATG
>Ga0306925_10000844_pt1 | contig 23586 bp, 20 predicted proteins | sample flu12Cox44000176_FD_203755 | JGI IMG/M metagenome (GOLD analysis project Ga0306925, IMG submission 203755) | Lab enrichment of tropical soil microbial communities from Luquillo Experimental Forest, Puerto Rico - flux8day.12C.oxic.44.000.176 (v2)... | ecosystem: Environmental > Terrestrial >... | reverse complement strand
CAGATGCTTTTGGTACCAATGGAGGGCACCGATCGGGTCTTCTTGATAGAGATGCACGTGGTTGAAGCGCTCGGCCGGGTGGTTTCCCGCATATTCGACAAGCGCGTTGTCGGGCCCCCTCATATACGAGAACCCGCCGCCGCCGACCGGCTCGACACTCTTGGTCTTGGCTTCGGCGATTTGCGCCTTGGTCAACCCCAGCACGTTGCCAATGTTGGGCCAGGTATCGCTGCTGATCAGCACCGAACCGCCTTCGTCGGTCGTGTAGAGCGGCAAGAGCTCGACTTCCGGCTGCTGCTTGTAACTCTCCAGGCTCTGGCGCGCGTCGGTGACATGCCAGCCGAAATGCCAGATGGCACTCTGCGGCTTGGTCGGCGGCGGGCTGTCCACCTTGGTGAACAGCACGAGGACATCGTTCGGCGATTTCAGTGCCGGAAAGCCGCCCCAGCTTCCCTTCGCCGTGCTCGGGAACTGCCTGGTGTAGAAGTCGATCGCGCGATTCGGGTCGACCGAGTTCAGATGCAAGTGGTGAAAGCCGGGTGCCGGGAGCATGTCCGGGAATCCTCCATCGCGAGCCGGCTTCCACTATGCGCTGATCATCTTGGAAATCAACGCCCGGGCCGCACCTCGGTTAGGCGCGGATCTCCTGGCGTTGGAAGACGATGTAACCGGCCGCGAAGATCAGGATCATTGCGGCGATCAGCCCGGTTATTTGCGGCCAGACCAGGATGAAACTCTGGGCCGCTGGCAACGGCGTGCCGAACAATGCGCCGCGGAGCTGGCTGATGAACACCGGACCAAGCGTACGCGTTGCCGGTTGCAGGAGGGCCAGCGCGATCTCGGCGTAAAGCGTGTTCGGCGAGATCCGATCGAGCACCTGCGAGGTCTGGATGTAGGCGAGGTTGGGCCCAAAGATGTCTTCCGGCGGCCCGGCGATCAGGGTCGCCAAAAGCGGTTTGATGATCAACGACCAGAAGAACGAGAACACGAGCCAGAGGCCCAACGCCGCGAGCGCGGCCGTCGCCGGCGCGCGAAACAGGATCGAGAACAAGAACGCGACCGCCAGCCACACACCCCCATAAGCGATGGTCGCGACCAGGAACCCCAGCATCCTGACCAGCTCTTCGCCGCTCGGCGGCAGCCCGAGGCGCAGGAAGCCCACACCCAACACCAGCAGCCACAGCGAGAGCAGCGCGATGGCCAATGCGAGCAGTCGAGCAAGGAACTTTCCGAGCAGCAGGGCGTCGCGATAGATCGGCTGTGCCAGGATCCGGCTCATGGTTCGCTGATTGAACTCGGCGTTTACCGCATCGAAACCCAACGCGATCGCGATGATCGGCGTCACCAGCCCAACCGTGTCGATGAACGAAAACGGTATCGGGTCTGGCGCCATCGTCAGCAAACGAAGAAACAGGAACTGGCTTTGTCCGATGGATTCCCGGATCGTCGTCGTAGAAAACCAGGCCAGAACGAGCGCTATCAGGAAGACCAGTGCTTCTATCACAACCATGCGAGTTCCGCTAAGCTGGTCCGCCGCCTCCTTGGCGAGAACGACCCCCGCCCCGGTAAAGGGTGAGCCGCTACGCCGCATGGCGGGCCTCGTCAAAGTAGCGGGTGTAGACCTCGTTGAGACTGGGCTCGGCAAAGCGAATGCCGGTCAGCTCCGACGACGGAGCGAGAAGGCGGGCGATGTCGGGCCGCAGATCGCGCTCGCAATCGACGCGATAAAGCTGCGGCCCCATCACCTGTACCCGCACTACTCCCGGCATACCGGTGAGGCGATCGCGAACGCCGACGCCGCGGACTTCGATGTCGATCACATGGCCGCCACCGAGGACCCGTTGCGCCAAGTCGGTCACACTTCCAGCCAGTGCAATACGCCCCTGGTTGAACAGGGCCACCCGGTCGCACACGCTCTGCACCTGGTCCAAATGGTGCGAGGACAGCAGCACGGCGGTTCCATCGTTCTTCAGCGCACGGATCATTCCGAGAAACTCTTGCGTCGAATGCGGATCCAAGGTCGCGGTCGGCTCATCGAGAATGGCAATACCGGGCCGTTTCATCAGGATCTCGGCGAGGCCGAGCCGCTGGCGCATACCGCGCGAAAATGTCCCAACCCGCTCCAGGCCGACATCGGGAAGCCCGACCCTCGCCATCGCCTCGGCAAACCGCTCATCGATCTCGCGGCGGGACAAACCGGCCAGCCGCCCGGTATAGGCAAGGTTGTCACGCGCCGACAGACCATCGTAGAAGCCGACCGAATCGGGCAGGTAGCCGACCCGGCGCTTGACCTCGAGCGGCTCACGCAACGGGTCGAACCCGGCGACCTCGGCACGCCCTTCGCTCGGTTCGGTTAAACCGAGCAGCATCAGGATCGTCGTCGTCTTGCCCGATCCATTCGGCCCGAGAATGCCGACAATCTCGCCGGATCGAACTTCGAAGTCGACGTGGTCGACTGCGAGGGTTGTCGCGTAGCGCTTGGTGAGTTCTTTGGCGCGGATAACGACTTCGCCGGGCATTGTGCCCTCGCTATCGCCGGCCAAACCGCGCGACCGCGAAGACAACGACGAGCAGGGCAGCGGCAATGACGCCGATACCGACCGCGCCCCACACCGTCGATGTCAGGACAGTGATGCGAAAGTTGGCGGACTCGGAAAGTCCTCCCGCAGAGCTCGCGCGGATCGTCGTCTGATAATCCCCGGCAATGGCGCGCGAGGCCGGCGTCAATGTAACTTTAATCGATTGCGATTTGCCGGCACCGAGTTCAGGCAACTCCTTGGGATCGAAGCTTGTCTTCCAGCCCTCCGGAGCAGTCGCGCTGAATTCGACATCGCGCGCCGCTTCGCTGCCGTCGTTCTTTGCGACAACTGTCAACTGGCTGTCCTGGCCGGCATAGGCCTCACCGCTAAGCCGGCCGCCTTCGCCGGCGAGTGCCAAGCGGGCCTGACCGATAATGGTAATGGCGAGGTCGAGATCGGCGGACGCGGCCTCGCTCTTGGCATGCAGCACGAGCTTGTAATCGCCGGCCGGCGTATCACGCGGCAGCGTCACGGCGGCTTCGATGTCCTTCGACTTGCCGGCCTCGATCGGAATGCTGGTGAGCTGCTGGGTGCCATAGGCTTCGGTAAAAGTGACTTGGAAGTTCTTGGGCGCGTCTGCGCTGAAATTGATCGTCGCATCGCGCCCGCTGTCGTTGGCGACGGTGACCTTGAACTTGAAGGAAGTCGTAGCCGTGCCGCGCAGCGCTGGGAAGTTCGTGGTCAGCTTGAGCTTTGCCGGCAGCTCTTGTCCGATCGTAACGGTGATCGGGAGCTTCAACGTGGCCGCGCCACCTTGCGCTTCGACGAGGAACTGATAATTGCCGGGGCCGGTACCCGATGGAGGTTCGAGGCGCAGCTGTAGCTTCTCCTCGCTGTCCGGCGCGACAAAAGCCGATTCGACCGGCTGACCGCCGCCGAGAATGGTCGCCTTCCACCCGCTCGCGACCTGCGGAACCGACAATGCCAGCTGCTGCGGCGGCAGGTTAAAGTTGCGCAGCGAAAGGTCGATTGTCGTCGTCTCGCCGGCTCGTACAGTAAGAGCGGGATACCGGGTCGTCAGATAGAGTCCGGTGACACCGGACGGTTTGTCGGCGGCGCCAGCCGCGACGGTCGTAATGACAAGAAACAAGACCGCGAGAAGTCGCCGTCGCATCCTCAGCGCTCCAACCTCGTTGCAGATCCTAATCCCAGGCGCAGTAGAGAGGGTGTGCGCAAGAGGGACCGAAGTCAGTCAATGGCGTGCTCAATACGCCAGCTTACTGTCGGTCTGAAATTAACAATTTTTCATGTTGCGGGAGGTGGCTGCGCCGAGCAGATCAGAAAAGACTCCCAAGGTTGCGGGCGAACCAACCTCCCTTGGGTAGGCCTGGGGTGCCGGTCCCGGTGACGAGGGCATAGCTGTCCTGATACCACTCGCTTCCCGGGTAGTTGTAACCAAGGACTGCGGCATTGGCTTTGGCCTCGTCACTGAGGCCGAGCGCCAAGTCGCATTCGACAAGACGCTCCAGGGCTTCGGGCACATGCGTCGTCGTCTGATAATTGTCGATAACGCGCTTGAAGCGATTCATTGCCGCCAGGTACTGACCGCGTTTAAGATAGTACCGACCGATTTCCATCTCCTTACCCGCCAGATGGTCGCGGGTAAAATCGAGTTTGAGCTTGGCGTCGCGTGCATATTTACTGTCGGGAAAACGCCGCACCACATCATCGAGCGCCTTCAAGGCCTGGTCTGTTATCTTCTGGTCGCGGCCAACATCGGTGATTTGGACATAATAGGAGATCGCCTTCAAATAATACGCATACGCTACGTCACGGTGACCCGGATGCAGCTGGATAAAACGATCCGCAGCGATGACTGCCTCGCCATAATTTCCCGCCTCGTATTCGGCATACGCCGCCATGATCTGGGCCTTGGTGGCCCAGACCGAGTAAGGATGCTGGCTCTCGACTTCGTCAAAGGTCTTGGCTGCGGCGGGGAAGCGCTCTTCGACCATCTCGTCCATGGCCTTATTGTACAGATCGTCTACCGGTTTTTCGACGTAGACGTCCTTCTTTGAGCCACCGCAAGCGGCGATGATGGACGTCAACAGAGCCACGCCGAGGCACCGAGTTAGGGACAATGGACGCATCGGCAAGCCCGGTAACGGAAGTCAGAGTCTAGTTATCGCACAGAGCATGAGCACAGAAGATCAGCCAACGCTCTAATTATGTCCCAGAGAGCCGCATTTCGCCCGGCCGGTCGAGCGCCTCAAAACCCGTAACTCGCCCCTGGCTAGTGTAGCGCCATGCCTCGGTGTCCGCAAATAGGCCCGCGAGCAAATGGCGCGTATGTGCATGACCCGAGCGCACACCGTGAAATCGTCCGATGATCGGACCGCCAGCAAGGTAGAGATCGCCGAACGCGTCGAGCAGCTTGTGGCGAACGAACTCGTCGGCATATCGCAGACCGCCAGAGTTCAGTATGTGATCGCCGCTGACCACGACGACATTATCCAGCGACCCACCACGGCCGAAGCCCGCCGCCCGCAGACGGTCCACTTCGTCGAGAAAGCCAAAAGTACGCGCTCGGCTGAGCTCAACTTTGAACGTCGTTGTATCGAACACGACGCAAAGATCTTGTCGGCTAATCGGCGGGTTGGGGAAGCTGATCTCGAAGCTCATCGAGAAACCGTGATCGGGCAACAAGGCGGCCGTTGCACCTTCCTCCACAACCCTCACCGGTTTGAGCACTTTTATCGCGCGCCGTGCTGCGTCCTGCTCGACTAGCCCGGCACACTCGATTAGGAACAGGAAGGGCGCAGAACTGCCGTCCATAATCGGCACTTCCGGGCCGTCCAGTTCGACAATAGCGTTGTCAATCTCGGCGCCCGCCAGTGCAGCCATAAGGTGCTCGACCGTGCCGATGGTGATCCCTTCGCCGTTTGACAGCATCGTGCAGCGCGGCGATTCGATCGTGTTGACCCAGCTCGCCAGAATCTCTGCTCCGGCATCGGTACGGCGGAACACGATCCCCGTGTCCGGTGCGGCCGGGAGCAGTCTCATGGTGACTTTCTGACCCGAATGAAGACCGACCCCCCGGCAGTCGATCCGCGTCTTCAGCGTCTGTTGCGACGCTGTCGCCATATCCCCCAACATGCGACAGACTTCTCGAAAACCGAGTCCCTACAGCACGAAGTTAACCGGCGCCTCCCTGCCGTCTCAAATCACTCTTTATTGCAGATTGTTACTTATCAGCAACGCGTCCCCTGTGAATGGGTACAGTGCGGCACCTCTTCGTCGATCGATAGTTCACGATCTCACCGAAGACCGAGTGAGGTCGCTGGCGGCGCCGCGGTGCCGGACTAATTTGCTTGACGGCGCAGGAAGGCGGGGATGTCGAGCAGATCTTCCTCTTTGCTCAAGCCCGGACGGTCGTCCGGCTCGAGCGGTGTCAGCCGCGGCTGCGCGACCTGCTTTGTAGGTTGGGGAGTCGGACGCGGTGCCGGTTCCGACGCGGCGATGCGGGCGCGGCCCACTCCGGTCACCCGTTCGATAAGGCTGGGCACCCGCCCCTTTGGTTTTGGCGCGGGCTCCTTAACCCCCGGCGCCGGCGGCACCGCCGGGTGGGTCAGCGGAACCGGTCGGTTGAGGCCGGCGTCGGTCGGTTTAGGAACAACGAAGGAGCCGTTGCGCATCGCCGCATTCTCGGCTGCCTCCGCCGCCTGCGGTACCGGTTCGTTGTCATGTTCCACGCGCAATGGCTCGGCGCGCGGCGACTCCCGCAAACCATCGATCGGCGACTGCGCCGCGTTTTGGGTGAGCATAGGCTGGGTGTAGACCCCTCCGGCAGCCTCGCGCAAAGTCGCAGCCGGCACGGTATCCCGGCTGCTTACTAGGCTGATCATCGGCCGGGTTTGAGAGACCGCTTCCGCATCAATACCGGTGGCGACGACCGAGATACGCATCTTACCTGACAGCCGCTCATCAAATGTCGATCCGAAAATGATATTTGCATCGGGATCGACCTCCTCGCGGATGCGATTCGCCGCCTCGTCCACCTCAAACAGTGTCATATCCAAGCCCCCGGTGATGTTGATGAGGACGCCCCTCGCGCCTTTCATCGACACATCCTCGAGCAGCGGGTTCGAGATCGCCGCTTCCGCGGCGTCGATCGCACGGCGCTCGCCCTCGGCCTCGCCGGTGCCCATCATCGCCTTGCCCATTTCCGCCATCACGGTACGGATGTCGGCAAAATCAAGGTTGATCAATCCAGGCATGACCATAAGGTCGGTAACACCGCGTACGCCAGAATGAAGGACGTCGTCCGCCATCTTGAAGGCGTCGGCAAAGGTTGTCCTTTCATTGGCTATTCGGAACAAGTTCTGATTCGGGATGATAATCAGCGTATCGACAAATTTCTGCAGCTCTTCGATGCCGAGTTCGGCGGTGCGCATGCGATGACTGCCCTCAAAGTGAAAGGGCTTTGTTACCACGCCGACCGTCAAAATCCCTGACTCACGGCCGATGCGCGCGATCACTGGCGCGCCTCCTGTCCCGGTGCCGCCGCCCATTCCAGCGGTGATAAACACCATATTCGAACCCTGCATTGCCTCGAGGATCTCGTCGAGAGCCTCCTCTGCGGCAGCGCGGCCGACATCTGGCCGCGAGCCGGCACCGAGACCTCGAGTGACGCCGATCCCAAGCTGTATCTTGCGAGAGGCCGTGGATTGCTGCAGCGCTTGGGCATCAGTGTTACAGGCGACAAACTCGCACCCGACCAAATTCGATCGGATCATGTTGTTGACGGCGTTCCCCCCGGCGCCCCCAACCCCGACAACGGTGATGCGGGGTTTCATCTCCTGCTCGTCTTTCGGAATGCTCAGATTGATCATGCGGTCCCCTCCGCTGCGAAGCAGCTCCATGATACCCGGTACGGTCCGGGCTCCCCCCTCGCTGGCTCAGATATGGCCGGCGAGCAACAACGCGGAATTTGCCTCAAAAGTTCTCTCGCAGCCAGTGACCTAAGCGACCAAATAGCCAGCTCGGCGCCCGCAATGGGTTGCCTCCACTAAAAGCCACTTCGACCCGCTCCGATAACGCGAAGTGCAGGAGTCCGACGGCCGTCGAAAACGCCGGGCCGCCGGTCGCCTCGGCCAAGCCCGTAACCCGCTGTGGCCGCCCGATGCGAATCTGTTTGTCGAGGATCAGCCCGGCAAACTCACGTACTCCGTGCAACTGACAAGCCCCACCGGTCAACACCACGCGTCGCCCTGCGACTTTGTCGAACCCGCTGGCCTCGAGGCGATTGCGCACCAACTCAAAGGTCTCCTCGATTCGTGGCGCAATGATCCCCACAAGCAAGGATTTCGGTACGTGATTGACATGACCCTCGTCCTCTTCGCCGACTTGCGGGACGGCGATCGTTTCGCGCTCATCAGTGCTCGAAGAAATGGCGCTGCCGAAGAGCGCCTTCATACGTTCGGCGTGGGCCACCGGGGTCGAGAGCCCGCGGGCAATGTCATTTGTTACGTGGCAACCGCCGACCGGCACACAGTCGGCATGGATCAGATTGCCGTCAAAAAACACACCGATAGTAGTCGTGCCACCACCCATATCGATCACCGTCACACCAAGAGCGATCTCATCCTCGACCAGGCAGGAGAGCCCGGCCGCGTACGGGCTGACGACCAGCGCCTCGACGTCGAGATGTGAGCGCCCTATCACCGAGCCGTGGTTACGCACGCTTGCCCCACTTGCGGTTACCACGTGCATATTGACGCCAAGCCGCTGACCAAACATGCCGCGGGGATCGCGGATGCCTCGGCTGTCGTCGATCGAGAAACCGACCGGTACTGAATGAATGACGTGACGATCACCCGGATCCCGCATCAAATAACCCTGTTCGAGTACCCGCTGCATCTCGGCATCGGTTATCTCACGCCCGGCAATGCCGATCTCGGCCTTGACGATGCGCGATCCGAAGAATCCACCCGATAGATTTGTTATGACTTGCTGGATCGTCTCGCCGGCCATTTCTTCGGCGGCGTGCACGGCATTGACGACGGAAGCGCCGGCCGCTTCCAGATCGACTATCGTCCCATTGCGCACCCCACGAGAGATCTGGTGGCCAATGCCGAGCACCCGAGGCTGCTCGGCCGCGACCCGCGCGATGAAACAGCAAATTTTCGTCGTGCCAATATCGAGAGCAGCGATCAGACTGCCACGCGGCCGAGCTGACTGGCGGCGCGATTTCCGTTTTCGGCCGTTTCCTGTGGTCGGTGCGGCTGCATGATCTTTGGCATTCGCCGGCGCTTCATCCATCTCGATCATGTGTTCTTCGCCGGAGGACGTGCTTTTTTCGATATCGGTGTTTCTTTAGGGACCTCAGGGCTGACTCGCAGAACGAGCCGATCCGGCAGGCGTAGGTCGATGGTCTGCAAGTCCCGCTTCAGGATGGCGCTCGATCGCTCAAGGCCAGCGAGCTGCGACCACGCATTCGCTACCCCATCCGCTGGAAGTAGCACGTCGATCGCATTGTCGATGCGCAGGTTCCAGCGACGATCGCCGACGCGGATTGCAGCGCTTACGCGCGCGGCCAGTTCAGGTTCGCTCGCCAGCATCTCGAGAAACTCCGCTGCATGGGGCGCCGCATCCTCCCCGACAACCATCGGTAGCTTGGCGAACCGATCTAGTCGGGCGATCGGGATGACGTCGCCCTCATGGTCGATCAGTTCAATCTTGCCCCCGTGCTGCCAGAGCGCCAACGGCTTGCGTTCGACTAGACGCACATAGATCGTACCCGGGAGCCGGCGTTCGATCAGCGCGGTGCGCACCCAGGGAAGAGCTTCGAGCCGGTCCTTAGCGCGTGTCGGGCTAACTGCGAGGATCGGGGCGCTGGGCCCAACGGCCAGCGCAGCCAAGATAGACTCTCGATCAGTCGTCTCACGTCCTTCGACTCTGATATCGGAAACTGTGAGCCCGAGCCGTCCGCTCTCGAGCACCACTTCGTCGGCGGCACGCTGCAGCAGCGATTGTCCAACGGGAGAGCGACTCAGCCGAACGGCACCGCCAATAGTCGCCAAAGCCAGCACCAGGAGAGCGGTCCGCAGCCCGATATGATAGAGGGAACGCACCGATGCCAGGCGGCGCGGTCGCCGCTCCGTTTTTCCCGTCACGGATCGCATGCCGCGTTCTCTAAGATCCACACCACCAGATCGTCGAACCTGATGCCAAGATGACGGGCAATGTCAGGGACGAGGGAGGTAGGCGTCATTCCCGGCTGCGTATTCACTTCCAACAAATAGAGTTCGCCCGGACACTCCACTGTGTCGTCATACCGCAGATCAGCGCGGCTGACGCCCCGGCAGCCAAGCGCTCGATGGGCGCACAACGCGATGTCGAGGGCGTTTTCATAGATCCTCGAAGGGATCGGCGCGGGAGTCAGATGGTCGGATCCCCCAACCGCATATTTCGCCGTGTAATCATAGAAGCTACCGCGCGGAACTATTTCGCAGACGCCAATTGCTCGATTGCCCATAATCGCTACGGTGAGTTCGCGGCCAGGTATAAAGCGCTCTACCAGCACCTCATTGCCGAAATCCCAACCTCTCACTTCGTCGCGCCAACAGTTGTCGTTGACCCGCACGATGCGAACCCCGACGCTAGAACCCTGGTTGGTCGGTTTCACGACAAACGGGGCCGGAAGCGGATCGTGCAGAGCCAATTCCTCGGGGCGCGCGACGACGCCGTCGACAACTGGTAGACCTGCGGCGCGAAAAATCGCCTTTGCAGTAGGCTTGTGCATCGCCAAAGACGAGGCTAGGACACCCGAATGGGTATAGGGAATTCCAAGCATCTCGAAGACGCCTTGGATAGTACCGTCTTCGCCGCCGCTCCCGTGCAGGGCGTTAAAGATCACGTCCGGGCGCGGATCGAGAGCGCGGAGCATCGCCGGTAGGTCGCGACCGACATCGATCAGCCGCACCTTATAGCCACGATCCGCAAGGGCCTTAGCGCACTCACGCCCGCTGGATAGCGAAACCTCTCTCTCTGGCGACCAGCCTCCCATCAACACGGCCACGCTCTTTGTCACGGGCTAACCCTGGTACTCGGGCGATGGTCCACCCTGTCCTCTACTACAATCCTCCTCCGCAGAGCTGGCCGAGCAGGCGTGAAGCACCCCTGCAACGTGCGGATCAGAGGCGATAAGAGGCGGACAACGTTCGTTTTTGGCGACCTGCGCCAAATGTTGCAAGGGACGACCGACGCGACAGATCTCCCACTCGAGCATAATGCCTGTCATCTCGGAGACGCGGCGTCGGACCTCTTCGCCAAGACCCTCGATATCGGCTGCCGTGGCCTCTCCAGTATTGATCAGGAAGTTGGCGTGCTTCTGCGAGACCATCGCTCCACCTCGGATCAGGCCGCGGCAGCCCGCGGCATCGATCAAGCGCCATGCGGACTCACCGGGTGGATTCGCAAAAGTGGAACCTGAGGTGCGCGCGCGCACGGGCTGGGTGATGTTGCGCATTTCACAAATCGCCATCAACCTTTTGGCGATTTCCGAGCGATCGCCGACGAGGCCGCGCAATCGAGCTCCGACGAAGATCCACCCAGGGTCGACACCACAATGACGATAACCAAGCTTCATCGAAGCGCAGTCGAGCGTGTGGCTGCGGCCGCTACGGTCGAGCGCCGTTGCTGAAACGAGCACGTCTTTGATTTCCTTGCCATAGGCGCCGGCGTTCATCCGCAGACTTCCACCGATGGTCCCAGGGATGCCGGACAGGAATTCCATCCCAGCGAGCCGAGCTTCCGCCGCAGCCAGGGCAACAATTCGGTCAAGCGCGCCCGCGCCGACATGAACCTCCCCCTCTTCAATGACAATGTTCGCCAGTGCCCGGCCCAGGCGGATCGTGACGCCAGGAACGCCGCCATCGCGAACCAGCAAATTGGAGCCGACCCCGATTATTGTCACCGGAATTTCAATCGGCAGCGCCGCAAGGAAGGCGGCGAGATCGTGCGCGTCTGCAGGCCGGAACATGATTTCCGCCGGACCACCGACGCCGAACCAGGTCTGCCTGCCGATCGGCGCATTTGCGGTCAGCTTTCCGCGCACCGGTGGAAGCTTTCCAGACACCGCGTCTTCGCGTCGTTCCCTCACGCGGGTCGGCTCGGGGAGCTTAGGCAGGCGAGTTCGCCCGGGAGGCTATTCGCCCAGTTGGTGATCGAGCCCGCCCCCAGGCACACGACTATGTCACCCGGCCTGGCCAGCTCCCTTACGAGGGGAGCGAGATCCTGCGGGCTACAAAGGGGGCGTACGTTGCGATGGCCGCGCTCGATCAGACCGCCGACGACAGCCTCCCGGGTGACCCCTTCGATCGGAGTTTCGCCCGCGGCATAGACATCTGCGACCAGAACGATGTCGGCATCGTTGAAGCAAGTGCAGAACCCGTCGAAAAGATGCAGTACCCGGGTAAAGCGATGCGGCTGAACCACGGCGATCACTCGACCCTCGACAATCGCGCGGGCCGCCTTTAGTACCGCCGCTATCTCGACCGGGTGATGCCCGTAATCATCGATCACGGTCACCCCACACCACTCCCCGGTCTTGGTGAAGCGGCGCTTGACTCCTCGAAAACTACCCAGCGCGCTTTGTAGCGCCTCGTCGCCGAGCCCCATCGCCTCGGCAACCGCGACCGCGGCGAGCGAATTTTGCACGTTATGCTGCCCAAACATGGGTAGGAACAGGTCGGCAATCGTTCGCCCTCGATCCGATAACGCGTCAGACACGATGGCGTCAAATCGGGCTCCGTCGCGTCCCAGCCGGACGTTGACGGCGCGGATATCGGCCCGCGGGCTGAAACCATAGGTCAGCACCCGGCGGTCAGACAGCCCAGGGATCATCCCTTCGACTACGGGATGATCTATGCATAACGCAGCAAATCCGTAGAACGGAATATTACCGACGAACGTCTCGAAGGCTTGACACAGCGCATTGAAGCTGCCGTAGAAATCGAGATGCTCGGGATCGATATTGGTGACTATTGCGATCGTCGCGGGTAATCGGGTGAAGGTCCCGTCGCTCTCGTCGGCCTCGACCACCATCCAGTCGCCAGCTCCCAAACGGGTGTTTGTGCCGTAGGCGTTGATGATCCCGCCGTTGATCACAGTCGGGTCGAGCTGCGCCATCTCAAGCAGCGTACCTATTATCGAGGTCGTTGTCGTCTTGCCGTGGGTCCCAGCGATCGCCAGTGACCATTTGAGCCGCATCAGCTCGCCGAGCATCTCGGCGCGACGTACCACTGGCAAGCGGCGAACCCGTGCCGCTACGACTTCCGGATTGTCGGATTTGACCGCGGAGGAGGTCACCACCACCTCTGCCGCCCCCAAGTTTTCGGCATCATGTCCTATTGCCACGGGGATCCCGAGGTCAATCAGCCGCCGTACATTGGCGCCGCTCGCAAGATCGCTGCCTTGAATCCTGTAGCCGAGATTGTGCAGCACCTCGGCGATGCCGCTCATGCCGATCCCGCCGATGCCAACGAAATGCAGCGGGCCAATCGTCCGAGGAAGCGTTCTCATGCGGCGCGCCCTTGAAATTCGGAAGAATGCCCGGCACCGGGTATGAGATCGAAGGCCAGTCGTGCCAGACGTTGCGTAGCATCGCGCCGTCCAAAGGCATGCGCGTGCCCCGCAGCTGCTGACAATGCTGCTCCGTCGGCAAGCAGCCGATCGAGGAAACGGGAGAAGGTGCTCGGGGAGAAGCCCGACTGCGGGATGACCCAACCACCGCCGGCTTCGGCGAAAGCTCGGGCGTTCGCGGTCTGATGATCATCAGTCGCATGCGGATATGGGATCAATACTGCTGGCCGGCCGATCGCTGCGAGCTCAGCCATGCTGGAGGCCCCGGCACGACAAATCGCCAGATGCGCTCGCGCCAGCCTCGCCGGCACATCGTCGAAAAAGGTACCCACGTCTGCAGCTATCCCCGTTCTGCGGTATATCTCCTTTACGGTAGCGATGTCCTCCGGACGCACCTGCTGGCTGACCCGCAATACAGTGCGCAGTCCCTCCGGCAAGGCCCTGAGAGCCAACGGGACAACCTCGCTTAACACGCGCGCGCCCTGACTGCCGCCCATGATCAGCAGCTCGATCGGTCGGCTGGCTCTCGGGGCTTGGTAGCCGGCACTGTCAACCGCCAGAACCGCCGGCCGCACGGGATTTCCGGTATGCACAGCACGGATGCGGTCGGCAAGGCGCAGACCTGTCGTCGCGGCAAAACTGGTGGCGATCCGCCGAGCGCGCGGCGCCAGCAGCCGATTGGCGCGCCCAAGCACCGCGTTCTGTTCGTGAACGAGCGTCGGCAGCCGAAGATAGGTGGCCGCGAGCATTGTCGGGACCGAAGGGTAGCCACCGAAACCGATGACGACGGTCGGCGCCAGCTGGCGCAACACCTCACGCGCCTGAATAGCGCCAAGTGCCAGTTCGACGAGGGCCCGAACGGCCTGACCCGGTCCGCCGCCGAATTGCCCGACGCGAACGCGATGGGTTTCAACCCCTACGAGACGTAGGGCGATTGCATCGGCTCGCTCGTCGCTCAAGAGGTGGACCCTAATCTCGCGGGCCAGCAACTCGCTCGCCAAAGCCTCCGCTGGAAACAGATGTCCTCCGGTCCCACCTGCAGCGAGCACGACAGACACGCTCACGGCGCGCCTCCGGCGAGCCGCCGACGGGTCAGCGCGAGCATCATTCCCATGCCCAGCCCAAGAGCGAGGAACGACGATCCGCCATATGAGAGAAAGGGCAGCGTCATCCCCTTGGTCGGAATTAAGTTCAGGCTCGATGCCATATTTATCACTGCCTGAAGCCCGAACTGGATCAGCAAGCCGGTCGCACCGAGCAGCACGAACAAACTTCCCTCATGCAACAGTTTAGAAAATCCGCGCAGTACGATGAAGGTAAACAGCCCGACAACAACAAGACAGACAATGACGCCGAACTCTTCGCCAGCGACAGCGAAGACAAAGTCGGCGTGGGCGTCCGGGAGGACGTCTTTCACTTGCCCCTCACCCGGACCACGACCCCACAGTCCGCCATTGGCAAAGGCCTCGATGGAGCGGTTTACCTGATAGCTGTCGCCAGCCGACGGGTCGAGAAAATGATCTATCCGGACCTTGACATGAGGCAGGTAGAGATAAGCACCGACTAGCCCCCCGAGCCCGGAAAGGGCACCCGCTACTACCCAGTAGAGCCGCAGCCCGGCGATGTAGAATTGTGCAAACCACACGATCGCAACTACGGCCGCCATACCAAAATCCGGCTGCTTGATCAGCATTCCGGCGATCCCGAGGAACAGCCCGATGCAGATCAGATTGCCAGGAAAGCCCGGACGCAACTTCTGCTCCGAGAACAGCCATGCGGCGAGCACAGCAAAGGTCGGCTTAACGAATTCGGACGGCTGCACCGATAACCCTGGCAAATTGATCCACCGCCTCGCGCCTTTGATCTCTGCTCCGACGACAAAGGTCAGAGAAAGCAGCGCCAACGCAACCGCAAAACCAATGACGGCAATGCGGCGGATAGTCCGCGGTGGCTGTAGCGACACAGCAAACATCAGGCCCATCGCCAACGGGAGCATAGCCAGATGGCGGCGGACAAAGTGCAGGCCGTCATAACCGATCCGCTCAGCGACTGGCGGGCTCGCTGCTAGGCTCAACACAACGCCGAACCCGATCAGGATGCAGATTGCGGCGAAGCTCCACCGATCGATCGTCCACCACCAAAGCGCTACCGGGCTCTGGTCGATGCGCGCAAACCTCATTCGCAACGATCCCCGCGGCGCTTAACGCAAAGCTTGCGGTCGGGCTTATCAAATAACTCTCGTATGGCATGATTGAGCGACACGACCAGGCCCTTTGGTCCCAATATGTAGCGTAACCGATTACATCCGGCTACCATTCGTATAGTCCAACCGGCATCACGTTTCAGCGCAATTTCAACGTGGCCAGCCCCGCGATCGCCAGAATCCAGGCGATGATCCAAAATCGTATGACGATGGTCGGCTCCTCCCAGCCCTTCTGCTCAAAATGATGGTGCAGCGGCGCCATCCGGAAGACACGCCGTCCAGTCATCTTAAAGCTTGCGACTTGAACGATGACCGAGACTGCCTCGAGAACGAACAGACCGCCGATGATCGCGAGCACGAGTTCGTGCTTGGTGACGACACTTATCGTGCCAAGAGCGGCACCGATAGACAGCGATCCCGTGTCGCCCATAAAAACCATCGCCGGGGGAGCGTTGAACCACAAGAACCCAAGGCTCGCTCCGACCATCGCTCCGCAAAAGACGGCGAGCTCGCCCGCGCCGGCGACGTGGTGGATCTGCAAGTAATTGGCAAAGATCGCATTGCCGACGAGATAGGCGATAAATGCAAAACAACCGGCGGCGATCATCGAGGGAACGATAGCGAGCCCGTCAAGCCCGTCGGTCAGGTTAACCGCATTCGAGGCGCCGATGATCACCAGAACGCCGAACGGCACAAAAAACCAGCCAAGTTCGACCAGCACATTCTTGAAAAACGGCACGGCGAGCGCATTAGCCAGGCCCGGGGGCGTCACATAGGTCACCGCGATGCAGGCGGAGGCGCTGAGGAGAATTTCCAGGCCGAGCTTGGCCCTACCAGAAAGCCCGTGGTGCGAATTTCGTCGAAGCTTCCGGTAGTCGTCGAAAAAGCCGATCAGACCAAACCCGACGGTGGCCAGAAGCACGATCCACACATAAGCGTTTGCCAGATCCGCCCACACCAGGGTCGAAATCGTCAGCGCCAGCAGAATCAGGAACCCGCCCATCGTCGGTGTTCCCTTCTTGCGCGTTAGATGCCCGTCGGGACCGTCGGGACGGATCGGCTGGCCGTTAGCCTGCTTTGATCGCAGCCATGCGATGATATACGGACCGCACAAAAAGCTGATCAGTAGCGCGGTGACCGCGGCTCCTCCCGACCGGAAGGTGATATAGCGGAACAGGTTGAAGGCCTGAAACTGATCCGCCAGAGGAAAAAACAATGGGTAGAGCATACGATCATGTCTCTGTCCGCGCCGATTCAGCGCGCAGTCGCTCAACGATGAAGCCGAGGCCGATTCCCCGGGAGCCTTTGACCGTCACGACATCGCCGGCGCGCACAAAGCGAAGCAACTCAGGGATAGCCTCATCTGCCGTGGGCCACAACCCACCCCGCTTCGAATCGGGCAGAACATCGTAGAGCGCCGCAACGGCTCTCCCCACGAGAAAGACCCGATCGACCCCAGATCCGGCGAGCGGCTCCGCCAGTTCACGGTGAAGTCGCTCGGTCGCCTCACCAAGTTCCAACATATCACCGAGCACGGCCACCCGCCTCGCGCCCGTGGCCGGCGGGATCGCGGCCAGTACTGCCAGAGCGGCCCGCATGGCCGCCGGGCTCGCATTGTAGCTCTCATCGAGCAAGGTCAACGTCCCGCCTCGCCACGAAAGCTCGTAGCGTCGACCGCGTCCCGGCAACTCCTCAAGCTGGGCGAATGCCTCGACGGCGCGACGCGGATCGGCCCCGGACGCTGTCACTGCCGCGAGAACGGCGAGCGCGTTCATCATCCAATGCCGGCCGGGTGTCGGGAGCTGACAACGCAACGTAAGTCCGGGAAGCGCAACATCAAAGCTGCTGCGGCGCGGCTCGAGTACATGATTGACGAGCCGCACCGTGGCTTCCGGGTGGGTACCGAAACTAAGCACCTGCGCCGCGTGCGCTCGTCCCGCGGCTGCCAACCGCGCGAAATGCGGATTATCGCGGTTCAGGACGGCGATACCACCCGGTTCGAGCCCAAGAAAAATTTCCGCCTTGGCATCGGCGATCGCCCTCACCGAGGGAAAGAAGCGGAGATGGGCGGGCTCGATCGTCGTGATGACCGCTACGTGGGGCCGAACCATCCGGGTAAGAGCAGCGATCTCACCGGCATGGTTCATCCCTAGCTCGAAAATGCCGTAGGCAGCCTCTGGCGGTAGCCGGGTGAGCGAAAGCGGTGCACCCCAATGATTGTTGAGGCCCCCAGCTGAAGCAAAGGTCGAGTTGCAGGAAGCGAGCGCCAAACGCAACGCCTCCTTTGTGCTGGTCTTGCCGACGCTTCCGGTAACCGCAATGATGCGGGCATCGCTGCGCTTACGCGCCGCCGCGCCAAGAGCGGCGAGGCCGAGCAATGTGTCGGCAACGCGCAGCAGCGGCGCCGTCGACAAATGGGGGATCTCGCGGTCAACCATCGCTGCGATGGCGCCTCGCTCAAGGGCGGCAGCGACAAAGTCATGGCCGTCGTGGTTCGGGCCGCGCAATGCCACAAATAGGTCACCCGCGGCAAGGCTGCGAGAATCGATAGAGACGCCGGTGGCAGTCCAATTCGTGTTGCTCGATCCGCCCGTCGCGGCCGCAGCGTCTTCGGCGGTCCATAGCGACCTCATCAGATGGTCCGCCAAGCACAAGAAGCCGGACTCAATTGGAGGATCTGGAGGGCGACCGTCGCATCGTGGAAGGGATGCGTCTCGTTGCCAATGATTTGGCCGGCCTCGTGCCCCTTGCCGGCAATGACCAGAAGGTCGCCAGGGCCAGTATCGGCAATTGCCGCTGCTATCGCCTCGCGCCGATCGGCGATCTCGGTAGCATTCGGGGCGGCGGCGAGGATCGCGCGGCGGATCGCTGCCGGCGCTTCGTTTCGCGGATTGTCGTCTGTTACGTAAACCCGGTCTGCCAGGCGCGCAGCTGTACGCCCCATCAGCGGGCGCTTGCCAGCATCGCGGTCGCCGCCGCAGCCGAACAAGGCGATAAGCCGCCGCGACGTATGCGGACGCAACGTCTCAAGGACGGTAGCGAGCGCGTCCGGTGTGTGGGCATAATCGACGACAATCCCCCCGCCGTCCTTTCGCTCGGCGATGAACTGCAGTCGACCGGGGACACCCGTCAAATGAGCAAGGGCCTCGATGGCCGTCCCGGCCGGACCGCCCGCTGCGATAACAAGACCGAGCGCCGCCAGCGCATTCATCGCCTGGAAGGCGCCTGCGAGCGGCAATACCAACCGGTGGCGATGACCAAAAACATCGAGGAGCAGAGCCTGGCTGTTGCCTTTCGGCTCGCCAGCAACAAAGCGGAGATCCGCGGCTGAGTCGGCACCATAAGCCAGGACCGGATGGCCCGTTTCGCGGCATATCGCGGCCAGACGGTCGAATTCACCGCTGTCGATGTTGAGGACGGCTGATCCGCCCGGGACCAGAATCGAGGTGAACAGCCGCTCTTTCGCAGCGCGGTAATGCGCCATGCCCCCGTGGTAGTCGAGATGATCCCGGGTCAGGTTGGTAAATCCGGCCGCGGTCACAACGAGACCGTCGAGCCGGCATTGGTGGAGACCATGGCTCGAAGCTTCGATCGCTAGTTGCTCGATGCCATTCGCAGCAAGGGCTGCGAGTTCGCGGTGGAGCGCCACGGGATCCGGGGTCGTCAAAGTGCCAGGGCGCGTCATGGTCGCGGTCACCAGACCGAGCGTCCCGAGACTAGCCGCGGAAAGTCCGATTGCCGTCCAGATCTCGCGGACAAAATGAACGACCGAAGTCTTGCCATTGGTGCCCGTAACGGCGACAACGGTGGACGGTTGCCGGCCGTAGAAACGCGCCGCGAGAAGCGCTAGTTGGCGGTGAGGGTTTGCATCGACCAGGATCGCAAGCTGCTCGCGTCGTTCGGGAGGGAGCCCGAGAGCATCGGCATTGTCGGTCAGGATCGCGACTGCGCCGCGTGACACTGCATCGGCGGCGAAAATCCGCCCATGGATGCGCGTACCCGGTAGAGCGACAAAGAGAAAGCCCGGTCGAATGGTCCGAGAGTCAGCACTGAGCCCCGCTATCTCCGGGTCGGCGATCGGCAAAGCGCCGACGGCCAGACCACTGAGCTCAGTAAGCCTCAATCCGCTTACCTTGTAGGCTGTCGACCATTAGTGCTCGCTGCACTTCGGGCGACGATTCATCGACTGGTTGCACTCCTAAGAGGGGCGCGATGCGCTCGATTATGCGACTGGTTGCCGGCGCCACAGTCCAACCCGCGGTCGCATAGCCGTGGCTTTGCTTATTCGGGTGTGGTTCGTCAATCATAGTTAAGACGAGATATTTTGGATCGTTGATTGGAAAAACCCCGACAAAGCTCGAGAGCAGCTTTCGCTCAGCGTAGTGCCTACCCGAAACCTTGTCTGCCGTTCCGGTCTTGCCGCCGACGACATAGCCTGGGGCCGCGGCCATCGCGCCCGTTCCGTGCTCAACCACCAATCGCATCAGCTTGCGCATTTGTTCCGAGGTTTTTGCTGAAATAACCCGCTGACCTGCCGGCTCAAAGCCGGCCGGAAGTTTGAGGAGCGTGGCCTGGCGAAGGATCCCACCATTGACTAGCGCCCCCGCGGCAGTTGCGAAGCTTAGGGGGGTTACCGAAATTCCATGACCGAACGCGATCGTCATCACGTTGACTTCGCGCCATTTTGCCGGATAGTGCGGTGCCCCCACCTCGGAGATCTCGATCTTCGGAGTCTTCAACAGCCCAAGCCGCGCGAGGAACTCCTTCTGCCTTTGGGCGCCAGCAGCGACAGCCATGCGGGCCGCCCCAATGTTGGAGGAGTACATGAGGATTTCGGGGACGCTCAATACCCGATGTTTGCCATGATAATCCGAGATCGTGAAGCGCCCGATCCTTATCGGATGACTTGCATCATAGGTGCTGGTGACAGTTGAAGTACCGTAATCGAGTGCCATGGCCACGGTGAAAATCTTGAAGATCGAACCAAGCTCGTAGACGCCGAGGGTTAGCCGATTGAACATCCGGTCAACGAGAGGAACGGCGGGATGTTCTGGATCCGGGAAGATGGGATGGTTTGGATCGAAATCCGGTAGCGATGCCATCGCGAGAATTTCGCCGGAATTGACGTCCATGATCAATCCTGCGCCGCCCTTCCCAGTGAAATCGTCGATAACTCGTTGTAATTCCTCGTGAAGAATGTATTGCAGACGAAGGTCGAGCGAGAGCTGAAGCGGCTCCCGGCGCCCCCTTAGCACACCGTCGAGGCCGCGCTCGATTCCGGCGAAACCTGCGTTATCGATACCGGTGTAACCGACGACATGCGATGTCAAGTCGCCGTCGGGATAGACGCGGCGCTCCTCGTGTTCGAATTCCAGGCCCGGGATGCCGAGCTGATTGACACTGTATTGCTCGACGGGCGTCAAGTGACGCCTGATCCACACAAAGCTCTTACCGGAGGTGAGCTTAGCGGAGACCTCAGCGGCGCCAAGAGTCGGCAAGACGCTTACAAGCTTGTTGGTGGCCTCGGCTGCGTCAAGGATTTGCTTTGGATTGGCATAAAGCGAGGGGCTGTCGAGGGTTGCGGCGAGAACGTTGCCGTTGCGATCGACGATATCGGCGTGGCTGGGTGCCGGCGTTGCGACGATCCGAAAGCGCGCGATTTGCGATTCGGCGGTGCCGCCGCCGACAGCCACGATTTCGACGACCCGCAATGCCACTACAGCAAAGACGAGAGCAAACAACCCCCCGGTCACAAGGAGCCGAGTGCGGCAGGCTTCGATAGCTTGCTTTGCGGGCCCATCGGGAATGACGGCCACACAAGGAGGTGGCTTGAAGTGCCGCGGCCGGCATGGATTGTCGTCGAACTTTTCCGTTGCAATCGTCATCGGCTCGCTGCGACCAGTGCGATCAACTCATCAAGAGATCTTGGGCGCCGCGACGCCGCTGGTTTTGCCAACGTCTTTGCTGGCGCGGGCTTGGCGGGTTCCATGACTTCTGCCGGTTTTTCCGGCGATGCCGGTGCAATGGTCGATACCGGGACCGTCAACGACGCGCTCTCTGGCGGTTGCCCGGCGACCGAGACGACGGGGGCGTCGGCTACCAGAGGGGCCGCGAAGCGCAACGGAATATCGATGACGCTGGTGCGGAGTTGTTTGGTTGCGATCGGACCCAGCGACAGATGGCGTCGGTTCATCTCATCGAGGGTTTCGGGTCGAGTCAGGTAAGCCCATTCAGCCTCGTCGGCACGGATCGCGTGCTCTTCGGCGATTGTTGCTCTTTTCGCTCGGTTGAGCTCGTCCTCCAAAGACTGGACCCCGTACTTGACAGCGAACATCGCAAAGCCAGTCAGCGAAACGAGAACCAGCCAAAATACGCTACTGAGCTTGATCATGCGCTTCGCCCCTTCCGGTGGCGATCCGGACTCGCGCTGCCGGCGGGCCAAGCGGTCGCCGTGGTCCTCTCTGCCGCTCGCAGCCGCGCCGCCCGTGCCCGGGGATTGCGCGCGATTTCCGCGGGATCGGGCCTGACCGGTCTGCGCCCCAGCAATTTGAAGCTTGGTGCCGGTCCGCGGACCTGATCGGGTCTGTGGCGAGACGTCTGAGGAGCTCGCTCCCCGCGCTTCTGTAGAAATCGCTTGACCCGCCGGTCCTCGAGTGAATGAAACGAGACCACCGTCAGCCGACCACCCTGCATCAACAACTGCTCGGCCGCGACCAGCCCGCGATCGAGCTCACCAAGCTCGTCATTGACGGCGATCCGAAGAGCCTGGAAAGTCCGAGTTGCCGGGTCCTGTCCCGGCTCGGATTTCGGCACCGCGGCACGCACGATTTCGGCGAGCTCCATCGTGCGTCGAATGGGCCGGCGATCGCGTGCCGCGGTGATTGCGCGAGCAACCCGGCCGGCAAAACGTTCTTCGCCGAATTCGCGGATCAGCGCGCGTAGCTCCCGTTCGGACAGAGAGGCAATCAGATCCGCGGCGCTCGGAACCTCACCGCTCATCCGCATATCGAGGGGTCCGTCGAAGCGAAACGAGAAACCGCGCTCAGGCGTATCGAGTTGCGTTGAGGAAACGCCCAAATCGAAAGTGATGCCAGCGATCGGCCCCACAGTCAGGGGGGCGAGTAGGCGAACCATCTCGCCAAAGCGACCCTCGATAATCGTCAGTCGTCCGCCCATAGGCCCAGCCAGCTCGCGCCCGCGCCGCACGGCCTCGGGGTCGCGATCGATTCCGAAAACGCGGCAACGAGCAGCACCGAGCAGCGCCACGCTGTAGCCACCAGCACCGAAAGTGGCGTCAACGTAAACAGCATTGTCGCGCGGCGCCAAGGCAGCGAGCACGGCGTTCACCAGCACCGGAATGTGCGCAGTCGGTCGGCGCGCGTCGGACACGGAATCTGAATCCGCCGCTTCCAGTTCGGGGCGTCCGGTGGTCATTGCCGCCGTCGACCAGCCAGGCTGCCGAGCGGTGGCATTCTCGTACCTTGTCGGCGTGCGCGTTCGAGCAACGCTGCCTCGTGCTCCGCAAAGCGATTGGGTTCCCAAATCTGGAAGGCCGGGCCGAGCCCGACAAAGGCCGCGCTCTCGGTGATATGTGCGTACGTTGTGAATTTTTCGGGCAGCACGATTCGCCCTTCGGGATCAAAAGGCAGCCGTTGAGATCGGGCCAATATCAGGGTCGCCAGGCACTGCTGCTCATCCTGTTGCTCGAGTTCGTCCAGCCCCGCAGAAACTGCCTCCATGCGATCGATACCCGTCGCTTCGAGCGCAGCATAGTCCAAAGAGGGGAAGGCGACGATGCCGTCAAAGCTCTGATCAGCTAAAGCGGTGCGAAAGGTCGCCGGCACTGAAACCCGCCCCTTGCGGTCGACCTTGTTCACATAAGTGGACATAAAGAGTGCCACTTCTTCCCCCAACGCTCGCCCGTGGACTCTCGGCAAGGGGCGCCCGATAGGCACCGCCGAAGTTCCCCCCATCCGCAGTGCCCGTCCATGGGCTATCGTGGTATCGCATGGTATCGTATGGGAGTCAACAGTTTTTCAAAATAAAACCGTGGATTTCGAAAAGGACTGTGGCCCATCTATTCCAACACATCATCTAGTTGCTCACCTGCTGCCAATTACAAGTGGCAGGACACTCGCGCCCTGGTGGGCGTTGCCAGAGGCGCATCATCGCGTCTCGGTCGCTGTGTGCTCGACCAATTTCCCATCCGCGATCAGCATC
>Ga0306925_10000843_pt1 | contig 23587 bp, 21 predicted proteins | sample flu12Cox44000176_FD_203755 | JGI IMG/M metagenome (GOLD analysis project Ga0306925, IMG submission 203755) | Lab enrichment of tropical soil microbial communities from Luquillo Experimental Forest, Puerto Rico - flux8day.12C.oxic.44.000.176 (v2)... | ecosystem: Environmental > Terrestrial >... | reverse complement strand
CGCTGACCGCGATAGCAGACACCCAGAAGGTATTCGTGATCAGCTGGATCGTCATCGTGAGCATGCTCGTCCTGGCAAGCGTGCGGCTGCCCATGGTCTACGGGCTGCTGTTCGTGCTCGTTGATGCCTCGCTAGTGCTGAACCTGCTCGGGATCATCCAGAACTCGACGAACCTGGCCAAGGCGGCTGGGTGGGTCCTTATGGCCGTCGCGGCAACGATCGTGTACCTCTTCCTGGGCGCGGCGTCCCACGACACCGGAGGCAAGGAACTCCCGCTGGGGCCACCAATCCTGCACGCCTGACAACTCCGCCCTGGTGACGCGTTCTCCTACCGGCCGGGCGCGTACTGCGCCCGGCCGTCCTCGTTTCCCGGCGCCCTGCCATAGCAGGAAACACCAGGTCAGCGACCATGACGGGGCTGTCGCACTCGCACGATCAAGTTCTTCGGCACGAAAAGAGGAGTTATGAGCTTCAATCTCGCTGTCATTCTCAGCGAAAGCGCGCATTCTTTCCCCGACAGGCCGGCGGCGATTTCCGCGCAGGGCCAGTTGACATATGCGCAACTTGACGCGGCCTCGGACCGGGTTGCCGCGTCTCTGGCGGCCGACGGGATAAGGCCCGGCGACCGCGTGGCGCTGCAACTGCCGAACATCCCGCAGTTCCTGATGTCCTACTTCGGGATCCTCAAGGCGGGTGCCGTCGCAGTCCCGCTCAACGTCATGCTCAAGGCCCCGGAAGTGGCTTACCATCTCGGCGACAGCGGGGCGCGCCTGCTGATCACATGGGAGGGGATCCTGGGCGAAGCCGTCAAGGGAGCGCAGGCTGCCGGCCTCGATCAGATCTACGCCGTCGGTCATGCCAATGATCAGGACGGCGCCGTCCCCTTCGAGCGCCTGCTGGCCGTGGAGGCGCCGCGATACGAGATGGCGATGCGGAGCCCGGCGGACACGGCTGTCATTATCTACACCTCGGGCACGACGGGCCGGCCCAAGGGCGCCGAGCTCACCCACGTGCAGCTGTACATGAACGCCGACATCCCCGGCCGCCTGTTCGGTATCAAGCCTGACGACATCGCCATCGCTGCGTTGCCGCTGTTCCACGTGTTCGGCCTGTCCAGCGTCCTGAACCTCTGCGTGCGGTTCGGCTGCACGATGTCGTTGATCCCGCGGTTCACCGCGGCCGCAGTGCTGGAGGCGATCCAGCGTGATCGGGCCACCATCTTCGATGGCGTGCCGACCATGTTCGCCGACCTACTGTCTCACCCGGACCTGGACGGCTACGACCTGTCGTCGCTGCGGGTCGCCATCTCCGGCGGCGCGTCCATCCCGGCGCCCCTCCTGGACGCGTTCGAGGAGCGCTTCGGGGTGATGATCCTCGAGGGCTACGGGCTGACGGAGACCGCGTCCACGACCACCTTCAATGTCAGCGCGGAGGAGCGGCGCGTATACAGCGTCGGCAAGCCCATCTGGGGGACGCAGACGCAGGTCTGGGATGACGAGGGTCGGCCGCTGCCCCCGGGGCCGGAGAACGTCGGCGAGGTCGTGACCCGCGGCCTGCACGTAATGAAGGGATACTGGCACGATCCAGAGGCGACCGCCGCTGTCTTCAGCGGCGACTGGCTGCGCACCGGCGACCTCGGTTACTTCGACAAGGACGGGTTCTTGTTCATCGTCAGCCGCAAGAAGGAGGTCATCATCCGCGGCGGCTACAACGTCTACCCGAGCGAGATCGAGAACGTGCTGCACGCCCATCCAGCGGTGGCTGAGGCGGCCGTCGTGGGCGTCCCCGATGAGCGGCTAGGGCAAGAGGTCATGGCGGTCATCATCGCGCATTCGACGGTAACTCTGGTGGAGGCTGACCTCCAGTCGTACTTGCGGGAACGCCTGGCCGCCTACAAGATCCCCCGGATCTTCGAGTTCTGGTCGGAGCTGCCGAAGAACACGCTCGGGAAGATCCTCAAGGACGAACTGGTCCGGGCGAAGGTGACAGGCTCTCACTAGCAGCTAGGAACGTTCGGCGGGCTTGCGGTCTCGGCTGTCGATTCTGGCCTGGGTGGCGCGTAGTCGATGTGGAGGCCGACAGCTAAACCGGCCTCGTCCGGAGGGAGAGGCGCGATGCTGCTCAATCGGCTCGTAGCGGCTACGCGAGCCTACAGAAGATGCTCGGCGGCCCGCGCGCGGGCGGCCTGACGGATTAGGTGGTCGCGCTCGGCGACGTCCGTGGCCCGACGCGCGGCATCGGCGTACGCCGTGGCCGCGGCAGGGAGGTCGCCGCCGAGTTCGTACAGGTGGCCGCGGACCGCGTGCCACCGGTGGCGGTCGCCGAGCACCTCGCGCAGCCGGTCGGCCTCGCGCAGCCCGGCGGCGGCGCCGAGGACGTGGCCGACCGCGACCGCGCGGCCCAGCACGGCGGCGGGGTCCTGGTGCACCGGATCGCCGGTGAGGGCGACGAGGTCGTCGTACCAGGCGAGGATCTGCGGCCAGTCGGTCTCCTCGGCGCTTGCCGCGTCGTCGTGCAGGGCGGCGATGGCGGCCTCGACCTGGTAGCGGCCGGGGCGCTGAACGGCCAGCGCCGACTGCAGCACGCGCACGCCCTCGGCGATCTCGCGGGTGTCCCACAGGCCGCGGTCCTGCCGGTCGAGCGTGACGATGCGATCCTCTGAGTCGAGTCGCGCCGGGAGGCGGGCGTGGTTGAGGAGCATCAGCGCAAGCAGCCCGCGCGCCTCCGGCTCCCTGGTGGCGAGGGTGAGTTGGCGGGCGAGCCGGATCGCCTCGCCGGCCAGGTCCACCCGGCCGGCGTGGCCGGCCGTGTACACGAGATAGAGCACGCGCAGCACGACGGCGAGGTCGCCGGGCTGGTCCAGGCGGCGCCCCTGCAGGGTGCGCTTGGCCCGGCTGATCCGCTGCGCCATGGTCGCCTCCGGCACGTAGAAGGCGTCGGCGATCTCCCGGGTGGTGAGGCCGCCGACGGCGCGCAGGGTCAGCGCCACCTGAGATGCGGGCGCGAGGTCGGGGTGGCAGCAGCAGAAGAGCAGGAAGAGGGTGTCGTCGCCCTCCTCGGTGGCGGCGGGCCGCGGCTCGGCGTACGTCGCCCCCTCGCGGCGGTGACGGGCGGCCTCGCTGCGCCGGGCGTCGACGAGCCGCCGGGTCGCGACCGTCGCCAGCCACGCGCGCGGGTCGCGCGGCGGGTGTTCGGGCCACACCCGCAGCGCCTCCAGCAGCGCCTCCTGCAGGGCGTCCTCGGCGGCATCGAAGTCCTCGCCCCGCCGGACCAGGCCCGCGAGCACCCGAGGGACGAGGGCGCGCAGCGCGCCCTCGTCCAGACGCCGCGTCGGTTCCTCGATCACGCCGGGTCAGTCGTCCGAGGGCGCCCCGGACATGACCTCCCGGACGTCGATCCACTCATACAGCGGCTTCCCGCCCGGGCCGGGCTCGGACGAGACGTAGGCCGCGAGCTCGACCGCGCGCTCGTGCGACTCCACGTCGATCATGTACCAGCCCGCCACGAGATCGCTGGTCTCGGGCAACGGGCCGTCAGTGGTGACTGGCGCGGCGTCTGGGCCGCCGTAGCGCACCCAGGTGCGCACCGGCGTGAGCGCCTGCGCGTCGACGTACTCGCCGTTCTCCTGGAGCAGCTCGCTGACATGCTTGAGGAAGGCCATATGCGCCTCCACGTCCTCGGGGGCCCACTTGTCCATCGGGGGCACGGGACGGTGCGGCTCCGGGCCGCCGCGGTAGTGCTTGAGGAGCAGGTACTTCGGCATGGTGGTCTCCTGGTGTCGTGGGGCCGCGACTGTCGTGGCCCTTCACCTGGTGAGCGGAGCCTGTCAGAGCTTCTCGACATGGGAGCACCAATCTAGCTCTGAGACCGTCACGGAGGGGAACTTCCAAGAGACGCCTCTGCATCCGTGACCTGCGCGGTCTCAGACAGGTGGTCCGCAAAGATTCTCACTGAACGGGGCTGTCCGTTACGTTCTGCTCGCAGTCAGGGCGTGCTGGCCCTGCGCGCGATGACAAGCCAGCACCGCGGGCCGCCGTCCTCGCGGCGGCCTAGAGCCGTCAAGGGGTCTGCCGTCACGGTGAATCCGGATTCTGTCAGGTCGCTGCGGACCGCGTGCAGCGGGCAGGTGCGGTAGTACATGACGAACGGGGGACGCCATACGGCATTGCGGACCCGCATGGCCAGGTCGAACCCGAACAGTGCCCAGTACCAGCCTGAGGCGACGGGCGGCGGCGCGCCGACCGGGAACGCGAAAACCCCGCCAGGCCGCAGCGCGCGGTACACGCCGGCGAACAGCGCAGGCCGTTCGGCGGGCAGGAAGTGCCCGAGCGCTCCGAAACTGACCGCTAGGTCGAAGGCCGCGGCGAAGGGCAGGGCCCGGACGTCGGCCCGGACCCACCTGGCGTCCGGGTACGCACTACGCGCCTGCGTGAGCATGCCAGTGCTGAAGTCGGCGCCCATGACCGGTCCCCGACACAGGGATCTGAGGACCCGCATGCCCGCGCCGGTGCCGCAGCACACGTCCAGTCCCCGGCCGAACGGGCCGAGCGGGCGCAGCGCGCCGGCGGTCGCGTCAAGCACGTCATCGGGGGTGCGGAAAGGCGTGTAGTCGAACTTCGGGGCAAGCAGGTCGTAGCCGCCCTCGACCGAAGACAGCGCCTGCGCTGCCAGTTCACGCAGGGACGGGCCTCGAGGCGAGAACATCGCCCAAGGGTACTTCCCGATGCCAAGCAGGCCGTCAGCTCCGGATTACTCTCGGGAGGCGGATCGCTGCCAGCCGACGACCTCGCCCGCCGGGTGCCGGGTGAAGTCAGGCAGCGCGGTCAGCACCTGCTCCTCACCGCCGGGGGTGTAGGTGACGATCAGCCGGAGCGTCCGCCATCCGGTGTTCACGGTGGAGTGCAGGGTCGCCATCGGGATGTAGACCACATCGCCCTCGGCGACCGGGAATTCCTCGTCCCCGACGGTCTGCGTGCCCGTCCCGGATATGACGTAGATCAGCTCGTCGGCGTGCTCATGGAGATGCCTGACGTGGCCCTGTCCGGGATTGATGATCACCTCGCCCTGGGAGTTGGCCGCTCCCGGGATCGTCACCGGGGACACGAACCATTTCATCGTGCCCCACTCGAAGCTGAACGTCTCGGTCTGCGCAGGCTTGATGTGCGTCACGGTCATATCTGGGTCCTCCTGCACGGGATAAGCGAAAAGACAGTTCGGTAAAGGCGCGCACCTGGGCGGTGAGCGCGCGTTCGACGGGCAGCCTCTCCATCGATGAGGCGCCGAAGAAGCCGCAGACCCCGGTGGTGTGTGCAAGCACGTACCCCGCGTCGGCCGGCTCGGCGATCGGGCCGCCGTGACATAGCACCACGATCTCCGGATTTACCGCGACCGCCGCGTCCCGCATGGCCTGCACCCGCTCCACGGCCTCGTCCAGGGTGAGTGCGGTCTGCGCGCCGATCGTGCCCGAGGTGGTCAGGCCCATGTGCGGGACCAACACATCGGCACCGGCGCGGGCCATCTGCTCGGCCTGCTGCGGGTCGAACACGTACGGGCAGGTGACCAGTCCGCGTTGCGCGGCGAGCCTGATCATCTCCACCTCCGTGGCGTAGCTCATCCCGGTCTCCTCCAGGTTCTGCCGAAACACGCCGTCGATGAGTCCGACGGTGGGGAAGTTCTGCACGCCTGCGAAGCCGATCGCGGCCAGTTCGTCCAGGAACCGGGGCATCAGCCGGAACGGATCGGTGCCGCAAACGCCCGCCAGCACCGGCACGTCCCGCACCACCGGGAGCACCTCGCCGGCCATTTCCACCACGATCGCGTTCGCGTCCCCGTAGGGCATCAGCCCGGCCAGGGACCCGCGCCCGGCCATTCGATACCGGCCCGAGTTGTAGATGATGATCAGGTCCGCGCCGCCGGCTTCGGCGCACTTGGCGGACAATCCGGTCCCGGCCCCCGCACCGATGACCGGCTTTCCTTCCTTCGCCTTGGCGCGCAGGCGGGCCACCAGCGTGTCGCGTCCCATAAGTCAGCTCCCGTCAGTGATCATCTGATGCAGCCGTTCCGCCATCGTGGTGGCGAAGGCCGGGTCGTTGATGTGCGCGTCCACCCGCTGCAGCGTCCGTCCGGCCGCCGTCAGCTCGCGCTCCAGTGCGGCACGGCAGGCCTCATCCGCTGCCTGATCGCGGAACGGCTGGCCGTCCGCGTCCAGCGCGCTGACGCCGCGGTCCGGCCAGAACACTTGCGTTGGCCCTTCTGCGGTTACTGCCTTGCGCCCGATGCGAGCGCCCAGCTCAGCCATCTCCTCAGCCGTTGTGCGCATGAGCGTGACGGTCGGGTTGTGCTCGAAGAACAACCGCCCGATGAACTTCTCTGGCACAGTGGCGGGCGGCCCGAAATTCACCATGTCCAGGGCGCCGGGCGCGATCACCTGCGGCAGCCCCGCAGCACCGGCCGCGGTGAGCCGGTCCGGGCCCGCCGACAGCACGCCGCCGACCAGGTCGTCGGCCAGCTCGGTGGTGGTCAGGTCCAGCACACCGCTGACCAGCCGTGCCTCGGCCAGTGCCTCGAGCGCGCGGCCGCCGGCCCCTGTGGCGTGGAAAACCAGCACCTCGTAGCCGAGCTCGGCCAGCCGAGCACGGGCGGAATCCACCGCGGGGGTGGTCACGCCGAACATGCTGGCCGCGATCAGCGGCCGGTCTTCTGCGGCCGCCTGATCCCGCGCTGCCTGCTCCCGCGCCGCGACCATGCCCGCCATGGCCGCCGCCGCGTTGCCCAGCACCAGCCGGGAGATCCGGTTGATGCCGGCCACATCCACCACCGAGTACATGATGCAAACATCCTTGGCACCCACATACGGCGATACGTCACCGGAGGCCATGGTGGACACCAGGAGCTTGGGCAGCCCCACCGGCAGCGCCGCCATGACCTGCCCAGCGATCGACGAACCACCCGAGCCGCCGGCCGCCAGCACCCCGCCGACCCGGCCGCGTGCGACAAGGTCCGCGACCACGACGGCCGCGCCGCGGCCCATCTCGGTCACCGCGCGTCCACGATCCGATGCCGCGCGCAGCTCGGCCCGGCTAGTCCCGGCCGCAGCGGCGACGGCCTCGCCGTCGACGTCGGGGATCAGCCCGTCAGGTGCACCGGTGCCGACGTCGATCACGATCACCTCGGCACCGGCCGCGCGCAGCCGGGCGGCGAGGAATGCGAAGTCCCGGCCCTTGGTGTCCAGGGTCCCGACCAGTGCTACCGTCGCCATGGTTCACTTCACCTCTGGGATCGGGGGTCGGGTAGTGATAGTCCTCAGCCTGCCATGGACCCATTCCACCCCGCCCCGAAGGCGGTGGCCTCGCGGGATTCGTCAAAGTCCCGATCAACCCCGGACTTCGGGGACATGCCCGGCGTGTCCATCGCGGGGCCGGAGTCGCTGCCGGTGCCGCCGAGCCAGCGTGCGCAGCCGACTGCGGACGCGCCAGCCGCTCAGTCCGCCGGCGCATCCGCGACAGCGGCCGCATATCGGCTCAGTCAGCTGATGTGCGACAGGTCTAGAAGCCTGCCGATCACATGACGAGCGGCAACGCACGGATCTGCCGAATAGCGGGCGTTGCGTCCCCCCATACCTATGCGCTGACCTAGATGCTGTCGGCGGCCGCAGCGATCGTCAATTCAGCCTCCTCGCCCAGTGGGGAGCACACCTCCCTGCCGAGTATGCGATTGTCAACTGGGCCGTATCCCACCCTGAGGCGGCGAGCAGATTATCTGTTACGGCACGATCCCAAACGTGATCTGTGTTGCACGTGTGTTGTCCTGGAAGAGAGCGGCGTAACTTCCCTGTCAGTAAGGGCACTGGTCGCGCCTCCCTTGCGTCCGGCTTGCCCTGATTGTCCGGACAATGTCGCGCAACTCGCTGAGGATGTGCAGAAGCTGGCTGTGATGGCCACGCAAGTGGGCTGGCTGCTCGACAAGCAGACGGCAAAGCGGGATGATCAGTCGGCAGCGTCTCGGCCAGAACCCGCCGCTGGAGCTATATGACGCCTCCGTCGTCTCCCGAGGATCTTTCCGAGCGCGTGTGCGAGGTAGTCGCAAGTGCACGTCGGGAAGTGAGGCGAGCGGAGGTGCTCCTCGAGGCGCGCCGACTGCTGGAAGACTCCAGCCTAATGATCAGTCGTTGCGCCTCGTGCGACCGCTATGGGCTCGTGGGTCACCGGCTCGTACCCGATACCGGGCGGCTTGGGGATCGCCAGCATCGCGGCGGGGCCCGACCTCCGCATGTGGTTTACCGAGAACGACACGTCCAAGGTCGGTTCAAACACCGTCGTCGGTCGCGTCAACCAGATCTACGACACCGGTCCGTATCCGTTCGGGATCACGGTTGGGCCCGACGGGAACATGTGGTTCTGCGTCGGCTACGACAACACGATCGGCCCGGCGCGCCCCCGGTAGCACGGAAGCGGCTCGTCGGCGTCGGCCATCGAACCAGGTCATGACCGCGAACCCCGAAGACATCGTCGCCGGCTGGGATGCCGTGCTCGCCCGGTATGGCGTCGCGGACGGCGTCGAGCACTTCCGGCGCTTCATGAGGGAGTACGGTCTCGGGGCCGACCCGACGGTGGCCGCCCACAGCCTTCGCGCCGTTGGCCAGAAGTTCGAGGAGGCGGGGCGCCTGCAGGAGGCGGTTCTTGCGTACGAGGAGGTGCAGCGGCGGTTCGGCGACGGCCCGTCCGGGGAGCTCGTCGAGCACGTTATCGCGAGTCTCGTCCGGCGGGCCGACGTCCTCAGGCGGCTCGGGTCGGGGGCGCACGTGGTGCGCGATCTCTGCGACCTCGCCGTTTCCTACGGCGACGACTCGAGCGAGGAGATCGTCCAGGCATGGCGCGTGCTCGCGGTCTACGACAAAGCCGCTGCGTTCTGCGCCGAGGGCCTAAGGGAACGCGATCTCGCCGCCGTCATGGTCGGTGTCACGTTCTACGACGAGCTCGACGCCCGCTTCCGGTCGATGCCGTTCCCCTCCGTTCAGGAATGGGTAGCGAAGGGGCGCTACAACAAGGCCGACGCACTCGCGACCGTCAATCAGATCGCACCTGCGCGTACCGCGTTCAGGGACGTCGTAACGCGATTCAGGACGTCCACAGACGAGACGCTCCGCGAGGTCGCCGCCTACGCCGCCCTGCGCGCGCACATGCTCATCGAACTCCCGCCACCACCGAGCGGGCTCCACCCTTTGGAACGCATGTGGCGAGCGGAGATGATGCGCGACCGGGACGCGACGGACGACCCAAAGCTCGCTGCATACCTCGACCGGAAGCTCGTCGAACTGGACGAATTCAGCGCCGGGCGCGAGGAGGCGATGCGCGAGTCGCACGAGCGGGCGGTGGAGGTGCTCGTCGCCTACATGACGTTCGGCGAACCGTTTGCCCTACTTCTCCGGAGCTTCGACCTCGAGGGATACTTCCGAGAGTTTGCCGCGCCGGAGCATCTAAAGGACTACGGGAGATGGAGAATCATTTCACCTGCGGCGGTCCACCCGACGAGGCTCGAACAGTTTGTCGCGTCCGAGATCGCCGACCGCGTTCCGGTCGTCAGCGTGGGAAACGTAGGCTCGATCACCGGCCATCAGACGGCTGTGTTTCCTCGAGTCGTCCTGCCCGACGAACGCTGGAAGACGATCGTCGACTACCTCGTCACGACCGCGAGCTTCCTCGTCATGGACGCCGACTGGCTCTCGCCGGGCGTCGCGCACGAGCTCGCGCTGGTGCGCCGTCACCACCGCGAGCCCGATACCGTCGTCGTGCTACCCAGCGCCCGTCCGGACAGCAATGAGCGCTTCAACGAGGGGTTTTTCAGGGTTGTAGGCAATTCCTACTCCGCACCGCAATCGGAGTACGAGCCGCTCGAAGAGAGCCATCCGGCTCTCGCGGGGTTTGCGCGCGTCGTTTCCGAGGACGAGCTCATCGAGACGGGAATCGAAGGCTCGCCGTTCGTCGCCGACCTCGTCGCTCGCGCCCGCGATCTCGCGGCACTCGACCCCGAGGCGCGGATCCAAATGCTTCTCCAGTGGCGCCGAACTTCACGATCGCGACGACGTAGAGAGCTGGGAAGACGAAGGGCATGAACCGCTCGATGACGCCGAGCTGGGCGCAGCGTTTGTAAAACGCTCCGGTGTGGTTGGCTATCAGCGTCATCTATGACGCGTTCTTCGGCTAACGCATGGCGAAGAGCAGCAGCCAGGCGATATTGCGCCACCCGCACGTCCGCTCAGATCAGCCCGATCTGCATCAAATGCGACCCACACCACTTGACGTAAGATGCCGACCAATCAGGCGGATCTCGCGCGGGCACGCCAAGGCTCAGGTTGCTCTCCGTGACGGGCTTCCCCGTCAGCCCGCGTCCTCGGCTGGCGGAGTTCACGGTTACCGACTGACCGCGCGGCGTGGCTTAGGTCCTGGCCGTGCCCGCGGCGCTCGACCCTGTCCGCGGCATGAGCATCTCTGACACACACGACGATGCACAGGTTTCTGTCCGCGGGTCAGGCTGGCAGCGCCATGAAGATGGGCAGGCGGTTCACCACCACCCCGGCCGCCTGCAGGCCGTCGATCTCGGCATGATTCACCGGTCGTCGGTACCGCGGTCACCAGGAGTCCGGGCCCGGGATTCTCACACGGGTGAGATGGGGTGAGGGGGGAGGTGCGTCGCTGGGTCGCGGAGTGAGGCTGTGGTCATCCGAGATCAGGAGGCGACCGCGATGTCCGGGGAAGCTCGTCCGGCAGATGACATCACCTGCACCGAAAGAGACGCACCGGTTCCCGGTCTGAAAGGACAGCCCCGATGAGCACCATCGACCAGCTCACCAAGCGGTACCGGAACACCACCGCCGTTGACGGCTTGAGCTTCGAAGTCGGGCCCGGCCGGGTCACCGGCTTCCTCGGCCCCAACGGCGCGGGCAAGACCACCACCTCGCGGATGCTGCTCGGCCTGGCCCGGCCCGACGGCGGGACCGCCACCATAAACGGGGCCCGCACCCCGGGCCACCGTGGCCGCCGCCCTCGCCGCCTACCCGGTTGCGCTGCTGATCGCCGGCTGGCAGGTCGTGCTGCGCCCGGACGTGACCTGACCCACCCACCCCACCAGCGGTGGTGCCCAGCATCGAGCGCCGCCGCTGGCAACACCCGCCGAGCCCACCCTGAGAACCGCCACCAAAGGACCGCCCCGCCCCTTCCCCGCCTAAGGAGGGACATCATGCACCCGATGTTCAAAGAGCTATTCATCGACACCGACGCCGATGCCCTGGCGGCCGAGGATGACCGGCGGCGCCGCATGCGCCGGTCCCGGCGAGCCCGGCCGGCCATGATCACCAGGCCCGCCGCCCGCAACCGGGCGACCCGCCCGCGGCCGTGACTGGCGACCTGCCGCCTGCAGGCCAACCCTGGACACACCAAGAACCGGATGGTGCACGATGCCTACCGCCACTCAGATCACCGTCACCCAGCTGGACCTGACCGGCGCCCACTGCCCGGCCCTGTTCTGCTCCGGGCTGCAGCCCTCCGACGCCCCGACCGCCGGCATGGTCGCCACCGCGATCAGCCGCGCTGTCCAGCAGTTCGGCGTCAGCGGCTGCGCCGGCCGGATGGCACAAGAGTTCGGCGACCACCCAGACGCGGCCGCCAGCCGGATGCGCTGGGTCCGCCAGCTCATCACCCAGGAGGCCGCAACCCAGCGGCAGCGGGCGGCGGCATGATGCCAGCCGGCCCCGGCCGGGCGACCTTGATGAGGTAACGATTCACGGGCGTGACCGCTGGCACGCTGGCTCCGCGGATCGGCCGCCGTCCTGCTGACCTTGGCCGCTCTCGCGGTGTCCGCAAGGGGCGCGCTCACCACCGGCCACACCGGCCTGACTCACTGGGGCATCGTGTCGGTCAAGTCGAGGATCGATCACACAGAGTGTGAATGGCAACGTCAGGTCGCCGAGTTCCTATCGACGAATACGTGCTCATTCACCAGGTGTTATCTGGGGCAAGCGCCACGCGCAGATTATCTGTTACGAGCCGCGATGGTGGTCGTCCTCGTTCGCCGGTCTTGTGGGGATGGCGGGCCGCATGGTGATCGTTGGAGTGAGGGCTGGCCGCTCATTCCGTTGGCTGGGGGCGTGCGGCGGGACGGTCCTGTCCGCCTGAATCGGGGCTCTTGCGAGCCGGGCGATGGCTGCGGCGCATATGTCTGCCTTGGCGATGAACCGGAGGCCGTTGAGCCTTGCGCCGAACTGTGTGCGGTCGGTGCTGGAGGTGAGGATGACAATGGGCGGAGCGGGCAGGGCGCGCAGCCCGTCGGCGACGGCGAACCCGGTGTCTGCGGCTGGTGTCACGTCGACGATTGCCACGTCTGGGCGAAGCGCGCGGACGGCCGTGAGCGCCTAATCGCTGGCCCTGAGGTCGGCCGTGACGTCGATGCCTTCGGCGCGCAGCAGCGCCCGGCACGCGGCCCGGGAGATCTCGTGATCGTCGATGATCATGATCCGCGTCGGCCGTGTGCCGCCGGCGGGGCGGGCAGTGCTGGCTGGCATGACCCACGATCCCTCTGCGATGCGATCGGTCGCATCAGTGATCTCGCCGGTGCGGGTGCGCGGGCCAGGTCAGTGGTGGGTGTTCAGGCGGGGCCGGGGCAGGCCGTCGCGCACGAGTTCGGTGCGGGAGGTGATGCCGAGCTTGGTGAAGACCTTCCGCAGGTGGTAGTCGACCGTGCGGGGGCTGAGGTACAGCTGCGCCGCGATCTCCTTGTTGGCCAGCCCCCCGGCGACCAGCCGGGCAATCTGCAGTTCCTGCGGGGTCAGCTGCCCGGCGGTGGACAGGTCTCGTTTGCGCGCGGTTTCACCGCTGGCCCGCAGCTCGGCTTCGGCCCGGTCGGCCCAGGGCACCGCGCCCATCGTGCGGAACGACTCCAGGGCGGCGCGCAGGTGGACGCGGGAGTCGGTGCGCCGCCGTTCCCGCCGCAGCCATTCGCCGTACAGCAACTCGGTCCGGGCCCTTTGCAGCGCCGGCAGCCCCGGTGACAGGGCGATCGCCTCGGTGAAGGCCTGGTCCGGGTCGCGCGCCCCGAGCAGTGCCTCACAGCGTGCCAGCAGCGCCAGCCGCGGCTGTGCGGGGGCGGCCTTCACCAGCCGGCGGAAGGTCTCAAGCCGCTCGGCGGCCTGGTCGCGAAGGCCGGCCCGCACGCCGGCTTCGACGGCATCGGGCATGACCTCCAGGGCGACGGGATCGCGGTCGGGGTACTGCGAGCGGGTGATGGCGAACAGCCGGTCTGCTGCCTCAGCGGGCCGCCCCGCGGCCAGATCGATGAGCCCCAGTGTCCACTCGATGAGGACGGCGGGGAACCAGGAGCTACGCTGCTGGGCCAGCGTGAGGGCGTCGGCTGCGTGCCGGCGCGCGTCCTGTTCATGCCCCCGGATGGCTTCAACGGCGGCTATGTACGCCAGCAGCCCGCTGGAGAAGTAGCCGAGGTCGAGCGCCAGGCGGTATCCCTCCTGCGCGGCGGCGTCGGCCAGGTCGAACTGGCTCAGCGACATGAACTCCGCCGCCTGCCGCCGCAGGGCCAGCGGCAGCACGCTGAGCAGCCCGTTCTGGCGGGCCAGATCCACGGCGCGGCTGGCATACGGCAGGCCGGCGCCCAGTCCTTTGCTCAGGGACGCCGCATCGGCCGCCCACAGCAAGGCGCGAGGGTCGGTCAAGGTGGCGGCGCGGTGCAGGGCGTCGGCGAACAGCACCTGAGCGTCGTGGTGATCCCCGGCATACAGCCGCGCCAATGCCCGCAGCAACGTGAGCCTGAAGCCGCCCAGCTCGTCGCCGGCCGACAGGTGAACGGACCGCTGGCCGATTTCCGTCATGGCTGCCATATCGCCGCACAACGACGCGGCTTCTGCGGCCTCGGCCAGCATTTCCAGGGTGAGCGACGGATCTGTGCAGGCGTCGGCGGCCGCGAGGAACATGGCACAGGCCTCCCGCACGCTGCCCGTGCGCAATTCGATGACCCCGCGCAGGTGCAGCAGCTGTGCCCGTGTCTGGCCGTCAGCCAGGGGCAGCGCCCGGCCGGTGATGTCGCGGGCGCGGTCGGGCTGCCCGGCATCCCACGCGGCCTGCGCGCCCGCCGCGAGCCGTCGCACGCGGCGGGTGTCATCGGTGCTCAGCTCGGCGGCCCGCAAGAACGCGGTGGCCGCGGACGCGTGCCCGGCCCGTAGCTGGGCGCGGCGGGCGGAGGCCTCCAGCGCGGCGGCGACCTCCTCATCGCCGGTCAGGGTGGCCATCGCCTGGTGCCAGACCCGGCGGTCGGTGTTCTCCTCCCCGGACAGGGCGTCCGCGAGTGCCGCGTGCGCCAGCTGGCGCTGGCTGAGGGTCACTGCCTGGTACAGCGCCGAGCGGACCAGCGGATGCCGGAAGGTGATCGTGGCGCCGGTGATCTGAACCAGGCCGGCCTGCTGGGCCGGATCCAGTGCGCCGGCAGGGAGCCCGAGCCAGGCCGCCGCCTGCAGCACGGCGGATACCTCGCCGGTGTTGTCGGCGGCGGCTATCAGCAGCGCCGTCTGCGCCGCGGCGGGGAGCTGCCCGATCCGCTGCCGGAACACGCTTTCCAGGCGCGGGGTGAGCGGCATCGCCTCCGGCAGCGGGGCCAGGCCTTGCAGCTGCCCGGCTGACAGGGCTTGCGGCAGCTCCAGCAGGGCCAGCGGGTTTCCGCCGGCTTCGGCGAGCAGCCGGTCACGCACGCCCGGCGCGATCGTGCGCGAGCTGGTGGCCAGGACCGCGCCGGCGCACTGACGGCCGAGCCCGGTCAGGGCCAGGTCCGGCAGGCCGGCCGCCTCGAACCGGCCTACCTCCTCGCGCGCCGCGAACAAGATCGCCATCGGCTCGGCGCGCAGCCGCCGGGCGGTGAACACCAGCGCGCCGGCCGAGGGCCGGTCCAGCCATTGCGCGTCGTCGACCACGCACAGCACCGGGCGGTCCTCGGCGGCCGCGGCGAGCAGGCCGAGCACCGCCGCCGAGATCAGCAGCCGGTCAGCCTTTGCTGACGCCGCCAGGCCGAGCGCCCCGGCCAGCGCCTGGGATTGAGCGCCGGGCAGCTCACCCAGATAGGCCAGGACCGGCCGCAGCAGTTCGTGCAGCCCGGCGAACGCCAGGTCGGACTCGGCCTGTACACCGCCCGCGGACAGCACCCTCATCGGCGCCGCGCGCTGCCTGGCATAACCCAGCAGCGCGGACTTTCCGATACCCGCCTCGCCCCGTACCACCAGCGACCCGCCCATGCCCGCGCGAGCGTCCCGCAGCAGGCCATCAATGGCCGTGCACTCCGGCTCCCGCCCGACCAGGCGCGAGACCCCCGCCCTCTGCAGTCCAGGACCGGTCATAGCGCGCATCGTAACCGCTGGTGCGGCTGCCGCCCAGGGCACGCAGGACCGGCCGGCCGATCGTCCCCCTGGTCATCGGCCGCGCCGCCGCAGCCGCCTCGCCGGTAACCGGCGATCCCACCGGCGACCGGCGATCCCACCGGCGACCGGCTGGCGATTTCGCTGATGCCAGCCGCCCCCGGCCGGGCGACCTTGGTGAGGTACCGATTCACGGGCTTGACCGCCCGGCTCGAAAGGAAGAACCAATGCAGCACCTGGAATCAGCAGCGCGCCGATCACCCGTGCACCGGTGGCACGCTGGCTCCGCGGATCGGCCATCGTCCTGCTGACCCTGGCCGCCCCCGCGGTGGCAATATTAGGCGTGCTCACCACCGGCCTGAACGGCACCTCCCCGCAGTCAGGTTCCCGCCCGGCTGCAGAGTGACCCTTCTGTTCAACTGGCTGATCAGCGGCACCGCCACCGTGCTCATTAAACCCCCAACGGCCGGCAACACCACCCCCCGACCGTCGCCGCCGTCCTCGGCGGTTACACCGTCGTGCTGCCCGCCGCCACCGGCGGCTGCGCCGGCCGGATGGCACAGGAATTCGGCGACCACCCCGACGCGGCCGGCAGGCGGATGCGCTGGGTCCGCCAGCTCATCGCCCAAGGGCCCGCAGCCAACTGAGGGGAGACGGGACATGAACCAGACCTGTGACCGGTGCGGGCCAGCGGTCCGGGCAGCCTACCGCGCGTCCCGGGGTGGCCAGCTCTACCTGTGCCGGCACTGCACGAACCAGCTACGGCCGGCGCTGTCCGCGCAGGGCTGGGCCATCTGGCTGATCACGACGCCGGCCGCCACGCTACCTGGGCCTCGATCGCCGGGCGAGCCACGCGACCCATCTCACACGCCACAATGACCGCAGCCGATCTCCATGTGTACAACATTGGTCCCGCGGATACAGAATGACCAGCTCGGCGCGGCCTTCTTGACCATGCAAGGCAATCAAACTGGCGCCCCTGACGGCGGGTCGGCGCGCGGTTATCAAGCGGGCCCCGTGTCGCTGGCCGTCTGGTTATGACCCAGCACGATGGGCCTGACCTGGATCTTTATGCAGCGCTGTCCTCGGGATGAACGTCCGCTGCCCGGGTGTGGATGGTCTTGGTTTGCGCGCTCGCCAGCCGGGCGCACTGGTGGGGAATGATGCACTTCAGCGAGCCAATCCCCATCTTTTCGACCTGCGGCGGATCAGCCGATCGTGCACGGCTGGCAGCCGCTGCCTATCTGGGCCGGTTCAAGGGCTCCTCCCGGGAGCACACCGAGTCCGACCTGCGTTGCTATCTGACCTGATGTGCTGAGCGCGGTCTCGATCCGCTGGCTGCGCGCCGCCCGGATCTGGAGCTTTGCATCCGGTGGATGCAGGAGCTCCGCCGGATTAAGCCATCCACGGTGGCGTGGCGGTTCTCGGTGGCCTCTGGGTTCTACCGGACCTGCATGATCGACCGAATGCTGGAGCATTCACCGGCCGAGCACGTCCGCGCCCGTCAGTGCCGCCTGAGTCTCTGGTGGCCATGCGCGGGCTGCTGGGGCGCCGGATCTTCGAGGCAACCGGCGCCGACATCGCCGACCTGGACGAGGAGCATGGCCACCGTGTCCTTCGCGTGTGCGGCAAGGGCAGTAAGGTCGTCCTGTCCCGCGACGAACCGCTGACCTGGTTCCGGCCCTGACCAGCCACGGCGTGCCCAGGATGAAGAAGGCTCAATGCTCGGGCGCGACGGCAGGCTCCTCGGGCAGGAATGAGTCGGAGCGGGAAAGCTCCTGGAGATCGACTAGTAGCTCGCTCATCTGCGCCGAGATCCGGCTGAACTGGTCACGCCGCAGGGCGTTCAGGTCAGTCTCCGCGAGACACGCGACGATCGAGGCGGTCGCGCTCAGCACCCCATATGCGCCGTCTATCAACGCCGGCAGGCGTCGAGGGGCACACTCGCCCGGCTGCTGCCATACCAAGTACTCCGCCGCCCGCAGGCTGATCTTGCTGGCAGCCAGGCAGGTGACTGCGCTGCGGACACGTACGCCGTCGCTCTCTGACCAGCTGTCGTCATCCTGGAACGTCTCTCTCATCGTCTCGCCGGAGGGCCTGCTCTGGGCGGTGGCGAAGTGTCGTACCGATTTCATCTGCTTTCCCCGTTCTGAGGTCTCCGGTGCCGGGCCGCCCCGTGGTCTGGGACTGAGACCGATCGTGCCAGCGCCTCATTGCCCGCCGGTTGAGCTGCGATTACGCGGTCTGTTAACCGGGTGTTAACCCGCCTAGCGGGATGACGAGCGATTTACCGCTAGCCGCAGACAGAGCGTCGTCACTGCGGCAGCCACGTCCATGACGTTTCCGCAGAAACGCGCTCACATGCCGCGACCGGCCGGCGCGCAGGCAGGCGGTCAGCTAGCGGCGCAGCGCGCCGCGGCCCTGGACATACAGGGCCTGGTAGATCGCCTCGTGCGAGACCCGCTGGACTCATCATCGAGAAGTCGGTCCGCAGCCGGTTCGCGACACCGCTCGCTGGCGCGGTCCAGCCCCCATCACTCCACCTCCACCATCGAGGTGTTGCGGCAATCAGTCGGATCCGCCTTGACAGTGAGTGCCGAGCTCAGCGGGCTGCCCTGCCCCGGGGCCGGCGGGCGGCCAGTTCGACGCGGGCGAACAGGGCGACCAGCACAGCCAGCACGGCCGCGGGGGCCAAGAGCCACAGCCAGCGCTGGGCCCACCAGCCGGCTGTTGGCTCGGCCGGCAGGGTCCCGCCCAGCCCTTCATAGGCCCACAGCACCACCAGGTAGGCGGTCATGTGCCAGAGGAAGATGGTCAACGCGACCACGTTGACGGCCACCACCGGCTTCCAGGCGGCCGGCCGGCGGAGCAGCCGCTCGGCGGCCGGCGTGACCAGGACCAGCAGCCCGAGTTGGAAGACGGCCAGGGCGGCGATGGTGGCGTTGGTCGGGAAGATGTTGGACTCGGCGCCGCGGTGGCCACCATCGAGAGGGGATAGCCCGCCATCATTGTCAGCCCGGCCAGCCCGGCCAGCCCGGCCCCGACGATCGCCAGCCGCTGGGCCAGCGGCCGCCGCCCCAGATCCCAGCTGCGCCAGGCGTAGCCGAGCTGGTGGCAGAACAGCCACACCAGGGCGGCGGTCACCCAGCCCGCCCAGGCCAGGCCGGCGCTGCGGTGCGCCACGCTGCCGACGGCGATCAGCAGCACGAGCGCGCCCAGGACCCAGGCCCTGTAGCGGGCGTGCAGGGTCGCGGTGATCGGCACCGCGGCGATCAGCAGGCCGTACACGCCCAGGAACCACAGCGGCGTCAGGTAGCCGGGGAACCACTCCCACATCCAGCGGTGCGGGCCGGGCAGGGCGGCCGCGACCAGCTCACCGGCGAGCCAGATCAGCGCCCAGACGGCGGTCGGCCAGAGCAGCCGGCGCAGCCGCCCTCCGACGAACTGGCCGGCGGTCGTCCCGGCCGCCTGAGCGCGCTGCCAGCCGGCCAGGTTGGCGTACCCACCGACCAGAAAGAACACCGGCATGATCTGCAGCACCCAGGTGGCTAGCCAGCCGCCGGACACGGCATGGATGGGGTTGGGCATGGCCAGGCTGCCGTCGGCGGTGCGGTGGGTGACCGACAGTGTCCAGTGCCAGAGGGTGACGACCACGATGCACAGGGCGCGGGCGGCGTCGACCACCCGGTCGCGGGACGCCGGCGTGGCCGCCACCAGCCGGTCCAGCGTCGATCCCTGGCTCGCGGCGCCGGGGGCCTGCCGGTCCTGGCGTCTGGTGCTCAGCGGTACCGTTCCTCGATCTCGGCCGCGAAGTCCTTGCGGGTCAAGGCACACTTGACCTCCAGGGCCGGGGTCAGGTATCCGTATGCTCGGTCAGGTCGACCCGGGCCATGCCACGACTATAAATGCCAGCCCGCGCTGCGATAAGGACCCAGTTCCCGCATCCTTATCTGCCGCGGACCGCACGTCGGGCAGCCCGCCGCATAGCCGACCGTCAACGCCTCGTACGATCGCGTCGAAGTTATCCACAGCGACGCCCGCGGCTATGCCTTTGTTGCAAGCCGGCTGCGCGATGGCGGCAGCGTGCGGCCCATCGGCGGCCAGAGGTGGCGCGGTCCGAGGAGACGTTCGCGGCCACTCAGTCGAGGCAGAATTCGTTGCCCTCGATGTCCTGCATCACGATGCACGACTCGTTGTCGTCATCGGCAGGCAATAGCCGCACGCGTACCGCGCCGAGCGGGACCAGCCGTGCGCATTCGGCCTCAAGCGCGGCCAGGCGCTCTTCACCCACGAGCCCGGTGCCGACCCGCACGTCTAGGTGCACCCGGTTCTTGACGACCTTGCCTTCGGGAACGCGCTGGAAGAACAGCCGCGGGCCTGCACCTGAGGGATCAATGCATGCGAACCATGAACCCCGATCCTCTGGCGGCAGCGAGCGATCGAAATCGTCCCAGGTAGCAAACCCCTCCGGTGGCGGCGGTACGACGTACCCCAGCACCTCGCACCAGAAACGAGCGACGCGCTCAGGTTCTGCGCAGTCGAAGGTGACCTGGACCTGCCTGACCGACGCCATCGGTCCACCATAGAGGGCGCGACCCAGCCATCGCCGCCCGGGTCGAGGTCTCGCGCGACATGGGCTGGTGACCCGCTCGGGCCCCGGGGCGACCGCGAAATCATCGCACCTCGAGAACCGGGCTGCGCGAACAGCCATGCCCCGTTGGCCGGCAGACAGGCTCAGCTAAGTTAGACCCCTTCGCCAGCGAGCAGCCGCTGCGCGAGCAGGTCGCGATGCTCGGATGGGCTGCCGAGAAACTGCTCGGTTGACTTCGCCCGCCGGTAGTACAGGTGCGCGTCGTGCTCCCAGGTGAAGCCGATGCCGCCGTGGATCTGGATGTTCTCCGTCGCCGCGTTGGCGAACGCGTCGGAGCAGCAAGCCTTAGCCAGCGACGCGAGCAGCGGCAGTGCGTCCGAGCCGTCGGCCGCCGCCCACGCTGCGTAGTACGCCGCCGACCGCGCCGACTCGACCTCGAGCAGCATGTCTGCGCACTTGTGCTTGATCGCCTGGAACGAGCCGATCGGCCGGCCGAACTGCATGCGCAGCTTGGCGTACTCGACGCTCATCTCAAGGCACTTTTGCGCCGCACCGACCTGCTCGGCCGCGAGCGCGACCGCGGCGAGCCGCAGCGTCCGCTCGAGGATGCTGGCGGCTGCGCCCTCGTCCGCGATCAGCCGCGCATGCGTGCCGGCGAACTCGAGCGCCGCGACCTTGCGGGTCATGTCGAGCGTCTCGAGCTTGCGCCGGGTGAGCCCGCTCGCCGAAGCGTCGACCGCGAACAGCGACGGGCCGCCGTCGGCCTGCGCGACGACGAGGATCAGCGACGCGGTGTGCCCGTCGAGCGCGAGCGTCTTCGTACCGTCGATCGTGTAACCGTCGCCGGACCGCCTCGCCGTCGTGGACAGCGATCCCATCCCCCATTCGGTCGGGTTTTCCACCCACGCGAGCGTCGCGATGGTCGAGCCGTCGGCGATGCCGGTCAGCAGGTCCCTTTTCGCCGCGTCGTCACCCGACTGCACGAGCGCGGTGCCGGCGAGCACGACGGAGGAGAAGTACGGCGCGCACAACAGCGCCCGGCCCATCTCCTCGAGCACGGCGATCTGCTCGATGAAGCCGAAGCCGCTGCCGCCGTACTCCTCCGGCAGCGCAAGGCCTTGCAGGCCGAGTTGCTCGGCCATCTGCTGCCACACCCCCGGGTCGTAGCCCTCGTCGGTCTCCATCAGCCGGCGGACGTCCGCCGACGACGACTTCTGCTCCAGGAAGCGCCGGACGCTCTTGCGGAATTCGTCCTGCTCTTCGGTGAACGTCATGGACATGTACGTCGACTCCTCAGCTGCCCGGCTTCGAATGTACACAGGAGCGGTTGCCTCGACCGACCGGCCAGTAGCGCGTGCGGTCGGGATCGCGGCGTCGTGGCCGTTCATGTGCGCCTGAGACCGACGGCCGGGACGGGCGTGCGGAGCCGAAACACGAGTCGTCCGAGGGTCGCCGCGGACTCGTCATCCTCGGCGATGCCGCTACCGAGGTGCGCGACTATATCGTTGTGGTGATGCAGCACTGGCTCGCGCGTGGTATCGACGGCTGGCGTCTCGACGCCGCCTACGCGGTTCCGATCGGCTTCTGGTCACGGGTTCGGTACCTTGCCCTCGCGCTTGTCGTCCTGTTTCACAGTCGGCGGCACGCGCAGCATCTACGTCGGCGACGCTCGGGCGTTCCGCGGTATCAAGGAAGCGCGTGGCAACCGCTTGCACGCATCATCGCCCCCTGCCGGCACGGCGGTGCTGGGGGGCCGAGCCATGGGTGGGAGGTCGCGTTCTAGATGCCGGACGCAATCTGGAATGAGCAGGACGGCGTCGCAGCAACAGTCGGCGACCAGCACGTCGCGACCGTGGAGCTGTGCCGACCGCCGAACAACTTCTTCGACGTCGCGATGATCCGTCGTATCGCGGACCTGTACGACGCGCTCGCCGCCGAGCGTGACGTGCGCGTGATCGTGCTCTGCGCGAGCGGCAAGCACTTCTGCGCGGGCGCCGACTTCAGCGGCGGCAGCGGCGCGACCGGCGGTCCGGGTGAGCTCTACCGCGAGGCCATCAGGCTCTTCGCGGCCGAGCTGCCGGTTGTCGCGGCGGTGCAGGGTGCCGCGATCGGCGGCGGCCTTGGCCTCGCATGCTCGTCCGACTTCCGGGTGGCGGCGCCGCAGGCGCGGTTCGCCGCTAACTTCGCGCGGCTCGGGTTCCACCATGGCTTCGCGTTGACCGCCACGCTGCCGGCCATCGTGGGGCAGCAGCGTGCGCTGGACCTGCTCTACACCGGGCGCCGCATCGACGGAAACGAGGCGCACCGGCTCGGCCTCGCCGACCACATCGCCAGCACTGGCGAGCTGCGGGCGACGGCTCACAAGATCGCGCGCGACATCGCAACAGCCGCTCCGCTCGCCGTACGGTCCATCCGCGCCACGATGCGCGCGCCGCTGCTCGACGCGGTGCGGCAGGCGGTCGAGCGTGAGGCGGCCGAGCAGCAGCGGCTGCAACAGACGGCCGACTGGCGCGAGGGCGTGCGCGCCTCGCTGGAACGTCGCGAGCCGAAGTTCGTGGGGGCGTGATGACCGAGGACGTGCGCGCAGTGCTGCTCGACTGGCTGCAGGACGCCTGGGCCCCCGAGCTCAGCATGGTCGAATGGCGCAAACGACTCGCCGGAGCTGGCTGGGCGACACCGACGTGGCCGACCCGCCTGGGCGGCCGCGGCCTGCCCGCGAGCGCGGTCGGCCTTGTGGCGGCAACGCTCGCGGAGTTCGGCGCCGTCGGGCCGCCCGAAGGTGTCGGGATGTCGCTGGCCGCACCCACGCTGCTCGAGCACGGCAGCGACGAGCTGCAGACGCGGTTCCTGCCGCCTACGGTCACGGGCGAGATCACCTGGTGCCAGCTGTTCAGCGAACCGGGCGCAGGTTCCGACCTCGCCGGGCTGACCACGAAGGCAGAGTTCGCTGACAACGAGTGGCACGTCAGCGGGCAGAAGGTGTGGAACACATCGGCACACCATGCTGACTACGGGCTGCTCGTCGCCCGGACCAACTGGGACGTACCCAAGCATCGCGGCCTCACCTACTTCGTCCTGCCGATGAAACAGCCCGGCGTCGAGGTCCGGCCGCTGCGCCAAGCCAACGGCCACGCGTCATTCAACGAGGTCTTTCTCGACGACGCGCGCATCCCAGCCAGCTTCGTCATCGGTGACGTCGACGGCGGATGGCGCGTCGCGCTGACCACGCTCGCGCACGAACGTCGCGCCGCGATCCCGCCACCTGCGACCGTCCGCCGCGAAGGACGCGTGTGGCGGGAAGCGACCGAAGAGGCCCTCCATCTGCGGGCGCCGTACCGGTGGTACCCGCAGCGCGCCGGCCGCGTCGACCTGCTCGTGCCCCGGGCGCTCGCGACGGGCCGCGCTGCCGACCCGCACGTGCGCCAGGAGCTGGCGCGTGCCGTCACGCTCGCGTGGACCGCACGATGGACCGCAGAACGCGCCGCCGCCGCTCGCAAACTGGGCAAGCCACCGGGGCCGGAAGGGTCACTCGGCAAGCTCGCCAGCAGCAACGTTGCCCGCGCGGCGCGCGCCGCTCACCTCGCCATCGCCGG
>Ga0306925_10000841_pt1 | contig 23593 bp, 18 predicted proteins | sample flu12Cox44000176_FD_203755 | JGI IMG/M metagenome (GOLD analysis project Ga0306925, IMG submission 203755) | Lab enrichment of tropical soil microbial communities from Luquillo Experimental Forest, Puerto Rico - flux8day.12C.oxic.44.000.176 (v2)... | ecosystem: Environmental > Terrestrial >... | reverse complement strand
TGGGATGGTGGCATCGTTTCCAACACGCCCCTGCACTGGGTGCTCGACAGCCGGCCGCGGCGAGACACGCTCGCCTTCCAGATCGATCTCTGGAGCGCACAGGGCGAGGTGCCACGCAACCTTGCCGATGCCGATGTGCGGGCGAAGGAGATCCGCTTCTCGAGCCGCACGCGGGCGGGAACAGATCTTTACAAGCATGCACAAAAGCTGCGCATCGCCTTTGCGACGCTGCTCGAGCAGCTTCCCGATGAGCTGCGCGGCCTCCCCGAGGTGGCGCAGCTGGCCGCCGAGGCGAACAACAAGGTCTGCAACATCGTTCACCTGATCTATCGCGCAAAGAAATATGAGGGCAGCGCCAAGGACTACGAGTTCTCCCGGCGCACGATGGAGGAGCACTGGCTCGCCGGATACCGCGACGCCGTCCATACTTTGAGTCAGCGGGAAATATTCGAGCCGCCGGACAGGCTGGAGGGGGTCCGCACGTTCGATTGCAGCAACACGCAGCAACTCTGAATCATTGGTACCGATGGCCCCCAGCCATGACGTGGCGGTGGCGATGGGGAATGCGCCGCTTAGCGATGGATCCAGACAGTCATCCCAGGCTCGAAGCCGCTCGCATCGGCTTGCGGATCGAGGCGCAGGCGTAGCGTGCTGCGGTCGTGATCGCCGATGGCGCGCTCGGCCTGCCAGGTCGCGAACGACCCGAGCGGCATCAGCTCGGTGACGAGTGCCGGGGTTGGCGTGCGCGCGCCCGCCCGCGCGACCTCGACTTTCGAGCCCACCGTGAGGCCGTGCAGCAGGTCTTCGCGCGCGTTGAAGGACAGCCATTGCTTGCCGGCCGCCTCGATTACGAGCACCGGCTGGCCAGCCTGGATGTTCTCGCCGAGCTCGGCGACGATAACCGTGACAATGCCGTCGGCCGGCGCCCGCAAAATGGTCTTGTCGAGCCGCCGCTCCAGCACTGCGAGCGCGGTCGCCGCTGCCTTGACCTGCGCGTCCGCGATGGCGCGCTCCTCTCGGGTCGGCCCCGCAACGGCGGCATCATGATTGGCTTGTGCCTCGGCGACGTCGGCGCGTGCGCTGGCGGCGTCGTTCTGTGTCTGGTCGAGCGCCTGCTGCGTGGCGGTGTCGCTGCGTGCCAGGTAGGCGGTGCGGCTGAGCTGCTGCTCCGCATATTGCAACCGCGCTTTCGCCTTCGCGATCTCGGCCGCGAGCTCGGCGATCTGCTCCGCGCGCACTCCGGCATAGATGTTGTCACGATCAGCGGTCGCCGCGGCCAGCGCCGCGCGCGCCTGCGCGACCGACGCGGTCAGCTCGATTGCCGACAGCTCGGCGAGCACATCGCCGGCGCGGACGCTATCGCCCTTGCGAACCTTGATGGCTGCGAGCTGGCCGCCGACCTCGGGCGCGACGCGGACCTCGGTCGTGCGCACGACCCCGACGATCGGCGCGGCTGGTTCGGGGCGCCAGAGGAAGTATGCATTGACGCCGACCACGGCGAGGATGACGCCGAGCGCGATGAAGCGTGCGGGCCTGCGGTTAGCCATGTACCCGCCTGCGTCTGACGACAAACGCGGACACCGCCGCGAGCGCGAAATAGAAGATGGTCAGGCCCCAGAGGCCGCCCCAGTCGTGCGCCACCTCCCACAGGCTGGCGCCCATCTGGCCGATCCGGACGATGCCGTCGATCGCGAGATCCGAAGGGAATATGTAACCGTCGGCAAGAATCGGATTGGGGATCGCTTCGCGCGGCCAGGAAAAGCCTGTCACGAAAAGCTGCGGAAGGCTCGTGCCGAGGAAGATGAGCGTCGGGGTCTCCGGGTTCTTGAACCAGGCGCCCGCGGCCTGGCCCATGAAGCTCGTCGCGAGAATGAAGACCGACCCCAGCGCGAGCAATTGCAGCGGACTGCCGAGCGCGGAAAAGCCATAGAAGCGCGGCAGCACGATGAAATAGAGCGCAAGCGCCGGCAGGTATATGGTCAGGTGCGCGATGCCGCGGCCGAGCACGGTTGCGAGCGCCCCGCCAGTTGACCGCGCCAGCGCGATGACGGTGAGCATCGACGCACCGATCAGCAGCGTCTGCTGCAGGATCAGCACAAAGGCGGCCGGCACGATGTAGCTCGCATATCCGCCGACCGGATTGAAGATCGGCTGCAGCAGGATTTCGGCGGGACTCGTCGCGGCGAGCGTCGCTTTGACCAGGCTGCCGTCGGTGCGCGCGCCGCCTGCCGCCAGCTCTGATGAAAGCGTACTGATCGCGACCGCGATGCCGCTGGCCATTGTTCGGAAGATGAACAGATAGGTCGCGTCGGCATAGACCGGGACGTGTACGGTGGTGCCTTTGAGAATGTCGCGCTGCGTGCCAGGAGGAATGCCGACCACGGCGAACGCCTCGCCGCGATCGACCGCCGAGCGTGCCTCGGCGAGCGTCTCGGCGCGGACCGCCACATTGACTGCGCCGCTTGCGTCGAGCGTGCTCACGATGCCGCGGCTCAGCTCGCTCAGATCGTTGTCGACGACCGCGATCGGGATTTTGCGCAGGATCTGGTTGAGATACGGCTGCGGGTAATAGAGACCATAAACCAGCGGCGCAACCACCAGCAGGATGAAGGCGCCGCGCGTCCCGAGCACGCGCCGCCACTCACCGGCGAAGGCTCCGCCGACGCCGGGGGACACGACAACGGCCGCCGCCGGTTCCGGCGCAGGGGTTGGCCGCAATGTCGTTCGCGTCAGCGCGCGCAAGCGCAGGAACGCGAGCAGCGTGTAGAGAACGGCGAGCGCCGCCAGCGCGACGAAGGGGCGCGCGGAGTCGGAAAGCGGCAATCCGCGCGCCGCCTGCCCGAGCAGCACCGCCATGTACCAGCGCAGCGGCAGGAGCGCGCCCCAGAATTGCGCGAACGCGTTCATGCCGAACGTCGGAAATCCCACGCCCGCGTAGCCGAACGCGGGAGAGACCACGAGACCGGTAAGACCGAGGCCGGTCGCGAGGTCGCGCACCAGGAGCTGCAGCAGCGCTCCCAGCGCCAGGTAGCCGACGATGAGCAGCGAACCCGCGACGAGCATCATCGGGAGGTCGCCCTTGAACGAGACGCCGAGCATTCCTTCCAGGATGAGCGCCACCGACAGCATGAAGACGTAGAAAATCCCGAACAGGGGCGCCAGCTTGCCTGCGAGCGCGACCATCGGGTTGCCGCCCGCGCAAGCAAGCCACGTGCGCATGCTGCGCCGGTGGAACTCGGAGCCAACCGCGTAGCCGGCGGCGAGCGCGATGACCACGTGGATGACCATCGGCAACAGCGCGCGCAGGAGGAACTGCGCGTAGTTCCTCTGCGGGTTGACCAGCACAATCGTCTCGGCGACGAGCGAGCCGATGCGCGCCGGTTTTGGCGCCGCGCGTGCCGCAGCACGGCTGACGGCCGCGGTGAGGCTGTCGCTCAGCCCCGACGAGGCGATACCGGCGGCGGTCAGGAATTGCTGGTTATAGAAGGCGACGACCTGCGGGCGGCGCTCGGCCTTGAGATCACGCTCGAAGTCGGCCGGCACGTATACCGCGCCAATGGCCTCGCCGGAGCGGATCGCGCGTGCCGCCGATGCGAGGTCGCCCGCGCGCTCGACGATGCTCAGACCGGGCGACGCCGCCACCTGCTCGATGAAGGCGCGCGAGGTGTCCGAGCGGTCGGCATCGACGATGACCACGCCGAGCCCGCGGATGACCGGATGACTGAAGACTGCGGTCAAGACGACGAAGGCGAACAGCGGCACGCCGAAGATCAATATCAGCGCCGCGCGGTCATGCAGCAGCCAGCGCAGCTCGCGCCGTGCGACCAGCCAGAAGCCGGGCTTCGGCTTGCGCCTCATCCGCGGCTCATTCGCGGGTGCGCCAATCGAGATAGGCGCTCATGCCGGGACGCAGCTCAGGCACCTTCTCGACCGGGTAGGCGCGGATCGAGAACGTGCGCAGGTCGAAATCGCCGGTGGCGCGGGTGGCACGCCAGCTCGCATATTCGCCCTTGGTGGCGATCAGCTTGACCTCGACGGTGATGCGGCGGTCGGCGAGCGCCGGGATGCGCACGCCGAAGCGGTCGCCGACCTTCAGCGATTTCACCAGGTCCTCGCGCAGATCGAAATGGATCCACAGGTCGTTGAGATCGATCAGCGTCACCAGCGGCACGCCCGGCGACACGAATTCGCCGGGCTCGATGTTGCGCTGGTAGACCTGCGAGGCGACCGGCGCATACACCACCATCTGATCGATGATCGATTGTACCGCCTTGATGTCGGCGAGCGCCTTGCCGACGTTCGCCGCGGCGATCTCGTGCTCCTCCTTCGTGTAGCCGTTGACCGCCTGCTCATAGGCCGACTTGGCCTCATCGACGGCGCGCTGGCTTTCGTGCAGGCCATCCGTCGCCTGGTCGAGCCGGGCAATCGGGGCGTTGCCGTGCTCGGCCAGCTGGCTGACGCGATCGTACGTCTTTTGCGCCAGGACGACGCTCGCCTCCGCGCGCTCCAGCGCGGCCTTGCGCGCTGCGATGGTCTCCACGCGGGTGCCGACATTGATGTTGGCAAGCTGCGCTTCGGCCACGATCTTGGCAGCCACTGCCTGCTCGTTCTTCGCGATGGTCTCGGGGTTGTCGATGCGCACCAGCACCGCTCCGGCCGCGACGTCCTGCCCGCGCACGACCGGGATCTCCGCGACGCGTCCGTCAACGCGCGCCGCGATGTCGAACCGCGTGGCGTCCACCTCTCCCTGCACCAGCAACGGTTGTGGCCGAACCAGATACCAGATCGACAAGGCGGCAACGACGGCGACCACAGCGCTGACGATGACGGATGCAACGCGCGTCGGCGCAGCCGGCCGCTCCTTTGGAACTTGCTTCGCTGCTTCCGCCGGCGGCTCGGGGACTGCGGGTGCTTGAATGTCGGGATTGGGCATCTCCATCCCACACTCCGTTAAGCTGAGGTTGGCAACGCCATCCGCTGTGGCCTGCAAGGCAATTGAACAGGTGCGCCTCCCCCGATCAATATGACTCCACGATCAACAAGACGTGCGGTGGAACCGATGGAGTCAGCCTGCCTCTTGCGACCACCCCTCACTTGCCCACACGGTCCATCCCCTTGGCGAGCATTCGCACCCGGTAAAGGCCCTCCCGTGCCGTGATATAAAGCGTCTGCTTATCAGGGCCGGCAAATGCGGCGTTGGCGGCCTGACGCCCGACCTTGATGGTCCCGAGATATTGACCCTTTGCGTCAAACACCTGAACGCCCGTGGCCGTGGTGATGTAGACACGGTTCTCGCGGTCGATGGCCATGCCGTCTGCGCCGCTTTCCGAGCCCGCGGGAATGTCGCGCAGCTGCGTGAATGCTCGCTTGTTCTTCACCGAGCCGTCGGGCGCTATGTCGTAGGCGAACACTGTCGGATTGAGGGTGTCGTCGACGATCAGGGTCTTGCCGTCGCTGGTCAGGGTCAGCCCGTTGGGCCGCGCCACGTTGCCGTCCAGCAGGATCGGCTGCCGCGCGCCGGATGGGAGATAGTACACGTAGGTCGGCCGGCCCGGCACCACCGGCCGCGGGCCAGGGTCGGTGAAATAGATACCACCCTTGGAATCCACGAGCAGGTCGTTGGGCGCGAGGAGCGGCACGCCGGTCGGACCCTCGGTCACGGTCGTGATGCTGCCGTCCTTGCTGCGCCTGGTGATACGCTTGCCGTCCCCTTCGGCAAACAGAAGCTCACCGTCCCGGGTGAGGGCCAGCCCGTTCGCCCCGTTGGTGTTCTCGCGCACCACCGAAATCCTGCCGCCAGCATCGAGATAGAAGGTTCTGCTCGCCCGGATGTCGGAGAAATACAGGCCGCCGTCGGCAGTGCCGACCGGTCCTTCCGTAAACACGAAGCCTTCCTGCACGAGTTCCGGTACGGCGCCTGGCGCCAGCACGCCCGGGATGCCGTCCGATAAGCTGGGCGAGAGCAGAGAATGACCCGGTGACGAGCAACGCCGCAGCGGTCAATCCCAATTGCTTTCGCTTTGTCATCGAGTCCTGCGATACCGTCATGACTGTCCTCCCGTGTTATGATGCGGGTTCCTGCCCACGTCGGCTTTCCCCATCCGAGCTTTCGGAGAGTTTCGATCGCCCAATGGTCGGTGGCATGCGTGCCGCGAGCAGCCAATCCGAGAATATGAATTCTCACCGTCGGATGCGGATTGCCATGTGACCCTCCCGAAAGGGTCATGTGCCTGCAATGGGAGAGACGATATCACGCTTTCATCGCGCTGTCTGCGATGACTTTATGCGATGACTTTATTCTCAGCTCGATAACAGGACCACTATCAAGCCCTACCCGTCTGAGATAACATGCCCGGAGCGAGCCACCAGCGGGGGTGGCGAAGCCGCCAATTCCCGGCGGCGACAGGTTCTTACCGCGCGGTGTCAGCTCTTTTAGTTTGAGAGCGGTTAGTCGTCACGCGTCGTATCAAGCTGAGCAGGGTAACCGCCATGTCGGGCTCCCGGATCACGCCGAAGCCTCTTCAGATCGCCGCTGCGGTGATCGGAAACGCTCTCGAATGGTATGACTTCATCGTCTTCGGATTCTTCACGGTGATCATTGCGCGATTGTTCTTTCCCGCCGACAGCCAATACGCCTCGCTTTTGCTCACCACCGCGACCTTCGGCGTCGGCTTTTTCATGCGTCCGGTCGGCGGGATCCTGCTCGGCATCTATGCCGATCGCCGGGGCCGCAAGGCCGCGCTGCTGATGGTCATCGCCCTGATGACGGTCGCGATCGCGATGATTGCGTTCGCGCCGACGTATGCGGCGATTGGCGTCGGAGCGCCGCTCATCATCGTGATGGCTCGGCTGTTGCAGGGCTTCTCGGCCGGCGGTGAATTCGCCAGCGCCACCGCCTTTCTCACCGAAAGCGCGCCGCCGCAGCGGCGCGGCTTCTATGGCTCCTGGCAGATGGTCGGGCAGGGCCTGGCCGTGCTTCTCGGTGCAATCCTGGGCACGGTGCTTACGCGCTCGCTGACGCCCCAGGCGCTCGACGGCTGGGGCTGGCGTATCCCGTTCCTGTTCGGTCTCATCATCGGTCCATTGGGACTTTATATCCGCCGCAATCTCGATGAGACTTCGGCATTCCTGCAATCGAGCCGAAGCCAGCCCGGCCAGCAGAGTTCCGGCAGCGTGCTCGCGTCCCACGTCAAGGAGATGCTGGCCTGCCTGGGAATGGTCGTGTCGGGCACGATCTCGTTCTACGTGATCCTCATCTACATTCCGACATTCGCCCGCACCCAGCTGCACCTGCCCCTCGACCAGGCGTTCCTCGCACAGTCGATCGGCCTGGCATGCGAGGTCGTGCTGATACCGATATTCGGCGTGCTGTCCGACCACGTCGGACGCAAGCCGGTCATGACCGCCGCTCTTGTGCTCGATCTCGTGGTGACCTACCCGCTGTTCTCCTGGGTAATCGCCAGTCCATCGTTCGGCGCGCTGCTGACCATGCAGATCATCCTGTGCAGCCTGTTTGGCGTCTTCAACGGGCCGATATCGACGGCATTGGCCGAGCAGTTCCCGACCCGCGTGCGTTCGACCGCGCTCGCCATCTCCTACAACATCGCGGTCATGCTGTTTGGCGGCTTCGCGCAGTTCTTTGTGACTTGGCTGATCCAGGCGACCGGCACGCCGATCGCGCCGGCATATTATTTGATGTTCGGCGCGGCGGTTGGGCTGCTGGCTGCTCTGTTCCTCAGGGAGCGCGCCCGCGACGCGCAGTTTTTGATCGCCGACGGGGTCGAGCCAACGGCGGCCTAGAGCATCGACGCGGCATAAGCCGGGTCTGCTCGCCAGCGCTGATGCGGATTTCTCCTCCACAATGGCGACGCCTTGCGTCGGTGAGATCGCCGTTTACCCGTGACTGCGTTTGAGCACATCATCTCGCAGCTTAATAAGCCTCGCGAGCTCCTGCTCTTGATGCGCGATCCGCTCCGCGTTTCGGTTCTCATCTTCCGCACCGGAGTACGCAGCGGCTTGCTCGATGAGCTCGTTGATGTTTTCCCGCACCAAGGCAATATCCCGCTCGAGCTCGGCGATTGATGGGTCAGGCATTGTCACCTCCGCTTGCGACTTTCCCACCCACAACACGCTCCAACGCCTTGGCAATCTTGGCAGGTTCTACTGCTTGACGTACCTCATGAGCCGCTTGGGACCGACCTCCGCGCCGTAGATGTTGCCCTGCCCATCGGCGGCGACGCCCTCGGCCGCGCTGGTGGTGGTGGCCTTCTCGACCGGATCGGGAATGAATGCAGTCACCACGCCATCACCAACTCGGCCGATCCGAATGCCTCGCTTCCAGCCATCATGATCCTTTGCAACCGATTCCGATTCGGAATCGGCCACGTAGATGATGTCGTTTCTGTCAATGAAGACGCCGCTCGGCCGGCTGAACTGGAACCACTGGTCGAGATAGTTGCCCTCCTGATCGAAAATCTGGATGCGGTTGTTGCCCCGATCGGCGAGGAACAGCCGCCCGCGCGAATCCATCGCGAGGGCATGGGGAATGTTCATCTCGCCCGGACCGGAACCCTTCTTTCCCCAGGTCTTGATGAACTTGCCCTGGCTGTCGAACTTGACGATGCGCGCATTGGTGTTTCCGCCATGCCCATCGGCGACGAAGATATTGCCGCTCGGCGCAACGAGCACTGCCGATGGAGCGTTGAACTCGTCGGGGCCGTCGCCGGCGATGCCCGGTTTTCCCAGCCTGAGCAGCACCTTGCCGTCAGGACTGAACTTGATGACCTGATGACCTTTGCCGTCCTTGCCCAGCCCATCGGCAACCCAGACGTTGCCCTCGTGATCGATATGGAGGCAGTGCGGCAGCACAAGCGTGCCGACGCCGAAGCTTTTCACCAGGCTGCCCGAGGCATCGAACTTCAGGATTGGCGGCAATGCTGAATCCGAGCAGGCGAAAGGAAGGCCCGGCTTCATCATTGAGGGCGGCGCAAACGAACCGCAGCGCTCCGCTACCCAGACGCTCACGCCGTCACGATCTATGTCTACGGCGTTCGTCGAGCCCCAGACCCGGCCGTCGGGCAACCTGGCCCAGTTCTCGATTGCGCGATACGGATTGGGCGCCGAATTGACTGGGGTTATTGCCTGCCCCAAGGCTGCATCCTTGGCCAGCAGTACCGCGGCGACGGTGACCAGGGCTTGAATTGAGAGGGTGGTAACTTGCATCACGGCTCTCCTCCGCGCGCCGGTTGGGCTCCTTCCGCGGCCATGACCGGAAAAACTCCGACCGTGGCCGTGATGGCTCCTTTGAGCCTTGTCTATTGCTGTTGCGGAACGCGGACGGGGGGCATCTTTGCAACCGCCTTGTCCATCTCTTCGGCTGAAAGCAGCGGCCTGGTCGTTACGCGCGCAAACCCCGCCGCGTTTGCACTCAACTGCGCCGTCGCTGCAGCGATTTCGTCCGGGTAATCGATGACCGAGTAGGCGGTGGCCGCGCCGTAATCAAAAAACCAGAACTCGAGCTTTCCGCCGACCGACTCAACAAACTTGGCCACGCCTGCCTTGAGGGCGGTCGGTGGCTGCTTCTGCAGATTCTTCAAACCCTCGGCGGTCAAGACGGCCCGAACCAGGTATCTGTGAAGGGTCGCATCAGCCGGCTGGGCAGCCGCTTCGCCAGCGGGCAGAGCAACCCCCATGAGAACCAGCAACACCGTCGTCAGTGTCAATGCCGTAAGCCTGCTCATGACGTTCCTCCCTTGAAGCGGAATGCTCGCCCTGGCGCCGAGCAACCGGATTGGAAATGCGAGGAGAGCGTGCAGATTGCCTTCGGGAGGTCATCCCCTCGGCCACGGCACGCCTTGATAGCCGCGCGCCTGGGAGCTGATGCCCTTGTAGACAAACTTTTGCACTCGCTTACCCTCATAAGTCTCGGTCGTGTAGAGATTGCCCTTCGAATCGGATGCGAGGCTGTGGACGCCATAGAACTGCCCCGGTTGACGCCCGCCGTCGCCGAACGACGCGAGCTCCTCCAGCGTTTCGCGCAAGATGACGCGAACGCGCTCGTTCTGACCGTCCGCCAGCATCAGGAATTTTTGCCCGGGATCTTTGGAAAACGCGATGTCCCATACCGATCCCGCGCCTAGCGTGTTTTTGGCAAAGAACGCCTCCTTCACGAATGTGCCATCGGGCTGAAAGACTTGCAGTCGGTCATTCTGGCGGTCGCAAACGTAAACGAGACCGTCATTGGCTCGCTCAATGCAGTGAACGGGGTTGCGAAACTGTTGCGCTGGTGGCGCTTTGGGATCGTAGGGGCCGAGACTGGTATCGTCCGGCTTGTTGCCGTAAGCGCCCCAGTAGCGCTTCATCTTGCCCGTATCCGCGTCGATAACCGCGACGCGCTTGTTGAGATAGCCGTCCGCGACATAGGCCTCGTTGGTTTTTGGATCGACCCAGATCTTGGCCGGGCGGCCGAAGTTCTCCGGGTCGTTGCTGCCGCCGTTCTTGCCGAAGTGACCGACTTGCAACAGGAACTTGCCGTCCTTTGTGAACTTGAGGATCTGCGCATCCTTCTCGCCGTTTCCGCCGATCCACACATTGCCCTTGTAGTCGACATGGATGCCATGGTTGGACTGCGGCCACTCGTAGCCTGGCCCGGGGCCGCCCCAGGCCCGTACCAGGTTGCCGTCCGGATCAAAGACCAGGACCGGCGGCGCCGTCCGACAGCACTCTGCGATCGGCGGATTGACCTCCGCGCCAATCTCGTTCTTGTTGAGCCCGCTGGCGCCGCGATGGATAATCCAGACGTAATCCTGCTCGTCCACCCAAACGCCGATCGTCCAACCCAATACCCAGTTGTTGGGAAGCGGCTTTGGCCAAAGAGGATCGACCTCGAACCGCGGAGCCTGCACGCTTTCCCCCTGGGCTTCGGCCTGTCTTTGCAGTAACGCTTGACCGATGCCGAGGCCGACCGTCACCGCGGCAAACGCCGCCACTGCGACAATCTTGCGATTCTTTGTGAGCGTAAGCATTCTTGGCCTCCCCAACACGGCACTCATGGCCGAGCGCGCGCAGACAAATGCTGTGTTTGCTGCGTTTATTGCAGCATTATAGCGAAACGCGATGGGCTTGTAAGCGCAATCTTGCGTTCCGAACGTGACCGGCATTGGGAGGAGAAGCGCCCCGTGTGTCCTCGCGTCTCGTTGAGCTGGTCCTGGGTCAAGACCGCGATCATTGCCGTCTGCGCCGGTACTCTCGCCTTCGGTGCTTCTGCGCACGACATTCCCGCCGACGTCAAGATCAACGCCTTCTTCAAGCCTGCCGGCGAGCGGCTCTCACTTCTGATCCGCATGCCGCTCGCGGCGACGATCGATGTGGAATATCCGATCCGCGGCGCAGGCTATCTCGATCTCTCCCGCGCCGGCGAGGCGCTGCGCGCCGCGGCGAAAATGTATCTGGTTGACAATATTACGGTTTACGAGAACGGCTTGCCGCTGGCGCCGCCGCAGATCGCCGAAGCCCTTGTATCGCTGCCGTCAGACAGGTCGTTTGCCTCCTACCAAGAGGCGCTCGCCCACCTGCAGGGTCCCCGCCTGCCCGACAATCTTGAGCTTTACTGGAATCAGCAATCGCTGGACGTTTTGCTGGAATACCCGATCCGGTCTGACCGCTCGCGCTTCGCGATCCATCCGCGCGTCGATCGTCTTGGGGCGAGAGTATCAACCGCGCTGCGCTTTCTGGCGCCCTCCGGGGTCATCCGCGCCTTTAAGCTCGATGGCGACCCCGGCGTTGTGTACCTGGATCCAAGCTGGCACCAGGCGGCCCTGCGCTTCATCGCGTCCGGTTTTTTCCACATCCTCGGGGGTCCCGATCACCTCCTGTTCGTGCTGTGCCTGGTGATTCCCTTTCGGCGATTGCGCCCCCTTGTCGTCATCGTCACATCCTTCACCGTCGCGCACTCAATCTCGTTGATCGCTTCAGCATTCGGGTTTGTGCCGGACGCGCTGTGGTTTCCACCCCTCGTCGAAACATCGATTGCAGCGACCATCGTCTATACGGCGCTGGAAAACATCGTCCTGGCATCGCTGGGAGCCAACACCGGAAGCGCCATTGCACGCCGCTGGATCATCGCGTTTGTGTTCGGGCTTGTGCACGGGTTCGCCTTTTCGTTCGCATTGCGTGAATCTTTTCAATTTGCAGGCGATCACCTGATCACTGCGCTGCTTGGCTTCAATCTCGGCGTCGAAATCGGGCAGCTCGCCGTTCTCCTGGTGTTGATCCCGGTGCTCGACCTGCTGTTTCGTTATGTGTTGCCCGAGCGTCTCGGCATCATCATCCTTTCAGCAATCGTTGCGCACACCGCTTGGCACTGGATGCTCGAACGCGGCGCCGAGCTCGCGAAGTTTCCGTTTCCCAAGATCGACGCCGCATTATTGGCAAGCGCAATGCGCGGGATGATTGCGTTGCTCGCGCTCGGCGCTGGAGCCGCCGTGTTGAATGCGCTGCTTAAGCGTCTTGTCGATACAAGGAGCCTTTCGCTCGAGCGCGACAACGCCGGAGCGCTTTTCAAGAAACGAAGCTGGCCGGATCATTCGTGAGTCGGACGGCAGCTCGCTGATATGATTGCGCCATTTTCGGATTTCGGATTCGACCACGGCTCGGCGCATCATCAGGCCGCCGTGCGGCTGCGTTGCCTGCCACCAAAGACGGGCGCCACCTCCTGGATGAAGAGCGCCATCTCGTCCTTAACCTGCGCACGAGGCTTCAGCCCGACATTGAAATACAGGATGACCTCGTCAAAGCATGCTGCCTCGACCCGTTCCAGCGCGGCCGCAATGCGCGACGGCGTTCCGAGCAATACCGAGTTGTCGGTCAAATCCTCGGGCTTAACTTTGCTCAGCCGATCGACCATGTCGATGAAACACCGATAGCTCGGCGGCGCGGTTTTGATTCCGGCTGTAGAGCTATTCCAGTACATCGCGCTCCTGTTTGAGCGCGCGGCGTGCGAAATAATGGAAGGTCGCCGCGACTGCGCGCGGCTTGAGCCGATAATCGTGCGCCTCGCGCGCGCAGGCCGGATCGATCGGCTTGATGCTGCCGATCGATTGTGCGAGCACCTGCATGCGCGCGGCACGCTCAATGAACACCGCGAGCACGGCTGCCTCCTCGATGGTCGAGCACGCGACCAGCTGGCCGTGATGAGCGAGCAGGATGGCGCGCTTGTCGCCGAGCGCCGCGTGGATGATCCGACCTTCCTCGTCGCCGATCGGCGGTCCCGGCCATTCGGCGAGCCAGGCGCAATCGTCGTAGAACATCGCAGTGTCCATGTGAGCGGCGATGAGCGGCTGGCCGGTCATCGACAGCGCGGAGCAGTACGGCGGATGGGTGTGCACGATCGCGTTGACGCTCGGGCGGTGGCGGTAAATCCACAGATGGAAACGGTTCGACGGATTGACCATGCCGTCGCCCGCAAGGAGATTGAGATCGTCGTCGACCAGCACAATGTTGCCGGCGCGCGCCTCGTCGAAGCCGAGGCCGAAGCTCAGCATCCAGTAGGTGCCGGGCCGGTCGCCGCGCGCGGTGATCTGTCCGGCGAGTGCGGACTCGTGGCCTTCGGCTGCCAGAATCCGGCAGGTAAGCGCGATCTTCTGGGGGAGCGACCAAGGGGGCACGGCAAGATGACGCTCCATCTGCTCGGTGGTGCGTGCGTGGTACTCGGCCTTGTCACGAACAATCACCTCGCTCATGTCTCGTCGACTCCTTCTCATTGGGGCTGCACGCCGGCTTGGCGCGCCAGCGCGGCCCATTTCGGGACTTCGGCCGCGACGTGGGCGGCGAGCTCGGCCGCGCTGCCGCCGACCACTTCGGCGCCCTGCTCGCGCAGCTGGTCGTTGACCTCAGGCAACGCGAGCGCCGCGACCGCGGCATCGTGCAGGCGCATCAGAACAGGCGACGGTGTACCGGCGGGCGCGAACAGGGCGTAGGAATTGTATGCAACCAGCGCGGGGAAGCCCGCCTCCGCGGTGGTCGGGATATCGGGCATGATGGCGCTGCGCCTCGGGCTGGTGACTGCGAGCGCGCGTAGCGTGCCGGCACGTACATGCGGTTGTAGTGCCAGCATCGTCTCGAAGGCGAGCGGAATCTCCCCCGCAAGCAGTGCGGTCACTGTCGGTGCGCCGCCGCGATAGGGCACATGCTGCAGCTGCAGGCCGGCAAGCTGCCTGAATAGCTCGCCGGTCAGGTGGAACACGGTCCCGGTGCCCGCAGAGCCGTAATTGGCGATCGTCTGCGGGCGGGCCCTGGCGGCCTCGATGAAGCCGCGTACCGTATCCGCGGGCACGCTCGGATTTACCGCCATCAGTATTGCGGCAGAAGCGACCATGGTGATCGGCGCAAAGTCCTTCTCCGTATCGTAGGGCAGCTTCGCATAGATGCTTGGGTTGATGACGTGGCTGGTCGGAACGAGCAGCAGCGTATAGCCATCCGGCGCGGACTTGGCGGCGGCGGCCGTGCCGATCGTGCCGCCGGCGCCGCCGCGATTGTCGATCACGACCGGCTGGCCCAGACTTTCGTGGAGCTTTTGTCCGAGCACGCGACCGACGATGTCCGTGCCTCCGCCCGCAGGGTACGGCACGACGAGTCGAATTGGGTGGGTCGGAAAGGGTTCCGTTGCGTTGGCAACCGCAGCCAATATCAGCACCGTACCGCCGACAGCAGCGATCAGCGCGCGTCGGCTCACACCCGACATAAGGGTCTCTCCTGGTGCGGGCCAGGTCCAGCTCATTGCTGGCAATACCGGCACGGTGGAAAGTCGCGGCTATAGACCGGCTGCGCCAGGAATGGCGCCTTGTCGTAGGTCCAAAATTGGCTGACGTTCGGATACGTCTTGATGACCGTGTTCCAGAGCTCGTCCTTGTCGTAGCCGAACAGCTTCTTCTTCTCGACTTTCTTGATGTAGATGTTCTGTATCGGGTTGCGCATGTCATCAAACGCGACCGGCCCCCGCACGGCGTCAATCTTGAGCGCCGCCATTGCCTTAACGAAGGGCTCAGCGCCGGGCCAGTTGCCCTTTGCAGCCTTCATTACCTCATTGATCAGCTGTCCGCTTGTGTAGTTGGTCTCGGAGAAATACGACGGCACCTTGCCGTACTTGGCGCGGTACTTCGTCACGAAGGCCTCATTCCTGGGAGTTTCCAAGGCGGCGCTGTATTGCAAGGCCGAGACGTCGCCGATGACCTCATCGCCCATGAACGGCAGCGCAAACTCGTCGTAGCTGGTGCCGCCACCGACGATCGGCTTCCTGTAGCCGGCACCGCGCAGCTGCTTTGGGAACTGCAGTACCATCGGCCCCACCATCAGCGTGAAGACGGCGTCGGCGTCCCCTTTGATAACGGGAATATACGGTCCGAAGTCTTTGCTTCCGAGCGGCGGCCAGATCTTCTGCACGATCTTCCCGCCGCAATCCTCGAACACCTTCTGGAAGCCGCCCACGGATTCATGACCAAACGCGTAGTCCGCCCCGATGGTCACAATCGTCTTGTAGCCCTGGTCGCACGCCCACTGTCCGAGAGCGTGATGCGGCTGCGAGCTCGACCAGCCGGTGCGGATAAAATATGGATGCTTCGGCAAATCGCGTTGCGTGAGATCGTCCGATGCAGCAACCGAGGAGATATAGACGGTCTTGTCGTTGGTGCTCACCGGCGCGATCGCATAGCCTTCCGTCGCCAGGACACCGCCGATGAGGATGTGCACCTTGTCCTGCAGGGTGAGCTTCTTGGCCTTGGTGACTGCGGTGTCCGGTTTGGCTTGGCTGTCCTCGACAATCAGCTTCACTTTGGCGCCTGCAAAGTCGCTGTTTGTCTCCTCCAGATACATGTTCAGACCATCAGCCATATCCTTGCCAACCTGCGCAAAGGGGCCGGTCACCGGTACGATCATTCCGATTCGCAATTCCTCGGCCGCAATGGACGGCGACACGATGCCCAGCGCGATGCAGCCGCCCAATAGCAGCGGCAATGAAGCCTGTGTCACGACGTTGCTCCTCATATATGCTGCTCCCACGGTGTTTCGTGTCGCGGCGCCTCTTGGTATGCCTATCACCTTTCCGCGTCGGCACCCAAACACCGCGATTACTCGATCACCCCATCGGCGCGACCGAGCGGCGTACTCGGCACGCCGGCCGGCTGCCGGTCTCGGTCTGTGGATTGACAGGCCCGTGCCATTGCCGCCCGCTGGGGGAGGTAGGCGAAAAAAGCATGTTTAATCAAAAACGTAGGGCGGAGGATAATTCGAAGATAAGGTAAAGCCAGACGGTTATTGCCTTCACCGCGCCACAGAGGCCGGAGAAAGTTTCAAAAACGCCCAAGAAATAACGACGGGGCTGGGGGCATGTCGAGGAGCTTGAGCCGGGCGGAACTTCGCATCTGCCAGACGGTCGCTGCTTTCCTCGCCATAATGGTCTTTGCTTTCTTCGTGTTCAATGTGATCGATTCTCTGCTCGGTCCGTCGCCGCCGGCAAGGATTGCTCAAGCGCGGCCGGACATCACGGGCTCCACCGGCCGTGATTCTGTGCAAACCGGCGGATCATCGCTGCCTATCGTCAAGGAGGATGCGGCGGAAGATGCCGTGCCTGAAGAGCCCGCACAAGCGTCCCGTTCGCACAGGATAGCCGGATTGGAAAAGCTGCGTGAGAGGGCTTTGGAAAAGGCGCTCCATTTCGATTCGCGACCGCTGCAGCAGCGTCTCGAGGCAAACGATCTCGCTCCCGCAGATACCGTGTCAACACCCGCTTCGCCGGAGAGTTTTCAGCCGCAGTGGAAAGGGGGAGTTGCGACTGCAAACGCAGGTCATGAGCCTTCCTCGATTGAGCCTTCTCAAGAGACCAAGTCCCAGCCTGAGCCCGATCCTCCCCCTCAACACAACTTGAGAGAAGCTTCCCCCGGCACAGAATCCCTTACCCACGAGCAGGTCTTGCAGATCAGATCGCGACTGCGCGATCTCGGTTATCTGTCGACCGGCAAAAGCGATGCCTGGGACGCGGGCGCGCGGGAGGCGCTTCGAGATTTCAAGCTGGTGAACGACCTCCCCAAAAACGAAGTATTGGACGCTGCGACGATCAAGAAGCTCAACGCGCCTTCGGCTGTTCGAGCCGATCAATCGATCATTGGAAATTGGTCTGAGTCCCCTTGCCGGTCCGCGGGGAAGACGAATGTACGGTTGTCCATCAGCTCGCACCGGGCGAAATCGTCGGGGGGAAGCGTTTGTGAATTTGCCGACTTGCGGCGGAGCGACCGTGAATGGCGGGTGAGAGCAAACTGCTCGCAAGGCCCAAAACATTGGGTCGCCAACGGCAGGTTCGCCCTGAACGGAAACAAGCTGGTCTGGACCAGCGAGCGTGATGTGATCAATTATGTCAGGTGCAATTGACGCCGCACGGACGGCTGCCCGCGTACGGTCAGCCTCCAATACTCTCCGTCAATGCGGACATGCCCATTCGGCAGCCGCGTGCCCTGATTCCGCGCACTGGAGCTAGACTGCCGCTGCGGCGCTGGTTGCGGGTACGGCCTCTTCCCGTGCCTGGAACAGCACCATCAGTCCCAACGACACCGCGAGTGCCGCGAGGAACACCGCGAGTCCCAAGAGGCCGGTGGGTTTCAGTACCGCGAACGTCTGGAACGTGTAAGCGGCGATCGCGGCGCCGGTCACGAGGAGTCCTGCACCGAGATAAAGCGCCGCGCCTTCGGACAATCGCCAGCCCTCGGACGAGGTCGCAAGCGACAGCAGGACAAGGGTCAGGATGTTGGCGCTCATCCCGAGCCATACCGGGTGGATACCGTAGAGGAACTGGGCGACCCCCCAGCCGCTCAGGTGATACCACAGCAGGCCGGTGGCAAAGCCGATCACCATGGCGCCGAGTGCGCCCTGGCGGGTCGCCCCGCGCCACAAGAGTACGGCGACCACAGGCGCAAACGTTGCCGAGTTGCGCACCGTCCAGGCCAAAATGTTCCACCATGCCGACTGCTCAGGGCGCAGCAACCCGAAGATCACCATGAGCACCGTCAGCACCACCAGGGCCCAGCGGGTGTAACGAACAAGCTCTGCTTCGCTTGCCGCAGGACGCACCGCCATCATGACGTCGCGGCCGAGCGAGGTCGCGCCGGAGAACTGGCAAGGCCCGCCCCACCCCAGGGCGCAAGCCCAGATGCCGAGGAAGAACACGCCGACCAGTGGCGCCGGCAGCACGGTCTCCAGATACTGCGGAACGGCGACGAGGCCCTTGTCCAGGCCGGGCACGGCGGCTGCCGTGGTCAGACCCAGCAGGGCGGCGATGATCACAAACGGGAGGCCGAACAGGCAGGCCCAGAACAACCCTTTGCGCGCCTCGCCCGAGCTGCGGCAGGACACCGCCATCTGGAAGGTAGCCTGTGCCAGCGGCACGTTAATGATGAAGGTGCCAAACCACGCCACAATCTGTGTCATGCCGACGCTGTCGGTGGCGAAGTATTCCGGACGGGCGTCGGCAAACTTGCCGAGACTTGGGCCGGTCCAGACCGCGTAGAGACCGATTGCCATCATCACGACGAAAACGCAGCAGTTAGCGCTCTGCGTCAACCCGACCGACCACATGCCGCCGGCCTGCAGGTAAGCCAGTAACAGGACCGCGGTGAGCACCAGCGACCAGACCATCGGGATGCCGGTTGAAACGTGCACGGCCGAGGCGAAAGCGAGCGCAGTCGCGACCGACCACATCGGGAATGCAAAGGCCGTAATCGCGCCGGCGACGGCGCGTGCGCTGCGACCGTAATGGTCGCCGATCAAGCCCGAGATTGTGACCAGCGCCCGTTCACGGAACGGCACGACAAGGAACAGCGCGATCAGCAGTACCTGCAGCGTCTCCGCAACGCCATACCATGCGGCCGATACGCCCTTGAGATAGCTCAACTCGAGCACCGCAATGAAGGTCGAGCCCGAGAACAGCCCGGTGACGCAAAGAGCGACGAGCAGCGGCGAGAACTGGCGGCCGCCGACGAAATATCCGCCGATGCCGGCTTCCGCCCTGCGGCGGGCGATGCGTCCCGCGATCACCAGCAGCGCGGTGTAGGCGACCGCAAGCCCGATCACCCAATGGCCATAGGTGTTCATCGTCTACCCTCCCTCAGCCTCCACCCTCAGCTCTGAGATTCCAGGCGACATCGATCCGCGCCTTGCTATCGCGGATCAAGTTGTAAACAGGGCAACGCCGCAGCACCGTCTGCGCAAGGTCAGCAAGCTGTGAAGCAGAGGCAGCGGCCGTGCCGGTGACGTCGACATCGACCGATTGGAATTGCGGTGACACGTCGGCGGTACCGAACAGCCCGCGTTGATCGACCCGGCCGGAGCTCGAGATGTGCAGATTGCGCAGCGCGATGCCGCGCTCCTTTGCGACCAGCTCAATGACGACGTTGAGACACCCGTTGAGCGCGCCGAGGACGTATTCCATCGGCGTCGGCCCTTCGTTCCTGCCGCCAATCTTTTCCGGTTCGGCGATGACAAAGCGGAAGTCGCGCACATCGAGATCGGTGCGGTAGCTACCCTTCCACTCGCCTTCCGCTCGCACGGTTTTTATCTGCGGCTCGGCGTCCTGAATTTTTTTGTGCACCGTCACTGCAGGCTCCTTGCCACCGGCAGATTTGGTCCAGCTAATCAACACACCACGCATTGTGTCAATCGCGAATTGTCTGCTTGGGCATGCAGCGCTTGTGGCGATGGCTCGCAGGCCTCTGACCGAACGGTAAGCTTCCTCGGGGCCGCGATTGCCTGCACAATCCCGGTCTCAGCAATCGGCCGCTCGATCGGACCGTCCTATCGGAGCGTTCTATCGGCCTTGGGCCGCTTGCTTCGGCGCGTCCACAATTCTCGGCAGCCGGATCGTGAAGGTCGAGCCGCGGCCATGCTCGCTTTCGACCGTGATGTCGCCTCCCATCATCTGGCAGAAGCGCTTGCTGATCGCGAGGCCAAGGCCGGTGCCGCCGTATTTGCGGGTGGTGGAGGCATCGGCCTGGGAGAATTCCTGGAATAGTTTGCCCATCTGCTCCGCGTTGATTCCGATGCCGGTGTCCGCGACCGAGATGATGATCCAGTCGCAACCATCCTCTTGTCTCTGGCGCGCGTCGATTGTGATGGTTCCGCGCTCAGTGAACTTATTGGCGTTGCTAGTCAGGTTGAGCAGGGATTGCCGAAAACGAATCTGGTCAGCGTGAATCGTGCTGAGGTCCGCCGGGCAGTCGATGACGAGCCGGTTGCCGTTCTTCGTCGCCATCGGCTCGATCGTCTTGACCACGTCCTCGATCACGGGCACTACCGGAAACGTCTCGAGGTGAAGCTCCATACGCCCAGCCTCGATCTTGGACAGGTCGAGAATGTCATTGATCAAGGCGAGCAGATGCCGGCCCGCGCCGAGCACACGATCGAGCGGCTCGGTGTCCTGCCTTGCCGCCTCCGCGTCCTCGCGCAGCATCTCACTGACGCCGATGATGGCATTGAGCGGGGTACGCAGTTCGTGGCTCATGTTGGCGAGGAACTGCGACTTGTGCTGGCTCGCCTCCGCAAGCTGGCGGCTCTTGTCCTGGATTTCGTCAAACAGGCGTACATTCTCGATCGCAATCACCGCCTGGTCGGCGAAGGTGGTGACAAGCTCTATGTGTTTATCGGTGAAAGCCTGCACCTTGCGGCGCATCACGATCAACACGCCGATCGGGGTGCCTTCGCGCAGGAGCGGGACACCAAGCATGGTGCGCGCGCCAGCCTTTGTCATTGCTCCGGCCAGGATGTAGCCCGGCTCGGCCTGAACATCGAGAATTTGCGTGGCCTTGCCTTCGAGTGCCACCCGGCCTGTAACTGTGCCCTCGTCACGTTCTATCACGGTGCCGAGCATTTGTTCCCGCACTTCCGGGGGGTACCCATAGCTGGCAGCGTGCTGATAGGTCGAATGGCGCAGGCGCACAATAGCTGCCATGTGCGCATCACAAAGCCGGGCCGCTGACTCTACGAGCGTATTCAGCACCACCTGTAGGTCGAAGGTCGAGCGGCTGATAACCTTGAGCACATCGGCGGTGGCAGTCTGCTGCTGGAGCGATTCGCTCAAGTCCTCTGTGCGCTTCTGCACCTCCTCGAACAGCCGCACGTTCTCGATCGCGATCACCGCCTGATCAGCGAAGGTTTCGGCCAGCTCGATCTGTTTCTCGCTAAATGGCCGAACGTTCTTGCGTTGCAAAAGGATGACACCGATCGGCGCGCCCTCACGCAGCAGCGGAACGCCCAGCATCGTTCGAAGGCCGCCGATCCTTGCGGCCTCCTTGAAGGCGTATTCCGGATCGGCCAGCACATCCGGTATCTGAACGATACGCCCTTCAAGTATGGTTCTTCCGACCGTCGTTCCACTTCCAAACGGAATTGGGTGACTATCCATGTAAGCTTGCAGTCGCGGTGGTTGGCCATAGTCGGCGACCTGGCGGTAGGCATCACCCTGCTGGCGGTTGATGGATGCCATGTCCGCCTCGCACAGCCGCGCCGCCGATTCGACCAGCGTATCGAGCACTGTCTTGAGGTCGAAGGTCGAGCGGCTGATCACCTTGAGCACATCGGCGGTCGCGGTCTGCTGCTGCAGGGATTCGCGCAGCTCGTTGAGCAGCCGCGTGGTCTCGATGGCGATAACGGCCTGGTTGGCAAAGTTCTCCACCAGCGCAATCTGCTTGTCGGTGAACGGGCGAACTTCCTGGCGATAAATGGCAATCACACCGATCAGGGCGTTCTCTTTTAGCATCGGGACGATCAGGACGGTCCGAGCACCGGCGACTATGGCGATCGGCTCATCAGGATTTTCGGCGGCCATGTCAGCAATTTGAGTGACCTGCTTCGTGTCAACGACCCGGTAGAGCACGCGCGCCGCGCGACGAGGAGGAACCGGATCGCGTTGCTGTTCGGCAGCCCAAGCCTGCGGAGCATTGTGCAATGCGACGTGCCGAAGCACGCTGCCGTCGTACAGCAGCAGATTGCCGAAGCTCGCCTCGCAGATGCGCACAGCGTTCTCAAGCATCGACTTGAACACCGGTTCCAGCTCGCCCGGCGAGCTGCTGATGACCTTGAGAACTTCAGCGGTGGCGGTCTGCTGCTGCAGCGATTCGCGCAGCTCATTGAGGAGACGCGTGTTCTCGATCGCTATCATCGCCTGGTCGGCGAAGATGTTGAGCAGTGCGATCTGCTTGTCGGTAAACGGACTGACCTTGCTGCGTCGAAGCTGGATCGTCCCGACCGCCGCTCCGTCACGCAGCAACGGAACGCCAAGGACAGTCCGATGCCCTAACCGTTTCGCGAAAGCGCTCCCTTCGGGAAATTCCTGGACCTCGGACCGCAGGTCCATCACCTGAACAGGCTTGCGCTCGATAACCGTGCGGCCGCCAACAGTGCCGCGCGTGCACGGCATTCGCAGTCCGATTGGTTGTGGAATAGGCCCCCAGTGTGCCACAGCACGTAATTCGTGCCCGTCGAGCTCGAAGATGGTTACGTCATTGGCTCCGCAGAAGCGTGCCGCACTCCTGACGACGACCTCCAGCACCTGCTCAAGCTTGCTTGGCGAGGCGCGGATAATCCGCAAAACCTCGGCGGTCGCCGTCTGCCGTTCCAAGGCCTCGGCAAGATGCTTCCTAGCGCTGGCGAGCTCATCTTGCAGATCGGCAACGGAGGCGGTTCGGCGCGCGGCCGCTGGCGCGCTGCTGCGCTTCGGCCTCGTCGGCTTGCGGTGCTGCGTTTTCGAGGGTTTCCGGCTTACTGTGCCACGCCGTGCCACGTAGCCCTCCCGGTAGCAGACGGCTTTAACCTATCACATCGCCGCGGTTGTTGTGCAGCACGGCAAAACCGGCCGCCCATGCCCGGGTCGGGTCAAAGCACGAAATCGCTCCGCAACAGCCCGCTGCGCGGGCGGTCTAACCGCGAGCAGAGGAGAGAGCTTCTGTCACACAATCAACTGTGCCAGCGGAACTGCTGCGGCTTGCGGGCGGAGCCCTGCGAGATCACGACGTTAACGAGGGCGGGGCCGCGGAAGCTCATCGCCTCGTCGAGGGCGCCGCGCAGGTCCTTCGGGTCCTCGACAAAGAAGCCCTTGCCGCCGAAGGCCTCCATGACCCTGTCATAGCGGGCGCCGTAAATCAGCGCGTTGGGCTTCATGTTGAACATCGGGTTTTCCGGGATCTCCGGCATGCCGGGGCCGACGCCGCCATTGTTCAAGACGACGATCTTGGCCGGCAGGTCATAGCGGACCAGCGTCTCCATCTCCATGCCGGAAAAGCCGATCGCCGAGTCGCCCGAGAGGTGGATGACCGGCTGGTCGGGGTGTACGACGCAGGCGGCGATGGCGTGGCCGAGGCCGACCCCCATGGTCCCATAGGTGCCGGCGTTGAGGCAGGAACGGGCGTTGAAGCTCGGCAATTGGGTGAGGCCGATATCCATCGTGCCGGCGCCCTCGGCGCTGAGGATCGCGTTCTTTGGCATCCAGGCGGCCACGTCGCGCAAGGCCCGGAAATAGTTGGCCGGCGCCTCGTCATCGTGGATCTGCGGCCCGATTTGC
>Ga0306925_10000839_pt1 | contig 23614 bp, 22 predicted proteins | sample flu12Cox44000176_FD_203755 | JGI IMG/M metagenome (GOLD analysis project Ga0306925, IMG submission 203755) | Lab enrichment of tropical soil microbial communities from Luquillo Experimental Forest, Puerto Rico - flux8day.12C.oxic.44.000.176 (v2)... | ecosystem: Environmental > Terrestrial >... | reverse complement strand
AACCCGTCCGATTGAGCCCGAAATGGAAATCGAAGCCGATTACCACTCCACCGACCGCGAGACGCGTGAGCAGGATACGCGAGATGAATTGCTGCGCCGAAAGACCGGCGAGCGTCGCGTCGAAGGGCAGCACAATTGCACCGTCCAGTCCTGTTGCGGCGAGAAGCCTTAACTTCGCGCGCTCGTCGGTAAGCCGGAACAACGGCTCGTCCGGGCGAAAAAAGCTGCGAGGATGGGGCTCGAAAGTGAGCGCCGCGGCCGGTCGGCGCAGCCGTCCGGCGCGCTCGAGCGCGGCTGCAATCACCGCACGATGCCCGCGATGCACGCCATCGAAATTGCCTATCGCGACCACGGCGCCCCGCAATGCCTGATCGGACTGTCCTTCGCCGCGGATGACAAGGAAAGGCTCTCGCGCTTGCGATTGTTCGGTCATGACGGTTGCCGAATTGACAGGTATCCCGATTGCGAAGCTCGTTGGTACTCGCAGCACGGGCATGCGAGCGCCGCAAGCAAAGGGACACTAGCAGCTTTAAGGACTTGGCCGCCGCTGCGTCTGCGAAATCAGGCGTTCACCAGGACGCCTTGGCGACAACCTTGGCCTTGGCCAGCGAGGGGTTCCCGTCGGCGATGTGCGCTGCCTCGGCGGCGCGCAGGCGGCCCTCGCGCAAGGAAAAAGCAAGCTTGTGCCAGTCTCCGCGCGACTGCACGTGCGCCGGGTCGCGCCCCGGGATCGGACGATGGAGCCCGAATTTCGCGCCATCGGCATCGAGCCAATGCCATACAAGGTCGTCATCTCCCCCGGCATTGGTGATGTCGATCGCCCGGCCATGCCCATAACCGCCGGTTGCGCGGCTGCCGCCGTGGAGCGAATTGCCGACCCGCGCCTTGAACCCCGCCGCGAGGCCCTGGCGATAGTCGTCGCGGAACGCGCTCAGCATGGACCATCGGATGCCGGCTGCGTCCATTGCCTGTCCGGCATGATAGAGCTGCTCACGAAAATCCGGGTCCATTCCACCAATCGTATATTCCGCCAACGACATGCCCATGTGGGCGGCGGCGGCCGGATCCTTCCAGGTGAAATCCCCTGAACCGTCCCGCTTCGTCGGTGCACGCTGATAGACTTCCCACAGATATCGATCCACCTCTTCCAGGTTCGCAGCGTCTTTCCATTCCCGGGCCGGGGGTTGCGCATTGCTGTTTGCAGCCTGGTCCACCTTTTGCTTATCCGTGAATGCCTCTGCCTTTGTCACGTCCTGACCGCGTGCCGGCATCGCCTCGGCGACGGCCATCGAATTGGAATTGACAAATTTGATCGTCGGGACCGGACGCGGATAGCTCGCGGCGCCGTCTTCTGCGGGCTCGTCAGCTGCGGGCTCGCCCTCATCTTCGGTGAAGGCTCGTTGTACAGGCATATGCCGATAGACAATCGTCTCGTTGTCCACGGAAGAAAGTCCGATCACTTCCGGTTGGCGGCGTTCGTTGTTGACGATGGCCAGAACGATGATCGCGCCGGTCAATGCGCCTGCGGAAAGCCTGATGGTGATCCTGCCATCTGCCAGCACGCTGCGAACTGCCGCCCGTCCGCCCTTGCAGGCGGAGGTGAAGCCCGTGAAGAAGGACAACGACGGCACCGACAATGCCCGCAACGAGCAGGGCAATGCCAGCCGTGACCAACCGCCGACCGTCGGCCCTGGTGTGGAAACCTGCACGAATCGATACTGCACCGCATCGGCCGCGGTCGCTTGTCGGCGCCTTGGCGGAGCTGATCGTGGAGGCGCGCGTCGAATGGCAAATGACGCGCGCGCATATCGCATCACCGCTGCGGGTGCGTTCATGCAAGAGTCCCCCGTGCGATCACTCTTGCGGAAACGCTCCGCTCAATCCTGGCAAACGTGCCGCCCCCCACAGGCGACACGAGAACGCGCCCACACCTTAAGTTCAGTTGAGACAGAGTGCTCCAATCTCACAAGCAGTGATCCCCGATAGCGGAGTTGAATCGACAATTGAGGAAAAATATTGACGTGGCCGGTACCAATTGGGGGCAGCCGTTGCGGGATTTGCAAGGGATCGGCCGCAAGCTTGCTACCACGCCAGTCGCCGCATGACGGCTTTCGGAAACATGCCCGCTGCGGCGAATATGTCGGAAAGCGTCTGTGCGTACGGGCGCTCGCGCCCCCCGAGCTCTTCGGCGTGAATCCCCGCGGTGATGAACAAACAGTCTATACCGAAGGCGACCGCGCCCTTGAGATCTGTCCGCACCGAGTCTCCGATCGCGAGCACGCGCTCGGGCGCCGGCGATCGGCCGCGCGCCGCCTCGGCGATGTGCAGGGCCTGCTCATAGATCGGCCGGTGCGGCTTGCCGGCATAGACGACAGAACCGCCCGCGGCGGCATAAAGGTCGGCGATTGCTCCGGCGCAGTAGACAAGCCGGTCGCCGCGCTCGACCACGACGTCGGGATTGGCGCAGATCATGGGCAGCGCGCGAATGCGCATCCGTTCAAGGAGGTTGTGATAATCCTGCGGGGTCTCGACCGTGTCGTCGTTAAGGCCGGAGCAGACCGCGTAATCCGCCGTCTCCAGGTCCGCCAATGGCGCATCGAGACCGTCGAAGATCGCGATGTCGCGTTGCGGACCGATGTGAAAGACACGCAAACCGGCACGCTGTGCGATGAGCGCGTGGGTCACATCGCCCGAGCTCACAATCCCGTCATAGGCATCGCGAGGCACGCCGAGCCTGTCCAGCGTGAAACGCGCCACCACATCGCCCGGTCGTGGCGCGTTGGTGATCAGGACAACGCTGCCGCCCCGCTTGCGGAAGCGACGCAGCGCATCACACGCCTCCGGCGTCGCAGCCACGCCGTTGTGGACCACGCCCCACACATCGCAGAGCAGTAGGTCGTAGCGGTTGGCAAGGGGGGCAAAGTGGTTTGCGAATAGAGGGGACGAAGCGGGCATCAACGCAACGGGTCAGGTCGAGTGCAGCTCGACAGCAACAGAAGTCCGTTCGCCAATCGTCATGTGTGGCGGGTCCTGCGATGTCAACCTCGCCCGCTGACCCCGCGAGCAACCGCGCCTGCTGCCGCCTGATCCGCGTCCGACGCCATTGGTGTCCGTGCCGGACCGCCCGACTGCGCCAGCGCAGTCGCCGAGGTGTCTTGCTGTACTGCCTGCGGCTCCGCCGGCTGCAAACTCGCTTGCGGTGCCTCGCCGCGCACCGGACGCGGCGGCGAGAACAGGGGCCCCTGTCCGAAGCGGATGTCGCGATCGAGAAGCTCGATGACGCTCGCCTCATGCTCGATACGGTCGACGATCAGATCCATGCCGAAGCGGCCGAGCAGGTCGGAGAGGCTGGCGGGACGGTTGTCAGCGGGAGCGGGGCGGAACGTCTTGAGCAGAAGGTCGGCGTGTACCTTGATGTACCGAAAGCCGCGTTTGGCAAGCTCGCCGGCCTCTAAGCGCAGGCTGGTCACGTGATCCATCGAAAATCGAAAGCCGCGATCGGACAATGCCGCCAGGCCCTCGTGCTCGACAGCGCCCATGTCGCGTACGTCGTGCTGCGTGAACTGAAAGAGCAGCGAGGGCGCGATGGCCCGATTGGCCGCCATGAAGTCAAGGAAGCGGGGAAAGACTGCTGCATCCTTCAATGTTGTCCGGGAAAGATTGCAGAACACGCCAATTTCGCGGTTCTTGAGCAAAAGCCGGCGCACGAGCGCAACGCAACGAAAAATCACATGCATGTCCATCTGCGGCATCAGCCCGCCGCTTTCGGCGGGCAGCACCAGGTCGCAGGCCGACACCATGCCGCCGGTCTTGATGCGCAGCTGCGGCAGCGCCTCATAGTAGCGGACCTTGCGTTGTGGCAGGCTGACAATCGGCTGGAGGTAAAGATCGATATGATTGGACTCCACGGCATCCCGGATTGCATCGGGTCCCACGTCGATCCTTTCAGCGGCCACTGCGTCCGGTGACGGCGTCCTGCGGTCAGCTGGCCCGCTCGCCGTGCCGGCAGGCAAGGTGGAAATCTCGGAAGCCGGTGTTTCCTGCGATTTAGGGAAAATCGGCGCCAGCGCCTGCAGGCTGGCCTGGTGACCTGCGACGGCATCCCCCAGGCGCTTGACGAGCGAGCCGAGCTCCCCGATCTCGATGGTGAGAGGGTCTGTCACCGCGCGGGTACGATCGAGTGCCGTCTCGATTTTCTCCTCCATCGTGGCGAGCCGCCGCTCCATCTCGGCCACCTGCCGCGCAACGTCGGCTCCGCCTTGCGAGAGTTCGGCGAGCTGACGGCCGACCACGGATCGAAGCCCGATGCGACCGGAAACGGTGCTGTAGAGCACGAGCGCGATCAGCGTGGCGATCGCCACCGTCACGGCCTCCAGCTGGCTGACGCCGAGATAGAGGCAGACAATCGCGCCGGCGGAGCCGGCGATAATCGCCATGCAGAGCGCCAGCAGGATCCCGCCAAAACGCATGGAGGTTGGTCCAATCGTGGCCGACAGCGGCATCTCCATCGGGCCGCAAGACCTTGATGACACGGGCTCTTGCGCCCGCGCAAGCGATCTTGAGATTGTCGAGATGTAAGGTGAATATCGATGCGGGGGCGCTGCACTCCTTCCGGATAACCGGGAAGGCCGCTGACCGAATGCAAGTCGCCGGACTGCCAGGGTTCACGGCCGTATCGTCTGGTGCCGCCTCGACGCCGGGATTGATCCGCGCCGTCGAGCGCCGGCCGCAGCTTGCATTTGCCGTCTTTCTCGCGCTGCACTTTCTCGTATGGACGGCCCTGCCGTCCTTGCTCTATGCGAACCTGCCGCTCGATCTCATCGAGGCGCTTACCTACGGCCGCGAATGGCAACTCGGCTACGACAAGTTGCCGCCGCTGCCCTGGTGGATGGTCGAGATTCTGCATCGGCTTGTGGGGCACGATGCTGCTTATTATGCCCTCGCGCAGCTTGCGGTCGTCGGCGCCTTCGCTGCGGTCTGGCTGACCGCGCGTTCAATCGTCGGCCCGCCCCAGGCGCTGGTTGCCGTGCTGATTGTCGATGGTTTGCATTATTTTCATTACACCGCGGCCAAGTTCAATCATGACGTCATCCAGTTGCCGCTTTGGGCGCTGGCCGGATACTCCCTGCATTGCGCGCTCCGGCGCGGGCAGGTCGCCGCCTGGGCGCTGCTCGGCTTCGCCGTCGGCGCGGCGCTGTGGGCAAAATATTTCGTGGTCGTGCTTGCGGCGCCGATCGCGCTTTTCCTGCTGCTCGATCGGGACGCGCGCAAAGCGCTTTCGACGGCCGGCCCCTGGCTTGCGATCGCGGTCGCGCTCCTGGTCATGGCGCCGCACCTCTTCTGGCTGGTCGAGAACGACTTCCTGCCCTTCGCCTACGCCAATGCGCGCGCCACCCCTTCGGGCGGGTTTCTCGACCATATCCTGCATCCCGCCGTTTTTGCCGTTGGCCAGGCAGCGTTTCTGATCCCGGCTCTGGCTATCGCCGCCATGGCGGTGTGGCCGCGGCCGCGCGTCCCGCTCGCTTGCCCGGCCGACGCCTTCGACCGGCGGATCGCCGCGCTGCTTGCATTCGGTCCGGCGGTTGCGACCATGGCCCTGTCCGCGGTGAGCGGGCGTGGCGCCGTCGCCATGTGGGGATATCCGCTTTGGCTGTTTCTCGGCCTCTGGATCGTGCTCGAGGCGAAAGTTGCGCTCGACCCGATTCGTCTTCGGCGCATCCTGGCAACATGGGCAACGGTGTTTGCGATCTTTGTGGTCATCTTCATCGCCAATTATTCGGTGCTGCCTCTATTCGATCATCGTTACCGTGCGGTGTTCTATCCCGGCGACCGGGTTGCCGACGAGCTTGCGCGCCGGTTTCGCGCGGCCACCGGTCAGCCGCTTGCCTACGTGATCGGCAGCATGTGGGATGCCGGCAACGTCGCCCATTACGCCGACGAGCAGCCGCGGGCCTTGATCGACGGCAATCCCCGCCGTGCGCCGTGGATCGACCTCGGCGATCTGCGCAGCAAGGGCGCGGTGGCGGTATGGACCGCGGGCGATCCGACGGTCATGCCGATCGGCTTGCGTCGGATCGCTGGCGATGCCCAGGTGCAGCCGCCGTTTGAGCTGCCGTACCGGCGCGGCGACGGCGTCGTCACGGTCGGCTGGGCGATCCTGCGGCCGCATCCGGCATTCGCTTACACCCGGCGCCCTTCAGGGTTCGATTGGCCGGCCGGGGAGCGCGGGTTGCTACCTAATCAAACGACGCGCGCCAAGCTTCAGTCCGTAAGTGAATTTTAGCTTCCAACGGTGGGGCGAGCGTGAAGATGCGAGGTGTCTGCGCAAACAGATGTACTCGGTAAAGCCGCCAGGACTCTGCGCGAGCAACTGCAGTTTGGTGCTCATTGCGCGTAAGAAAGAACGGCGTCTTCGCCGAGCCGTTCGTAGTTTTGACTTCGATGAGACGTTCCTTCCCGTTCGAATCGAACGACAAAATATCGTAACCTGCGCCGTCGCCCTCCTCGGCCGCCACCCACCGAACCTTTCTTGCGAGATCAGGCCGTTCTATGTTCGCTAGGTTCTTGCGTTCGACCTCAAGAACAAACGTTTCGCCCGCTTTGCCCAGCGAACGATTGTGAAAATCGCGCTCCACGGGGTCGAATTTCTTTATAAGCCGTTCGAGTTGCCAAGGCCGCTGCTTCGCCGGCGCCAACCGGGGGGCTTCAATAAACACACCGTCTTCGTCTCCCTCTTCAATATGCAGCATTGCGGGTGCTGGCTGCTGGTATGGGAGATCACGGCCTGACAGGTAGCGATCAATGGCGTCGAAGATCGCGGCCTGATAGTTCCGCTTCGGTTTGTAGCCGGGTATCCACGGTAGCCCGAGTTCGTCAAGAACCGCCGAGATATTCTGGTGCTTGAATTCTACGGACCGATGCGTACGCCCGATTCGCTCCATCAGCGCCGTACTATGGCGGGATTTAACGTAGGGACGGCGGGACAGCTCAGCGTCGAGCATAGCGAAATAATCGGCGATGATCGCATCCAACTCAGCGTCGTTCCAAGGCCTGCCGATCTTGTCCTGATCCGCCAAATGCCCCTGCCTTCGCCACCTTCACTCAGCGCGATTGCGTACCCGGATAGAATCAGGCCACTGCTCTGATCACATTCGCCACCTTGGCAAAAATCTGCTCAATCTCGCGCTCGCTGATGATGAGTGGCGGGGTGACCGCGATGGTCTCGCCGCTGATTCGAATTACCAGGCTTTCGTCGTGGAAGCAGCGCTCCAGCGCTTCATAGCCGCGCCGGCCCACGGCATCGGGCTGCGAGGCGAGGTCGATGCCGGCGGTGAGCCCCGCGCAGCGGATGTCGAGCACATTGGGAAGCCCCTTGAGCCCCATCGCGGCGTCGGCCCAGAGCGGTTCGAGAGCGCGCGCGCGCTCGAACAGGCGCTCGTCGCGGTAGAGGTCGAGCGTGGCCAGCGCCGCCGCGCAGGCGAGCGGATGGGCGGAATAGGTATAGCCGTGGAACAGCTCAACCGCGTGATCGGGACCGCGCATGAACGCATCGTAGATCGGCGTGCGGGCGATCACGCCGCCCATCGGCACCGTGCCGGAGGTAATTCCCTTCGCAAAGGTGATCATGTCGGGCACGACCCCGTAACGCTCGGCGGCAAACGCATGGCCCAATCGGCCGAAGCCGGTGATGACCTCATCGAATATGAGCAGGATGCCGTACTTGTCACAGATTGCGCGCAGACGCCGCAGGTACCCCTTGGGCGCCGGCAGCACGCCGGTCGAGCCTGCCATCGGCTCGACGATGACGGCGGCAATAGTGCTGGCGTCGTGCAGCGCGACGATGCGCTCGAGATCGTCGGCAAGATGCTCGCCCCATTCCGGCTCGCCCTTGCTGAACGCCTGGTGCTCGCGATTGTAGGTTGCCGGCAGATGGTCGACGCCGGCGAGCAGCGAACCGAAGAACTTGCGGTTGTTGACAATGCCGCCCACTGAAGTGCCGCCGAACCCGACACCGTGATATCCGCGCTCGCGTCCGATCAGCCGCGTGCGGGCCCCTTCTCCGCGTACGTTGTGAAACGCGAGCGCGATCTTGAGCGCCGTGTCGATCGCCTCGGATCCCGAATTGCAGAAAAATACACGGTCCAGGTCGCCCGGAGCGAGCACCGCGACGCGGCTGGCGAGCTCGAACGCCTTCGGATGCGAGAACTGGAAGGCCGGTGCGTAATCGAGCTCCGCCGCCTGCGCGCGGATCGCCGCCACGATCGGCTCGCGGTTGTGGCCGGCATTGGTGCACCACAGCCCGGCAGTGCCGTCGAGCACCGCGCGACCGTCGGGCGTGTAGTAGTGCATGTCCTTCGCCCGCGATATGAGCCTCGGCGAAGCCTTGAACGCGCGGTTGGGCGTGAACCCCATCCAATAAGCTTCGAGATCGTTGGGAACGGCGGTCGCTCTACCGATGGATGCTGATGGCATGCTGCTTCCCTTGCCGCTGCGCAAAGCGGCTGCTACCTAGCGCCGGGTCATGACGTGGCGCGATTGACCTGGCGCGATAATGACCGACAAATCAGACAAAACCAACAAGCTCAAGGCGCGCCTGCCGCGCGGCCTCGCCGATCGTGGCCCGGCCGAGATTGCAGCCACGCGGGGCATGCTCGATCGCATTCGCCGTATTTACGAGCGCTATGGCTTTGAGTCGGTGGAGACACCGGCCATCGAGTATACCGACGCGCTGGGTAAATTTCTGCCCGACCAGGACCGCCCGAACGAGGGTGTGTTCTCCTTCCAGGATGACGACCAGCAGTGGCTCTCGCTGCGTTACGATCTGACCGCCCCGCTCGCGCGCTACGTGGCCGAGAATTTCGATGCGCTGCCGAAGCCGTATCGGAGCTATCGCGTCGGCTGGGTGTTCCGCAACGAGAAGCCGGGCCCCGGCCGCTACCGTCAGTTCATGCAGTTCGATGCCGACACGGTGGGCTCCGCTTCGCCCGCCGCCGACGCTGAAATCTGCATGATGGCCGCGGACACCATGGAAGCGCTCGGCATCGGGCGTGGCGCTTACGTAGTGAAAGTAAACAGCCGCAAGGTGCTCGATGGGGTGCTGGAAGCGATCGGGTTGGGCGGTGAGGCCAATGCCGGCAAGCGCCTGACCGTGCTGCGGGCAATCGACAAGCTGGACCGCCTGGGCGTCGAAGGCGTGCGTCAATTGCTGGGCGAAGGGCGCAAGGACGAGAGCGGGGATTTTACAAAAGGAGCCGGGCTGGATCAAAAGTCAGCCAAAGCTCTTCTTGAATTTGTTGCACCCCACGAACCGACGGCAGGTTTGTCGGATGATGTTGTTTTCTCGCTGCCTCGGAACTGGGACGAATTGCATGCAAATGAAAGCTTCAAAGAAGGCAGCCGAGAGCTTCTTGAAATCAAGCGGCTTCTCGAGAGCGCGGGCTATGGAGCCGATCGTGTGCTGGTGCATCAAACCGTGGTTCGTGGTCTTGAGTACTACACCGGGCCTGTTTTCGAGATCGAGCTGACATTCGAGACCAAGGACGAGGCGGGAAGGTCAATCCGTTTTGGTTCGGTTGGTGGCGGCGGGCGCTACGACGGGCTGGTCGCGCGCTTTCGCGGCGACCCGGTGCCGGCGACGGGCTTCTCCATCGGCGTGTCGCGGCTGATGGCGGCGCTCGCCCATCTCGGCACGATCCCGAGCCGACCGCAGCCGGGCCCGGTGGTGGTGACGGTGTTCGATCGGGAGCGCATTGCCGACTATCAGAGGATGGTCGCCGCGCTGCGCAATGCCGACATCCGTGCCGAGCTCTATCTCGGTACGGGAAAAATGGGTGCCCAGCTCAAATATGCGGACCGGCGCGGCTCGCCCTGCGTGGTGATCCAGGGCGCCGACGAGAAGGCGAGAGGCGAGGTGCAGATCAAGGATCTGATCGCCGGTGCCAGGGCAGCTGCCGCGATTGCCTCGCATGAGGAATGGCGTGAGAGCCGGCCGGCACAGGTCTCGGTTGCAGAGGAGAAGCTCGTCGAGTCGGTGCGGGAGATTTTGCTGCGTCAAAACGTCAGCTGGAGCGCCATGTGAGGGATTCCGGCGCGCGGAACTCCCGTAAGTCGCCGCGTCCCATGCAGCCTGCGGCGGGGCCGCTCAGTCGAGCGCCTTCACCAGCGGCCAGGGGCGTGCACAGCTCGCTCGGGTATGCACCGGCGGGAGCGCATAAGGATTTTTGTAGGGCGACCACAGGCAATTGAAGGCGATGTAGTCGCCGTATCGCCGATGCACGCTGGTAATGCGGTGAAATTTGTTCCAGCGCGCGCAATATGCGCCGGCGATCTGGTGGGCCTCCGCCTCGTTCTCGCAAGACCAGGGAATGATCCCGCCGGTATCATTGGCGCGGTAGAACTGCGCTTGCGCTCCGATTGCCATCAGAACGACGACCAGAATCGACAGGAGCACGCGCATCGCCCAGCCTCCGCAACACCAGCGGTGCAAGCCTAACCGCCTCCTTCTTGATGTGGAAGCGGATTGCAGACGATTTGCCGCTTGGTGTTGCCAATCAGCACTTGTAGCTTGCCGTTGCCGCCGCGCCACAGCTTCCGGTTTTCTCGCTGTAGGCAGGCGCAGGGTCTTGATTCAGCCGGAGACCGCGGCCACCGTTCGGTGGTCGCGCGAAGGGGATCGACACGTGTGCAGCCGTAGCGTCTTGTTGACTGCGCTTAGCATGGCCGTTACCGCGGCGCTCGCTGCGCCGACGTGCGAAAGCGCGCGTGCCGCGAGCTGGCTCGAGATGGATTTCTACCTGTCGGGGCCGCGCTACGAAGGGGTGCTGCCGCCTTGCGATTACCCCGATGCCCTTGTCAAAATCTCATCGCGCTTCAACAACCGGGAAAACAGCTTCTGGGACACGAACCTCAAGATCCTCTCGTTCGAGAAAATTCGCGAGACGGCGTATCGCCCCTGGGCGGTGAATACCATCCCACGCCGGTTCTGCAGCGGGCAGGTCGAGATTTCCGACGGCAGCAGGCACGCCATTCACTATTCCATCGCCGAGGACACCGGGATCATCGGGTCGACGTGGGGCGTGGAATGGTGCGTCGTCGGGCTTGATCGCAACTGGGCGTACAACTACGGAATAGCGTGCCGGATGGCCCAGCCTTAAGGCACGGATTTCACGGCGATACCGCGCCTCCAAGCCGCTTGGCTGCTCTTGATCTTATTTTATTCCCGTTTTGTTCTTGTAACGTTCGAGCATTCGTGCTACTCTGATTTATCGTTCCCCCGTTTTCTCCGAGGTGCCGTCATGCTTCGCAGTCTTGGTCGCCCGGCCGCCGCGGCGGTCGCTCTGGTAATTGCAACTGGCACAGCGGGTGCGCAGGACCCCCGCCAGAATGAGCCCGGCAAGTTCGATTTTTATGTCCTGTCGCTGTCCTGGTCGCCGTCGTTCTGCGAGGCCGCAGGCGAGCGCGGGACACCGCCGCAACAGCAATGCTCCGCACGCCCTTACTCGTTCGTCGTGCACGGCCTATGGCCGCAATATGAGCGCGGGTTTCCGGAATTTTGCCAGGTGCCTGCGCCGCGCATCGACGGCGGCATAGTCTCGTCCATGCTTGATCTGATGCCCGCGCCGCGGCTGATATTTCAGCAATGGGACAGGCACGGCACCTGTTCGGGGCAGACCCCGAACGCCTATTTCGAAAGCGTTCGCAAGGTGCGGGCGATGGTGAAAATACCCCCGGAATTCGTCGACCTCAAAGAGATGCTCACCGTAGCTCCTGATGAGGTCGAGGAGGCTTTTGTAAAGGCCAATCCTGGGCTCGGGCGCGATGGCATTGCGGTCACCTGCGACAGCAGACGGTTGAGCGAGGTGCGCGTCTGCGTAGGCAGGGATTTTCGTTTCCGTGCTTGTCCCGATATCGATTCGCATGCGTGCCGTCGCGACAAGGTGGTCATGCCGCCGCTGCGCCAGGGAAAAAGCGCCGCGCTCACACGCTAAGCTTGCGGATGTCGCAAGCTGGGGCCGAGGTCAGGTTGCCGGAGCATCGGCGCCGCTTGTGACGGATCGTCGAAACCCGGATACCATAGCTGCCTCGGCCGGCGGCTTTCCATGAACTACTGCCATGCGTTCCATGCCGGGAATTTCGCGGATGTGGTCAAGCACGCGATCCTCGTTCGGGTTCTTGTGCATCTGCGCGCCAAGCCTGCGCTATTCCGGGTGCTCGACACCCACGCAGGCGCCGGCCTCTACGATCTTGCCGGTCCGCAAGCGAGCCGCGGGGCGGAATGGCGCGAGGGCATTGCGCGGCTGATTGCGGCATCCGCACAAGGACAGGCGAGGACGCTGCTCGCGCCCTATCTCGACGCCGTCGCAGCTCTCAATGCGCCCGATCAGCTGACCCTCTATCCCGGATCGCCGATGCTCGCGCGCGCCTTCCTGCGCCAGACGGATCGCCTCCTCGCTTGCGAGCTCGAGCCGAGGGCGGCGAGCGCGCTCGCCGGCAATCTCAGGGGAGACCCACGTTGCAAGGCGATTGCGATCGACGGCTGGACTGCTCTTCACGCGTATGTACCGCCCAAGGAGCGACGCGGACTTATCCTGATTGATCCCTCGTTCGAGGATGCCGCCGAGTTCCGGCATTTGGAGCATGCGCTGGTCGCCGCCCACCGCAAATGGGCAACCGGCATCTATTTGCTGTGGTATCCGATCAAGGACCGTCACAGCCCGGATGTCCTGGCGCGTGGGCTGCGGACCTCCGGCATCGCGAATATCTTGCGCGCCGAGATCGATGTCGCGGTGCCGCGCGATCGGCTGCATGCCTGCGGGCTCGTCCTGGTTAATCCTCCGTGGAAGCTGGAAAGTGAGATCAAGCTCCTGCTGCCGGCGCTCGTTGCAGCACTGGCGAAGGGCAATGGCGGCTCCCATCGCCTGGATTGGCTCGCCCGCGAGAAGTAGCTTCGTTACTTTTCCGCAGTCCTGGATCGCCTAGAGCATGTCCCGCAAAAGTGGGAACCGGTTTTGCGAAAAAGGACATGCTCAAACAATGAGGTAGAGCGGGATGACGATTCGAAGAAAAGTCGCCCCGCTCTTGGTGCGGGGTGCTGGCTTACGCCCGGCAGTCAAAGCGCCACGGTTATTCCGAATGGGCTCATCGGCCTGCGGATCAGAATCGAACGTTCAGCCCGCCACGAAAAACATTGGCGTAGAATGACACGTTGCCGCTTCCCGCCAGCGCACAATTGAATCCGCAGTTGAAGTCGGAAAGGTCGACAAAGAGGTATTCGGCCTTAAGGCTGACAATGCAGGATCAATGCCTGAAATCTTGTGCAGGAAGCCAGCCAGGCTTGCGCTGATGTCCCCGACGGCCAGTCCGGCGGTAAGGTATGGCATAAAGCGGTTGAAAGCATAGCCCACCCGGCCCCTCACCGTTGCCAGCCAATGGCTGCGAGTGCTGCAGCCCTGCGGGCAATAAACCGTGGTGGTGCCGCTAATCGCCGACCAATCGATATCGCCTTCGGCGCCGACCACAATTCTATTGAACTGCCAGTTATAGCCGATCGTGGCGCCGATGAGCCCTCCCGAGATGTTGAAACGATTGAGGCCGTCCCATTGGGATTGGCCCCATCCGCCGCCACCATTGATGCCGAGATAGAATCCTGTCCAGTAGGGCGGGTAGTAGACGGGAGCGACCGGCGCGACCGGTTGCCCGTAGTAGCGAGGCGAAAGGTCCGCCGCCTTCGCCGGCAACCACGCCAGGATGACTGCAACAAGACCGAACCAGATTGCGAGAGCGCGCTTCATAGCTGATTCCCCCTTCGTAGAATTTGGTATCCACAGTATTACGAAATCACTATGCGTCTAGTGGCGCCGAGACACACCCAAGCTCTACTTCGATAAGCATATTTAAACTTAGAAGTATGGTATTTAATGCTTTAAAGTCTTGATTGTATACTTAATAGATCGTTACTGCCCGCGGCGCGGGTCAGACTATTTTCGCCGCCTTGGACCGCTTACTTTTGCCGCATGACCAGCCCGAAGAAGGACATCGATCCTACGGTCGACCTCACCGGAGAGGAGGACGAGCAGTCTCTGCCGGAGCTGGAGCAGGACTCAGGGGTCGATCTTGCGGCCCCTCTTGGGTCGCTGCCGGCGGGGCGTGCCGCGATCCTGCGTTATGCGAAGCTGGCTCCCTCCTCACCCGGCGTCTATCGCATGATCGATGCGAAGGGCGACGTGCTTTATGTCGGAAAGGCGAAGAACATCCGCAAACGGGTTGCAGCCTATGCGCGGCCGACCGGCTACGACCCGCGCATCGAACGCATGGTCGCGGCTACCGCGTCGCTCGAGTTCGTCTCCACCGCGACCGAGACCGAGGCGCTCCTGCTCGAAGCCAACCTGATCAAGCGGTTGCGACCCCGCTTCAACGTTCTGCTGCGGGACGATAAGTCATTCCCGTATATCCTCATTACCGCTGATCATTGGGCGGCGCAGATACTCAAGCATCGCGGCGCCCATACCCGGCCAGGCGATTACTACGGTCCTTTCGCATCCGTCTGGGCGGTGAACCGCACCATCAACTCGCTGCAGCGCGCGTTCCTCTTGCGCTCCTGCTCCGATCCCTTCTTTGAAAGCCGCACGCGGCCGTGCCTGCTCTATCAGATCAAGCGGTGCTCGGGCCCGTGCACCGGCGAAATCGACTTTGCGCAATACGGCGGGCTCGTGCGTGAGGCGAAGGCGTTCCTGTCCGGCAGGAGCCAGGCAGTGAAGGATCAACTGGCGGCAGAAATGGAAAATGCATCTGCCGCGCTCGAATTCGAGCGAGCTGCGATCTATCGCGATCGTCTCGCTGCGCTCTCGGCGGTGCAATCGCATCAGGGAATCAATCCTCGGGGCATCGAGAACGCCGACGTATTTGCAGTCCATCAGGCCGGCGGCTTCAGCTGTGTGGAGGTGTTCTTCTTCCGCGCCGGTCAGAATTGGGGTAACCGCGCCTATTTTCCCAGGGCGGACCGCTCGCTTTCCGCTGCAGAGGTCCTCGCTGCCTTCCTCGCCCAATTCTACGACGACAAGCCGCCTCCCGCCTGCATCCTGATCTCCCATGCGATCGAGGAGCGCGCGCTGCTGGCGGAGGCCTTGACCACCAAAAGCGGCCACAAGGTCGACGTGAGCGTGCCTCAGCGCGGCGAGAGGAAGGACTTGGTCGAGCACGGGCTTGCCAATGCGCGAGAGGCGCTGGCGCGCAAGCTGGCCGAGAGTTCCTCGCAGAGCAGGCTGCTGGAGGCGTTGGGACAGACGCTTGGATTGGGGCACGCACCGCTGCGCATCGAGGTGTATGACAACAGCCACATCCAGGGCAGCAATGCGGTCGGGGCCATGATCGTTGCCGGGCTCGAAGGCTTCCGCAAAAATCAGTATCGCAAGTTCAACATCCGCTCGTCTGATCTTACGCCCGGCGACGATTTCGGCATGATGCGCGAGGTTCTCGGCCGCCGCTTCAAGCGTCTGATGAGTGAGGCGCCGCGCGCCATGGCGGCGCCGCTGTCTCCGACGGTCGATGCGGTGACTGGGTTTGCGCCGGTGGCTGCGCCTGTCGATATTGCGGGGCCGGGCGATGGCGATGGCGATTCCCCCTGGCCCGATCTCGTGGTCATCGATGGCGGCAGGGGGCAACTCACGGCCGCGCAGGAGACGCTTGCCGCTCTCGGCATTGTGGACATTCCGCTGGTGGCGGTAGCCAAGGGTCCGGACCGCGAGGCCGGGATGGAAACGTTCTTCCTGCCAGGACGGGAGCCTTTCAAGCTGCAGCCGCGTGACGCCGTGCTCTATTTTGTTCAACGGCTGCGGGATGAGGCGCACCGGTTCGCAATCGGCTCACACCGCGTGCGGCGGCGACGGGATCTGCGCGAGGCCGGCCTGCAGGAAATTCCGGGGATTGGGCCAACCCGCAAGCGCGCTCTGCTCCGTCATTTCGGAACCCTCAAGGCGATTGAGCGCGCGGCTCTTGCCGATCTGGCCAAGGTGCCGGGCATCAGCGCCGAGACCGCGCGAAAGGTCTATGATTTCTTTCACGAGCGTGCGTCCTGATCGGGCAAGCTCCGTTTGACCCGGCGCTTGGTCGGGAAGCGGACGCCGCGTGGGCGCGCAATGCCGCGAGGTCAAGTTGTCGTTGCTACCCCTAGAACCTGTGCACGGCGCTCCCGATATTAACGCGGAAATGACGCATTCCGTTTGACGCGGCTGCCGGAAGGGTATTCTTTCGACCCATGAATACGGCGACGTCCCGCCCGCTTCCCGCCAGACCGCTGGCGGTACCGAATCTGCTGACCTATGCCCGCATCGCCGCGGTGCCGGCGGTGGTCGCCTGCCTGTATTGGCAGAATATTCTGCAAGGCGGCCTCTGGCTGCGCTGGGTTGCGCTTCTCATCTTCATCAGCGCCGGGGTTACCGATGTCCTGGACGGTTATTTCGCGCGAAAGTGGGGCGAGCAGTCGGCCTTCGGCCGCATGCTGGATCCCATAGCTGACAAGCTGCTGGTGTCATCGTGCCTGCTCATGCTCGCTGCGGACGATACCATCCGCGGCTGGTCGCTGTGGGCGGCGATCGTGATTCTGTGCCGCGAGATTCTCGTCTCAGGCCTGCGTGAATATCTTGCCGAGCTGCGCGTGAGCGTCCCGGTGACTCAGCTCGCCAAATGGAAGACCACGCTGCAGCTGGTTGCGGTGGGCTTTCTGATTGCGGGAAAGGCCGGCGACGCGGTGCTGCCGGTCGTCACCCCCATTGGGCTCACCCTGATCTGGCTGTCGGCCTTGCTGACTCTCTACACCGGCTGGGATTACTTCCGCGCCGGGGTGCGACATTTGATCGAGGATTGATGTCGGGTCATCGGCGGCGAGAGGTCGGCTCGCCAGAGGAACGGGTGGCCCGCGGCACTTAGCCGAGGTCGGGCCGGAAGACAGAGGCCTGCAGCGTGAAGCTCAGATATTTTGCTTGGGTGCGCGAGCGCATCGGTAAGCCGGAAGAGGATGTCGATCTGCCCGCCGGGGTCGCGACCGTCGCCGATCTGATGGACTGGCTCAGCGATCGCGGCGATGAATATGCCCATGCCTTCGACAATCCCAGGGTGATCCGCGCGGCCATCGACCAGGCGCACGTCAAGTCCGACGCCGTGATCGCAGGTGCGCGGGAAATCGCCTTCTTCCCGCCGATGACTGGCGGCTGATTTATTCTCGTAAGGGCGCAAGGGAATATGCGCGATGACCGGCACCATCCGTCTGCAACGCGAGCCGTTCGACGCCGCGCATGAGGCTGCCAAGCTTGTGCGCGGGCGTACCGATATCGGGGCCGTTGTCACCTTCACCGGCATTTGCCGGGGAGAGGAAGCGGGTGCGCCGCTGCTTGCCATGACGCTCGAGCACTATCCGGGCATGGCCGAGGCCGAGGTCACGAGGCATGTGGAGGCCGCCGAGAAGCGCTGGCCGCTCCTTGGCGTGTGCGTGATTCATCGTTTCGGGCATCTTTCGCCGGGGGACGAGATCGTTCTCGTCGTCACCGCCGCGGCACACCGGCAGGACGCTTTCGCGGCGGCCGAGTTCCTCATGGACTATCTCAAGACCCGCGCTCCGTTCTGGAAGAAGATCGAAAGTGCGCGTGGAACCGGCTGGGTCGAGGCGAAGCAGGGCGACGATGCCCTGGCCAGCCGGTGGGTCGGAAACCCGAGGGAACGCGCAGCGGCGGAATGAGGATCGGTCTTGCAGGCCTCAGCGCTGCGCGCGGCCCGGATGCAACGCTGTCCGGCGATAGATCAGAAAGCCTGCAGCGAACCTCCCGCCTGCATCAGGCGCCGTCAGCGGCCTCGCCGCCCAATCAGGTCGAAAGCCTGCCTCGCTTGACCGGCGGAGTGGCAAGGTCAGGCCGCCGCCTTCTTGCCTTTGGGCTGCACCTCGGCGGTGTAATCCGCCATCAGCTGCCGGGTAATGGCGCCGGGCGTGAACCGCCAGTGCGCAATCTCGGAAACCGCCGTCACCTCGGCCGCGCTGCCAGTGATGAAGCACTCGGAGAATTGCGTCAGCTCGTCGGGCATGATCCGCCGCTCGACGATCTCGATGCCGCGCCGTTTCGCCAGATCAATGACGGTCTGACGCGTGATGCCGGCGAGGAAGCAGTCGGCGATAGCGGTATGTAGCCGGCCGGCGTTGATGAAGAAGATGTTGGCGCCGGTGCATTCCGCCACACGTCCTTGCCAGTCGAGCATCATGGCATCGGCATAGCCTTTGCGCTCCGCCTGGTGCTTTGAGATCGTGCAGATCATGTAGAGGCCGGATGCCTTGGCCCGCGCCGGCGCAGTCGCGGGATCAGGACGCCGATATTCCGCAAGGTCGAGACGAATGCCCTTGAGCCGCTGCGCCGGGTCGAAATAGCTCGGCCATTGCCAGGTAGCGATGGCGAGATGAATCTTGTTGTTCTGCGCGGAGACGCCCATCATTTCCGATCCGCGCCACGCGACCGGTCGCACATAGGCGTCGCTCTGGCTGTTCTTCTCGAGCACCAGCCGCTTGGCAGCGTCGATCTCGGCGACGGTGTAGGGGATCTCAAAGTCAAGCAGGTGGGCGGAACGTTTCAGGCGTTCGGAATGCTCTGTGCATTTGAAGATCTCACCGCCGTAGGCGCGCTCGCCCTCAAATACGGAACTCGCATAGTGCAAGCCGTGAGACAGGACGTGCAGAGTGGCGTCTCCCCAAGGCACCAGCCTGCCATCGTACCAGATTACGCCGTCGAGCCGATCGTAGGGCTTTTCAGCCATGACGCTTCCTCCTGCGTACCTTCGTTCGGCGTTCCGACGCCGTTTTGCAAGCCATGCTATACTTTTGCGTCAACAAGCGGCACCCGATATGGTCCTGGCGCCCATGAGAACGCTGTCCCGCCTCCGACGCAATCGGCAAGGCGGTCATCGCACGTTTCTTTCGTGCCGTGGCATCCCTGCGTAGCAGTTGAAGAAAAATATGTCAATATGACTGACCTAATTTTTCCGCTCACTCATCGTCCGTCCGGCGCTGACCACACGGCGCACGCGGAGCCGATCTGGAACGTTATCGAGCTTTTGTTCTTCGCTTATCGCGATTTCATCGGTGATCCTGACGACGTTCTGGCGAAATTGGGCTTCGGGCGAGCACATCATCGAGTGCTGCATTTCGTCAACCGAAATCCCGGCATGAAGGTCGCCGAGCTGCTCGATATTCTCAAGATCACCAAGCAATCGCTGGGCCGCGTGCTCAAGCAGTTGATCCAGCAGGGTTATGTGGTGCAGAAGGAAGGGTCCAATGACCGGCGGCAGCGGCTGCTTTACGTCACCCCTAAGGGCGAGGCGCTGGCCATGAAACTCGCGGGCTTGCAGGCGACCCGTATCGCACGGGCACTGTCGGAGCTGGGGCCGAATTCGCATGAGACCGCGTGCCGGTTTTTGACGGCAATGATCAATGCCGACCATCGCGACGCCGTTCTCCGCTTCATTGCGCGTGCCAGTCGCGGACATCGGGCACGAGCCTGAGCCGAACCGATGCCGGTGATGAGCACCGCTGCCGCCGCTGCGCTCGCCGATGACGCACCGCATCTGCTGGTGGTCGACGACGATCGACGGATTCGAGATTTGCTTTCGCGCTTCTTGCTGACCGAGGGGTACCGAGTGACCACGGCGGAAACGGCGGCCGATGCCCGCGCCAAGCTGGAAGGCCTGCGTTTCGATCTTTTGATCCTCGACGTCATGATGCCGGGAGAAACCGGCTTCAATCTCGCGCGCGACCTGCGTGCAGCCTCAAACGTTCCCATCATCATGTTGACTGCACGTGCGGAGCCGCACAGCCGAATTGAGGGATTGGCGATTGGAGCCGATGATTACCTTGGCAAGCCGTTTGAGCCGAAAGAGCTCTCGCTGCGCATAGCCGGCATCCTGCGCCGCACCCGGCCGGCCGTCTCCCCGCCCGTCGAGGCGGTGTGCTTTGGCGATTTCAAGTTTCACATCGCGCGCGGCGAGCTCAAGCGCGGCGAGGAGATCGTCAGGCTTACCGATCGCGAGCGCGACATGCTCCGGCTGCTGGCGGCAACACCGGGCGAGACGGTAGCGCGGCAGGCCCTTTCCGGCCAGGGCGGCGCGACTGGCGAGCGTGCTGTCGACGTGCAGATCAACCGCTTGCGGCGGAAGATCGAGCCGGATTCCACCAATCCGCTCTTTGTACAGACCGTGCGCGGGATCGGATACCGGCTGGTGACCACGCCATGACAGCAGTGGACACCGGCATGGCTGCGCTGCGCACGAGCATGACGCTGCTGCGCTCGTTCTCCGGCCGTTGCAGCCATTTTTACGAGCGCGCCTCGGCGACTCTGAAAAGCATCATGCCGAAGGGGCTGTTCGCGCGCGCGCTGCTGATCATCATCGCGCCGATGGTGCTCCTTCAATCAGTGGTCGCCTACATGTTCATGGAGCGGCACTACAACCTGGTCACGCAGAGGCTATCGGCCGGAGTGGTGCAGGACATCGCAACCTTGATCGAGGTCTATAGAGCCTTTCCGCAGGACCCCAATCACACGCAGCTTCGCCGCCTCGCGCAGGAGAAGCTCGGATTGGTGGTCGACTTCCTGCCGGTGAACGAGCTTCCGCCGCCGGGGCCGAAGCCGTTCTTTTCCCTGGTCGACCAGGCGCTTTCGGAGGAGGTGCGCAACCGTATCGGTCGGCCGTTCTGGGTCGACACGGTCGGGCGCTCGGCTTTGCTTGAAATCCGCATCCGGCTCGACGACGCGGTGATGCGGATCTTTGCCCCCCGCGGCGCAGCCTATGTGTCCAATTCCCACATTTTCCTGGGCTGGATGGTCGGCACTTCGCTGGTCCTCATCACTGTCGCTGTGCTGTTTCTGCGTAATCAAATACGTCCGATCCTTCAGCTAGCGGACGCCGCGGAAAGCTTCGGCAAAGGGCGCGAAGTCCCCGATTTCCGTCCGCGCGGAGCGCGCGAGGTGCGTCGCGCGGCACAGGCCTTCATTGAAATGAAACGGCGCATCGAACGCGCGATGGAGCAACGTACCGCCATGCTCGCCGGCGTCTCGCACGATCTGCGCACCGTGCTGACCCGTTTCAAGCTGGAGCTCGCCATGCTCGCTGACAACCCGGAGCACGAGGCGATGAAGAAGGATGTCGACGAGATGGGCCGCATGCTGGAGGCCTATCTCTCCTTTGCCCGGGGGGACACGGGCGAGCAATCGGCGCCGACGGATATGGCAGCGTTCCTCGAAGAGCTCAAAACCGACACTGAGCGCGATGGGCGCCGCTCCACCGTGAGCTTTCATGGCCATCCGATCGTCACGGTTCGTCCGGCATCATTCAAACGCTGCTTGGCCAATCTTGTTTCGAACGCCGCTCGCCACGCCCCCTCTATCTCTATTACGGGTCACCGTAACCACCGCTGGCTCACAGTTACCGTTGATGACGACGGTCCCGGCATTGCAGCACACCTGCGCGAAGAGGTGTTCAAGCCGTTTATGCGCCTTGACGACGCGCGCAACCAGGACGAGGGCGGCACCGGGCTCGGCCTCGCCATTGCGCGCGACATCGCGCGTTCGCACGGGGGCGACATCGTGCTGTCGGACAGCCCGTTGGGCGGATTGCGAGCGACGGTACGGGTCCCGGTGTAACGCGCCCGGTCGTGAGCCGCGAGCCAGACCCGCTATACCGTAACGCCTTCCTCGTCGAATTCTCCTTCATCCCGGTGCCGGCGGCGCCCCATTCGGCCGATGCAATTGGGAATCCGAGAGAGATTGTCCAGAAAACCGGACAACCTTTGACCCCGCGCAAGCGCGCGGTCGAGCGCGGCCATCGTGCGGGCATGCCCGGGATCGTCGTCGTGCACCCAAGTGCGCAGAACCGACGCGAACAGAAGCGCAAGTCCCTGCGCCCGTGCCGCCCCCCGTGGTCCGCCCGCATCGAGGTCGGCCGCGGTCAGCATCCAGTGCTGCGAGCGAACAGCCAGCCCGTTGAGAGCAAGCGCCAGACCAGGTTGGCGCCCGCATGAGCGCATCAACGAGCGAACCGCAGCCTTACGAGGTTCCAGCAGCTCAATCCGGCGCATCAGCACGTCGAACAGGCGTTCGCGTGGCGCTTCCTCTACCATTTCGCCGTCGCCGCCTGCCAGCACACGCTGATCGATCTGCTTGATATGGCCTGCGAGGATAGCGAGCTTGGATCCGAACAACCCGCGCAATTGGGTTAGCGATGTGCCGGCTCCCGCTGCAATCTCGGCGAAGCCTATTTCCTCGATTGGTTTCCTGCCGAGAAGATCCATGAAGGATTCGATGATCCGCTCCCGCTCCGGTTTCGGTCCGGGCTCGGGCTTGGTGCTGCCCGCCGACGAGCGGGCAGCTGCCGCGGGGCGTGCTTTGCGGGCCATGGTAGCTCTCCTCATCGACTTGCCCCACCGCTCGATAATGTAGTCGGGGGATATGAAGCCTTCCAGTGTCCCGTGGTGCCTCGGTGTATGGTGCACGTTCGGCAAAAGGCCTGCGCCTGATGGCCTCCGAGACGTTCTTACGAAAAGAATATGCTCGAACGAACAGGTAGAACGGGGTGACGATTTCTAGGCAGGCCGTTCCGTTTTAGCCGGCGAGTTCGCGTGAACGCCTGGCAGCAGCGGCGATTGCTTCGGTCATGAGCTCTTGCATGCCGTTCCCGGCCATCAGCACGTCGAGCGCTGCCGCGGTGGTCCCGCCCGGCGAGGTAACGTTCTGCCTCAAGGTTGCTGAATCAAGCGGGGAGCAGTGCAGGAGTTCACCCGAGCCCGCCACTGTAGTGCGCGCAAGTACCTCAGCGAGTGCCGATGGCAGCCCCGCCGCGCAGCCAGCGCGCGCCATCGTTTCCGCCAGCAGAAAGACATAGGCCGGTCCCGAGCCAGATAGTGCGGTTACCGGGTCCATCAGCGCTTCATCTTCGATCCATTCGACCCGTCCGACTGCCGACAGCAGCGCATTAACCAGCGTGCGCTGCGCCGCGGACATGCGCGCGTTCGGAACTGCGACGGTTATTCCGCGACCGATCGACGCCGGTGTGTTCGGCATGGCCCGCACCAGCGCGGCGTGCGGCAAGGCGGCGTCAAGAAAATGCAACGTCCGGCCAGCCATTATGGAGACGACCGCAGTTGCGGCACCGACAAACGGCACCAATGTGGGCATCACTTGCGGCGCGATTTGCGGTTTGACCGCGATCACGAGTGCCATGATCTCGTGATCGGGGCGTGGTGGTGGATTAAGGTGCAAGCCCCTCTCCGCGAGCGCGCTGACGTCGCTGCTGGGATGCGGCTCGATCACGGCGAGCCTGTCCGGTGCCAGTCCGAGCGCCAGCCACCCCTCCAGCAAGGCGCTTCCCATTTTCCCCGCGCCAACCAGCAGAATGGTCCCGCCGACATCGCGAAGCGCGTCCGCTTGCGACAGTGAATCTGATTGAGGACGCATCACTCGCCCCTTCCCGCCCATTTGTGATGCCGAGCTGCCGGCACCTCTGCATCCAGATTAGCATTAGCCGGCGGCAGGAAGCGGACGAGTCTGCAAGGACGCCGGCGAATGAGATCATGCAAGGCCGTTATGGTCGG
>Ga0306925_10000836_pt1 | contig 23657 bp, 26 predicted proteins | sample flu12Cox44000176_FD_203755 | JGI IMG/M metagenome (GOLD analysis project Ga0306925, IMG submission 203755) | Lab enrichment of tropical soil microbial communities from Luquillo Experimental Forest, Puerto Rico - flux8day.12C.oxic.44.000.176 (v2)... | ecosystem: Environmental > Terrestrial >... | reverse complement strand
CCGCCCGGCTCGACCATGATCTTCTCGCCGTGCTGCAGCGTCTTCTGGAACACGTTGCCGTACCCGTGCAGGAGCAGCAGCCCGGGCTCGTTATGGGTGACGAACCGGTCCATGTACATGCCGCCGCCGCCGTGCAGGATGTTCGCCAGGCCCTTGATCCGCACGAACGAGTAGGTCAGCGAGTGCGTGCCGGCGAGGAAGGCGTGCTCGCGCACGTCCAGTTCCATCGACGGGTGCAGCGGCAGCACCACCACCTCGCCGGTGGCGTCGCGGGAGAACGCGACCCGGCCCGGGCCGTGCGCGACGCTCAGGATGTGCGGCATGCCGCCGAGCATCCGCTTCATGCCGCCGCCGGTGTTCAGCGCCGACATCGGCACCTGGGGTTCCTTCCAGAGCATCACGTGATGCTCGAAGAACACCGAGTCCCCCTGGGCGAGCGCGATCTCGGCCACCGGGACGATCTCGCCCTCGATCTGGCAAGTGGAGCTGGAGAACCGGAACTCCGTCATGTCCCGCAGCCGCGGCGCCTCGGCCCAGCCCGAGTCGGTGACGAGGTCCTTCTTGTCGAGCGGCGCGCCGCAAGTGGTGCAGTTGGTGCGGCCCATCTCGTTCTGGGCCTTGCACCACTGGCATTCGATACGGTCCATGAAACCCTGGCCCTTCACTAGTTTTCATGCCATACGCACACACGGGGCGCATGGGACTCGCGTGGCAGGGCCGGTCTCGGGGCCGGCCGCGCCAGGCTCAGGATCGTGCCAGGCGGGGCCGGGGCCGGCGCTCCCGTTAAGCAGACGGCGGCGGGGTCGCCGGGGTGCCGCACTCCGGGCAGAACTTCGCGGTGGGCGCCAGGTCGGCATTGCAGTTGGCGCAGTGCTTGGCCATGGGCGTACCGCACTCCGCGCAGAACTTCGAGCCGGCGCGGACCGCGCTGTGGCACTGCGGGCACTCCACCGTGGCCTCGGCCGGGGCGGCCGGGGCCGCTGCCTCCGGGGGGGACGCGGGGGGCGGGGCCTGCGGCGGCTGCTGTCCGTAGCCCTGGCCGCTGCCGGCGAAGCCGGTGCCTGGCGGCGGGGCAGCGGGAGCCTGCGGCGAAGGCTGCATCATCTGGTTGGCCATGCCAAGGCCGGCGCCAAGGAACATCGGGGTCACCGCGCCGCCACCCTGGGCCATGCCCTCGCCTGCGCCCTGCAGCGCCTCGGCCTGCGCGGCCTGGAGGAAGCCGCCGGCCAGCCGGCTGTAGGAGGTGTCGACGGCCAGCTTCTTCAGCCGGGCGTTGTCGTCGTCGTCGAGGTTGACGTCGAGGTTCCCGAACCGTGCGATGGCCAGCCCGTAATCCGCAAGCTGCTCGTTGGCCGCGGGCATGGTGGCCCGCTCGATGTCCGGGCTGTGCATGGACAGGCCCAGGATCGGCCAGGCGCCCGACATGAGCTGGGTGGTGACCGCGGTGCGGGTGACCTTCAGCAGTTGCTGCGCGACCCAGCCGGTGATGGCCTCGTTGTTCGTCACGTCCACGGTGCCGACCAGGTTGAGGATCAGCTTGACCGGGTCAAGCACGCGCAGCGCGTACTCGCCGAACGCCCGGAGCGTGACGATCAGCCCGGACACCGGGTCCTGTACCTCGTCGAGCCGGCCCCCGAACCGGCAGTGCGGGTACTCCCTGGCGCCGACGAAGTAGATCTCCGCCTTGAAGGCGTTGCTGTTGCTCGCCCAGTCCACGAACATGCCGAGGAACGGGATCTCCGAGGCGTCCAGGGTGTGCTGGCCCGGGTTGAGTACCCCCATGACCTGGCCCTGGTTCGTGAACACGGCAAGAGCATCGGGCTCCACGATGGCCCGGGTGAACTTGCGGATGTTCTGGTCGGGCCACTTGTAGACGATCTGGCCCTTCGCGCTGTCCGGTGCAGCGATGAATTCGCGGCGAGCTTCGTTGAGAAGGCCCATGAAACCGCTCCTGACGTTTATTGGGCGACCCCCGTTGCGCTCGGCCGCTTTGCACGGATCATACTTCGGCGCGGCGGGGCACGCTGCCCCTGCCCGAGTCCCGTTTTGCCGGTTATGTACGGGGGTTGTCGGACAGCACTTCGGTGATGACTTTCTTGGTCGCCCATGCGTCTTCGGGATCGTCCCGCAACGCTTCTACCAGCACAATCATGGCCTTCCACAGGGCCCAGCCACGGCCACGGGCCCAGGTGGCCCGGTCCACGGGAAGGCGCTGTTTGAACACTTCGCGGCTTTCGCCGGAGAAGTAGGTCCAGGCGATGACCGTGTCACAGGCGGGATCCCCCACGGCGCAGCAGCCGAAGTCGATAACGGCGCTCAGCCTGCCCCGCTCTGTCAGCAGGTTCCCGTCCGCGACGTCGCCGTGCACCCAGACCGGATTGCCGTCCCATTCCGCGGCGAGGGCCTCTTCCCACACCCGCGCCGCCAGGACCGTGTCGATTTCGCCGTCGAGCGCCTTCAGCGCCTGCCTCGCCTCGCCGTCCCAGACGGACACCGGTGCGCCGCGGTGGCAACTGTGCGCCCCGGGTGGCGTCCCGCCCGTGGGATCGATCTTGTAGAGCGCGGCAAGGAAGCCGGCCAGGCCGGCCGCGAGTGCGGTCTGGTCGGTGATGTGGCTTTCAGCCAGCGGCGTGCCGTGCAGCCATCGGTAGACCGACCATGGCCAGGGAAAACCGGACCCAGGCTCGCCCCTTGCCAGCGGCTGTGGGATCTGCAGCGGCAACTGGCGCGCCATGACCGGCAGCCACCGGTGCTCCTTGTCCACCTGTCCCGCGTAGCCGGGCCCGCTGGGCAGCCGCACCGACAGGTCCGCGCCGAGGCGGAAGGTGACGTTGTCCCAGCCGCCCGGCTCGACCCGCCGCACCGGAAGCCCGGCCCACTGCGGGAACTGTTCCGCGACCAGCCGCGACGCCAGGTCTGCCGTGATTGCCGCCTTTTCCACGGACGGCATCATCCCCCGGCAGCCGCCCGGGCCGACACGCATTTTCCGATAGGCGAGAGGCCGGCATCGTGTGTGGGGCATCCGGTTGGGGAGCCGGCGTAGCGCATGTGTCACCGGATTCCAGCGGCCGGCGTTCAGCCGTGTGACGTCGGCAACGTTTCCTCGATGCCAGGAGCGGCAAGGGGAAGGGCTAGCACCGGCGGCGCCCGGGCCCGCAGGCCGGGCAAGGTGAGCGAAGTAAGCGAGGCACGCCAATGAGCGAACAGGCCAGCGGCACGCACGGCCCCGTCCGCGATGAGGCAATCAAGCGCCAGGACGAAGCCGAGGCACGGCAGTACGCGGGGGAATGGCCGGAGCCCGAGGAGGAACCCGAGGACGAGACGGAGCGGGAGGCGGTCTGGGCCCCGGCGGCCAGGCTGGCCGAGTCGCCGGCCGCGGAGAACTGGGAGGCGGTCGAGCTGCGCAGCGACCTGGCCCGTCACCTGGACCGCGGCGTCTGGCCGGTGAGCCGGGAGCGGCTGCTGGAGATCCTGACCGAGCGCGACGCCGGGGACCGGCTGATCGAGCGGGCGGCCTCGCTCCCGGAAGGGCAGCGTTACTCGAACCTGCGCGACCTGCTTCGCGCGCTCGACCTGGAGCCCGGGGAACGCGGCGGCTAAGCCCGGGGACGTCGCGGGCTAAGCACCGCCGAACGCGGCCGCTATGGGGCGCGGCCCGGCTACCAGTTGCCGTCGGGCTCGTCGACGAGGCTCACGCCGGTGATCGCATCGAATGCGGCCCGGCGGGCCCGGCGGTCGCTGTAGCCGGGCTCCTGGCCGCCCTCACCCGCGCCGGAATCCTCGCCGCTGTCCGAGACGCACGGCACAAGCTCGGTGGGCAGGGGCAGGTCGGGCGGCGGATCGTAAGCCTCGACACCGCCGTCGCGGACCAGCTTGGTCGGCCGCCCCTGCGACATCCAGCGGTCTTCGTGGATCGCAAAAGGATCCCGGTACCAGCCCTCTGCCGAAATAGTCCCCACGTGCTGAGCTTAGGCCAGCAGTCATCCCAAGATGAAGAGGCGGCCAGCATGAACGGCAGACTGCGTTCCTGGCCCACGCCCGCAGCCTGCGCGGCACCCGAACCGTGAGTCAGATTGAATGACTGCATGACGGAGATAGCTGATGTGCCGGCCGCCGCCACGGCGTCTGTTTCCGCCCTGGCGGGCTACACCGATCTGGACTGGCAGCAGGTGCCAGCCGCCGGCCTGCAGTGGAGCTGCCGGCAGACCGCGCTGCACATGGTTGATTGTCTCTACTTCTACGCGATGCAGGTCATCTACGGCCACCCGGACGACTACCTGTGCACCGAGCTTGCCCTCGACGACAGCGCCTCGCCGCCGCGGCTGCTGACCGCGCTGAGCGCGCACGCCGAGCTGCTGCACCGCATCGCCCGGTCCGCCGGCCCTGACCTGCGCGCGCACCACAACTATGGCCTCTCCGACGCGGCGGGGTTCGCCGCGATGGGCGTCGTGGAGACGCTGATCCACACCTTGGACGTGGTGCGCGGGCTGAACCCCGCGGATCCGTGGCGGCCACCGGCCGAGCTTGCCGCGCCGGTGATCGCCCGGCTGTTTCCGAACGCTCCCGGCGGGGACCCCGCCGATGTGCTGCTGTACTGCTGCGGCCGCGCCGCCCTGGGCGAGTTGCCGCGGCAGACAGAATGGCAGTGGGACGGGACGGTCAGGACCTGATCCAGGGGCCAGCCCGCTCGCCAGGCTCCGTGGCTACCGCCCCAGCTACCGGTGCTCACGATATTCACCTCGCTGTCAACCGGCTGCCACCCGCAGGAGATGCCGGCATGATCCGGCTCGGGTAGGACTGACTGCCTGGCTGGGTGCTGGCAGGAATGGCCGCGTGAAGGGATCACACCGGTGATTGGGTTCTGGCGATCTTGGGCGCGGGCGGGCGTGCTGGGGTGTGCACTGGCTGCGGGAACGACCGCGCTCATGCCCGTGGCGTCTGCGGCCATGGGCGCCCGGCCGGCCTCGCGATCGGCCGTGACCGGTCGCGTGTCGCCGATCCCGGCCGCAGGCACACCGCAGCTGGCGCCGGCGGGCAGCGTCGAGCAGGTCCGCCAGATCGCCGAGTGTGGCGGCACGATGTACGCCGTCGGCACTTTTTCGGCGATCGAGTGGGGCGGCAAGACCTACTCACGGCACAACGTCTTCAGCTTCAGCGCCACCGCTCCCTACCGGATCAGGCCGTGGAACCCGGACGCCAACGGCGAGGTCAACTCGATCGCGCTCACCCCGAACTGCAGCTACGCCTGGCTCGGTGGCGACTTCACCAAGGTGGCCGGCACGTCCGCGGGCAACATCGCCAAGGTCAGCACCTCCGCCGGCGCGGTCGTCACGACCTGGGCGCACAGGGCCAGCAAGATGGTGGACACCGTGCTCTACACACCTAGCGGACACGTGCTGGTGGGCGGGGAGTTCACCTCGATCAACGGGTCCGGCCGCAGCTTCTACGCCAGCCTGAACCCCTCGACGGGCAGGGACGACGGCTACCTGAACCTCAGCATCTCAGGGCGCTATGTGTACCCGGGTGCCGCTTTCAACCAGACCCAGATCTACAACCAGCAGCTCAGCCCGGACGGCAGGCACGTGCTGGTGGAAGGCGTGTTCACCTCCGTCCAGGGGCGGTCGCGGCAGCAGATCTTCATGCTCAGCCTGGGAGCTGGCCATGGCGATGTCAGCGACTGGAACTTCAGCGGGTTCGGCCAGCACTGCGTTGACAGCCATCCCTTCTATATCAAGGGCGCGGCCTGGTCGCCCGACCAGTCCACCGTCTACATCGCCACTACCGGCGAGCACCCGTTGAACTGGAGGGGCTCCTTCCCGTTCACCGGGCTATGTGATGTGGCCGCCGCCTTCCCCGCGGCGCAGGCCAGCGGGCTCCACCCCAAATGGGTGAACTACACCGGCTGCGATTCGCTGTACTCGGCCGCCGCCGACGCCAGCACGGTCTACGTCGGCGGGCACGAGCGGTGGGCGGACAACCCCAGAGGCTGCAACGAGGCCGGCCCGGGCGCGATACATGCGCCGGGCCTGGGCGGATTCACCCCGGGTGGGTCGCTGCTGACGAACGTGGGCGGCACCGCGGGCCGCTACCGCAGGGCCAGAGGGTACGGCGCGGACGACATGCTGCGCACCCGCGCGGGCCTGTGGATCGCCAGTGACAACTTCCACGGCTCGGTCACCTGCGGCGACGTCACCGGCCACGCCGGGATCTGCTTCCTCCCCAACTCCTAACAGCCCTGCAGCCGGCCGCACTGGACGCGCCGTCCCTCACCCGGCGAAGATGACCGCGGCGGCCTATCAGGAGGTATGCATGGGCGCTGAGCTGAATCCCGCGCAACAACTGCACGCGCTGGGGCAGAGTCTGTGGCTGGACAGCATCAACCGGGTCATGCTGCGCACGGGGGCATTGGCACGGTACGTGCGCGAGCTGGCGGTCACCGGGCTAACGTCCAATCCAACGATCCTCGGGCATGCCATGGCCGCCGGATCGGACTACGACAGCTCCCTTGCCCGCCTGATGGGCGAGGGCGTTACCGGTGCTCAAGATCTGGTGTACGCCTTGGCCTTGGAAGACCTGGCCGAGGCGGCGGCCCTGTTCCGCCCGGAGTGGACACGTACCGCCGGCGCGGACGGGTATGTGTCGCTGGAGGTCCCCCCCGACGTCGCCTACGACGCCGCGGCGACGATCGCGCTCGCCCGGCGGCTGCACGATCAGGCCGGCTTCCCCAACCTGCTGGTCAAGATCCCCGGTACTCCGCAAGGCCTGACCGCCATGGAAGAGGCAATCACCGCAGGCATCGGGGTGAACGTGACGCTGCTGTTCTCCGACACCCACTACCTGCGTACCGCCGACGCCTACCTGCGGGCCCTCGAGCGCCGCCGTCAGGCCGGCCTGGACCTGGCGGTTCCCTCGGTGGCCTCGGTGTTCATCTCCCGCTGGGATTCCGCCGCCGACCCCTTGCTGCCGCACGCGCTGCACGGCCTGCTGGGGCTGGCGATGGCGCAGAAAACCTATGCCTCCCATGTGCGGCTGCTCTCGAGCAAACGCTGGCAGGAGCTCGCCGAGGCAGGTGCCAGTGCGCAGCGGGTTCTGTGGGCGTCCACCTCGACCAAGAACCCAGATCTTCCCGACACCTACTATCTAGGCCGGCTGGCCGCCCCGAACACGATCGACACCGTCCCGGAGAAGACCCTGGTCGCCTTCGCTGACCATGGAAGCCTCGACGAGCGGCTAGAGCCCGACTACGCAGCAGCGGAACGGGCCATCTCGGCGGCCGCCGATGCCGGTATCGACGCGGACGCCCTCGCTGAGCGCCTCCAGCGCCAGGGCGCAAGCGCCTTTACCGCGGACTGGGCCGCGCTGCTCGCTGCCATCACAGAAAAGGCGGCAAAGCTCACGGCCTGAAGCTGCCATTAACTACCCGCCTGTTTGACATCGCTAGCTCATAGACATAGCTTTTTAGCTATGGATCGTAGCTATCCGAGGACTGGCGACCGTGCCTAGGGCAGGGCTCAGCACCGACGCGGTGGTCGATGTCGCCTTGGCCGTAGTCGATGAGCAAGGGGCTGAGGCGCTGTCGCTGTCGGTGGTCGCGGCCCGGGCCGGGGTTGCCGCGCCGTCGCTGTACAAGCATGTTGCGAGCCTGGCCGAACTGCGGTCGCGGGTGGCCGCCCGGGTCCTGGCCGAGATGACCGAGGTGGGCACCACGGCCGTGCTGGGGCTGAGCGGGGATGCGGCGATCGCCGCGCTGATGAAACGGCTGCGCGCCTATGCCGTGGAATATCCCGCCCGCTACCTGGCGGTGCCGCCGGACCCGATGCACGACCCGGCGCTGGCGCAGCCAGCGGCCCGCTGGCTCGAGGTGTTCCTGGCCGTGTTGCGCGGCTACGGCCTGGACGGCGCCGCCGCGATTCACGCCACCCGGTGCCTGCGCGTGATCGTCCACGGCTTTGTCTCGATCGAATCCAGCGGCGGCTTCGGCCTGGCCGAGGACCCGGCCGAGACCTACGAACAGCTCATCCAGATGTACCTGGCGTCGTTGCCCCGGGGCTGACCCGCCACAGTTCACAACCACAGGAGACGCACATGTCCACTTCCGCAACCCGCATCCGCGCGGGCGCCGCCGCCCTGGCGGCCTCCGGCGTGTTGTTCCTCGCCTATCCAGCGCTGCGGCCCTGGCACGATGAAGGCACGGTTGCCGGGGCCACCGCCTCGATGAGCTCCACTGCCTGGGTGGCTGCCCATTTCTTCGCGATGGCCGGGTTCATCCTGATACCGCTGGGGCTGCTGGCCCTGCGCGCGTCGCTCGCAGCCACCAGGGCCGAGCCGCTAGCCCTCACCGCAACGGTGCTGGCGTGGATCGGCTCGGGCCTGGTGCTGCCCTACTACGGAGCTGAGGACTTCGGGCTGCACGCGATCGCCGGGTCCGCTGGGCCCAGGGCCGGCCTTCTCAATCTCGTCCACGCGGTGCGCTACCAGCCGCTCGCGGCGACGATCTTCGCCGCCGGGCTGCTGCTGCTGGCTACCGCAGCCATCCTGGCGGCGATCGCGGTGTGGCGCTCACACGTGCTGCCCCGCGCCAGCGGCATCCTGTTCGCCGCGGGATTTGCCCTGTTCCTTCCGCAGTTCTTCGGCCCCGCTACGGTCCGGATCGCCCACGGCATCCTGCTTGCCGCAGGCTCGATCATCCTCGCCGCCGCCCTATGGGCATCGGCCGGCCGGCCCCGCGCCGCCGCCACCCCGCTTGCCAGCAGGCCCTTCGCCGATATCAGCGGCAACGGCGCCACACAGGCCGCCGCTTCTCCTGCCGGACGGAGGATCTCATCATGAAGATTGCGCCAGGCATCCACCGGATAGGCAACAACAGCATGATCAACGCATACCTCATCGAGCAGGCCGGCGAGGTAACGATCATCGACGCCGGAGTGTCCGGCTTCTACAAGGACATCGACCGGGAGCTGGCCGCGATGGGCCGCACCCCCGCCGACGTCAAGGCGCTGATCCTCACCCACGGGCACACCGACCACATCGGCTTCGCGGAGCGCCTGCGCCGCGAACGGCATGTCCCGGTATCGGTGCACGAAGCCGACGCTGCCCTGGCCCGCGGCGAGGTGCCGAACCCGTCGAAGGGCTTCGGCCCGGTCAAGCTCGGGCCCCTCCTCGGGTTCATGTGGTTCTCCGCCCTGCACGGCGGGCTGCGCACCCCCAAGCTGCAGCAGGTCGCGACCTTCGGCGACGGGGCAACCTTGGACGTCCCGGGCAACCCGCGGGTCATCCTGACGCCCGGCCACACCCCCGGCAGCGCCGCCCTGCACGTCGCATCGCTTGGTGCCCTGTTCGCCGGCGACGCATTGGCCACCTACGCGGTCACCACGGGCGCGCGCGGCCCTCAGGTCGCGCCGTTCACCGCGGACGCCGCCCAGGCGGTCGAATCGCTGGTACGCCTGGAAGCAATCTCCGCTGATCACGTGCTTCCAGGACATGGCGACCCCTGGACTGGCGGCGTCCAGGAAGCGATCCGGCAGATACGCCAGCGGCACGACAGCGGCGGCTAACCCGGATCGCGCGAAGCTGGCAGGACCTGGTACAGCGGGTCCTGCCGGCCGTGAACCCGTCCACCACTCATGCCGCCAGTTGCTGTTGCCGGGCACTCAGTCCTGATCGCTGCGCGCTGTGACGCCGGGAGCGGCAGCGCTTCCCCTGAAAGTCCCGGGGCTGTCGTATCAGGCGCCCGGCCTGGCTGCTCTGTACTTCTGGGAGGAAGGTTCTCCTTGCGTTGCCGCTGGTGGCGGGCCCGTGCCGTACGGGGGTCGCGGGCCTGGATGTCCCGGTGGCAGCGGTCATGGGGTGCAGAACTATCCGGGGGAAGGTGCACGATGTCACGTTCGGGTTTCTACTACGCCGTCAAGGCCATGGAGCGTACCGCCGCGGGGACGGCCGCCAATCGCGTGCCTGCTGCGCCTGCCAGGCGAGCGGTCGCGCGTCAGGGCCCTGCGCATGCACGCACCGAGGGCAGCATCGTCTCCCTGCGGCGGCGGGTACTGGCTGCGCTGCACCTTCCGGCAGGCAGCGCCCGCAATCGAGCCCGCCGTGGCAGCCGGAGGCTGGGCGGCGCGGCCCGGGCGGAATAGCGGCCCAGGCGGAACAAGGCCCACCAGCGGGCAGGTCCGGCCTGACCTCACCGATCGGCCGGGATCAGCGCTCGCGTCAGCCGGGATCAGCGCTCGCGGCTCCGGGGACCGGCGCAGCGCTGGCCGCCGGGCACCTCATTGCCGGGTGGGGCCGACGCCGTTGCCGGATGCCAGGTGGTGTCGCGGAAGACAACCCAGCGCAGGGCGGTATACATGTAGGCCGCCTCGGCCGCGGCAGCGGCGATCCGGGCCAGGCGGTAGTCGGTGCCCAGGGCGGCCAGGGCCTCGGTCACGCCGAGGATGCAGCCGAAGTAGTTGACGGCGACGACGATGGCATACCAGACGGCCTGCGGGCCGACCGCGCCGTGGGAGCGGAAGTTCAGGACGCGGTTGGCCAGGAAGCCCAGCGCGGAGGCGGCGGTGTAGGCCACGGTGATGCTGGCCAGCAGCGGCCAGCCCAGCCCGCCGTGCACCAAGGTCAGCAGTGCAAGGTCCACGGTGAAGGTGACGGCACTGATGACCAGGAACCCGGCCAGGCGCGGGGAGATGAGCCTGGCCAGGCCGAACGGGAGCCGTCCCACGATCGCGGTCATCACCGCGGTGAACCGCGCTCCCCGCGCGGCGCTGTTGCGCGCCCCCTGCCGTTCCTCCACCGCCACGGTCGGCAGCTTTCCAGGTCCCGGTGACAGGCGGCTGGCCTGCCGCTGGCCAGCAGGCCACGCGGTGGAGGATCCTGGGAATCGGCGGCTAGCTGCGGAGTGATCATGACGATACGGACCCTGCTGTGGCGCGGGCTCGACGAGCCACGGATGGAGATCGTGCGCGCCGAGAGCCTCGATCGCGCCCACGGCACGCAGATCGGCATCGCCTACGAGCTGCGCTGGAAGCTCGACGGGCCGGTGCTGGAACTCACGATGGACGGCGGCCCCGGCATCCGGGTTGAACTCGGAGATGCGGACTTCTTCGACCTGGGCCATTCGGCGTTCTTCAACTCGCTGCCCGTCGCCCGCGACGGGCTCCTCAATCAAGGCGCGGCCCCGCGGGAGTACACCATGCGCTTCGTGCGCGTCCCGGAACTGACCGCACAGCCGGCCAGGCAGCGGTATGAGCCGCTAGGGAACCGGGTGGTGCGCTACCACTCCAGCGGTTACCAGGCGGACATCACCTTCGATGCGGACGGATTCGTCACCCTCTACCAGGACTATCTCGAACGGGTCGGGTGAGGCCGCGGCGGCTGGCGCGACCTGGCCCGCCTGATAGAGACTTGTCGCCGTGGATGTACCAGAGTCAGGGGGCACGCGCTGGCCGGGGCATCTGCCCGTGGGTGCGCTGCGGGTGGTGCGCTGGAGCGCGCATTACGAGCAAACGGTCGCCTTTTACCGTGACATTGTCGGGCTGGCGGTTCTGGAAACCTTCCACGCCAGCTACGGCCTGGACGGGACCATTCTTGGCCTGCCCGGCGGCTCGGTACACCTGGAGATCGTCCGCCTGCCCGACGGGCGGCAGCCGGCACCCGGGCTCGACCAACTGGTGTTCTACCTGCCCGGCGCCGCCGCCCAGGAGCGGATCACGGCCCGGCTGGCCGCCGCGGGCCTCGACCCGGCGCCGCAGATCGATTACTGGGAGGACAACGGCGGCGTGACATATCAGGACCCAGACGGGCGGGAAGTCGTGTTCGCATCCTGGATCTACCGGCCGCCGGCCGGCCCACGCTGACGGCTGTGAGCAGGCTCAGGTAACCCGCCTGACGATTGCTCCGGCCCGGATGGCCCGCGGGATCTCGGCGACCTCGTCGACGACGTCAAGAATCCGGGCTACGTCTGCGGCGGGAGCATCGGAGCTCACCTCTACCCGATAGCCGATGCCAGTCGATTGCCAGGTTTCGGTGTCGAACCCGCCGGTGGCGGTGACGCGGACTCCGCCCAACTCCACGCCCAGCGCCGCCGCTTCCCGGTAAACGTCGTTAAGGACGCAGCCGGCCGCCGCCAGGTGGAAGAGATGCGCGCCGGTGAAATCGGCCTCCACCGTGACGCCCTCCGGTGTCCACCGGTGCGGAAAGCGGACGGCGGAACCTGCCGCCGACATCAGCGTCCCGGCACCCACGACGACTTCGAAGCTAGTGTCCATCAGTGGTTTCTCCCCATCGCTGGCACACTCAGCCCGAGAGCTGGGGTCTCCAGCGGCCGGCCGGACGGGGCCGCCGGCCGGCCGCTGGAGGCCGGGCATGCCCGAAGACTATGGGACCTATGCATGGCTGTTCCCCTCCCGAGGTTGTTCCGTAGCAGCCAGAGGAGGTCAGGCTACGGTAATGCTCAGCTCAAGGGGAAGCTAAGGAGCCCTGGTCCGCGCCTATCGCACGGACCAGGCCGCGCCGTTCCAGTGCAGGATCAGCGTGTCGCGCACGCCCGTAGTGTCGTTGATGTAGGAGCCGGCCGCCCAGGCGTCATTGGCTGAGTTGGCGCTCACGCTGGTGAGCGCGTTGTACACCGAACTCGGGCGGTCAGGACGGCCGCCGCGATAAGGACCGCTGCCCCGGCCATTGCCAGGTGGGAGGCGGTGACCAGCCGAGCGGCGATGAATTTTCGCCGCCACGCCCGTCTTGTGACCGTGGTTGCCAGCACGGAAGAGCGAACGAGAGGACTGGTGGCATGCCGACCGCCGAACTGCCCGCCGTGGCGATGTGGTACGACGACCGCGGCCACGGTGACCCCTGCGTGCTGCTGCATCCGGGCGGCGCCGGAGTGGACTCCCGGGCCCTAGACCCCACCGTGCCGGCGCTGGCCGGGTTCTTCCACGTCTACACGCCCGAGCAGCGCGGGCACGGGCGCACCCCCGACGTCGCGGGGCCGGCCAGCTACGAGCTAATGGCCGAAGACACCATCGCGTTCATCGAGAAGATCATCGGCCGCCCGGTCCACCTGGCCGGGTGCAGCGATGGCGCGGTCCTGGCGCTCGTGGTTGCGCTGCGCCGCCCGGACCTGGTGCGCCGGCTGGTGCTCGCCGCCGGCGTGTTCCATCGCGACGGCTGGGCGCCGGGCGTGCTGGACGGCGAACCACCGGACTTCCTGGAACGCAGCTACGCCGAGCTGTCACCCGACGGGCCCGGCCACTACGGCGTAATGGTTGCCAAGCTGGCGGCCATGCACGCCGGCGAGCCGGCGTTCACCCCCGCCGACCTGCGCGCCGTGACCAGCCGGACGCTGGTCATGGTGGCTGACGACGACGAGGTCATCCTGGAGCACGCCATCGAGGCCTACCGGAGCCTGACCGAAGCCGAACTCGCCGTGGTGCCGGGTACCTCACACGGGCTGCTGGCGGAAAAGCCCGCGCTGTGCAACCTGCTCATCACCGAGTTCCTCACCAAGGAGCCGGTAGAGACCTACGCGCCGATCCGCCGTGCCGCGCGGCAAACCCCGTGACCCCACGGTGCTGCCTGGGGAAGATGATGTTGTGGAGTCGCTGGCCGAACTTCGGGCACGGCGGGCCTTCGAGTGCCGGCTGATACCGGTACGAGCGCTGGGTTCCCTGGACGACGTAGCCGCGAGATACGGCGCTGGTTCTCCTGGCAGTGGTACTGGTCCGGGACGCTCATCGACGACCTGGTCGCCGGCGGGCGGCTGCGCCGGGTGGACGGTTACCTCACGGCGCCGTGATGCTCCAGTATCCCGGTGAGCAGCCGTACCAGTTCCGCCCGCTCGGCGGATGACAGCGGGGCGAGAAGCTCGTCCTGGACCCCGGCCAGCAGCCGGTCGAGCCGCCGTAGGTGCGCACGCCCGGCCGGGGTGATCGTGACGATGTTGCGGCGCCGGTCGGCCGGGTCGGGCGTGCGCTCGACCATCCCGCGGGCGGCCAGGTCGTTGAGCGCCGCCACGACGTCGCTGCGGTCCACCCCGGCCCTGCCGCCCAGCCGCGCCTGGCTGGCCGGCCCGAACTCCTCGAGCGCGGCAAGCAGCCGATAGTGGTAGCCGCGGGAAGCGGCCGGGGCGAGCCCGTCGGTCAGCAGCCGGTGCCCGTGCATCGCGGCCTGGCTGAGCAGCCAGGTGGGCTTGGAAGTCAGCCGGGCAGGCGTGCGGTCGCCGGCTGGCGCGATGTGACCGGTGGCCGCAGCGCGGTCCGTTGCCGCGGCGCGGCCTGTGGCCGCAGCGCGGCCGGCCTGCGCGGCGTGCTCGGCGCTCATGGTGCCGAGTCTAGGGGAATTTGTTGGCCACACCAACGGCTGCTATCGTTGGTTGTACCAACGTTGGCAGCACCAACAAAAGGTAGGCAACACGACCCTGGAGCAGCCATGTCCACCGATCCGACCCTCACCCCCCAGATCATCGGCCAGGCCGAGAAGACCATGAACGCGATCCTCTTCCAGCTGCTGGCCGGGCCGGGCCTGACCGAGGCCCAATGGATCACCCTGACGCTGACCGCCGCGGGCGGCGGGTCCACCGGCCGGGGCCAGCTAGCCGCCCAGGTGGCCCACGCCCTGAAGATCAGCGAGGCACAGGCGCGGGAGCACCTGGCCAGCCTGGCCGCCGCCCAGCTCCTGCAGGACCCCGGTGACGATGCCGGCCCGATGCGGTTCACCGCCGCGGGAACCGAGGTCTTCGGGCAGATCCGTGGCGCCACGGCCGAGGTCGTCACGCGGCTGTGGGGCGACCTGCCGGCCGAGGACCTGGCCACGGCGGGCCGGGTGCTAAGCATCATCACCGAACGGGCCAACGCCGAACTGGCCGGCCTCTGACGTGGCTGGCCACCCGCGGAGCCAGTCTCAGCCGGTGGCCAGCCGTCAAGGCCCAGCCGGAAACCGCCCGCGTTTACCACCATTCACATAAGCTAACTCCCGCACCAGAAAACGGGCATGTCCGCCGTCCCCCGAATGTGCATTCCGCACAGCGCCTGCTAGAGCCGTGTGCGTCTAATGCCTGATGCCAATTGCCGGGGGATCTCTACAATGTCGGGGTCGAGAAGGCGGTCCGAATCCCGGGACCCGAGGGTGTGCGCCAGATCCGCACACGCGGTAAGCAGGTCCCTGCGATTTGGAGCCGGCCGGCACAGCCTTATGGCTGGCTGCTGGCGGGCTGGCACCGGGGAGGGGTGTTTCAGCTAGCAAGAGCCAGCTAGGGGGCGCCTCGCCGGGGCGGTCGGCCTTTCCGGAGGCCTTTGATAAAGGGCGGCCGGAAATAATCCGGCCGCCCGGCGGCGTGCCCGGCGCTCTCCCATTCGCCGGCGACCACCACGAAGCCGTCACCGTGCCCGGTCCTCCGCCACCGTGGCTACGTCACGGCGGGGGTTCGTGGATCGTTCCTGCCGCGGAGAATTCCTGGCGCCGGTCCCCGCCGTTCGGCGGCCGGCCTGGCCGGGGCGCGGGATGAGCGCGGGCACGCGGGCCGCGTACGCCCGGTAGGTCTCGCCAAGGCTGCGCCGCAGGTCCCGTTCCTCGAACCTGATGCCGGCCAGGATGTAGCCGGTCGCGAGGACGGCCAGCAGGGCATGGCCGAGCGTCATCACCGGCGCCGCCCAGAAGATGAGCAGGAATCCCGCCATCAGCGGGTGGCGGATCCAGCGGAACAGGCCGCGCTCGGTGAACGCCGGCGGCTGGTAGGCGACGCCACGCCAGTGCAGGTACGCCTGGCGCAGCCCGAACAGGTCGGCGTGGCTGACCAGGAAGGTGGCGCTCAGCGCCACCGCCCAGCCGGCCACATACACCGTCCAGACCGCGGCGCCCGCCGCGCCAGAAAGCTGCCAGACCGTGCCGCGGACCGGCCGCCACAGCCAGAACAGCAGCGCCATGGCCAGGCTCGCGGCCACGACGAACGTGGCCCGCTCGGCCGGTGCGGGCACCAGCCGGGTCCAGCGGCGCTTGAACCACGGGCGCGCCATCACCGTGTGCTGCACCGCGAACAACAGCAGCAGCCCGGCATCGATCGTCACCGCCAGCGGCCAGGGCGACCGGGTCCCCTGGTCGATGCCCTTGGGCACGCCGACGCCGGCGAAGAACCCGAAGGCGTAGCCGAGCACCGCGAGCAGCAGCAGATACCCGGCCGCCGCGTAGCAGAGGCAGGCGAGCGCGCCGGCCCGGGCGCGCCGGGACCGCGGCGCGGCGACCGCGCCCGGCGTCGTTACATGAGGCATATTGGGACGCTACGACGGCCAAGGCCAGGGCCACCATCGGGTGAACTGCCGACCCGGGAGGGGCCGTGCCGCGGCCGGCCTGGCGTCCACGCGGCACGGCATCGGGTGAACTACTTAAGACGCTCCGCCGGGGGCCTTAAGCCTGTGCTCTGTCACCCACGCCGCGATCTGGGCGCGTGAGCGCACCTCCAGCTTCCGCCGGATGTTCTCCACGTGCGCCTCCGCGGTCCGCGGCGCGACGGACAGGCGCCTCGCGATGGCGTGGTTGGTCAGCCCCTCGGCCACCAGCGCGGCGACCTCCAGTTCGCGGCCGGTCAGCCGCGGGCCGGGGACCGCGGGCTCGGCGAGGAAGCCGAGCAGCGCGTCAAGTACCGGCTCCCAGTCGCCGTGGTAGAAAAGGTGGCCGGTGCCGGGCAGCGGTACCAGCGCCGCCCCGGGAATGAGCGTGGCCACCTCCCGGCCCAGCCCGAACTGGGTCGCCGGGTCCGCCTCCCGGTGCAGCACCGCAGCGCGGGCCCGGATCGCCGGGAGCAGGTCCCTGATGTCGGTGCCGTAGTAGGCCTCGAGAAGCTGGCTGGCTATCTCGGCCGACGCGGCGGCCCGTTGCAGCCGGGTGAGCGCCGCCACCTCCTCCGGGGTGGGCTCGGGCATGAAGATGCCGGCCAGCATCTTCGAACCGAGGCCCCAGTTCGCCCGCACCAGCGCCACGATGGAGTCCCTGACCTCGGCTGGCCCCTGGTCGGCGCCGTTGGCGCACGTGCCGTACACCGCCAGTGCCGCCACCCGCTCGGGGTGCCGTGCCGCGATCGCCGCGGCGACCTGGCCGCCCTGCGAGGCGCCGAACAGGCTGAACCGGTCCGCACGGACGGCATCGGCGACCGCGACCGCCGCCGCCATCTGGCCGTCGAAGGACAGGTCGGCGCCATCGGTGTCGGACAGCCCGCACCCGGGCTTGTCGTAACGGATCACGGTGAACCGTTCGGCCAGCCGCTCGATGAAGGCGCCGAACGAGAACAGCTCCAGCTGCCCGGTCAGATGGGTGACCCAGCCCGTGTCGAGCAGCAGCGCCGGGCCGGTGCCCACCGTCGCGTACGCCACCCGTCCCGCGGGGGTGGCGCAGTACCGCACCGCCGGCCTCACCGGGCCGCCTGGCGTATCCGGTAGGCGGCGACGTTGGTGCGGTTGGCGCAGGCGACGCTGCAGAACCGGCGCGACCGGTTCTTCGACAGGTCCACGTACACGTCCCCGCAGTGGTCGGCGGCGCACACCCGGAGCCGGTCAAGCTGCCCGGACCTGATCACGTCGGTGAACGCCATCGCGGCCTCGACGGCCATCCGGTCGGCCAGCGGCGCGTCTGGCGGCGTGGCGTGCAGGTGGTAGTCCCACTGGTCGTGCTTGACCAGTTGCGGCAGGGCGCTCGCCTCCCGGAGCAGCGTGTTGACCAGCCCGGCGGCGGCGTCCTCGTCCATGCCCCACAGCCGTTCCAGCCGGGGGCGCAGCCGGCGGACCGCGTCGAGTTCGGCCTGGTCGTGTGCGCGCCCCCCGGTCCAGCCCCAGTCCTTGACGAACCGGTCAAGGGCAGCGGTGTCCGGCAGCAGTTCCTTGCCGCCGCGGCCGGTGTTAACGAGGGCGGCGGCCGAGGCCAGCGCCACCTCGGTGTCATGGGCAAAAATCAACTTGACCCCTTTCACCACCCCTGGGTAGCGTCACTATCGTAACTTAGTTTTGACCATTACAGGGAGCGCCATGGGGACCCAGGCCGATAAGCATGCCGCAGGCGGCGCGGGACTGACTCTCGCCCTGGTGTCCGCGGCGGCCTTCGGCACGTCGGGTACGTTCGCCGCGGCCCTGATCGGCGCGGGCTGGAGCCCGGGGGCGGCCGTGCTCACCCGGATAGCCGTGGCGGCGCTGATCCTCACCATCCCCGCGGTGCTGCGGTTGCGCGGCCAGTGGGCCCTGCTGCGGCGCGGCGCCGGCCGGGTGGCCGCCTACGGCCTGATCGCCGTCGCCGGCGCCCAATGGTGCTACTTCAACGCCGTGGCCCGGATACCGGTAGGCGTCGCGATCCTGCTCGAGTACCTCGGTGTGGTGCTGGTCGTGGGCTGGCTGTGGCTGCGGCACGGCCAGCGGCCGCAGCGGCTGACCATCATCGGGGGCGTCGCGGCGATCGCCGGGCTGGCCATGGTGCTCAACCTGGCCGGCACCGCCGGGATCAACCCGGTCGGGGTGCTTTGGGCGCTGGGTGGCGCCGTGGGCCTGGCGACCTTCTTCGTGCTGTCGGCCGGCGACGAGGCGGAGCCGCTGCCGCCCCTGGTGATGACGTGGGCCGGGATGTGCGTCGGCACGGCCACCCTGGCCGTGATGGCCGGGACCGGGCTGATGCCACTGACCGCCAGCGCCGGGGACGTACACGTCTTCGGACACCAGGTGAGCTGGATCGTGCCGGTGCTCGGGCTGTCGCTGGTGGCCGCGGTGATCTCCTATATCGCGGGCATCGGCGCCGCCCGGCGGCTGGGGGCGCGGCTCGCGTCGTTCATCGGCATGGCCGAGGTCCTCTTCGCGATCTTGTTCGCCTGGCTGCTGCTCGGCCAGTTGCCCACCCTGATGCAGTTCGTGGGCGGCGGGTTCATCATGGCCGGGGTGGCCATGGTCCGCCTCGGTGAGCTGCGGGGATACCCGCCGCCCTCCGGTGTCACGCAACCGCGGCCGCGGCGGCCCGGCCTGGCCCACTCGCAGGCCGCCGGGCGCTGATCGGGCGGGGTTCAGCGGCCGGCGCGGGCAAGCTCGATCAGCGCGTGCAGGTCCCTGGCGGCCTGCAGCGCGCAGGCTCCGGTGAGCACGACGACCAGCACCGCGACGGCCAGCAGCAGGACCCGCGAGCGCGGCGGCGGGCCGAGCAGGGCGGCCACCCGGCGGGGCACCGGCCCGGCCCAGGCCACCGAGACCCGGTGGGCCGCGGCCTGGACCATGCCGAGGGAGGCCGCCGGCCACCGGGCAGGGGTGGCCATCATGGCCACCTGGCCGATCGTGAGCGCCACCAGGCGGCGGTCGCCGGTGACCCGGGCGGCGTGCTCGTCGGCCCAGCGCTCCACGGTGTAGTCCACCGTGCGGGCGAGCGGCACAAGGACCGGGTTGGCCGCGGCGGCCAGGTGCGCCACCGTGGTGAAGAGGTGGTGCCTGCCCGCGAGGTGGGCGCGCTCGTGCGCGAGCAGCGCCGCGCGGCCTGGCTCGTCCAGCGCCTCGAGCAGGCTGCCGGAGACCACGATCCGGCCGGGCCAGCCGGGCAGTGCGTACGCCTCGACCGCGCTGCCGCGGACGACCACGACGGTGCCGTCGTCGTGCAGGCGCGCGGCGCGCCGGTAGGACTCGGCCAGGGCGCGGGCGCGGTGCCGCAGCGCGAGCGCGACGGCCACCGCGGCCACGGTCAGCACCACGGCGGCCACCGCACCGGTCACGGCCGGGGTGTGGTCGGAGCGGTGCACGACGTTCTGGGAGTAGTGCCCCAGCGAGGCCATGATCGGTACGCGGGCGGCGGCGGACGCCGCGAGTAGCGCCAGCGCCACCGTGCTGCACCCGGCCAGGATCACCGCGGCCCCGGTGAGCAGCCAGGTGGCATCCCGGGGTTCCAGCCGGGCGGCGAGCGGCCTGGCCGCGACGGCCGCGAGCACGGGGATCAGCAGGGGCAGGTAGACGATCAGCCGCACCTGGCTACCCCCGGTCCTGGCCGTCGCCACCAGCGAGCAGCCGGCGCAGCAGGCGCGCGTCCCGGCCGGACAGGCCGGACACGAACCTGGTCAGCACGGCGTCGTGGTCAACGTCGGCATCCAGTGCGCGGCTCATCTGGCCGGCCGCTAGGCTTGCCGGGTCTACCGGCGTGTAGGCGAACCCGCGCCCGGCGCGCTCGCGGGCCAGCAGGCCCTTGGCGTGCAGCCGGGACACGATGGTGACCACCGTGCTGTAGGACAGCTCACCGGTCGGCCGGACGGCGAGGCGCTCGCGGACCTGGCCGGCGGTCAGCGGCGTGTCCGCGGCCCGCAGCACGGCCATCACCTCGGCCTCCAGCGCCCCGGCGGGACGCCGTGGCGGCTCCGCGGCGGGCTCGGCGGGCGGGCGGCGTGGCGCTGCCTCGTGCACGGCGCGCCTCCTTTTACCCGATTTGCATCTACAAGTCCTGTAAATGTTCTACAGTACCTGTAGAACACCGGCGAGTCCGAGTATGCCACGTCGCTTCGCCGGGCGCTCCCAGCTCACGGCGGAGGACCTGGCATGACAGATCTGACCTACCTGCAAGCCGCGGTCGTCGGCCTGGTCCAGGGCGTCTCCGAGCTGTTCCCGATCTCCAGCCTCGGCCATGCCGTGCTCATCCCCGCCGTGATGGGCGGTCAGTGGGCGCAGAACCTGAACGTCGCCGCGGAGTCATCGCCCTATCTGGCCTTCATCGTCGGGCTGCACGTGGCCACCGCGGCGGCCCTGCTCATCTACTTCTGGCAGGACTGGGTCAGGATCATCCGCGGCCTGATCACCTCGATCCGCTACCGCGAGGTGTACACCGCCGACGAGCGGCTCGCCTGGATGATCGTGCTGGGTACGATACCTGTCGGCATCGCGGGCCTGGCGCTGCAGAAGACCTTCCAGACCGTGTTCGGCCAGCCGAAGCTGGCGGCGGTGTTCCTGACCATCAACGGCCTCATCCTGATCGCCGGGGAGCGCTTCCGGCGGCACGCCTCCGTTGAGGCCGACGAGGAGAGCGCACGGCAGCGGGAATACGCCGAGCTGGCCACCGTGGGACGGCACTCGGCCGGTCCCCGCGCCGAGCGCGAGCGCGAGCATGCCGCGGTCGCCATGTCCGACGGGCGGCTGGCCAGCCTCAGCTTCCCCCAGGCCATGCTCATCGGCTCAGCGCAGTGCCTCGCCCTGATAGCGGGCATCAGCAGGGATGGGGTCGCCATGGTCGCGGGCATGACCCGCGGGCTGTCCCGCGAGGACGCCGGCCGGTTCGCGTTCCTGCTGGCTACTCCGGCCATCCTGGCCGCCGGGGTGCTCAAGCTGCCCGAGCTGTTCGGCCCGGCAGGCGCCGGAATCGGCGGCCAGGTCCTGGTCGGGAGCCTGCTGGCTGGCCTGGGCGCCTATTTTTCGGTCCGGTTCCTCGTCAAGTACCTGCGGACCCGCACACTCACCCCGTTCGGCATCTACTGCATCGTGGCCGGCCTGGGCAGCCTCGCCTACCTGACGCTTTTCCAATAGGCCGGCGGGCCGGGGCCGGTGGGCCCCGCCGACGGCGAACGCGGACTGGCCCACGGTGAGCGCAGGTCAGCGGGCCGGCACCGGGGCCGAACCGCTCGCCGCCGCGTGCATCGGCGAGCGCTTCGCCTCGAGCCTGGCCAGCGCGCGCAACGAGCCCGGGGCCAGCCTCGACAGCGCGTAGAGCACCCTGGCCTCGGCGTTCACCGGCACCACCGGCTGATCGCGGAGCACGGCGCGCATCACCGCAAGCGCGACCTTCTCCGGCGGGAACCGGCGGCGGCGCAGGGCACGGATCGCGTTCTCGCGCACCTCGTCCTCCGCGCCGGGGGGAGCGCCGACGTACCGGGCGGACCTGGCGATGGGCGTGCTGGTGAACCCGGGGCAGATTGCCGTCACCCCGATGCCGGCGCCGGCCAGTTCGGCGCGCAGGCACTCGCTGAGCATGCGCACCGCGGCCTTCGTGGTCGCGTACGCCGGCAGCGAGGCCGACGGCGCGTACGCGGCGGCCGAGGCGATGTTCACCAGGTGACCGCCGGTCCCCCGCTCGGCCATCTGCGCGCCGAAGAGCCGGCAGCCGCGGGCCACGCCGAGCAGGTTGACGCCGACGATCCGCTGCCAGTCCTCCTCGGTGGTCGCCAGCAGCGGGCCCACCACCGCGATCCCCGCGTTGTTCACCACCACGTCGGGGACGCCCACCTCGGTGCGCACCCAGTTGGCGAACCGCTCCATGTCGGCCGCGACCGCGACATCCACCTGCCGCGCGTGCGCCGCACCGCCGCGCCCGCAGATCAGCTCGCTGACCGACGTGGCGGCCGCGAGGTTCAGATCGGCGGCGACGACCCGGGCGCCGTTGGCGGCGAACCCCAGCGCGGTCGCCCGGCCGATCCCGCTTCCGGCACCGGTCACCACGACCAGCTTGTTTCCGAACGGCTTCGCCGCGTCAGTCATGGGTTTCTCCGAGGTTGCTGCCTGGCCCCTTCCGCACCGCACTACCGCGCGGTAATTTAGGGCGGATCCCACGTTACTCGCGAGTAGCCAGTTCGGGTACTGCCGCCCGCGAGGTTAGGAGCCACGATGACGCCCGGTTCGCCGGGAACCAGGCCCCAAGCAACTGCTAGGTGGTGAGCCGCGATGCTGCAGGCGGTCGAGTCCAAGCCGGGGGCGTGGCCGCGTATCTGCCCCGAGGACGTGCGGGAAGCCGCGCGGCCACGGCCACCTCGGGCCGCTGCCGGCGCTGCCGCCGGACGTGCTGATCGATCTCACCCGGCGCGATCCGTGCGCGCTGGTCCCCGACCCCGACGGCCCCGGCCGGGCGCAGGTGATCGAGCGCGGGCTGCGCGGCTGGACCGGCGCGGAGCGGCTGCTCGGCCCGGCGGAAGAGGCGTGACGATGCCCGGAGACAGGGACGCCGGGACCGCGGGTTTCCCCCCCCGGTCCCGGCCCCGCCTGAGCGTTATCTACCCGCGGTGGTCATGGCCAGCGTCACGCCGGTCATCGATTGCCCGGTCGTGTCGCCCACCGCGGTGCAGGAACCGGGCACCGGGCAGGACACGCCGAACAGCTCGGTCGTCACGGCGCCGGCCGGGGCCGGGACCGGCTGCAGCCGCCACCTGGTGCCGTCCCAGGTTTCGGCGAAGCCCCCCGGAGGAGCGAAGTCGCTGGCGAACTCGACGCCGACCGCGGTGCAGGCCGACGGCGCGGTGCAGGACACCGTGTTGAGCTGGTTACGGCCCTGGGTGGCCGGGTTGGGGCTGGGCCGGAACCGCCAGGCGGTGCCGTTCCACGTCTCGGCCAGCGTCAGCGGGCCGCCGACCGCGCTGAAATAGGAGCCGACCGCGGCGCACGCGCTGGCCGAGGTGCACGACACCCCGTTGAGCGCGAGGGCCTCGGACCCGGCGGGCGCGGCCACGGCGACGTAACGCCAGCTTGTGCCGTTCCAGACCACCGTGCCGTGGTCGCCGACGGCGACACAGGCGCGCGGCGCGGAGCACGACACCCCCATCAGGTGACCGGTGTGAGCCGGCCCTGGTGCTGGGTGGACCTGCCAGCGGATGCCGTTCCAGGCCGCGGTGAACGCCGCCGTGCCGGACTTGGTGAAGTACCAGCCGGTCGCGAAGCAGGTGCCCGCCGCGGGGCAGGACACCCCGGACAGCTCGCTGCCCT
>Ga0306925_10000827_pt1 | contig 23819 bp, 22 predicted proteins | sample flu12Cox44000176_FD_203755 | JGI IMG/M metagenome (GOLD analysis project Ga0306925, IMG submission 203755) | Lab enrichment of tropical soil microbial communities from Luquillo Experimental Forest, Puerto Rico - flux8day.12C.oxic.44.000.176 (v2)... | ecosystem: Environmental > Terrestrial >... | reverse complement strand
GCACCAGACGCGCAACCTCGCTGCGCTGTGTCTTGCCGTTGGCATTCTTGGGAAGGCTGCCCATGGGCACGACGAGGTGAGGCAGCTTGAACGCCGCGATCGTGCCGGCAAGCGCCCGCGTCAGACCCTCCTGCTCCAGCAAGGTCCCCTCGGTGCCGGGCCGCGGGATCACGGCGGCGCCGATCCGGTTGCCCATGCCGCGGTCGGGAACCGCGAAGACGCAGGCCTCCTCGAACGCCCCGAGCGCGAGGATTGCAGCTTCGAGCTCGCTCGGCACAATCAGCACGCCCTTGCTCTTGAAGCAATCGTCCCTGCGGCCGAGGATATAGACATAGCCCTCGTCATCCATGCGGGCGAGATCGCTGGTCACGAACCAGCGCTCGCGCAAATCCGCACGAGTCGCTTTTTCGTCGCCCAGATATTCAAGAAAGAAGCCGCGATAGCCTGCGTCGAATGCAAGCGTGCCGACCTCGCCGTTGCGCAGCGGCGACAGGTCGGGGCCGAGGATTGCCGGCCGCGCCCCCCACGATTTCCCGACCGAGCCTGTGCGATGCGGCGTCCGCGGGCCCTCGCCGAGCACCATCTGCGCCTCGGACACGCCGTAATGCTCCCAGATCGGGCAACCGATCCGCCGCCGCCACTCCGCCCGAACGGAATCTTCGAGCGGCTCGCCGGTCGAGTTGGCGCCGCGCAGCGATGAGAGATCGTGGCGGCACTCGATCGCGGGCGTTGCCAGGATGCGCCGGTAGAGGGTGGCGACGCTGTGCAGCAACGTCACCCTGTCGCGCTCCACCACGGCGAGAATTCGCTCCGGGGTGGCGCGCTCTTCCATGATCGCGCCCGCCACGGCGTTGCGCAGCGGAAACAGCACGTTGTGGCCAAGCGCGCTGATGAAGCTCCATTCGCCGCTTGCGAGCACGACGTCGCGTTCCTGCGGCGGAACGCGCGCGCGGTTGCTCTCGCCGAGTGCGGTGAGCCAGCGATGCCCATGCACCACCCCTTTCGGCTTGCCGGTCGTTCCCGATGTGAACACGATGAAGGCGATGTCGTCGGCGCGTGCGTCGAAGGGGCGCAACGGCGAAACCCGCTTGCCCCCGGCGCTCGCTTGCCTCGTGCCGAGTTCCGCAAGCGGTAGGAGGCCGTCGCGCGTGACCAGGGCGCGGGTAGCGCTCCCCGCGAGCGAAAGTGTTGGCTCGTTTTCCTTCGGCAGCGAGCCGTAGAGCACGGCCGCGGGCCGCGCCAGCGCGCAGATGTGCGCGATCTCGCTGCGCCCCAGCTGCGAGTTTTGCAGGACCGGCACCGCGCCCGCCCAGATCGTGCCCAGAAACGCGGCAGCGAGCTCGATCGAGTTGGTCATCCGCAGAAGGACCCGCTCGCCCGCGGCGATGCCGAGCGCGTGCAGCCCGCTCGCGACGGCAAGCACGGCGTGCTCGAGCTCGCCGCGCGTGATCGCGCCCCCGCTCGTGAAGAAGGCGGGCAGGCTGCCGAGGTCCGAGCCCGCGACCGGACGCAGCGCTTCCTCGGCAAGGTTCATCGCGCGTCCTTACCCGCCATAGACCGGACCCCGGTATACCGGCGAGCGCTTGTCAAGAAACGCGCGGATTCCCTCGCGGCAATCGCCCGTGCGCGTGATCTCCATGACGGCATCGAGCTCCGCTTGCGCGCCTTCCTCGCTGCGGTTGTGATCCCAGTAGCGGCGCACCAGCGCCTTGGCATGGCGCACCGAGAGGAATGGCGCCGCCGCGATCCGCTCCGCGATCCCCAGCGCCTCCTCGATCAGCCGGTCGTGGGGAAACACGCGCTCCACGAGGCCGATGCGTTGCGCTTCGGCGGCGTCGATGATCTCACCGGTGAGGATCATTTCCATCGCGCGTCCGACCCCGATGAGCTTCGGCAGATTGCGCGCGCCGCCCGACTCCGGCACGAAACCCGCCGGCACCGCGACCTCGCCCAGGCGCGCCAGCTGCGAAGCGTATCGCATGTCGCAGGCGGTGGCCAATTCGAGGCCGATGCCCACCGCCGCGCCGTTGATCGCCGCGATGGTCACCGCCGGCAGCGCCTCGAGCTTTCTGATCGCCCTCTGGATCACGACATGGCGCAGATCGTTGAAAAAGTAGTTCGCAAGCTCCTTGTAGGCTCCGAACTCGCCGAAATCGTTCTCTTCATCGAGCGCTCCGAGCGGAGCCGCTTCGGTGCGCAGGTCGCCGCCGGCGCAAAAGCCCTTTCCCTCGCCGGTGATGATGACGACGCGAATGCCGTCGTCCCGCCTGATCTGATCGAGGATGAGGTCGAGCTCGATCCGCATGCGGACATCGATTGCGTTGAGAGCTTGCGGCCGGGCAAGGGTGAGCAAGCCGATCGTGCCTGCTCCGGTCCCGGCTGCGGCATGACGCGTCCAGCGGATCGTCCTATATTCGAACATGAGCTTTTCTCCCGGGATTGCGCATCGACGGCTCACTTTGGGAGCGCGGGCGACGGAAATCGAGAGGCCGGCCATGAAAATTCCGCGCCGCTTGCTCTTGCAGCTGGTGGCAGGCGTTGCCGCTTTCCCCGCGCGCCTTGCGCGGGCCGAGATCTATCCCGCGCGTCCCGTCCACGTGATGGTGGGCTACGCGCCCGGCGGCTCGGGCGACATCCTCGCGCGGCTCGTCGGACAATGGCTTTCGGAACGGCTCGGCGAGGCGCTCGTCGTCGAAAACCGCCCCGGCGCCGGCACCAATATCGCCACCGAGGCGGTCGTGCATGCGCTTCCCGACGGCTACACGGTGCTGCTCGTCTCGGCGGCGAACTTCATCAACGCGACGCTCTATGAGAAGCTTCCCTTCAACTTCATCCGCGATATCGCGCCGGTCGTGGCTCTTACGCGCGAGCCCAACGTCATGGTCGTGCACCCTTCGGTCCCGGCGAAATCTGTTGCGCAGTTCATCGCCTATGCGCAGGAAAATCCGGGGAAGGTCACCATGGCTTCCGGGGGCACCGGTGCCTCGTCCCACGTCTCCGGCGAGCTGTTCAAGATGCTGACCTCCGTCGACATGGTGCACGTGCCTTATCGCGGCGCCGGTCCGGCGCTCACGGGCCTGCTCGGCGGCCAAGTGCAGGTCTATTTCTCCCCGATGGCGGCGGCGCTCGAATACGTGAGAGCCGGCAAGCTGCGCGCGCTGGCGGTCACCACCGCCGCGCGCTCCCCGGTGCTGCCCGATGTCCCGGCACTGCGCGAATACGTTCCCGACTACGAGGCGAGCCAGTGGTACGGCATCGGCGCGCCGCGCGACACCCCCGCCGAGATCGTCGGCAGGCTCAACGCGGAGGCGAACAACGTCCTTGCCGATCCGAAAATGCAGGCGCGGCTTGCCGATCTCGGTCAGACGCCGCTCGGCGGATCGCCCGTCGATTTCGCGAAGCTGGTTGCCGAGCAAACCGAGAAATGGGGCAGGGTGGTCAAGTTCTCCGGTGCGCGCGCAGACTGATGCGCGCCCGTCAGCGCACGATTGCTGGCTTGCTGGCACTGTCTGTGATGCTCGCACCCGCCGGTGCGCCGGCGCAGGACTATCCAAGCCGTCCGATCCGCGTTCTCACCAGCGTCGGACCAGGCGGCACCGGAGACCTCTTCATCAGGTCGCTGGGGGAGGAACTGCATCGCCGGCTCGGCCAGCCGCTGATTGTGGAGCCGCGGCCGGGCGGCGGTTTTCTCATTGCGGGGCGCGCCTGCGCGGAAGCTTCGCCCGACGGCTACACCATCTGCATGCTCACTGGGGAAACGCTGAGCTACAACCGGTTCCTCTACAGGCAGCTTCCATACGATCCCGACCGGGACTTTGCGCCCATCACCAATCTGTTCTTCAACACGCAGGCGCTGGTGGTGAACGCCGACCTCAAGGTGCGGAGCGTCGATGATCTCGTCGCGCTCGCGAAGGCGAAGCCCAAATCCCTGTCCTATGTGGCGCCATCGCTGCCGCACCAGCTGTTCCTGGAAGGCCTCAACCGTGAGCGCGGCATCGACCTGGTGCGCGTGCCGTTTCGCGGCGGCGCCGAGGCCACCGCCGGCATCCTGTCGGATGCAACGCCGATTGCATTCTTCGGGCTAGCGAACTTCATGTCGTATCTGCGCGAGGGCAGCATGACCGGGCTGCTGGTGGATGGAGCGGCCCGCTCGCCGCTGTTTCCCGCCATCCCGACGCTAGCCGAATTCGGCTATCGCGGCGCTCTCACCCGCGTGTATTTTGGGCTGCTCGGTCCTGCCGCCATGCCGCGACCGATGATCGAGCGGCTGCGCAGCACCATCGCCGCCATTGTCGATGACGCGACCTTTCGCGAACAGCAGCTCATCTCGCGTGCGCTCGAGCCGATCGCGGACCGCCCGGAGGAATTTGCGCAGTTCCTCAAGGCTGATCGCGAGCTCGCGCGACGCGTCGTGGAGCTATCCGGAGAACAACCCCGATGATCATCGATTTCCACACCCACGTCGCCCCTCCCGAGATCCGCGAGCGTCCGTTATGGCGGGGCAAGTGCCCCATGACCATCGAGAACGTCCTTGACGCGCAGCAGGAGGCCGGCATCGACCGCACGGTGATCAGCTATCCCTATCATGAGCTGCGCGAGATGGACGTTGCAGAGCAGCTGGCAGCCATCCGGCGCCACAACCGGTATCTCGCTTTGCTGCAGGATCGGCACCCGACGATCTATGCCCTGGCATGCGCGAGCCCCTATGGCGGGGACGCCTTCCTCAAGGAATTCGAGCGCGCCGTCAGAGAGGACGGCTGCAAGGGGGCCATGATCATGTCGAGCCTGCCGGGCCATTATCCGGACGACGATGACGCATTTGCTTTCTTTGCGCTTGCGAGCGAGCTGGATGTGCCGGTGTTCGTGCATCCTCCCCATGTCGGATTCGGCGAGGAGCGGATGCGCGATTACCGGCTGGCGTCAAGCATCGGGCGTCCGATGGACGGGGCGCTCGCGATTGCGCGTCTGATCGTGCGCGGCATGTTCGAGAAGCTGCCGACGCTCAAGCTCGTCGGCAGCCATCTGGGCGGCGGCATCTGCGAGATGATCGGCCGCATGGACTACGCCTACAACCTCCAGGAGGAGGCGTATTTCCTCGGGCCGTACGAGCCGATGCTGATCAGGCACCCGCCCAGCCATTACCTCAAGATGATGTACCTGGAATCCACATGCTACCACGTGCCGGCGGCGCGCTGCGCGCTCGAAACGGTGGGACCGGACCATTTCATCTTCGGCACCGACGCCCCGCCGTTGCGCGTGCTCAAGCGGGCAGGGGTCGCGGTCATCCGCGACCTCAGGCTGCCGCCCGCCGAAGAGCAGAAGGTGTTTTCCGGCAACGCCGCGCGGCTGCTGAAGGTTTGATCAGGTTCGGTGTCGCGCCCCGGATTTCGCGCGCCAAGAGGCGCCCTCAATCCGGGCTACGGTGTCGCGAAATTCGTAGCCCGGGTTGACCGCAAGGGAAACCCGGGTTCTCCCGGGCCACGGCTACTGCCTGGTCAGCTCCGCGCAGGATGCGACGCGCGCGGCGGACGAGACATGCAGATAGCAGAGCTCCATCCGGTTGGGCGCCAGCAGGATGCCGTGGGTATAGCCTTCGTCGTCGGCGAGAAAGATCGTGCCCCCGCGCGAGATAACGGCAATGACCTTCTCTCTGCTGCGCGGCGAGGAGAAGGTGCCGGAGAAGCGGCGGCCGTCCTGCTTGTCGACGGTCAGGGTGAATGGAACGCTGCGCAGCTCCGGCTCGTTCGCCTGCGCCGCTGGATGATGCGGGTTGCCGCCGCCGAGCACGAGCGACTCGCTCTCGCCTTTCCAGGTCCCGCGCAGGTCGGGGATTGCGGTCTGCGAGGCGGCCTGCATCGCCGGCAGTGCCGCGAGCACCGCGGCAGTGAAAAGGCAGGCAAGCTTTGGCATGGCCAAAAACTCCATAGCGTTTCCGGAGAGCGCCATCCTAGAGCATGTCCTGCGAAATTGGGAACCGATTGGCGCAAAGGCCTGCTGATAGGGCGGATGAGAGGGCGTGTGCTCGATCGCGATCTGCGCTAATACAGAGGCAACAAGCGCGCACTTGTCATACCCGCGAAAGCGGGTATCCAGCAAACGACATCGCTCGAGGTTATATCGATACACCGGAGGTTTACTGGATCGTCCGCTTTCGCGGATGATGACAACGAGAGTCATGGCGTGCAGCACTGGGATAAGGATGCAAATCCCAATTAAATGTGCCGGCGACGGATTCGGTCGGATAAGATGATCAAAAATTTTGGAGATCACGCTGCGAACGAGCGCACGTTTCTTGCCTGGGTGCGCACGGCGATCGCGGTGATGGCCTTCGGATTTCTGGTCGAGAAGTTCGACCTGTTCCTGGAGCTTGCCGCTCCGAACCTGTCGAGACGTACGCTTTCAGGGGCTCGGCCAGACATTCGGCAATATCGCGGGCCTTTCGCTCATTGTCCTGGGCACCGTGATGGTGGCCGTCGCGGTCGCGCGCTTCATCATTACTGCAAGGTACATCGACAGCGATGAGGTTCATGCCGGCACCGGCTCGCGCGTCGATATCGCGCTTGCCGTCCTGATGGTTCTTTTAGGCGTCGCGCTGTTTCTCTATCTGTCACACGCGCTGGTCTCAAAGGTTTGAGGGCAGCCGAGCGCCGCATGATGCAGACAATTTTCGCAAATTTGCTGCACGGGCGAGGTGCCTGGTTGTCTTGATTTGTAGCGAACCGGTTAAAGAAGGCGCAGGGTGCAACGGTATAGTATGCCGGCAGGGCGGCACGGAAAAGCAAAGGTATCTATGATGTGCATCGTGTTTGAGAAATTCCTGCGAAACGAAGGCGGAGCGACCGCCATCGAATACGGTCTCATTGCCGCCGGCATTGCCGTTGCGATTATTGTAGCGGTGTCGAATCTTGGTTCGTCGCTCAACACGACATTCACCAGCGTGCAGACCGCGCTGAAATAGCCGCGCGTGCCGGTATGCGATCGCCCGGGTCATGCGGGACAAGGGCGCGGCCAGCCGCGGGCGCATCAGTGGCCGGCCATGTGGCGGCCGATCTCGGTGAGATCGGCTTCGCTCGCGGGTGCTTCGTAGACGAAGGCGCCGTTGAACATCACGACCACGCGGTCGGCGAGCTCGAGCAGCTCGTCGAGGTCCTCGCTCACCAGCAGAACCGCCGCCCCGCGGTTGCGCGCCGCCATGATCTCCGCATGAATTTGGGCGACCGCTGCGAAATCGAGCCCGAAGCAGGGGTTGGCGGCGATCAGGATGTCGACCTCGCCCGCGAGCTCGCGCGCGAGCACCGTGCGCTGCACGTTGCCGCCCGAAAGCTCTCCGATGGGGCTGGCGTCGGAACGGGTCTTGATCTTGTAACGCTCGATCTTGCGCAGCGCGGCTTCGTGGAACTGCGCGCGGTCGAGCCACCAGCCGCTGCTTGCAAACGGCGGGCGGTCGAACTCGCGCAAGGCGAGATTGTCGGCAACGCTCATGCGGGCGACGCAGGCGTTCCGCAACGGCTCTTCCGGAAGCACCGAGAGCCTGTTGGCGCGCATCTCCTCGCGGCTTGCCTGATAGGGCCGGCCATGCAGACGAATCTCGCCGCCCCCGGCCTCGCGCTGCCCGGCGAGCACCTCGACCAGCTGCCGCTGCCCGTTGCCTGACACGCCGGCGATGCCGACGATCTCGCCGGCGCGCACCGAGAGCGACACGTCGCGCACCGCCGTCTGCCCGGCGTCGTCGAGCGCGTTGAGCCGCGCGATGTCGAGCCGCGGCTCGCCGAACCGGCCGGTGCGGGCGGGCTGCACCGTGAGCTCTTCGGCGCCGATCATGACGCGCGCCATGGCGTCGGGGGTCAGCTCCTTGACCCGTCCGCGCCCGGCCACCCGGCCGCGCCGCAGGATGGTGACCTCGTCGGCGAAGGAAAGGACCTCGCGGAATTTGTGGGTGATCATCAGCACGGTGAGCTCGCCGTTCGAAACCATGCCGCGCAGCATGCCGAGCACCTCGTCGGCTTCCGCGGGGATGAGGACGGAGGTCGGCTCGTCGAGAATGAGGAAGCGCCGCTTGAGGTAGAGCTGCTTGAGGATCTCGCATTTCTGTCGCTCGCCCGCCGAGATCGCCGAGACCCGGGCGCCGAGCGGCACCTTGAAGGGCATGCGTTCGAGGAACGCCGCCAGCGCCTTCGTCTCTCCCGCCCAGTTGACTATCGCCGGCAGGTCGTCGCGCGCCAGCACCAGATTTTCCGTAACCGTCATGGCGGGAACCAGCGTGAAATGCTGGTAGACCATGCCGAGCCCGAGCGCATGCGCGGCGCGCGGGCTGTCGATCACCTGCTGGCGCTCGCCCACGATGATCTCGCCGGCGTCCGGCTGGTAGTAGCCCATGACGCACTTGACGAGCGTGCTTTTGCCGGCGCCGTTCTCGCCGAGCAGCGCGTGGAAGCTGCCGGCGGCTACTTTCAGCGAGACGTCATCGAGCGCGGCGAGCTCGCCGAAGCGCTTGGTCATGGCGATCGCCTCGATGCCGAACGCGCGGCGCGCGGTCCCTGCCTCGCTCATGCGATTGCCGCGATGAATTTTTCGGAATCGGCCACCGCGCCGAACACGCCGCCCTGCATCTTGATCATCTTGATGGCGTGGTCGTGGTTGCCTCTGTCGGTCGCGCCGCAGCAGTCCTCCAGCAGCAGGCACTCGAAGCCGCGGTCGTTGGCTTCGCGCATGGTGGTGTGGACGCAGACGTCGGTGGTGATCCCGGTGAGAACAATGTTGTCGATGCCGCGCAGGCGCAGCAGCAGCTCGAGATCGGTGGCGCAGAACGAGCCCTTGCCGGGCTTGTCGATGATCGGCTCACCCTCTCCCGGCGCAAGCTCCGGAATGATGTCCCAGCCGCGCTCGCCGCGCACCAGAATGCGTCCGCAGGGTCCCGCATCGCCGATCCCGGCGCCGATCCGGCGCGAGCGCCAGCGCTTGTTGGCGGGCAGGTCGGCAAGGTCCGGCCGGTGGCCCTCGCGCGTATGGAAGACGTGAAAGCCCTTGCCGCGCATCGCGGCGAGCGTGCGCCTGATCGGCTCGATCGGGGCGCGGGTGAGCGTGAGATCATAGCCCATCTTGTCGACATAGCCGCCCACCCCGCAGAAGTCGGTCTGCATGTCGATGACGATCAGTGCCGTGTTGTCCGCGCGCAGATCGCCGTTGTAGGGCCAGGGATAGGGATCGGACTTGACGTATCGTTCGGCCATGGCAGTCCCCGCGGTTGCGCCTCGCGTGTCCTTCATCTGGTGATCGACAGCTCGGCCGGGGCGCCGACCAGCGTGCGTCTCGGCGAGCAGGTAACGATCATGATCAGCAGCGTCAGAATGTACGGCGCGGCGTTGAACAGATGATAGAACGCGGTGACGCCGACCGATTGCAGCGCCGGTCCGAGCGCAGCGCCGCCGCCGAACAGGAGGGATGCCCACAGGCACAGCATCGGATCCCAGCGCGCAAAGATGACTAGCGCGACCGCGGTGATGCCCTGTCCGCTGGACAGGCCCTCGTTCCAGCTTCCCGGATAGAACAGCGAGAGCGATGAGCCGCCGATGCCGGAGAGGAATCCGCCGAACATGGTGGCGCGCAGGCGAATGACATTGACCGAATATCCCATCGCGCGCGCGGCGTCGGCGCTCTCTCCGGCAGTGCGGATGATCAGTCCCCAGCGCGTGCTCTTCAGCGCCCACAGCAGCAGCGGAGCGAGCGCCACGCCGAGGAGGAACAGCACGTTGATCGCAAGCGCGGCGCGCACCTGCGGGATGTTGCTCCACCAGCCGAGATCGAGCGAGGGCAGGCGCGGCGCGGTCGGCTCGATCAGCGGCTTGCCGAGAAAGAAGGCCAGCCCGGTGCCGAACAGCATCAACGCGATGCCGACCGCGATGTCGTTGACCCGCGGCAGGCCGCAGATCGCGGCATGCAGCGCGCCCATCCCTGCGCCCGCGCATCCTGCCGCGAGCACGCCCAGCCAGGGCGAGCCGGTGAGATAGGAGATGGCGTAGCCGCACATCGCGCCCATCACGAGCGTGCCTTCGAGGCCGAGATTGATGCGGCCGCTGCGCTCGGTGATGCACTCGCCGAGGCTCACGAACAGGACCGGGGTGCTCACGCGGATGGCGCCGCCGAGCACCGCGATCGGCACCGTCCATAGCCCGATGCTGGCCGCATCCGCCATCTCAGGGAACCTTTCGCGTCAGGAAGCGCAGGCGTCCGTACAGCGCGTCGCTCGCCAGCACCATCATGAAGATGACGCCTTGCAGCACCAGCACGGATGCATCCGGCAGGCCGAGGCGGCGCTGGAGCAGGCCGCCGCTCGCACCGATGCCGCCGAGCAGGATGGCGACGGGAATGACGGCGAGCGGGTTATGCCGTGCCAGGAATGCCACCAGGATGCCGGTGAAACCGTAGCCGGCCGCGAGATTGGCGTTGGTGCGTCCCTGCACCGCCGCGACTTCCACCATGCCGGCGAGCCCGGCTGCGGCGCCGGCGAGAAAGCAGGTGATGAGGATGAGCCATCCGACATTGAGCCCGACCACCTTGGCGGCGCGGATGTTGCCGCCGGCGACCCGCGCCGCAAATCCGAACACTGTGTGATAGATCAGGACATAGGAGAAGAGCGCGGCGATGATGCCGAACGCAAATCCCCAGTGCACGTCGGTGCCGGGAATGGTGCCGATCATGTTGGCGGCGCCGATTTCGCGGGTCGACGGCTTGTTGAGGCTCATCGGGTCGCGCATCGGCCCCTCGACCAGGTGGTTGAGAACGGCAAGCGCGATATAGACGAGGAGCAGGCTCGATATGGTCTCGTTGACGCCCCGGTAATGACGCAATCCCCCTGCGAGCACGATCCACAGCCCGCCGCCGATTGCGCCCGCGCAAGCCATCGCAACCTGCACGGCAAGCGGCGGGGCGGCCGGCAAGGCGAGCGCCGCGCTGGTGGCCGCGAGCGCCCCGATAAGGAGCGCGCCCTCGCCGCCGATGATGACCATTCCGAGCTGCGCCGGCAGTGCCGTGCAGAGCGCAGTGAGAATCAGCGGCGCTGCGCGCGTGAGTGTGTTCTGCCAGGAGAACCAGGTGCCGAACGCGCCCTGATACATGTAGAAGTAAAGGTCGAGCGGATCCTTGCCGAACAGCGCGACAAAGATCCCAAACAGCGCGAACGAGGTTGCCAGCGCCAGCGCGGGGATGACGATGAATTCCCCCGTGCCCGCGAATCTGCGGACGATGGCGTCCCGCAGAGATTCCGGTTTGCCGCGCTTGATGTGCAGCCGTGCCTCAGGCTTGGTGGGGGCCGTGAGATCCTGGTACCCCGGTTGCCACACGCGCTACTCCACTCCCGCAAACAAGGTTGTTGCATGTGGATAATGCGCGCCACAAACTCGATTATCCCTCCCCGAAGGGGAGGGTGGCCGACCCCCGACTTGGTCGGGGGGAGGCCGGGTGGGGGATTCTGAAACGCGACAATCTTGCGTGCCTCGCCGCTTCACCCCACCCGACCGCCTCACTTCGTTCGGCGCGCAGCCGACGCTTCGCGTCGGCGTCCTTAGCAGCCTAGAACGGCGGCCGAAGGCCGCCTGTGCTCCCCTGAGGGGAGGTATTACACCGTGCATGATCCAGGGGCGACACCCTTTCACGAAGTCGCTCCGATAACGCCCTCCACGAGGTAGTCCATCTTCTCGAGCTCCGCGTCGGTCTGCCCGCGCTCGACGCCGGCGCCGATCACGGTCTTGCCCTTGTTGTCGCTGATCGGGCCCTTGAAGATGACATAGCCACCGGCCGTGAGCTTTGCCTTGACGTCGTCGGCGTGCTTGCGCGCGGCTTGCGCCACCATGTCGCCGTAGGGCGATACTTTGACCAGGCCTTCCTTGAGCCCGCCGCGGTAGAAGTTCGGAATGGTCTCGCCGGCGATGAACATTTTCACGAAGCGGGGATAGAGCGCCTCCCAGTTCCATTCCGCGCCCGTGAGATAGGCCTTCGGAGCGAGCGTCGCCTGATTGACGTGGTAGCCGCAAACCATGGCGCCGCGGCGCGCGGCGTTCTCCACCACGGTCTTGGGGCCGTCGACGTGGCAGGTGATCACGTCGATGCCCTGGTCGATGAGGCTGTTGGTGGCTTCCGCCTCCTTCACCGGCATCGACCAGTCGCCGGTGAAGATGACTTGCAGCGTCGCCTTCGGATTGGCGAGCTTGGCGCCGAGCGTGAACGCGTTGATGTTGCGCAGCACCTGTGGGATCGGCTTGGCGGCGACGAATCCGAGCCTGCCGGATTTGGTCGAATGGCCGGCGACAATGCCGCTCACATGCTGTGCCTCGTCGATGTAGCCGAAATAGCTGCCGGCGTTCTTCGGATCCTTCTCGGTCCACAGGCCGCCGCAATGCTCGAAGCGAAGCTTGGGATACTTGCTGGCAATCTTGAGCATGTGCGGACTGTAGTAACCGAACGAGGTGGGAAAGAGCAGCGTGGCGCCGTCAAGGTTGATCATGGACTCCATGGTCTTCTCGACCGCGTCGGTCTCGGGAACCTTCTCCTCTTCGACGATCTTGACGCCAGCCATCTTCTTGAGCGCGGCGGCGCCCTGCGCATGCGCCTGGTTGTAGCCGTAGTCGTCGCGGGAGCCGACATAAATGAAGCCGACGGTCGTATCCTTGGCGCTGGCGGTGCGCATGGGCAGCGTGCCGGCAAGCGTCAGGGCGGCGGTCCCTTGCAGGAGGTGCCGGCGCGAAACCTTGTCGAGATTCATCTTGTCGAGATTCATGAACGTGCTCCTTCTGGCTGGTGAGCGCCTGCGGCGGCCTCCGCCTTCCCGGGGGATGGTGGGATGGGCAGTCTTCAGAGGACGATGCGGAGATTTCGCAAGGGTTGTGCCAGCCGCCGGGGGCGACCGCTCAGCGCAAATCATCCTGAAGTCACAGGATTTTACGAGGGCTGGGGATTTCATGCAAAAGTGCGCTCCAATGACGGTGCCCAAAAAATAAGCAGGACGTCCGTGCGCCGGCTGCGATGATCGTCGCCGACACTGCATGCGGAGCGACGCGGGCCATAACGGTTGGCTCATCGCTCTTGCGGATGTGCGCGACCGGCTTTGAGCACAAACAAAAACACCGGCAAGCGGCGCTCACCGGTGTCAGAGACTTTTTATTGTCCCCAGATGGTCGTAGTCAGAACGCGCCCAGCAGAATGGCTCCGACAAAAGCAAACACGGCACACATCGCCAGCACATCGAGCCTCAAGGCAAGGTCCACGTTACATGCTCCGTTTTTGTCGTACCACGAAGCAGTGTAGCAAAGACCCCGGCGCTGCCGAAGCGCCAAATATTTTGCGCTGCAACAAAGGCGCGAAAGCTCCTTTCGTGTCCTGCCTCGGGTCCATCCATCATCATGATAGTTCGAGCTGAAATGGCGTTGCGGGCGGTATTTGCAACGCATCATGGCATCTGTCGCAAAACCGTCGTAAGGCCGGCGATCCGCGGTAAGTTTCCTGTTTGCCGGCATTAGGTGCAACGCAATAACCGCTGCCGCACCATGCGGTTAGCTCACCCGTTTCTCTTAACCATATCGGCGCGGCGCGCTTTGCGCGTTGCGCGGCGCGCGCAATCCTTGAAGTGCCGTTAACAAACTCCATCGCATTCTACCGCCATGGTGGGAGTGCGTTGGTGTTTCGCAGGCTGCGCGGTGCTTGGCATGCTGGCAACGCTTGCGGGGTGCAGCGGCGGCTTCTTCTTCGCCCAGCGCGAGCCGTGGCGCCACGAAGCGGAGGTCGAGTGCCTTAGTTCCGGCGCGGTGCCGGAAGGCACAGGCATCGTTCGTCTCAGCCCCATTACCGGCCCCGGCATGTGCGGCGCCGATTTTCCGCTCAAAGTCACGGCACTCGGGGAGGGCGCCGCGCTGGGCTTTGCGGACGATCCGCGCCCGCCCGCCGACGTCCCCTCCGGCGCCCCGAGCTGGCCGATCGTGAGGTCGCCTCATGCGCCGGCGCCGCAATCAACGCCGCCCCCCTATTCTCGCCCCGATCCGAATTCCCACGCCGGCGGCGCGCCGCGCCGCGAGGCAAGTCCGGCAGAAAGGCCGATCTCGCTGCATCCCCCCGGGGTCGTGCAGCCGACGGCGACGGCAGCGTCACAGACCTATGATTATCGCCATCCCTACCGCGCCCCATCCGAGCGAGCGCCTGAAGACTATCGCGCGCCGCGCTCCTTGAGCTCTCCGCGCGAGGAGCTCTCGCCGGTCCCGTATGAGCGCCGCCGACCGGTCGAGGGGGAGGGCATGCCGCATTCCGCGGTGACACGCGCTCCCCTGCGCGAGATCGGGCCCGAAGATTCGCCGCGTCCCTCCGGGCGCGGTGAAGCGACGGGCGCCCCCGCATACGAGGGTGCCTACGAACCCTCGCGAGAACCGTCCTACGAACCTTTGCGCCGCCCCGAAGTGCCGCCGCTCGTTCCGCTCGGCCCGGCGCGCGGCGCGGAAGCTGCGGGCGCCTCACCACCCGTTGCCGTCAACCCGCCGGCAACGCTTGCATGCCCGATCGTATCCGAGCTCGAGCGCTGGATCGCGGGTGCGGTGCAGCCGGCAGCCTTGCGCTGGTTCGGCTCGCCGGTCACCGAGATCAAGCAGATCTCCGCGTATTCCTGCCGCGGCATGAACGGGGTTCCTGGCGCGCCCATCTCGGAGCATGCCTTCGGCAACGCGCTCGACATCGCCGCATTCACGCTGGCCGACGGGCGCACCATCACGGTGAAGAACGGCTGGCATGGCATGCCGGAGGAGCAGGGCTTTCTGCGCGACGTGGAGGGCGCGGCGTGCGATCAGTTCACCACGGTGCTCGCGCCGGGGTCGAATGCCTACCACTACGATCACATCCACGTCGATCTGATGCGTCACGCGAGCGGATACCGCGTCTGCAATCCGCGCGCGGTATCGGGCGAAGAAATTGCCGCGCGGGCGGGGTGGAAGGTTGCGGCGCGGCGTCCGGGCGATCCCGCGGCGACCGGCTCGCTTGCCGCGCGCCGGGTGCCGCACCCGCGCAATCCGGTGCGCGCCAACGACAGGGACGACCGATATCCCAAGCGTGCGCTGCCTATAGCGCCGCCGGACGAGGACGGCGACGACTAGAGGCCGTTTCCATCTGACGCTCAACTGAGCCGCAGGCTCGATAGCCTCGGGAGGCTCGCGCGCTACCCCTTAAAATCCTGTCGCGGCATACCGATATGGTAACCGGATAAATTGGAAGTCCCTGGGAGGAACCCATGTTTGCCTTGCGTTGCCGTGCGCTGCTTGCTGCTGTTGCCGTCGCTGCGGCAATGTCGCTTGCTGCGGGTCACGCTGATGCGCGGGCCGGCCGGGGCATGAGCTTCGGCAGCCGCGGTTCGCAGACCTTTTCCGCGCCGCCTTCGACCGCCACTTCGCCGAGCGCGCGGCCGATCGAGCGCAGCATGACGCAGCCGGGTCAGCCCGGCTCGTTCGGGCGTGCCCCCTCGACCTCGCCCGGGTTCTTCGGTCGCCCGGGATTCATGGGCGGGCTGTTCGCCGGATTCCTCGGCGCCGGGCTGCTCGGAATGCTGTTCGGCCACGGCCTCTTTGGCGGGCTCGGCGGGTTTGCCTCGGTCCTGGGACTCATCCTGCAGGTCGCGCTCGTGGTCTTTCTCGGGCGGCTTGCGTGGACCTGGTGGCAGCGGCGCAACCAGCCGGCGCTGGCGGGCGGTCCGTCATTTCGCGATTACGCGCCTGCTTCATCGCAGGGCCTGGGCGGCGGGGGCCGCCTGCCGACGGCGGCGCGCGCGTCGGGCACGGACGAGGTCGGCCTCAAGCCCGACGACTTCAACGGGTTTGAGCGGCTTCTCGACGAGGTCGAGAGCGCCTACGGCGAGGAGGATCTCGGGCGCCTGCGCACGCTCACGACCCCCGAGATGGTCTCCTATTTCTCCGAGGAGCTCGCGGCGAACGCGAGCAAGGGCATCGTCAACCGCATCTCCGGGGTGAAGCTTCTGCAGGGTGATCTTGCCGAGGCCTGGCGCGAAGGCGACACCGACTACGCCACCGTTGCAATGCGCTTTGCGCTCAACGACGAGATTGTCGATCGCGCGAGCGGACGCTCCGTGGAGGGCGGCGCCGACGAGGCGACCGAAATCTGGACCTTCATGCGCCGGCGCGGCGGGCGCTGGCTGCTGTCCGCCATCCAGCAGAAGTAATCCGCGCAAGATGCGGTAAACCTTCGAGATAGCGGTAGTACTTCATTTCGCTGCTCCGCGATCCGCGCTGGTAATTCCGTGTGGCCGCGATGATCGTTCGGGGTCGGGTGCCGGCTACCGAGCCGCTGCAAGCCGGAACCGCGCGCTGGACGTGAACGTTCCTGTTCGCGAGAATAGCCAGGCGGTTATTCGCAATCGATAGGAGCGCCCAGATGTGCGATTACAGCTTGCATGCGGTCGCATCGCGGCCGGCAAAGGTCGGCGACAGATTGATAACGACGCAGTTTCCCAACGCGATCACGGGCGGACTTGCCGCGGTAAACGAGCCCGCGGTCGCGGTCTGCCTGCTTCCCGGCACCGAGGTCGCGTTCGATCGGGAAGTTGCGTACCAGCATCCGCTGGCCTGGTTCAGGAAGCGCGCGGTGAAGGAAAAGGTCGCCCGCTTCCGGCAGATCAACTCCGCCAATCCGCACACGCATCATGACGCGTTCGAGTTTCCCAACGGGAAGATCCTCCTCGTGACGCGGCTGGTCGCAAATCAGGCTCTGACTGTGCTGCAGCTTCCGGTCGCGGCGCAGCAGCAGCGTGCTTCGGTCGCGAATGCGCAGGTTGCGCCGACGCAAGCCGTTGTCCGTCGTTGAGCGCAGCGGAACATTGAACCTCTGAGCTTCACCGTCATTGCACGAGCTTGATGATCCGCGCACATCGTCTTGCGAAAACACATCGGGCAAAGGCCGCACTCACAGAGTGCGCAGGTCCGGTAACCGGACTTGCGCCTCACTGCGCCGTGGCGGACGTCACGAGATCCCTGGCCGCGGGGCGCCGCCATTGAAAAGACGATCGATCCTGCTGGCCATGATGAAATCGTTCTCGTGCAGTCCCTTTATCTTTTTGGTCCGCAAGGAGACGGTGGCGTAGCCCCAACCGAAGCTGATGTCGGGATGATGACCTTGCGTCTCGGCAAGCTCGCCGACTGCCTGCACGAAGGTCAGCGCTTCGCGAAAGTTCTGGAACCGAAAACTTCGCTCGATGCGGTGAGCATCGTCGCGCAGCTCCCAGCCCGGCACCTGGACATTGAGGCGCTCCGCCTCTCCTTGCGTGAGCGGCGGGATGCCGCCACGACAGGGCGTGCAGGTTTTTTCAGCGAGTGCATCCGGCATGTGTCATCTCCGCTGGGCGCGGCTCATCGATGGCCTGATGAATGAGGTCTTGACCGGGGCCGCGTAACAGCGGGCGGTCTCTTGTCGAAAACTTTTTATGCGGATTATAGTTCCAGCAGTTCGCAGCGGTCGTGGCGTTCGCCGAGTGGGACGAATGCCGTACCATTATTATTATGCCGGCCGGCTGCGCATGCTGTTCAACCAACGTTCCCTGTGGCCACGTGACTTCGCCTGACATACCGGACTTCGCGTTATCGGCTGTTCTCGGCATCGGGCTTGCGGCTGCCACCGGCTTTCGCGTGTTCCTGCCGATGCTGGTCATGAGCGCGGCCGCTTATTCCGGGCATCTCCCGCTCGACTCGGGCTTCGCATGGCTTGCGACGCCGTCGGCACTGACCATGCTCGCCGTCGCGGCGGTCGCGGAAATCCTCGCCTATTATGTTCCGGGGGTCGACAACCTGCTCGATGCGCTGGCGACCCCCGCCGCGTTCGTGGCGGGGACGGTGGTGTCGGCGGCGGTCATCACCGACCTGCCGCCGATGGTGAAATGGACGGCGGCCGTCATCGCGGGAGGCGGCGTCGCCGGCATCACGCAGGGCGTGACCGCAATGCTGCGGGCAAAATCCACCATCTTTACGGGCGGTCTCGGCAACCCGGTGATCGCTACCGCCGAGCTTGCCGGCGCGCTTCTCATCTCGCTGCTCACGCTCGCGGCGCCGCTCGCCGCGCTTGCCCTGGTCATTCTCTTCCTGTGGCTCGCAATACGCCTGCTGCTGCGGTTGCTGCGGGGCGCGCAACCATCCAATGCCGGGAAGTAGCGTGCGGCAGTATCAGATACGGTCAATCCCGCCGGCTTCAATCACGCGTTTCCACTTGGCGATCTCCGCCCTGATGTAGGCGGCAAAGTCCGCGGAGGAGGAGCCCTCCGGGATGATGCCGAGCTCAAGGAGCTGTGCGCTCACATCCGGCGTCTGCACAATGGCGGAGATCTCGCGCTGGAGCAGCTGCACGATCGCCTGCGGCGTGCCGGCCGGGACGAATACGCCGGTCATGGTCTCGGCCTCCTGGTCCTTGATGCCGAGCTGGTCGAGGGTGGGTACGGCCGGAAGCGTTTGCAGGTGCTTCCTGCTGGTGATGGCGAGCGCGCGGATCTTGCCGTCCTTGATCAGCGCTACCGAGTTGGCGATGGCCGCGCAGGCAATCGGCGTAAAGCCGCCGAGCAGGGATTGGGTCATCGGCCCGCCGCCGGCGAACGGCACCGTGACAAAGCTCACGCCGAGCCCCTGCTTGAGCAGCTCGATCGACAGCGACGGCGTGGTGCCGGCTCCCGGCGAGGCCACGCTGAGCTTGCCGGGATTGGCCTTCATCGCCGCGATCAGCTCATCCATCGTCCTTGCCGGAAAGTCATTGTTGACCAGCCAGGAGTTCGGCGAGGCGCCCGCCTCGGTGACGGGGATGAAGTCCTTCTCCGCGTCGAACGGAATTTTTTTGTAGAGGCTCGGATTGACCACGATGCTCGATGAGGCGAACAGGACGGTATAGCCGTCCGCGGCCGCGTGTGCCGCATTTGTCATTCCGAGGCTGCCGCCGGCGCCGGCGATGTTCTCGATGTAGAACTGCTCCCCGAGCCGCTCGGAGAGCTTCTGCGTGATCACGCGCGCGGCGATGTCGGTCACGCCGCCTGCCGGGAACGGCACGATCACCTTGACGGCGCGCTCGGGATAGCCCGCGGCCTGCGCTGCGCACGGCAGGGCGGCGGCGAGCGCGGCGATCAACGCGGAAACTTGCACGGCCTTGCTCACGTTGGACTTACCCCGGTTTCGTGGAGGGTTGAGTGCTTGGGATCAGGGTATCTGGTCTGATGGCGTTTTGCCCTCCTATTGGTGGCATTCTTTTGTTCGGCCCCCGGCGGAGCCATTCTTCCATCCCGGCCCGCACAATGGTGCGGCCGTCGCGAAGCTTGTACGGGAGCTGAAGCTTACAGCATCGTGCCCGCACTGTAACAGTAAATAGGCTGCCGTCTGCTGCAGACGCTTGCCGATGCGATCTTCGCCGAGCCGCCCGCTGACTCGGCCGCCCGGCAGGAGAATGACGATCTGGTCGTGAGCTTCGCGCAATTGTTCCTTCCTGGATTGCCTGAGGAGCGCGCGCGCAGCCAGCTCGCCCCGATGGTCACGGCGCTACAGGAGGAGGCGGCGCAGCGCCTCGCCGAGCGCGCCGCCTCGACGAACGGCGGGCCTGCCGCCGGGCCTGCGCCGCGTGACGAGAGCCCCATTGCGGTCATGGCTGGGTTCGGCACGCCGCGCGAGGAAGCGATCGAGAACCTGATTCTCAAAGGCGGCATCTGATCGCCGATAGCGCTACGTTTGTTTGATGGCCGTCTCTTCAGGGGCGGCCGTCGACCTTGCCCACGCTGCTTCCATCGCTTGCAAGCGCGCTTGCCAAGACGTACTCACGTCGATTGCCAAACACTCTACCGCGCCTCGACGTGCGTGCTTGGATGGCGAGGGATGTGACACAACTGGCACGCCATTCCGTTCGGGAAGGGCGGAAATCGATGGCTGGACGGGCAGGCAGACGAAATGCAGCACGAGGCCGAAAGAGCCGCGGGGACGCGCAATGGCTCATCTGCATTATCTTCATCATTTGCGGCCTCAGCTACTACGGCTACAAACAATGGAACGCCCCGCCGCCGACCGTCATCGTCGGCAAAGCGTGGGTCATCGACGGCGATACCGTCGTCATTTCGAGCGTCCACATTCGACTGGAGGGCATCGATGCGCCGGAGACGGATCAAACCTGCACAGATGCCAATGGAAAATCCTGGCTCTGCGGGCAGACCGCCACGCGCGAGCTGCGAGGCTTTATTGGCGGACGTGAGCTGACCTGCGACAAACGAGCCGAAGACAGGTACGGGCGGACACTCGCGGTGTGCAAGCTGCCGGACGGCTCCGATGTGAATGCATGGCTGGTGCAGCAGGGTTGGGCTTTGGCCACTGGCTTCGTCAAGATGTATGAATCGGAGCAGGATGAGGCCGAAGCTGCGAAGCGCGGCATCTGGGCGGGAACCTTCACGCAGCCGTGGAAATGGCGGCAGGAGCACCCGAGACGGAATGCTTCGCCATAGCCTGCGCATCGAGCGCTGCGCTGAGCCCAACCCAACCAAAGTATGCAGTGATAGAAGTTCGAGTGATTAATTCCCAAAAGCGTGTGGGCGCACCTATAATGCAGTCCAGATTAAACAATGACCTCTGTATGGCACGGGCGACCATTTTCAGACATCGCACCCACTGTTGCTTTTAGCCACACCGGACCATGCGTGGATGGTAGGCTCAAGCTTCACCTACGCCGATGTAGTTCATGAAGCTTGGCTGGCCCTCAGCCTCCAACAATGAACGCGAGCAATTCAACGGCGGCAACTCCGAGTACAAGCGCTGCCATAGCTACCAGATCATATTCAAGCCAAGTACGCATGCCTGTGCCCCCGCACTTCGGCCGCCGCGATTGGCGGCGCGCTCTTCCTCCCGTTAGTCTGACTGGCTGCTAAGATGGTTCATTAAGCAACGTTTGGCAGGTAATTGGATGCGTGCAACGGTAGCATCGTCGGTTACTCTGTGAACGCGCCGATGCGAGGCCAGGTTGGTGCACCGGGATGCCAGCTTTCACGGATAGTCTGGAGGGCATGGGATCCCCCGATCTTGAAACATTTGGCGAAGGCATTTGCGCCTCCAATGACGCATCTAAGGAAACTCCCACGGCCGGCGCCGGGATCTTGGCTTCATCACGTAGTAGCGCAAAGCCATTGGAAATCGCCCGCGCCTTGCCGTAAGGGCACCACCGGCCCAGACAGCAGCAATTTGCTATTTGAGGCCAGGCGCACGAGCTTCGGCGTACCGTTGCATTCGGCAGCTTGGTCGTTTCGGTAGCGAACCTATCTAGGGGCTGGCGCGACTAATGTGATAGTGCCGCTGACCAATAACCGCGGCAATCACAAGGGGACAACATGAAGAAGATTACCATCACAGCTGCTCTTGCGTCGGGCTTGGTTGCTCTTGCCATTGGCACTTCTGGGAGTGCCAATGCATCATTGCATCGAACTCGCGTTGTCGTGGCCCCCCACTATGGGAGTGCCAACGCATTGCATCGAACTGGCACTGTGGCTCATTACGGGTATGCGCATACGTGGCGCGTCTTTTCCCCAAACAAGGTAACTGCCGTAAGGTATCCCTGGAATACGGCCCGGCTTTCGTATCCACGGGTGAAATACCGCTAACCGGGAGCCCGGAGCGGCTAGGCTCGCGCCGGCTTACTGCCTCCGAACCAAAAGAAAAAAGAGCCCCGAGGTTATCAGAATCCGGGGCTCAGTTGTTTCGCCCTGGCGGACGAGCATGCCACCGCACTCCAGGACATTCGGCCAGTAGTCCAGCAGCAGCAGCACTCCGCCTTTACGTATTCAAGCTGAACGACGCTCGTTACTCCACTAGTCCCTGAAACAAGAACAGGCGATTTAACCGTGCCGATTGCGCGTCTTGAACCATTTGATCTGCCACCCTGACTAATCGGTCGAGGATCATCCGGCGGTCGGGGATAATCGTGCACATACGAATTGCGAGGTGGTGATGCGGTCGCTCGTTCTAGGCGCGGCAATCACTGTGGCGACAGTGGTTCGAACGAGGGCACTGGCCACTGTGCTGTGCGGAACAATCGTTCTCGCTGGTGGGGCTGTTTCCGGACTTACCGCTTCCCATTCGCCCGGTATTGAGAAATCGAATTTGGCGCCGATTGAGGATCAACGCGTGGCATCTCTTAACGCCAAAACCGAAGCTGTTAGCGCCAATACGGAGTCCGTGGATTCGCCGCAACCTACCGCAATCGGCAAGACCGGCACCTCCGACCCGGATTTGGTGACGCCGGCGGTTGGGACCACAGGCTCCGATCGGTCGGAATCACTCGTTGAGACCGCGGTGGTGTACTCCGCGCGGAAGCTTTCGGCCGAAACACCACCGATGCAGGTGGCGGCGCCCACGGCACATGATGCAGCACACACGGATACCGGCAACGCAGTGAGGACCATCGAAACTGTCGACAAGTGCCTGGTTCCGGAAATCTGCATCGACCAATACTTGTGGTCGCTCTACCAGAGAACGCCCAAGCGCGACACCGTCAAGGTTGTGGAGCAAAGGAAAGTCACAGTTACGAAGAAGGGCAAAACGCGGACCGTCACCAAAGAGCTTACCAAGTTCGTCGACGAGGACTTCACGTGGAAGGACCCGAAGGCGGCCGAAAAAACCGGCATGTCGTTAATGGATTACGTGATCGGAGGCATGGATCGGAGCTTCAAACTGAAGCTCTATCATGCTCTTCGCGCGCTGGACGAGGCCGGGCTCTCGCCGGGAATAACGAGCGCATTCCGCGACGATTACCGTCAATCACTCACAACTGGCCTGAAAGCCGCGTCTGACAGATCATACCACGGCGGGAGTTTGCGCGGCGGCTACGGCCACGGGCTTGCGGTCGATCTCGTGAGCGTAAGGGGCGAGACACGTGCAGAGCGATCCGTTTTCAGCGAAAGCTTGTGGAGATGGATTGATGATCACGGCAAGGAATTTGGGATCGGGCGTCCGTATCTAGATAAAGATCCGCCGCATGTAGCACCGATCGACGGTCAAGAATATGCCGCTCATCACCGCGAGGCGCATGTGCCACACGCAGGATCGGAAAAGAAGAAGCGTACCTAATTGCGCGGGATACAGGCAAGGCGTTCAAACCGCGACATCCTTAACAGCAGTTGGAGTCGTAGGTTGAGCGGTTGGAGAAGGCGAGGGAGGATGAGGGATGTTTCCTTTACTGGCTGGGTTGGCGGTTTTTGTGGGCGTGTTGGCGTATGGGGGTATTTGGTGGCCGGTGTGGGTAATAGGGGCTTTGGCGGCGGCGGTAGGCGTTATGTGGGTATTGGTTGAGATGAGGCGGGGGACGACTGTGGGTTTGCTGTTGGGGGCGGAGGGGTACTTTTTGACGGCGACAGGGATATTTGCGGGACTTATTTGGTGGGCAGTGGGCTAGGGATGGCGCGGACGTTCATTGCCGACGTGCAGGAACCCGACCGCCGGCAGCTCGGATGATTCTGTGCGAGCGGCACGCGGCCATGCAACCGCTACCGCTGCGCTACTGAGCAGTGTGATGAACTCGCGCCATTTCAATTGTACTAGCTGGAACTCGTTCTGACAGTGGATGCCTGGTGAGCGATCGGGTCTTGGTATCCGATCGAGTTAGGCTGCGATCATTTTTCTCCTTTGTGAACGGCATTGCATCCAGGAGCACAGGAGCGCCGCCCCTGGCTCAAGGAGCGCGTGGGCGGGCTAGACTAGCTAACGCTTCGACCGCGAGCCCATTATGTCAGCTCTAGCCAGCTGCGGACATTCGGTCGGATGAGGCTATGTCGGAGAAGTGCCGTTAAC
>Ga0306925_10000820_pt1 | contig 23930 bp, 23 predicted proteins | sample flu12Cox44000176_FD_203755 | JGI IMG/M metagenome (GOLD analysis project Ga0306925, IMG submission 203755) | Lab enrichment of tropical soil microbial communities from Luquillo Experimental Forest, Puerto Rico - flux8day.12C.oxic.44.000.176 (v2)... | ecosystem: Environmental > Terrestrial >... | reverse complement strand
ACTAACTCGGACATAGCGATCTCCCACGCGCTGCTTCGCGTGTGGAGATGCACATCTGTGAGCTCAAAAGATAGAAAGGATATTCGTGGAAATTTAGGATGGGTTTCTTTCCGATCCATCGAGCGGGTGGCAATGTGACATAACACCTGCCGACCCGATCAGAGCCTGCCGTCCTCTCGCCGCACGCGCTTGATCGCCTCGATGAGGCTATCATTGTCCACGCTCTTGTGGCGGTCTAAAGCGGTCCGAAATGTCATTACAAATTTGCTAAATGGTCCAGGGCCCGCTCCTGGCTCGCGCCCGGTGCTCGTTCGATACACCTCCGCCAATGCGTGGAAATAATCCTTAGGCAGAATTGCTGGTTTTCCCGACCCCGCGGCAGGTACGTCATCTGCGGCGCGAAGAACCGCCGCCCGATAGTCGCCTAGACTATTCACTATTTGCGTAAGACCAATTTCAGCAAAATATTCTACGCGAAGCGACCCACCCTCATCGCGAACTAACGTACCACCTGGGTCGCGTGGGAGGCGCCCCCTAAACAATGCCGAGAGAAGATCGTCGCAGCCAAGATCGTCTTGCGCGGCTTTTTTAGCCAAAGCGCGAGCCCGGTCTAAAACCTCTGCGAGCTTGCGCAGTCGTGCCGCACGTTCGCCGGGGGGCGCCATTAGCTGTTGCAAGAAATACAACAGGGCCAAACGAGTGAGGTGACACCAGCATGCATTCGCATCAAAAATCTGCGATCCAGGACCGCGCGGGCGCAGACAGCCGAGAAGCGCGTCTTTGTGCTGATCGAAGGCCGCTAGGCGGCGCTCAACCGCTTTTTTGACTGCCGGAGCAGGCTCTTCGCTTAGGATGCCGTCCCAAATTTCGATGCCCAAATTGGGCTTATCGACGCTCACGCTCCCGCACCTTGCGTGGCTCTCAGCGAGCGGTCGACGTTCGATGGCAATGGGTTAAGAATGCGCTCAATCATCGCCGCGAGCTTTTCAAGTGCATCTCGCTTTTCGTCGGCGTAGGAATGTCGGTCATATGTCCCCTCAACTCCTGCAATGACGTGCCCGAGCACGCGCTCGGAAATATCTGGGCGTACGCCGGCGCGTGCCATCAAGGTTTTTGCTGTGCGCCGCAGATCGTGAAGTGTCCAATTAGGCACAGCAGTAAGCTTAGTTCCCTTCGTCACACGCCGCCGCATTGCTGCGAGGACCTCGTTATCGAGCGCGGCCTTGTTCTTGCCGAACGCGGAAAACGGAGTCCCCACCCGCGACGGAAACACGTAATCACAACCATCCACCTTTGACTGCGCCTCAATGACCTTGAGGGCAGCCACCGACAGAGGCACGAAATTCGGCTTCTTCGTCTTGTAGCGGTCGGCCGGAATGCTCCATGTCCCGTCCTTGCCGATTTCTCCCCGACTCATGCTGGCGACCTCATCGCGCCGTTGCGCGGTGAGCAACAACGTCTTGACAAGGGCGCCGAAGGTCCCGGCCGCTTCCAGCACGGGCCAGAGAATGCGAATTTCATCGTCCGAAAGGACGCGGGTGCGGGCACGCTCTCGGGGCTTCGTCCGCGACATGCCTCTAACGATCGGAGACCGGAACTCGTCGTCCTTTCCCGCATACCAGTTGAACGCCTTTCGCAAATACGCGAGCGTTTGATCGGCCATGACGAGCCCACGGTCATCGGCGATCTTATCGAGCATTTGGGCCACATCGGATCGGCGCAACTCGTAGATGCCGATCTTGCCGATGCGCGGCTTCACCAACTGCTCAAAGGCGCGCTTGATATAACTAGCACTTCGCAGCTTGGCTTCCCTTTCGACGTAGCGCTCCATGAACTCGTCAAGGACAATCGCAATGGTCTTGCTGGTCGGGATCGGGGCGCGGTCGTCGAGGGGGTTCTCGCCTCTGTCAATGCGCTGGCGTAGATTGCGAGCTTCGCGGACCGCCTTGAGCACCGACCAATCGGGGAATGCGCCAATGGTGTATCGGTATTCCCGGTGTCTGATGCGGTAGTTGATAATAAAAGATTTTGACCCGTTGGCGGTCACCCGCACGCCGAAGCCGCGGGGCGTCTGGGCGCCCTGAAGCCGAGCGCCAGCAAAATAGAAAACACGGTTCCCGGCCGCAGGGGTCGGAAGGCGCTTCACCGCTGCCTCATTAAGTCCTGGCATAGGTTAATAGTCCCGTGTCCGCAATATGTCCGCACAATGAATATGATGCGGATGTCACCCAATGTCAACCAGACATGATGGGGTGTCCATAGAAGCGCCAATAAGTATTAGGTTTTTTCGTGCGGACTTGAGAATTAGGCAGCACAATCAGTTACCAGACAATGTTGGAGAACGTAATTCGTAATGATGGGGTCGCGTGTTCGAATCACGCTTGCGGCACCAACCAGCTTCCGGTCAGTCCGATAGCTTCCAATAATATTCCTCATCCGCGGGCGTAGTTCACCGCGCCGGGGCTGCGATTGGGGAATCATCCGGCCAAGCGGCGCCAATACACTTGATCCAGCTCCATTGAGACGAAACTGCCGAAAAGGCGGCCGATGGTCGACAATGGCAAACACTGCACGCAGTAGACCTAGGAATGGCCATTGCACACGGGCAAATGGTGGAATTTTCATGCCTGCACGAAGGTCAGCTTGGCCAGTCCCTTTTCCGTGTAGATCATTTGGCAGTGAAGGTCATCATGTTCGCCCATCAGCTTCGCCAGCAAAGACTGCTCTGCCGGCCGGTTGGCATCATCAAGAAAAATGGTTCCCTTTGGCTTCAAGTGCTTCAAAGCCCATTGCAGCGGACGACCCCGTGCCAATGATCCATAGTCCTTGATGCCGGGAGGACCGTCGATCAATGCGAGATCAATTGGCAATTCCGGTAGTGCACTCAAATTCAGCTCGTCGTCTCCGGGGTCTTCCGGTTGCATACGAGGAGCGTGATGAAGGCTCACCCAGCGCGCAAGTTGCGCGGCCCTCAGGAGCGCTCCAAGCTCACGCATGAAGCTCTCATCGTGCTCGATGGTGATCAGCCTGCCCGCATTTTTTCGGCGCAGAGCGGACGCCAGAATCAGCGTTGACTCACCGGAGCCGAATTCAACAATCGTAGGGTCTTCACGCAATTCCAGATCCGCAAGGATGTAAACGATTGCATCTGGGGAGAGAGCCCACCCGCGCAGGGGATACAGGACGGGCGATGATGCAACAAATTCGTGAAGCTGGATATACGCAGTCATTTGGTTGTAAAGGTTGTCCAAATCGCCACGACGAGCCAGATCGCCAAAAACGCGATCGGCTATCCGGCGCATCCACTTTCTGAGCAAAATTTAATTTTCCCTACACGGTTGTCTTTAGCGACAGTTCATCATGCCGAGAAAGCATCGGCGAATTTTTGGGTCATCGCCTTGCGCATCACGGCATGAACTCGGCGCGAATGCTGGCGGTGTGCTCGCCCAGCGCGGGCACCCGACCGTAACTGCGCGGCGCGCCGCCCAGACGCGTCGCGGGAGCCGGATATGAAACCTTGCCCGATGGCGTCGCGACATCGATGCGGCGCAAATGCGGATGCCGTGCAAGCAGGGCGGTGTCGTTCACGAGCGCAAATGCGATATCGGCACCGAGCAGCTTTTCAGTCAGCGTTACTTCGTCAGTGGCAGCGAACACGGAGGCCACGCGTGCATCGGTCTCTCGCCGCCGGTCCACCCGCCGCACATTGGTGGCGAAATCCTTGTCCTGCGCAAGCGCCCTGTCCTCCAGCACATGTTCCGCCAGCACGCGCCATTCGCGATCGCTCTGAATCGAAATCAGAATATCGGCGCCGTCTTTTGTCTTGAACACCCCGTAAGGGGCAATGGATGTATGCGCGAGACCCATGCGCCGGGGCGCCATGCCACCCTCGTATTGGAGCAGCGGCACGGTCATCCAATCGGCCATGGCATCGAACATGGCGATTGAGATCGTGGCGCCCTCGCCGCTGCGCCCGCGGGCAATGACCGCTTCCAGGATTGCTTCGTAGGCATTCATGCCGGCGGCTATATCGCAGACCGACACGCCGACGCGGGCGGGTGCATCGGCGGCGCCCGTCACCGACGCGAGCCCCGTTTCCGCCTGAATCAACATGTCGTAGGCCTTGCGGGCCGAATAGGGTCCTTTCTCGCCGTAACCGGAGATCGAGCAGGTGATGAGCCGCGGGTGCTGGCGCCGTATCTGATCGAGAGGAAACCCGAGCTTTGCGATTGCGCCGGGCTTGAGGTTCTGCACGAGCACGTCCGCCTTCGCGAGCATGGCTGCAAACAGCGCCTTGTCATCGCCCCGTGTGAGGTCAAGGCAGGCGGATTCCTTCCCGCGGTTGAGCCAGACGAAATAGGCGCTTTCGCCCTGCGCCAGGCGGTCGTAGTAACGTGCGAAATCCCCCTCGGGACGCTCGACCTTGATGACCCGTGCGCCGGCGTCTGCAAGCCGGCAGCTGCACATTGGAGCCGCTACGGCCTGCTCCAACGACAGAACCAATAACCCGGAAAGCGGTAGAGCCATGGGGAAACGCTCAGTTGATGGCGTTCTCCTGCGCCGGTCGTGCAATCGGCGCATCGGCCAGGATTTTGTATTGCTGGATGCGCGGCTTGCTCTTGTCCTCTTCGTTGACATACTGGAACGAGGATTTTCCCAGCAACTCCCGCGGCAGGATCATCACCCGAATGAATCGGCTCGGACGATCGGCCGCCGCCTGTGCAAACACGGCATCCGGGCCGCTCTCGTACCAGGCAGCGCCGGGACCATAGGACGTCGAGCAGCCTCCGGTGTCGATGCGAATGCCGCCCTCGATCAGGCAACGAATCCCGGGGCCCCGATGCCGATGCAGAAAGGCACAGCCGCCGGCAGGAAAACCTACGCTGTCACCGCGCAGGAGAAGCTCGCTGTCCGGTAATGTTTGAAGCTGGGCAGTCAGCTTTTCCACCGAGCGTACGCCTGCGCCTGGGGGCAGCGCCAACGCGGCAGTGGCTTGCGATGCGAGCTCCCATCGCCAGACGCTCGCACCGCCCGTGCCGGCAACAAGCGTGAGCGATCCTTCCCCGTGCCAAGCCTCGCCGTCGCGCAAGACACGTTCGGCGATGGTCAACGTTCCATGCACCACGAAGACCATGCGCGGCAATGGCGGCAGCGCAAGCGCCGCACCGTTTGACAGGATATCTTCGCAAAGCCGAAGGATCGGAGGGCGCATCTGATGGTTCCCGCAAGCCTTTCCTTCATGTGACCGCGTGGTTATACCGCCGGGCGTCGCAGGAGGAAGAATATGCCCGACATGCGGCTGATCGTGGCCGGCGCCGCTGGGCGCATGGGACGTACCCTCATTCAAGCCATCGCTGCGAGCAAGGGCGTCCTGCTCGCGGCCGCCGTCGACGCCCCCGGGACCGCGGCAATCGGTCGTGATGCGGGCGAGCTCGCAGGGCTGGGCAGGAACGGGATCCAGGTCGCCAGCGATATTGAGCCGTTGCTTGCAGGGGCTGACGGTCTGCTCGACTTTACGATTCCCGCCGCGACCGTCGCCTTTGCCGGGCTCACGGCCCAACGGGGAATGGTCCATGTCATCGGCACCACCGGGCTTTCCGGTGAGGATGAAAACCTGATTGCGCAGGCAGGCAGACGCGCGGTCATCGTCAAGTCGGGCAACATGAGCATGGGGGTTAATCTGCTTGTTGCGCTGGTCAAGCGCGTGGCACAGACGCTTGACGATGAATTCGATATTGAGATCCTCGAAATGCATCACAACAGAAAAATCGATGCGCCCTCCGGGACCGCCCTCATGCTCGGCCGTGCGGCGGCGGATGGCCGAGGCGTCGACCTTGCCGCGCGTTCCGTGCGAGGCCGCGATGGTCACACGGGGGCGCGCCGCCCTGGAGATATCGGCTTTGCCGCGCTGCGCGGCGGGTCGGTGGTGGGCGATCACATGGTGATCTTTGCCGGACCGGCGGAGCGGATTGAGGTTTCCCACAAGGCGGAGGACCGCATGATCTTCGCCCGCGGTGCGGTGCGTGCGGCGCTGTGGGCACGCGGGCAGAAGCCGGGATTGTATTCGATGACGGACGTGCTTGGGCTTGCGTGATGTCTGACGGAACTTGGGGAGCAGCGGAATGATCGATCGGGTTCTCGTACTGGTGCGGCATGGGGAGAGCGAATGGAACCTCAGGAATCTTTTCACCGGCTGGAAGGACATTGATCTCACCGACAAGGGCGTTGCCGAAGCACAGGCCGCTGGCCGCAGGCTCAAGGCGCTCGGTCTCTCCTTCGACGTTGCTTTCACGTCGGACCTCATCCGCGCGCAACGCTCGCTTGACCTCATTCTCGAGGAGATGGGGCAGACCCAGATCCCGGTTTCCCGGGACAAGGCGCTCAATGAGCGGGACTATGGAGATCTGTCGGGTCTCAACAAGGATGATGCGAGAGCGAAATGGGGCGCCGAGCAGGTGCATATCTGGCGTCGCTCCTATGACGTTGCGCCGCCCGGGGGCGAGAGCCTCAAGGATACCGCTGCGCGCGTGCTGCCGTATTACATTCAGGAGATCCTGCCGGCTGTTCTGCAGGGAAAAAGGGTTCTGATCGCCGCGCACGGCAACTCGCTCCGCGCGCTGGTCATGGTGCTGGAGCGGCTCTCGACCGAGGATATTCTCGAGCGCGAAATCGGAACCGGGGATCCCCTCATCTATCGGCTTAACGCCGATTCCACGGTTGCCGAGAAGCTCGATTTGGCTGCCTGAAACGAGATTATCCGTCGAACACCGTACGCGTGGGCCCCCGCTTTGCCTCGCCAAGCGCGGCTGCAAGCGCCAGCGCGAAGCTTTCTTTTTCCCGCGGTCCGAGGAAGCCGGCGATCGCAAGACGCCGTCCGTGGGAGACAACGAACAGCCGCTCGATGCCGAATTCGGCGTGCACGACGCGGTCGAGGCGCACCCAGATCGGGTTGAGCGTCCATTCGCGGACGCTCCCGCGGTGACTCACCTGCCGAACCGTCAGTTCCGAGCTTGTCACAGTCACCTGCTCGTAGGCTTTGGCGCGGCGATAGTTCACCTTGAACGCCCAATACATCAGCAAGACGTCGAGCCCGCAGAAGCCGAGGACGGGCCAGGCGCCGGCCAGAAAGAAAACCAGTCCGGTCACGAAGCTGAAGCCGCTCAGGATCGCCATCAGCACCAGGAACCCCCGCCGACCGAGCGAGCGGTGGGGGGTGAGCACCGCAGAAAAGATCTCGGTCTCGCGGGGGGGCTCATTGTCGGCTGTCATGGTGGTCACTATACGAAAACCATGGCCCGGAAAACAGATGGCAGCAGGTCGGATCGCGGCAAATCGGGTAAGGCCAAGAGCACGCGGCGACAGCCGCCGCGTCGCCCTCGCCGCGCGAGGGCCGCTAGGCTCAAAGGGCCGCATGCCCGCATCGCCGCCGACCAAAAAGCCGCCGCCGGCGCGCTTGCACAATGGACAACGGCCGAGATCGAGGAAGCGTTCCGGCGTTTCCGATCCGCCAACCCGGTGCCCAAGGGGGAGCTTGCCCACATCAACCCATTCACGCTGCTCGTTGCCGTCGTTCTCTCCGCACAGGCGACCGATGCGGGGGTCAACAAGGCTACGCCTGCTCTGTTCGCCGCCGCCGACACGCCGGAAAAGATGGTTGCGCTCGGGGAAGAACGGGTACGGGAGCTGATCAAGACCATCGGGCTCTTCCGCACGAAGGCGAAGAACGTTGTTGCCCTTTCGAAAAAGCTGGTTGAGGAGCATGGCGGCGAGGTGCCAGGCAATCGTGAGGCGCTCGAGGCATTGCCCGGCGTCGGCCGCAAGACTGCCAACGTGGTTCTCAACGTCGCCTTCGGCGAGCCCACGATTGCGGTCGACACGCATATCTTCCGCGTCGGCAATCGCACCGGCCTCGCAGTCGGAAAAACGCCGTTCGAAGTGGAGAGCAAGCTTGATCAGGTCGTGCCGGCCCAATACAAGCGCCATGCTCACCACTGGCTTATTTTGCATGGGCGCTATGTCTGCCTGGCGCGGCGACCGCTTTGCGAGCGGTGTCTGATCGCCGATCTCTGCAAGTGGCCGGGCAAGACGGGTCTTGCATAGTCGCCTTGGCATGAGACCAGGCGCGTGAAATCGCTGCGCTGGCGACACGGTCGCGCCCCCGAGCTAAGCTATGGTGCGACTGCCGGTCTACAGGGACAGCAAGCATGCATTCGCATTGGCGCAAGATCGCAATCGGCGCAGTAATTGGGGTCGTCGCAATCATAGGCGCGGCCTGGTCATGGAAATGGCTTGGCCTGGGAGATCGGCGGCCCGCGCTTGCGGAGGTCAAGCCGCTTGCGCCGATCACGCGCAGCTCGAAGATCATCGCGCCGGTTGCCATTGCGTTGACCGCCATCCGCGAGACCATGGAAAGGGAAGCACCGCACGATCTTTCCGGCAAACCCGATCTCTCGTCGATGCCGTTCATGGACAAGATCGACATGGGCTGGTCGGTGTCGCGCGGTCCGTTCACCGTCGAGCCACGGCGTGAGGGACTCGCGATATCAACGGCGCTCTCCGGAACCATGCGCGCCAGCGGCCAGCTCAGCGGTCCGGCCGCCGGCCTGCATGACCTGCTCGGCAATCTGTTCGGGAGCGGTTCTGCTCCCAGAGACGGTGACTCTCAACCTGAAAAGCGGGATCAGCGCGCGGACATCCGCGGCGACGTTACGCTCATCGCGCGTCCGGCTCTTCTTCCGGAGTGGCGGCTGGAACCCAATCTGACCTCCCAGGTCACCGTGGCCGATGCCTCCTTCGACATGATGGGAATGAAGCTCAGCGTGCCCCAACAGGTGAAGCCGCTGCTCGAGCAGGCCATCAACGGGCAGGTCACTTTGTTGCAGTCGCAGCTGCGTGCCGACCCCTTCCTCGAGCTGGCGGCGCGGGAGAAGTGGGCGCAGATGTGTCGCTCGATCTCGCTCGGCGCCACCGCGCCCGGCATGCCCGATCTGTGGCTTGAGCTTCGGCCCACGCGGGCCTTTGCCGCCCAGCCCGGCCTCGACCAGACCTCCGTGCTTCTCACGCTGGGCGTCGAGGCGGAGACCCGCATCGTGCCCAATGAGACCAAGCCCGATTGCCCGTTTCCGCCGCAGTTGAACATCGTGCCGCAGATGGAGCAAGGCCAGATCAGCATCGCAGTTCCCATCGATATACCCTTCACGGAAGTGAACCGGCTCATGGAGGCGCAGCTCAAGGGCAAGACGTTCCCCGAGGACAAGAGCGGCGCATTCAACGCAACAATCCAGAGCGTCAACCTGGCGCCCTCGGGGGATCGTCTGCTGATCTCGGTCGCAGTACGCGCCAACGAGACCAAGACCTGGTTCGGCTTCGGCGCCGATGCGACCATCCATGTCTGGGGCCGGCCGGTGCTCGATCGGGCTCGACAGACAATGCGGCTCAACGACATTACGCTCGATGTCGAGTCCGAGTCGGCATTCGGTATGCTCGGCGCGGCCGCGCGCGCCGCGGTGCCGTATCTGCAAAAGGTGCTGGCAGACAACGCAGTGGTCGACCTCGCGCCGATTGCGGACAATGCGCGCAGGAACATTGCCGCAGCGGTGGCTGATTTCCGTAAACGGACCGACAGCGTCCGGGTTGATGCCGAGCTCGTGGATTTGCGTCTCGTCGACCTCGAGTTCGATGCGAAGACAGTGCGTGTGATCGCGGAAGCGGAAGGAAAGGCACGGGCCGCCGTCCTGAAGCTCGACGCAAGGTAGAGCGTCGATCCGGTTCGTTACCACCCGGCGATCGCCTACTTTACCGCACGCGTGGTGCGCTTGTGCACGTGCACCATCAGGGCCATGGCGAACAGTGGCGTCGCAAGGCTTGCGATCGGAATGGAGACGAATGCCGCAATGAACATCCCGGCGATGAAAACCGTGTCCTGGTTCGCCTTGCGCAGCGCTTTGGCTTCAGCGGGAGACCGGTAGCGCATCGCGGCAAGCTCGTAATATTCGCGCCCCAGCAAATAGGCGGTGGCGATGAAAAAGATGACGGCGCCGATGCCGCCCACGAGAAGTGCCGGTGCAGCGATGAGATAGACCATGATGGCCAGCAGCGCCGTCTTTCCGCCTTGCAGGACGGCGCGCCATGGCGCAAGCGGCGCTCCGACCGGCTCATCGGGATAATGGCAGCGCTCGACCTCGAGCGCGACATCGTCCACGAAGAAGCTTCCGACCAGGGCGGTGATCGCAGGCATCAGGAACACGGAACCGACAATGATGCCAAGGCCCGCCGTCACGGAAAGAATCCAGGCAGCGATCACGAGCGGCGTGTGCGCGCCTGCGCCGAGCACGTTCTCGGCCCAGCCCTCGCCAAGCCCGGCAAGCCAGGCCAGCAGACGGTGGATCGCGACGCCGGCGAGAACGACCAGCACCAGCGCCAATCCCGTCGCCTTCAGCAACAATGCGCGAAGGGGCGGCGAAAGCATCTGCAGCAGCGCCTTGATCACCGCATCGAGCATTGTGATCCTCCTGCGTCACTTGTTGCTCTAGTGCCATGAACCGGACGCAGTTATAACGCAGGCCCGGCCGCAGGAATTGCGCCGATCTCATCGGCGGATGTGAGAGTTCTCGCAACGGTATGGATCGCCATGGTGCGCTTGACCCGCCGATCGATGCTTGCCGCCGTCGCCGCCCTCGCTGCCCAGCCGGCGCGTGGAGCGCCCCGCCCGCGCTCGTCGCCGGCGCCCGACGTACCGCGTTCCGGCAACGTCGATGTCATTATTGTCGGCGCCGGCGCCGCGGGGATTGCGGCGGCCCGGCGATTGGCGGCAGCCGGCAGACGCTTTGTCCTCCTCGAGGCGGCAAACGAGGTCGGCGGCCGTTGCATCACAGACAACAGGACTTTCGGCATTCCCTATGATCGCGGCGCGCACTGGATCTATTTGGCCGACAACAGTCCAATCGCAAAACTCGCCGGACAGACCGGTCTTGATCTTTATCTCGCGCCGCCCGGACAGCGCATGCGGATTGGCCGGCGCTACGCGCGCGAGGGGGAGATGGAGGACTTTCTCGCGAGCCTGGTTCGCGCCAACGCGGCCATTGCAGACGCGGCGCGCAGGAGCGACGTAGCCTGCGCCCAAGTGCTGCCAAAGGATCTCGGTGAGTGGCGCCCCACCATTGATTTCGTCCTGGGAGCCTATGGCTGCGGAAAGGATCTCGCCGACGTTTCGACCATCGATCTTTTCCGAGCCGCCGAGCACGACAACGGCGCGTTCTGCCGACAGGGTCTGGGTGCATTCGTTGCAAAGCTTGCGCCCATGAATGTCACGCAGCTCGCGACACCGGTCACGGGCATCGACTGGGGGCGTTCGATCGTGGAAGTCGAGACCCCGAAGGGCCAGTTCCGCGCACCGGCGCTCATTTTGACGGTTTCGACCAATGTTCTGGTCTCCGGCAAGATCAAGTTCGACCTGCCCAAACGTCACTTCGACGCCGCCAGCAAGCTCAAGCTCGGCAGCCACGATCGCGTGGCGGTGCAGCTGACCGGAAATCCGCTGGGGCTGCGCGCCGATGAGCTGGTATTCGAGAAGAGTGGGAGCAAGCAGACCGCGGCTATTTTCGGGAACGTATACGGATCCACCGTCTGCATGGTCGATGTGGCGGGAAATTTCGGCCGTGAACTCGCCGCCAATGGCCAGGCGGCGATGGTCGATTTCGCAGCCAATTGGCTGGCCGGATTATACGGCGCCGACATCAAGACCGGCATCAAGCGGGCTCACGCGACGCGGTGGGATCAGGAAGCATGGGTTCTGGGCGCGGCGTCGGTTGCGGCGCCCGGGGGACAGTCCTCGCGCAAGGTGCTGATGGAGCCCGTGCGCGATCGCATTTTCTTCGCGGGTGAGGCCGTGCACGAGACGCTTTGGGGGACGCTTGGCGGGGCGTGGGAGTCGGGGGAACGCGCCGCGGACGCGGCGCTGCGCCTCTTTGGCGGGCGGCGCGGCTAGAGCATGTCCCGCAAAAGTGGGAACCGGTTTTGCAAAAAAGGACATGCTCAAACAAAGAGATAGAGCAGGATGACGATTCGTAGAAAAGTCATCTTGCTCTAAGCGGCGGCATTAGGCGCGTAGCACCGCCCCGGTGCGCTTGCCGACTTCTCCGACGATCCTCGCGGCAATCGCCTCGATTTCCTGGTCGGTCATCGTCCTCTCGCGCGGCTGCAGCGTGACCGAGACGGCGATTGATTTCTTGCCGGGCTCGATGCCGGCACCCTCATAGACGTCGAAGACCGCGACCCTGCTGATGAGCTTGCGTTCGGCGCTCTGGATTGCGCGCCCAATGTCGCCGGCCTTGACCGCGCGATCCACCACGAATGCAAAGTCGCGCTCGACCGGCTGAAATGGGGACAGCTCGAGCGGGGGCTTCGCTTGGGAGGCCTTCGCCTTCGGCTCGGGAATTCGTTCCAGAATGACCTCGAACGCAACCAGCGGGCCGCGCGCATCGAGCGCTTCAAGGACGCGCGGATGCAGCTCCCCGAAATGGCCGAGCACGTTTTGCGGACCGATCTGGATGGTGCCGCTGCGTCCCGGATGCAGCCAGGCGGGACCGCCTGGAACGGCTTGCATCGCCTGGGAAGGTGCGCCTGCTGCCGCGAGCACCGCCAATGCGTCGGTCTTGGCATCGAAGGCGTCCACCTCGACGGTGGGTGCCGACCAGTGGCGTCCGCCGCCGCCTCCTCTTGCAAGCCGCGTGCGCACGCCGGAGGCGGCGGTGAGCTGGTCTTCGGGACGGTCGCCCGTGAAAATCTGCCCCACCTCGAACAGCGCGACGTCGGGGAAGCCGCGATCGGCGTTTCTTTGCGCAGCCGCCACAAGTCCCGGAATGAGGCTCGGCCGCATGTCGGAAAGGTCCGATGCGATCGGGTTATGAAGGGAAAGGTCGCATGCGCCTCCGCCGAAGATTTCGGCCCGATCCTTCGCAATGAATGACCAGGTGACGGATTCCACCATCCCGCGCGTCGCGAGCGCGCGCGCCGCCTTTCGCCTGCGAACCTGAAACGGCGTGAGCACCGGCTGGCGCGGCGTGTCCCCGCGATCGAATGGCGTCGCGGGCAGGCGATCGACACCGACGATGCGAATAATCTCTTCGACGATGTCGGCTTTGCCGTGGACGTCGGCGCGCCACGACGGCACCCTGATCTTGAGCAGCGTGCCCTGGCCGGCGACGCCAAAGCCCAGTCTCCCAAGGACGTGCGTAACCTCCGCAACGTCCAGATCAAGGCCGCTGAGGCGCGCGACTTCACCGAATGGGAAGTCGATGCTGCGCTCGGGACACTCGACCTTGCCGGCCACCGTGACCTCCGAAGGCTCCCCGCCGCATAGATCGAGCACCATCGCGCCCGCGAGATCGAGGCCGGGCAGCATGAAAGCGGGATCGACGCCGCGCTCGAAACGATAGCGAGCATCGGAATTGATGCCGAGCTTGCGGCCGGTATGCGCGACGTTGGGCGCATCCCAGAGCGCCGATTCGATCAGCACGTCGGTTGTCTCGTGCGAGCAACCCGTGGCCGCGCCGCCCATGATGCCGGCAAGCGAGACCACCCCCTGCTCGTCCGCGATCACGCACATCGTCTCGTCGAGCTCGTAGCACTTGCCGTCGAGTGCGGTGAGCTTCTCGCCCGCGTGCGCGCGTCGCACCGTGAGATTGCCCTTGACTTTGGCGGCATCGAAAACGTGTAGCGGCCGTCCGCGGTCGTAGGTGATGAAGTTGGTGATGTCGACGAGCGTGTTGATCGGCCGAAGCCCGATTGCGGTGAGACGGCGCGCCAGCCACTGCGGCGATGGGGCGTTCCTCACGCCGCGAACCAGGCGCAGTCCGAACGCCGGGCAGAGCGACGGCGTCGCGCCGAAATCAAGCGTCACGTTGGTCGGACAGGGAAAGCCGCCTCTGACCGGCGTGACCGGGCGATCATCGTATCTTCCCATTCCGGCCGCGGCGAGATCGCGCGCTATCCCGTTCACCCCGGCGCAATCGGCGCGGTTCGGGGTGAGGTTGATCTCGATGACGGGATCATCGAGACCGGCCCATTGTGCGTAGCTGGCGCCCACCGGCGCGTCACCGGGAAGCTCAATGATGCCCTCGTGATTGTCGGATATTTTCAGCTCGAATTCCGAGACCAGCATTCCGCGGCTTTCGACGCCCCGGATCTTGCCCACTCCGAGCGTCATGTTCTTGCCCGGAATGAAGGCGCCGGGCGGGACGAAGACCCCTTTCATCCCGGACCGCGCATTCGGTGCCCCGCATACCACCTGCACCGGCTCGCCGGCGCCGGTGTCGACCATGCAGACGCGCAGCCGGTCAGCGTTGGGGTGCTGCTCGGCGGAAATCACGCGCGCGATGGAAAACGGGGCGAGCGCCTTGCCGCGGTCGGCCACGCTCTCGACCTCAAGCCCGATCATGGTGAGCTTGTCGATGATCGCGGCAAGCGGAGCATCGGTATCGAGATGCTCCTTGAGCCAGCCGAGCGTGAATTTCATCATCCGCTCAATCCTCCCGCCAGCGTCGGGAAATCGAGCGGTCGAAAGCCGTAATGCGCGAGCCAGCGCACGTCCGCCTCGAAGAACGCGCGCAAGTCCGGCATGCCGTATTTGAGCATGGCGATGCGATCGATGCCCATACCCCAGGCGAAACCCTGATAGACATCGGGATCGAGCCCGCAATTGCGCAGCACGTTCGGATGCACCATGCCGCAGCCGAGAATCTCCATCCAGTCCTCGCCCTCGCCGAATCGCAGCTCGCCCTTTTCGCGCCGGCATTGGATGTCGGCCTCGAGCGACGGCTCAGTGAAGGGGAAGAAGGACGGACGAAACCGCATCCCGACCTGGTCGACTTCGAAGAAGGCCTTGCAGGACTCCTGCAGTATCCATTTCAGATGGCCGAGATGCGAGCTGCGGTCGATGACCAGGCCTTCGACCTGATGGAACATCGGCGTATGGGTCTGGTCGCTGTCGCTGCGATAGGTCCGGCCCGGAATGATGACGCGGATGGGCGGCGGCTTGGCGAGCATTGTCCTGATCTGCACCGGCGACGTGTGCGTGCGCAGCAGAAGACGCGAGCCGTCCGGCTTCGGATTGAAGTAGAACGTGTCGTGCATGTCTCGGGCCGGATGACCCTCGGGAAAATTGAGCCTGCCGAAATTGTAGTCGTCGGTCTCGATGTCGGGTCCCTCGGCTACCGAGAATCCCATGTCGGCAAAGATCGCGACCAGCTCCTCGATGACCTGGGTGACGGGATGAATGCGTCCGGTCTCGGCCGGCGGCTGACGCACCGGCAGGGTCACGTCGACCGTCTCGGTATTGAGGCGTGCATCGAGAGCCGCGTTCCCCAGTTCCGCCTTGCGCGCCGAGATTGCCGCGTTCACCTGTTCCTTGAGGCGGTTGATGAGCGGGCCGCGCTCCTTTCGCTGTTCCGGCGCCATCGCGCCCAGAGTCTTGAGCAAGGCGGAAACGGACCCGCTCTTGCCCACCGCGGCGATGCGGATGGTTTCGAGCGCAGCCTCGTCCGCGGCGGCGGCGATCTCGCCGAGCAGCTTGTTCTCAAGCACCTCGATCTCGGTCATTCGCCGTCTCAGTTCGGGATGCCGACGTCCCGGACCCGTGCAGCGGGAGATACCGCAGTCCGCCACACTAGCGCATCACGCGGTTGCGGCTTTTGCCTTCTCGACAATCGCTTCGAACGCCGCGGGCTCACGGATGGCAAGATCGGACAGGACCTTGCGATCGACTATCACCCCGGCCTTGCCAAGGCCGTTGATGAAACGGCTGTAGGTCAGTCCGAACGGCCGCACCGCCGCGTTGAGGCGTTGAATCCAGAGCGCACGGAAGGTGCGTTTCTTGCGCTTGCGATCGCGGTAGGCGTACTGATTGGCCTTCTCCACCGCCTGCTTGGCGACGCGAACGGTGTTTTTGCGCCGGCCGTAGTAGCCCTTCGCAGCCTTAAGCACCTTCTTGTGCCTGGCGTGGCTGGTGACCCCGCGTTTCACGCGCGCCATGACCGACCTCCTTTCATAATTCGTTCAAGCGCCGATCCGATGACGGCCGCCATTGGGTGATCAGCCGTTCGGCAGAAAATATTTCTTGATGTTGTCACCGTCGGTCTTGAACAGCACGTTGGTGCCGCGCAATTGGCGTATCTGCTTCTTGGTGCGCTTGATCATGCCATGGCGTTTGCGGGACTGCTGATAAAGCACCTTCCCGCCGCCGGTGACCTTGAACCGCTTCTTGGCCCCGGACTTGGTCTTGATCTTGGGCATTTGGCTCTCCTTGGCGGCACCGCCGCTTCTGTCAAAGCAACGTGGGCGCGAGCCCGGCTCACCGGGCCTTGCCCATTCGCGCTGCTGCTGAGCATTCCCGGCCGCCACGGCAGCCCTGACAGCCGGGCGGCGGGAGGCGAGCCTTATGGCAGACGGCAAGCCCGATTTCAACCGGCCGGCGCGATATCCTATCGTCTTGGCGCGAAAGACGTGGATGGCCGGGATAAACCCGGCCATGACGAACTCTTGCCGAGTGACCTTAGCTGGCGGTTGCCCCGGCGCTCAGCGCGGCGCCAGCACCATCACCACCTGCCGTCCTTCGAAGCGGGGCTCCTGCTCCACCTTCGCCACCTTCAGCGTGTCGTCCTTGACGCGATTGAGCAGCTGGTAGCCGAGCTCCTGGTGGGCCATCTCGCGCCCGCGGAAGCGCAACGTCACCTTGACCTTGTCGCCCTCCTCGAAGAAGCGCTGCATGGAGCGCATCTTCACGTCGTAGTCGTGATCGTCGATCATCGGTCGGAGCTTGATCTCCTTGACCTCGACCACCTTCTGTTTTTTGCGCGCTTCAGCCGCCTTCTTCTGGGCTTGATACTTGTATTTGCCGTAGTCGAGGATCTTGCAGACCGGCGGGGCGGAATTGGGAGCAATTTCAACAAGGTCGAGACCGGCCTCCTGCGCCTTCTGCAGGGCGATCTGGACATCCACGGGCCCGTGATTGTGGCCGGTCTGGTCGATGAGCTGAACTTCGCGAACGCGGATCTCCTCGTTGATGCGCGGACCGTCCTTGGGAGCGGGCTGCGCGGGTCTGATTGGGCGGCGAATGGCTGGCATCTCCTCTTGCTGTTGCAACGTGCCTGCCGCGGCAGGCCGACGAAAGATCAGTACAAACGGCTCATAAGTCAACGCCTAATCGGTGAATTTCAATTTAAGCGTCGCGCGCCAGTAGCCAATTTAAGCGTCGCGCGCCAGCAGCGAAGTATAGACCGCCCGGGTTGCAACCGCGATGCTGCGGGGCGAAAACATGTATTCGGCAAACTGGCGCGCGCGCGCGGCCATGGCGTGGTATGCGGCCTTGTCGAGCGAGAATGAGAGGCTGAGCGCGCGGGCGAAATCCGCCGCATCGCCGGGCTCGGCAAGCCAGCCGGTGCGCACGTCCTCCGGCATTTCCGGCGGCGTCACCAGGTGCTCGGGCTGGCTGCCGAGGTTGGAGGCGACCACCGGTCGCCCCATTGCCTGTGCCTCGGCGACTGCCCGCCCAAGCATCGGTGCCTCGATCGCCGGCACCAGCACGGTGTCGGCGGCGGCAAAGGCCGCAGGCATATCGGAACAATGTCCGGCAAAACGGGTTAGCTCGGTCATTCCTCGGCGCTTCGCCTGCTCGGCGATGAAGCGGGCGTACTTGCGAAACGTGCGATGCTCGCCGGCCATCACGAAAACGAAGTCGCGGGCGCCGCTGTCGAGAAGAATGCGCGCGATGTCAGGCACGATGAGCTGACCATTCCAGGGGGCCAGGCGGCCCGGCACCAGCACGATGCGGTCGTGCGAAGAGACCCGCCAGGCCGCGCGCAGGGCTTCGATGCGCGCGGCGTCCACGGCCGCGGGATCGAATATCCCGGTGTCGATGCTGCGGGGTATGACGGTGAGGCGCTCGCGCGGCAGGTCAAAACGCTTTATGACCGGCGCGGCGGCGAAATTGGACGGCGTGATGACGCGGTCGCCGCGGGCGAGCGCGCCCGCCCAATAGGCGCGCAGGCCCGACACCGGCGGCACGTCGGCGAGCGTAGTGACCAGCCAGACCGCAATCTGCGTCGCCGCCATATTTGCGGCCCAGGCTCCGCCGATGCTTTGCGCGTGCATGATATCGACGCGCTCGGATGCGATCAGGCGCTCCAGCCTGTGCGCGCAGCCGCGCAGCTTGAACGGGTTGACGGTGGCGTTCACAAGCTCGACCCATTCGCCGCCGAACGCTCGAAGCTCGTCGGCGAGCGGGCCGTTTTCCGCTGCGATGATCGCGCGGGCCCCGGACTGGATGAGCGCGCTTGCCACGTTCACCGCCGTACGGGCGACCGGCTCGTCGTGCAGTTGCGGCACGATCTGGAGGATCGTTGCACCCGCAAGCGTGCGGGGGGAAACGTTGCCGTCGCCGCCGTTGTTGCTCACCAACCCTGTCCCTGCGGCCAGCGCCCCGATGCCGAACCTCGGTGGCACGGGTTCCCGCCGCACAAGCGCGGCGGGGTCCCGGCACGGCCCCATCCAATGCAAGCTTCGCAATCGAAGGGAGCTGACAATATTGCGATTCTAATGGGATCTTGGATTTGAACCTGCACAGGCGCGTATCACTCTCGCAAGAACCCAGCTCCACTGCATTGGTCTACCCCGTTCCCGACGCTTGCGTTTGCGGCCAAACACTATAGGCCCCTTGCGGCTGCCGGGCGCATCTTTTGGTTGAGTGCAGTGGACAATCCTTGCCTGAATTTTCTGGAAGTGGGAACCGGCAATGCCTCCCGGCGCATCGCCATTCGACGGCGGGCGGGCGCCGAGCCTGCGCTGCTTTGGCTCGGAGGCTTCAAGTCGGACATGAAGGGCACCAAGGCGCAGGCGCTCGACCGCTGGGCGCTGGCGCAGGGCCGCGCGATCACCCGCTTCGACTATTCAGGGCACGGCGAATCCGGGGGCGAGTTCGCTAAAGGGACCATCGGCCGATGGCTGGAGGAGAGTCTGGCCGTTTTTGATGCCTGCTGCCGCGGCCCCCAGGTCGTGATCGGCTCATCGATGGGAGCGTGGCTGGCGCTCCTTCTCACCCGCGCAGTGATGGAACGCCGCGAGCGTGCTGCCGGGGTGGCGGGCCTGGTTCTGATCGCACCCGCGGTCGACTTCACCGAGGAGCTGATGTGGAAGCGCTTTCCGCCCGAGGCGAAGCGCGCAATCGAGCAGGCAGGCAGCTGGCTGCGGCCCTCGCAATATTCGGCGGAGCCCTATCTGATAACGCGTGGCCTGATCGAGGACGGACGCCGCCATCTTTTGCTCGCGGGCATGATCGAGACCGGCTGCCCGGTCCGCATCCTGCAGGGAGTCCAGGATGCCGACGTACCCTGGCAGCATGCCGTTGAGCTCACCGCGCGCTTTGCACAGGACGACGTCGTCCTCACCCTGGTGAAAGACGGCGACCATCGCCTTTCTCGCCCCGAGGACATCGAGCGACTGATCGCGGCAGTGGCGGAGTTTTGATTCCTGATTCGTGTCCCGGACGCAGTGCAGCGCGCGTTTGCGCGGTGCACTGCTGAATCCCTCCCCGAAGGGGAGGGTGGTCGAGCGAAGCGAGACCGGGTGGGGATCGGCCGCGGATCTTCACCGATTGAGCTTGCTGCGTCCCCACCCGGCCGCCTACGCAGCCAAGTTTACGCAGGCTGCGTAAACTTGCCTGCGTGCGGCCACCCTCCCCTTCGGGGAGGGATTGGAGCTTGTTGATCGCACCGAGATTCAAACAGTCAAAATCATTGTGTCGAACAACTATACGGCGTCTGCCAGCATTGCCGCCCATTCCCGCTGCACCTGCGGATCCGGTTCGGAATGCCTGCGCATTGTCGCGAGGCGGCTAAGCCGATCCCGGTCGAGCCGTCCCAGCGCCCAGACCGCGGCGCCGCGCACCAGGGGCGAGGGATCGTCAAGCAGGCGCTCGATCTCAACAGCGAGCGTCGCATCGTTAGAATTGCCCATGGCGATCAGCACATTGCGCACGAAACGATCCCGTCCGGTCCGCTTCACCGGTGTTTTCGCAAACAGCTTTCGAAATTCCGCGTCGGTAAGGCGCACCAGATCCACAAGGCGAGGTGCTGCAAGCTCCTCGCGCAAAGAGAGCTTGGCATCGCGCGTAGCCTGCGCGAACTTGTTCCACGGGCACACCGCAAGGCAATCATCGCAGCCGTAGATGCGGTTGCCGATTGCGGCGCGCAGCTCGCGCGGGATCGGACCTTTGTGCTCGATCGTCAGATACGAGATGCACCGGCGCGCGTCGAGCCGGTAGGGGGCAGGGAACGCCGCCGTCGGACAGATGTCGAGGCAGGCCCTGCACGTCCCGCAATGATCTTCCTCCGGTGCGTCGGGGGGCAGATCGAGCGTGGTAAAGATCGCGCCCAGGAAGAGCCAGGAGCCGAATTGGCGCGAGACCAGGTTGGTGTGCTTGCCCTGCCAGCCGAGTCCCGCGGCACCGGCGAGCGGCTTCTCCATCACGGCGGCGGTATCGACGAACACCCTGGCCTCACCGCCGGCCTGCGCGATGAGCCAGCGGGCGAGCTGCTTGAGCCTGGGCTTGATGACGTCATGATAGTCCGCGCTCTGCGCGTAGACTGAGACCGCACCGCATTCGCGCCGTTTGAGAATGGCCAGTGGATCGCCCGCGCGGGCATAGTTGAGCCCGAGCATGATAATGGAGCGTACCTGCGGCCACAGGGAGCGCGGCCTTTGGCGCCGCGCGGCCGTGGTGCGCAGCCATTCCATGTCGCCATGCGCGCCGTCCGCCAGGAACCGGGCAAGGCGCTCGGGCGCTTGCGGAGCCGCATCGGGGCTTGTGATGCCGATCAGGTCGAAGCCCTGCTCGGTCGCCGCCTTGGCGAGCGCCGCCTTGAGGGCCTGCGGATCGCTCAGAAGTCCAGATTGGCGTAGGTTTCCGAGGGCGGTATTCCGGCCAGCGTCTCGGTGAGCAACTGACGGAACGACGGCCGCGACTTCACGCGCGCGTACCAGTTCTTGGCGATCTCGCTTTCGTTCCACGGCACGTCGCCCAGATAGTCGGCTGCCGACAGATGCGTTGCGGCGGCAAGATCGGCGTAGCTCATGCGCTCGCCCGCGAGCCAGTCGCGCGTGCGCGCAAGCCACCCGATATACGCCAGATGGTAGCGCATGTTGTGGCGCGCAACGCGTATCGCCTCGGTATCGGGTGATCCGCCTCCCGCGCTCGCCGGCATCTGGCGCTTGTAGAGCCGCTCCATGGTGAGGGGGCCCGTGACCTCGGCAAAAAACTTCTCGTTGAACCAGCTCATCAGCCGGCGCACCTCGACGCGCCCGCGGATGTCGGCGGGTAGCAGCCGGCGTTCGCCCAGTTCCGTTCCGCGCGTTTCGTCGAGGTATTCCGCGATGATCGAAGCGCCCGGGACCGGAGACCGGCCTTCCTCCACCAGCACCGGCGTGGTGCCTGCCGGATTGAGGGCGAGAAACTCCTCCCGGCGCTCCCACACCCGCTCCTCCACCAGGCGTGGCGAAACCCCATACTCGCCGAGCGCGAGCCGTATGAATCGGGAGTGCGGGCAGAAGGGGTGATGGAACAGCGTCAGCATGCAGCTTTGGGGATTGCGGCAATGGTAGGGCGCATCGCGAAGCTCCTTTATGACCTTGAATTGCGCTCAGCAATGTGGACGCAGGTGGGCGGAGCAAGCTGTGCAATGCTGCCCTGCGGGCGTTGCTCCGGAGTTAATGATGGGCGAAAAGCGGCACGCTGTATGGGTCCCTGCGCGTGGAGGCGCTCATGACATTTGAGCTTCTCAAGGCATTCTTCCTCGGCGTGGTCGAGGGGTTGACCGAGTTCCTGCCGGTATCCTCGACCGGCCATCTCCTCCTGGTGCAACGCTTGTTCGGTTTCGATGACGAGGATTTCGGCAAGACCTTCGCCGTTCTGATCCAGTTCGGCGCCATCCTGGCGCTGCTGTCGATCTATTTTTTCCGCATCTGGCACATTGTGGTCGGCATGTTCAAGGATCCCGCGGCACGGCGCTTCGTCATCGGCCTGCTGATTGCATTCCTGCCGGCGGCGGTGGTCGGCGCGCTGGCGCACGACTTCATAAAGACGGTCCTGTTCAACGTCTGGATCGTCTGCTTCACCCTCATCGTCGGCGGCGCCATTCTGCTGTGGGTCGACCGCATGAAGCTCAATACGCGCTACCACGACGCCACCCGCTTTTCGCTCCCGATGTATTTCATCATCGGGTTGGCGCAGTGCCTCTCCATGATCCCCGGAACCTCGCGCGCGGGCGCCACCATCGTGTCGGCCATGCTGCTGGGGGCGGACAGGCGCTCGGCGGCGGAATTCTCGTTCTGGCTTGCGATGCCGACCATGGCCGGCGCGTTCGCGTTCGATCTCTACAAGAGCCGCGGGCAGTTGAGCATGGACAACGCCATCGTGATTGCGTTCGGCTTCGTAGTTTCCTTCGTCTGCGCCTGGATCGTCGTGAAGTCCTTCCTCGGCTACGTGCAGCGCCATGGCTTTGCGTTGTTCGCGTGGTGGCGGGTGATCGTGGGCTCGCTTGGGCTGATCGCGCTGGCGCTGGGGCATTAGGCAGATGACGGATGACAGATCACAGATGACAGGCATCCTTTTTTCTGTCCCCTGTCATCTGTCCCCTGTCATCTGTTCTCTGACATCGGCCTGGCGAACTGCCCTGCCCTGCGGAATCGCCATAGATAGGAGGGCACTACGCTTGCCATGGTGAGCGGATCGATTCCAAGCGCCGCGAGGGTGCGCCCTTCGCGGCCGGCCTGCTCCGAGACGACGTTGTCGCGGCGCAGCAGCGCCACCTGGTCCGGCGTGAGCAGCGGTTTCGGCATCAGCTGCAGCAGCGAAGCCTGCAGCCTGGCAAGCGCGAACGGGATCGGGATAAGGAGGCGGCGGCGCTCGATGGTGGCGAGCACGAATTGCATGAGCTCCTTGAAGCTCCTCACTTCCGGTCCACCGACCTCATAGGTCGCCCCGGGGCGGGCCCGCCCCTCCATTGCGGAAACGATGCCCTCGGCGACATCGCCGGCGAACACCGGCTGGAAGCGCGTCCGTCCGCCGCCGATCAGCGGCAGCGCCGGCGAGAAGCAGGCCATGGACGCGAACCGGTTGAAGAAGTCGTCCTCCGGGCCGAACAGGATCGAGGGGCGCAATACCACTGCCGAGGGCGTGGCGGCCAGCACCAGCCTCTCCCCCGCGGCTTTCGAGCGCGCGTAATGAGAAGACGCGCGCTCGTCGGCGCCGATGGCGGAGACGTGGATCAGGCGCGCGCCGATGGCGGAGGCGGCCCGCGCCACCGCCTCGGCGCCATAGGCGTGCACGGCATCGAAGCGCTGCCGGGCGCGCTCGAACAGAATCCCGACCAGATTAATCACGACGTCGGCGCCGCGGGCAGCCGCCTCGACCGATGCCGCGTCGCGCAGATTGGCCTGCATGGAATGGATTTGACCGACCCGACCCAGCGGCTGCAGATAACCGGCGAGCTCGGGCCGGCGCACCGCGACGCGGACGCGATAGCCGCGGCTGGCGATCGCCCGCACGACGTGCCGGCCGAGAAAGCCGGACCCGCCGAACACGGTCACCAGGGTTTCGAAGGGAGTGGCCGTCATTTCCGCGCTCGCTCGGATCCGTGGCGCGCCGAATACAAGATCGGTTGCAGGGTGTATAGAGCGGGCTCGCCCGCATTTGACAAGCCCGGCGGTGCTTCGTACCTACGGCTGCTTGCCCCTTCGCCGCAAAGCCCAGGTGGCGGAATTGGTAGACGCACTAGTTTCAGGTACTAGCGCCGCGAGGCGTGGAGGTTCGAGTCCTCTCCTGGGCACCATGCATTTTTTAACATCCTGATTTCGTTGATCGATTTGCGCCCACTCCCGCA
>Ga0306925_10000818_pt1 | contig 23954 bp, 20 predicted proteins | sample flu12Cox44000176_FD_203755 | JGI IMG/M metagenome (GOLD analysis project Ga0306925, IMG submission 203755) | Lab enrichment of tropical soil microbial communities from Luquillo Experimental Forest, Puerto Rico - flux8day.12C.oxic.44.000.176 (v2)... | ecosystem: Environmental > Terrestrial >... | reverse complement strand
AGGGGCAGACTTCCGCCGCGGGCCTCCGCCCCTCACCCCAACCCTCTCCCCGTAAGAACGGGGAGAGGGAGCAGACCGAGCGTGTCGCGCCGCTGACCACATCTCATCGGAAGGCGCTGTAAGTCTCGCAAGGGAGCGATTGGCGCGACCGGTTCGCCGGCGCGATCAACCAGCCGGAGGAAGCGATGGCGCTCAATGTCTCGGCGTGGGCGATCCGAAATCCGCTGCCCCCGATCGTGATCATGGCGGCGCTGATCGGCATCGGGTACCTTGCCTTCAAGCAGATCCCGATCACGCGGATGCCGAACATCGACATTCCTGTGGTCTCGGTCATCGTGACGCAGTTCGGAGCGTCTCCGGGAGAGCTGGAAACCCAGGTCGGCAAGAAGATCGAGGACGCCGTGGCCGGGGTCAGCGGCGTTCACCACATCTACACGACGATCTCCGACGGGCTGGCCAACACCACCATCGAGTTCCTGCTGGAGACCGATACCGATCGCGCGCTCAACGACATCAAGGATGCGGTCACGGGTGTGCGCGCCGATCTGCCGCGCGGGATCGACGAGCCCCAGGTCCGGCGCTTCGAGGTGGTCGGGCTGCCGATTCTCACCTATGCCGCGATCGCACCCGGCAAGACCCCCGAGCAGCTCTCGTGGTTCGTGGAGGACGTGGTCGTCCGCAAGCTGCAAGGGCTGCGCGGCGTTGCCAGCGTCGACCGCATCGGAAGCGTCGAGCGCGAGATCCGAGTCGGGCTCAATCCGATTGCGCTGCAAGGCGTCGGCGTGACTGCGGTCGATGTGAGCCGGCAGCTGCGCGGCAGCAATGCCGATCTCGCCGGCGGACGCTCGGAGATCGGAGGCCACGACCAGGCGATCCGGACGCTGGCCGGAGCAAGAAGCATCGCCGATCTGGCGGCGACAAGAATCGCGCTGCCGCGCGGCGGCGATGTGCGGCTCGATGACATCGGCACCATAACCGACGGGATCGCCGAGCCGCGCACCTTTGCCCGCTTCGACGGAGCCCCGGTGGTGGGCTTCAGCATTCTGCGCGCGAAAGGCGCGAGCGACGTGGAGATCGAGCGTCTGGTCAGCGCCGAGATCGATGCGATCAGAAAAAGCCATCCGGAGATCGAGCTCCGGCTGATCGACAGCTCGGTCACCTACACGCGCGGGAATTATGATGCCGCGATCGAGAATCTGTTCGAGGGCGCCGTGCTGGCGATTCTCGTGGTGTTCTGGTTCTTGCGCGACTGGCGGGCAACCGTCATCGCGGCGCTCACGCTGCCGCTCTCGATCCTGCCGTCGTTCTGGATCATGAACGAGCTGGGCTTTTCGCTCAACCTCGTGAGCCTGCTGGCGATCGTGCTCAGCACCGGCATTCTCGTCGACGATGCCATTGTCGAGATCGAGAACATCATCAGGCATATCCGCATGGGCAAGTCGCCCTATCAAGCGGCGCTGGAGGCAGCCGACGAGATCGGGCTTGCGGTCATAGCCATCAGCCTGACCATCGTTGCGGTGTTCCTGCCCGCGAGCTTCATGACCTCCATTCCCGGGCAGTTCTTCAAGCAGTTCGGCGCGACGGTCTCCATCCAGGTGCTGTTCTCGCTGCTGTGCGCGCGGCTGATCACCCCGATGCTGGCCGCCTATTTCCTCCGCCCGCATCAGCACGAGGAGAAGGTCGACGGACCGGTCATGCGCGGCTATACGCGGCTCCTGACATGGTCGGTGCGCCACCGCTTCAGCACCGTCGGCATCGGTTTATTGGTGTTTGCCGCGGCACTGTGGGGCGCAAAGCAGCTGCCCACGGGCTTTTTGCCACCCCCCGATACCTCGCGCTCGACGCTTGCAATCGAGCTGCCGCCGGGATCGCAGCTCGCCGACACGCAGGCGGTCACCGACATCATCTCGGACCGCATCCGCCGCCGCTCGGAGGTAGCGAGCGTTTTCGTCAACGGCGGGAAAATTCCGCCTGTCACGCAGGAGGTCCGCAAAGCCACGCTGACCATCAACTACGTGCCGAAGTCGCAAAGAATAATGTCGCAGCACCAGCTCGAGCAGGCGATCGGCCGGGATCTCGCCAATGTCCCGGATTTCCGCTTCTGGTTCATGGACAACAACGCCAAGCGCGACGTGACTTACATCATCACCGGGGATGACGAGGCCAATGTCGCAAACGTGGCGTTGGAGCTTGCCAACCAGATGCGCCAGCTTCCGCAGCTTGCCAATATCGTGACCACGACTGCGCTCAATCGGCCGGAGCTGCGGATTTACCCGCGCCGCGATCTGGCGGCCCGCCTGGGAGTGTCGACCGAAAGCCTGTCGGAAACCGTTCGGGTAGCGACCATCGGCGATGTCGGCCCGGCGCTTGCCCGCTACGATGCCGGCAATCGCATCGTGCCGATCCGGGTGCTGCTGGAGGAGCATGCCCGCGCCAACCAGCAGGTCCTCAAGGAGCTGCGCGTACCGTCTCCACGCGGCGTGAGCGTGCCGCTCTCGGCGCTCGCCGACGTCCGCTTCGGCGAAGGGCCGATCAGCATCGGACGTTACGACCGCCAGCGGCAGGCGACGATCGAAGCGGACCTCGCCGGCCGTGCCGCCTTGAGCGACGTGCTGGCGGCGGTGCGTGCAACGCCGCTGATGACCAATATGCTGCCCGGGATCAGCGTGCATGAGGGAGGCAACGCCGAGTATCAGGCCGACCTGTTCGAAGGCTTCGGCCACGCCATGCGCACCGGCCTGACCATGATCTATGTCGTGCTCGCCATGCTTTTCGGCAGCGTGCTGCAGCCGCTGACCATCCTGCTGTCGCTGCCGTTGTCGATCGCGGGCGCGATCCTCGCCCTGATCCTTGCAGGCTCGGCAATCACCACCCCGGTGGTGATTGGCATGCTCATGCTGATGGGCATCGTCTCGAAGAATGCGATCATGCTGGTCGATTTTGCGATTGAAGCGATCCACAATGGCATCGAGCGCACCGCCGCAATCATCGACGCCGGCCAGAAACGGGCGCGGCCGATTGTCATGACCACCATCGCCATGACGGGCGGGATGCTTCCGAGCGCGATTGGAATCGGCCCCGGCGGCGAGTTCCGCTCCCCGATGGCAATCGCGGTGATCGGAGGGCTGCTCGTCGCCACCCTGCTGTCACTGCTGTTCGTGCCGGCCTTGTTCACCATCATGGATGATGTTGGCAACGTCAGCGTGCGCCTGTTCCGCCGTTTCATCGGCGGGGCGCACGAGACCTCGGTCGCGCCGAAGCATCCCGCCGGCGATCTGCCCGCCGGCAGCAGCCCGCGCAGCCATCCGCCCGCGGCCGACGCCGCACGCGCCGACGCGAAGGTGGCGTACGCGGAAGAATCGGTAGCGCCGGGCGGAAGCTTCAGGACGTGAATCCCGGCCGGCGGCAGCCCCCCCTCACCCGCTCGCTTCGCTCGCGACCTCTCCCCACCGGGGAGAGGTCAATCGCGTCCGGGGCACGGGCTTGGAACATCTCCCACATGTGAGAATTTCTCTGCACGAGCAGCGGGCTCGATCACCTCTCCCCGCTGGGGAGAGGTCGGCGCCGAAGGCGCCGGGTGAGGGGGGGACGAGTAACTGGTTTAGGTTACCGGATTCCCGCTTCGCGGCGCTCCGGGATGACAAACTTCATGGAATCGATCAGCTGGATATCAGGCTTGCAGTTGCGATCATGACCCCGGTCAGGAGCAGGCAGGCCCAATCGGCTTCCCGGGAGCAGCAAGACCGATTACTTTGATTGGATGGTTAGACGATCAAAATCTGTAAGTGTAAACGACAAGATGCAGCACGGCTATCATTATGTACTTACCGTGCCCGCGGGGCGCAATTTCGACCCCGAGTTTCGCCCTGAGCTTACGCCCAAGGAAATGCTCGCACTCGGTGTATTCTGCGGCAAGTACATGACGGATTGCCGCGAGGAATTTCCCACAAGCTGGTTTGCCCATGCCCGACTCTCGGCATCAGGTCGCGATTGCTCCCTAAACTACTTCGGCGTGGATGCCAGCCAGCCGCTATCAGCCTGGCGCAGCAAAGGCTGGATTCATCCCGACGATCCGCGAGGTTGGTTCCAGTGGTACTGCCGCTACTACATGGGTCGTCGCATGGAGGTAGAGGACGCGCGTCAGATCAAGCGGTGGAAGGCAATCCGCCGGCACATCGCGCAGATCAAGCGGCATTGTGAGCCGGGGGATCCGACGTGTCGGCCGCGCCAGCGCCAGGCCCTGCTGCACTGGGCCTACGATAGCCGCAAGGTTTGAACTCGACCTGCCATGATGCATCCGCTGCGCTCGGCGGCCGACGCCGGGGCCGGCTTATGTTCTCGCCGCAAAAATATTTGGCCTGTGTGAACTGCTTCACACAGCCTCCGGTGTGATCTACCTCACAAACATCCTCTCGCCAGATGGGCCTGGCTGGACGCAGGTGGGGAGGAATGAGCTCTTGCATTTTTTGCCGGAAAGGGCGGGTGAAGGAAGAGCTGCAGCGTATGACCTTCCGGCAGTGGAGCGATAAGGGCTACATTCGATGTGAGGCCATGATCATGTTCCATGTCTGCGAAAGTTGCGGCATGCAATGGCCTGATGATGGCGCTGATCAGATCATGGACGAAGCGTTTCAGCGAGAGTACCGCAAGCTGCGCTAGCGGCCCGGGTCCAAATCTGCCGCGACAGCCGCCCTTTGCTCTGATGATTGACATCATTTGATGTGCCCGGCACGTCGCGATGGATCGCGCCGGATCAATGATGACTGCAGCAGCTGAGGAGTCCACGCGAGCCGGAGGCCGTCAACAGCCGCAGACGGCGCAATCCAAGCGTGATACCGTTCACCTTCATTGCATGCATGACCCGCGTGGGAGGGTCACTTGGCCGACATCCAGCGACGCGAGCTCATCACGCTGCTTGCCGGCGCGTCGGCGTGGCCGCTTGCGGCATACGCACAGCCGGCTGAGCGCGTGCGGCGCATCGGTGTGTTGATGGGTCAAGGAAAAGATGACCCTGGGAACGCTTCCCGCATTGCTGCATTCGAGCAAACACTGGGCAACCTCGACCGGATGCAGAGCTACGCCAGGGAGCTGATCGACCTCGGACCGGACGTAGTTGTGGCCGAAAGCACGCCGGCTGCGTCAGCTTTGCGCCGAGAGAGCCGCACCGTTCCGATCGTCTTTATGCAAGTCGGCAATCCCGTGGGCAGCGGCTTTGTCGCAAGCCTGGCGCATCCCGAAGGCAATATGACGGGGTTCACCAATTTCGAGCCGACGATGGGCAGCAAATGGCTGGAGCTGCTCAAGGAGATGGCGCCGCACCTTGCACACGCCGCCGGCATCTTCAATCCAGAAACGCATTCGGGACAATTCTGGCAATCGATTGAATCTGCTGCGCCTTCTCTCGCCATCAGGTTCACAAGGGCCCCGGCCCACGATGCGGCAGACATCGAGCGCGCACTGGCAGCGACCACAAAGGAATCCGATGGCGGCCTGATCGTCATGCCGGACTCCTTCACCCTCACGCATCGCGAGCTGATCGTGACCCGCGCAGCGCAGCATCGCTTGCCATCGATCTACGCCTTCAGAGTGTTCCCTGCGAGCGGCGGGCTGTTGTCATATGGCGTTGATCAGGTCGACATCTATCGACGCGCTGCATCATATGTCGACCGCATTCTCCGAGGCACGAATCCGTCCGCGCTCCCGGTCGAGGCACCGACCAAGTTCGAGCTGGTCATCAACCTTAATGCCGCGAAGTCGCTCGGGCTTGACGTGCCGGCCAAGCTCCTCGCGCTTGCCGACGAGGTCATCGAATGAATCGCCGCCAAATGATCGCGGGGCTCGCCGGCACGGCAGCCTGGCCGCTCGCCGCGCGCGCGCAGCAGCCGGCTCGGGCTGGGGGCATTGTGTGCTTCGTTGGGCGGCAGCGTGACCCTCGACGATTGCCCCGACCTGCTGCGTAACTCACCATAATCGGCTTCTGGACCTTCTCCACAGGCGTCCAAGCGGATTGCGCACGCTTCGTCCTCGATCGCAAGTTGATCAACTGTTCACGCATCGCCGGCAGCTTGCGCAGGCGGAGGAGGCCTACCGGCTGTTCGACCGCCGGACGCAGCGGCAAAGGCGTCTTTCTGATGGAGTGACGGCCCGGGCTGTGATAGATCTCCATCTGCAAGAAGCGGTCAAAAACAGTCTTAACGCCTAGAGGGAGGATATCAATGGCTCGAATTCATCGGCGAAAGCTGCTGCAGCTTTCCGGTGCCGGCGCGGTCGGGGCGAAAATAGGCGGCATCGCGGCGATCCTCGCGGCATCGCGTGCACCCGCACATGCCCAGGGCGCAACGGTTCACTGGCTGCGCTGGAATGACTTTGTTCCCGCGTCCGACGAGCTGCTGAAAAAGGAGATCGTGCCGGCGGCAGAGAAGGCGCTCGGCCTCAAGCTCAATATCGAGACCATCAACGGCAACGATCTGCAGGCACGCACGACGTCTGCGATCCAGTCGGGCTCGGGTGCCGACGTCATTTGCGGCCTGAACAACTGGCCGCAGCTCTATGCCGCGAGCGTCGGCAACGTCGACGACATCGTCGAGGAGATCGGCAAAGCACAAGGCGGTTTCTACGAGGAATCGAAGGTCGTCGCCAACGACGGCAAGAAGTGGCTCGGCGTGCCCTGGTGCGTGCTCGGCGCCATGATCGTCTATCGCAAGTCATGGTTCGCCGAGCAAGGCGCCAACGACTTCCCGTCTACGTGGGAACAGTACCGTGCGCTCGGCAAGAAGTTGAAGGCCGCCGGTCGTCCGATCGGGCAGACTCTGGGGCATACCTTCGGCGATGCGCCGACCTTCACATACCCCTATCTCTGGTCCTGGGGGGGTAAGGAAGTAGAGGCGGACGGCAAGACCGTCGTGCTCAATTCGAAGGACGCCGTCGAATCTGTGAAGTTCATGACCGCGTTCTGGAAGGAAGCGCACGACGAAGGTGGGCTCGCCTGGGACGACACCAACAACAACCGCGCCTTCCTCTCCGGCACGATCAGCGCTACCTTGAATGGCGCCTCGATCTATCTCTTGGCGAGGAGCAAGCCCGATACCTATCTCGACGAGAAGGGCAAGCCCATGTTCCAGGACTTGGCGCATTCGCCCCTGCCCAAGGGCCCGGCGGGCCAATTCGGCTATCACCTCCCGATGACCAACATGCTGATGGGTTATTCGAAGAACCAGAAGGCGGCGAAAGATTTTCTCCGCTGGATCACCTCCAAGGACGTCTATCAGAAGTGGTTCGACTCGCAGCAGGGCTACTCGGTCGGTGCGACGACCATATGGGAGCAGGACCCGCTCTGGAACAAAGACCCGGTGATGCTGCCGTTCAAGGCGGCAGCCCGCGCGGGGCGATTCCCCGGTTACGCCGGTCCGGCCGACCGCAAGGCAGCCGAAGGCCTGAGCAAGTACCTCATCACCGACATGTACGCCAAGGCCGTGCAGGGCATGCCGGCCGAGGACGCCGTGAAATGGGCCGATGCGGAGTTCAAGAGCATCCACGCCGCCTGATGCGGGTGGTGGCTTGAGCTGACGCCATCTCCCGCCCTTCCGGAGGAGAGGCGGCGAGCGAGTGCGCTCCGGCATTAGCCACAGAGGACCGAATGGCCATCACCAGCTATGCGCTTGTCGAGCCCTACGCCCGCGCACCGCGGCGCGGGGCGGTCACGCGACTCCTGGAGGACGAGCGCTGGCTCGCGCTCGTCCTCCTGCTGCCGACCGTGGTGCTGCTGGCGCTGTTCATTGCCTATCCGTTCGTAAAAGGCGTCGAGCTCTCGGTGACCGACGCCAGGGTCGGTGTGCCCGGCAGTTTCGTCGGGCTGCACAATTTCGCCGTGCTGGCGAACGACACCATTTTTCAGGCTGCGGTCTGGAACACCTTTGTCTACACAGGCGTGACCACCGTGTTCAAGCTCGGGCTCGGCCTGTGGCTTGCACTGCTGCTCAACCGGCACTTCAAGGGCAAGGCGCTGACGCGGGCTTTCGTCCTCTTGCCCTTCATCATTCCGACCGTGCTCTCGACCTTCGCCTGGAAGTGGATGTTCGATCCGACCTTCAGCGTCATAAACTGGACTCTTTATCGGGTCGGCCTGATCCACGGCCGTATCAACTGGCTGAGCGATCCCGACCTTGCGATGATTTCGGTGATCATTGTCAACATCTGGCGCGGCGTGCCGTTCTACGCGATCAGTCTGCTCGCCGGGCTGCAGACCATCAATCCCGAGCTGCACGAGGCAGCGGCAATCGACGGCGCCAGGTCATGGCAGCGCTTCTGGCACGTGACCTGGCCGCTGCTTCTGCCGGTAACCATGGTCGTGGTGCTGTTCTCTGTCATCCAGACCTTCGCAGACTTTCAGCTCGTCTACGTGCTGACCGGAGGCGGCCCCGCCAACGCAACGCATCTGTTCGCGACCTACGCCTATCAGATCGGCGTCGGCACCGGTCTGTTGAGCCAGGGAGCGGCGATCTCGCTGGCCATGTTCCCGGTACTGCTGGTCGTGGTCATCGTTCAGCTCCTCTACATACGCCGGGTAGAGACGCTCTAGCCGTGAACAGGGCCTGATAATGATCGAAGGGGCGAAGTGGCGGCGCTGGGTCTTCTTCTACATCCCGCTCGGGGTGTTCATCTTTGCTCTGTTGTTCCCGTTCTACTGGATGATGGTGACCACGGTGCGTCCGGACAACGAGCTCTACCGGCCGTGGATGGCGCCGAACTACACGCCTTTCTGGACGCTGCATCCAACGCTCGCCCACATCAAATACCTGCTGGGTGAGACCCTGTTTAACACCTGGATGTTGAACACGCTGATGATCTCTATCGCCGCCACGGTCATCTCGCTGTTCTGCGGGGTACTCGCCGGCTATGCGCTGTCCCGCCTCAAGTTTCCCTTCGCTGGCGGCCTCGGCACCGGCATCTTCATCACGTATCTGGTGCCGCAGACGCTTCTCTTCATTCCGCTAGCCGACATCATCCGCAACTTCCGCCTCGGCGACACCCCCTGGGCGCTCATCCTCACGTATCCAACCTTCCTGATCCCGTTCTGCACCTGGCTGCTGATGGGTTATTTCAAGGCGATCCCGAAGGAGCTCGAGGAATGCGCGCGGATCGACGGAGCGACGCGCTGGAAGGCGATGGTCTACATCATTTTGCCAGTTGCGGTGCCAGGCATCCTGTCGGCCGGCATTTTCGCTTTCACGCTGTCGTGGAACGAGTTCATCTACGCGCTGGTGTTTCTGTCCTCGCCGCAGGAGAAGACCGTGCCGGTCGGGGTCACATCGGAGCTGATCCGCGGCGACGTGTTCTTCTGGGGGCCGCTGATGGCCGGCGCGCTGCTCGGCTCGATCCCGGTGGCGCTGGTCTACTCCTTCTTCGTCGAGCATTACGTTGCCGGTCTCACTGGTTCCGTGAAGGGGTGACGCGATGGCTCAGGTCCTGATCCGGAGCCTGAACAAGACGTTTGACGGGGTGCACGCCGTCAAAGACGTGAACCTCGAGATCCGCGACAAGGAATTCGTGGTGCTGGTCGGCCCTTCGGGCTGCGGCAAGACCACCACCTTGCGGATGGTGGCAGGACTCGAATCGATCAGCTCGGGCCAGGTCCTGATCGGCGACACGGTGGTGAACAACCTGCCGCCCATGGACCGCGACATCGCCATGGTGTTCCAGAACTACGCGCTCTATCCGCACATGAGCGTGTACGACAACATGGCGTTCGGGCTGAAGATGCGCAAGCTCGACCGGGTCGAGATCGGCAAGCGCGTGCAGCAGGCGGCCGATATCCTCGGCATGCAGGACTATCTCAAGCGCAAGCCCCGCCAGCTTTCCGGCGGGCAGCGCCAGCGTGTGGCGCTCGGCCGTGCCATCGTGCGCCACCCGCAGGTGTTCCTGTTCGACGAGCCGCTCTCCAATCTCGACGCGAAGCTTCGCGTGCAAATGCGCGTGGAGCTCAAGAAGCTTCACAGCCGGCTCAGCACCACCGCCATCTATGTGACCCACGATCAGGTGGAGGCGATGACCCTCGGCGATCGCGTGGTGGTGATGAAGGATGGAATGGTCCAGCAGGTGGGCGAGCCGCTCGAGCTCTACAACGCTCCGATCAACCGCTTCGTCGCCGGCTTCATCGGCTCGCCGGGGATGAATTTCGCGACCGTCCGGATGAGCGGCGCGAAAGACGGGCTGCGGGCGGACAATGCCGGCTTGCGCATCGACGTGCCGGCCGAGATCGGTCTGCGGCTTTCGCCCTACGCAGGCCGCGATGTCACCATGGGCATCCGGCCGGAAGATGTGCGGGTTGCCAACGGCAGCGATCCGGCCGGGCTGTGCTTCGACGCAGTGGTCGAGGTGGTGGAGAAGCTAGGCTCCGAAATCCTGCTCGACTTGCAGGTGGGCGACCAGACCATGGTGGCGGCGGTGGACCCGACCGTCCGCGCCAAACGTGGCGACAAGCTCCGCTTCGCGCTGCGACCCGACCGGCTCCACTTCTTCGACACGACGTCCCAGGCGGCGATCTGACGAGAGGGACACCCGTACCGGCTACCCGGACGCGTAGACCTTTACCAGCTCGGCGTGCGCCCACTTCACCGCGTCCTCGGCCGGCATGCCCTGCACCGCTTTCGCGTACATGTCGGTGATGATGTATTTCGATATGACCTCGGCGGCCTTGCGGCCCGACGGGCCCGGCCAGCCTGGCGCCCGCGCGGTGAGGATCACATCCTTGAACGGCGCCATTACCGGGTCTTCGTTCCAGAGCGGGTGCGTCGACCACGCACGCGCCGCGGGAATCGAAAATCCCTTCTGCGATACGAACCATTTCTCGAACACCGGCCGCGAGCTGAGCCAGCGCAAGAAGTCCTTGGCGGCTTTCTGATTCTTCGAATAGCCCATTACCATGTGGGTCTGCGGCGGATGCAGCGTCGCCGCGCCGGCTGTGCCCTTGGGATAGGGCGCGTGCAGGATGTCGTCCTTGAGCGGCGCGCCTTTCTCCGTCAAATATTGGTCCGGCTTGCGCAGCGCCTCAATGTAGATCGAAGCGGCGTTGCTGGTGGCGCAGATCGTGCCGGCGATGAACGCGCGGTTGTTGCTCGAATCGTCCCAGGCGAGGCCGCCCTCGTCGTGCGCATCCTTCCAGAAGCCGGCCATGAACTTGACTGATTCAAGCGTCTCCCGGCTATCGAGCGCCGCGGTCCGGCCGTCCGCCTCGACCTCCTTGCCGCCCCACGACCACAGGTACGGATAGGTGAACGCGGGCGCGTCGTTATAGGTGTGGCCGAGCGTCTGGCCGATCGGCCGGCCCTTCGCCTTGAGCAGCTTGCCCGCGCGGCGATACTGCTCCCAACTCTCTGGAAACTTGCCGACGCCAATCTCGTTGAACCAGGATTTGCGATAGCACAGCAGGATGCCGAGCGCGCACCACGGCACCCCGAGCCAGCCGCGCTCGCCTTTCGCCACCGTCGGGAAGATGTCGTAGAAGCCGCCCTGCTGGCCGCCGATCTCATCGGCGACGTCGCTCACGTCCGCCAGGCTCTCGGCGTAGAGGTGCGGCCAGTTGTGCATGGCGTGGATGATGTCGGCGCCGGCGCCGGACTGGATCGCCGAGGTGATGCGCGCCTGCAGGTCGTTGCCGTTGATGGTCTCGAATGTGATCTTGAGCCCCAGCGCTTTCTCCGCTTGCGGCAGCAACTCCTGGCGCAGCAGCGTGTCGGAGGCGGGAACGAAATCGCCGAGCCGCAGCCAGTGCAGCGTGGTGCTTTGGGCGTAGGCAGGCGCCCGGCCGCTGGCCAGGATGCCGGCCAGCGCACCGCTGCCGACCAGCGCGCCGCCCGAAGTCTTGAGCAATTTGCGACGATCAATTCTCACGGGGGTCCCTCGGCTTTGCAGGATGGATTGAGCGAAGCGAAACCTATCATGGCTGTGCCGAGCTTTCTGGGAGAAAAGTTCTACGGGGAAGCTTTAGCGTGTTCCCGATTGCCGGCTCCCGACGCGCGAGCCACATATCGCGAGCACCGCCGAACGCAAGTGTCGATAGCGCCAGAAGAAAACCGCGCTCTATCAAGGACGCGATGCCTGCCGATGGCTGAGCGCTGCCGCTGAAAGGAACAGGGTCGACAGCGTTTTTCTTTACCAGCGTGTGGCAGAGCTTTGCCCTCTCATGACGACGAGAGGCTGTTCCCTGTTCCCAGTTGCCGGAGACATCCCGCTGACCCCACAGCCGAGCCGTGCTACCCTTGCCGCCGCGCCCTCATGAGGGAGGGGCATATGACAGCCATTGCACGACGGAAATTGTTGGCGGCGCTTGCCGGCGCGGCAGCATGGCCGATCGCGGCCAGTGCGCAGCAGGCTGAGCGGATGAGGCGGATCGGCGTGCTCATGAACCGAGCGGCGGATGACCCGCGAGGACAGCACGAGCTGGCGGCGTTTCAAAAGGCCTTACAGCAATTGGGCTGGAGCAACGGTGGCAATCTGCGGATCGATACGCGCTGGGGCCAGAATGATGTCGACCGCAATCGCCGATACGCGGCGGAACTGATCGCGCTCGCACCGCATGCCGTCCTGGCCAGCGGCACCCAGAGCGTGGCCGCGTTGCAACATGCCAGCCGCACCTTGCCGATCGTGTTCGTGGCTGTCTCCGATCCGGTCGGTGCTCCTTTGGTCGATACGCTGGCCCGGCCGCGTGGCAATGCGACCGGCTTCATGACTTTCGAGTACAGGTTGAGCGGAAAATGGCTGGAGCTTCTCAAGGAGATCGCGCCGGGCGTGAGGCGAACAGCCGTGCTGCGGGATGCTGCCAACCCTGCTGGAGTTGCCCAGTTCGTCGCCATTGGGGCCGCGGCGCAGTCGCTGAAGGTAGAGATACACCCGATCGATATACGCGATGCCGGCGAGATCGAAAACGCCGTCGCGGCCTTCGCCCACTCTCCGGACGGCGGCTTGATCGTGACCCCGAGTGCATCGGTGTGGGTTCATCACGATCTGATCATCGCGCTTGCGGCCCGGTATAAGCTGCCGGCGGTCTATTCTTCGCGCGACGAGGTCACCACCCACAGTGGCCTGATCTCCTACGGGCCTGATATCGTCGATCAGTACCGGCGCGCGGCCGGCTACGTCGATCGCATCCTCAAGGGTGAAAAGCCTGCCGATCTGCCGGTCCAGGCGCCAACCAAATACGAGCTGGTGATCAATCTCAAGACCGCCAAAGCGCTCGCCCTCAACGTGCCGCCTTCGCTGCTCGCCCGTGCCGACGAGGTCATCGAATGAATCGTCGCGAAATGATCGCGGGGCTCGCGGGCACGGGAGCCTGGCCGCTTGCCGCGCGCGCGCAGCATGATAGCGGTGTCCACCGGATTGGATATCTTGCCCTCACGTCAGCTTCTTTCCACAAACCCTATGGAGATGCATTTCGTCGAGGTCTTCAAGAACTTGGCTACATTGAGGGCAAGAATCTGGAGATCGAGGCTCGATATGCCGATGGAGACACCGACCGCCTCCCTGGCTTGGTGGCTGAGCTTGTAGATCTCAACGTGGTGCTTGTGACCTATGCAACCGGGGTTGCGGTCGCGCAGCGCGCGACATCAACGATTCCAATCGTAATGGCGTCTCAAGGCGATGCTGTCGCCTCGGGGCTGGTCGCCAGCCTTGCACGCCCTGGCGGCAATGTGACCGGGTCCACCTTCTTCAATCCGCAACTCATGGCCAAACGAGTAGAACTGCTCAAGGAGGCCGTGCCCTCATTAAGCCGAGCGGGCGTTCTGCTGATGGAGGGTAGCCAAGTGAATGGTCCGATACTTGCGGAAATGGCACTCAGAGCCAAGGCATTGGCGCTAGAGCTGCAAACATTCGAGATGGGCACACCGCAGGAGTTAACAACTTTTTTTCGGACGTGGGCAGACAATCAGATTGGCGGACTGGTAGTTGCTGACCATGGCATTTTGCTGCTGAATATCGCCGCAATCGTCAGCCTTGCAGCAAAACACCGCATTCCTTCGGTCGGGCCTGTAGAACTAGCTCGAAGCAATGGCCTTTTGGCATACGGAGTGGATTTTTTCGACCAATTCCACCGTGCTGCGGTTTTCGTTGATAAGATTTTCAAGGGTGCAAAAGCCGGTGACATTCCGATAGAGCAATCGACAAAGTTTATCACTCTCGCAAACATGAAGACGGCCAAGGCGCTTGGGATCGAACTACCAACATCAATCCTTCTACGCGCCGATGAGGTTATCGAATGAGACGACGCGATCTCCTCACGCTGCTCGCCGGCGCGGCAGCGTGGCCGCTCGCGGCGCGCGCGCAAGACCCGGAGAAGTTGCGCCGGGTTGTTGTATTGATGGGAATTGCGAACGATGCTGAAGCGCAGGCCCGTGTGCAGGCGTTGCGTCAAGAGCTACAGGGGTCCGGATGGACCGAGGGGCGCAATATCCAAATCGACTACATGTTCGCGAATGGTGACGTCGAGCGCATGAATGTCAACGCGAAAGAGGCAGTCGCGTCGCGGCCTGATCTCATCCTTGCGGTGACCAATCCCGCGTTACAGGCGATCCGAAATGCAACTCATGGTCAGCCGATTTTGTTTTTGCAGGTCTCGGACCCGGTCGGCGGAGGGTTTGTGGAAAGCCTCGCGCATCCAGGAGGCAACATCACCGGATTCACCAATTTCGAACCCGATATCGGGGGCAAATGGCTGCAGACGCTTAAGGAAGTTGCACCTGCTGTCGAACGCGTGGCAGTGGTTCTGCATCCTGAGACATCGGCCCATGCCGGGTTTTTGCGGGCCGCACAAACCGCATCGGTGGCCCTGGGGATAAGGGTTACCCCGCTCGGTGTGCGCAACGTCAACGAAATCGCGCGCGCCATTGCGCAATTTGCCCTCCTGCCGAAGGGCGGCCTGATTGTGGCACCGCATCCCCTGACCCGGGGCCAACTGACTGTCGACCTGGCCGCACACCATAGGCTGCCTGCGATCTATCCATTTGGCTTTCATGCCAGAGAGGGCGGACTCGTTTCCTATGGGATCGACCAGATCGATCAGTGGCGGCGTGCGGCCACCTATGTCGATCGTATTCTTCGTGGCACCAATCCCGCGAACCTGCCGGTCCAGCAGCCGACGAAATATGAGCTGATGATCAATCTCAAGACCGCCAGGGCGCTCGGCCTTGAGGTATCGCCGATGCTGCTGGGCCGGGCCGACGAGGTCATTGAATGAACCGGCGCGAGCTCATCGCGGGGCTCGCCGGCGCCGCGTGGTGGCCGACCGCGGCGCGCGCGCAGCAGCCGGCGAAGCTGCCGACGATCGGCTTCCTGGGTGCGAGCACGCCTGCCGGCTGGAGCCAATGGGTCCCGGCTTTTGAACGGCGACTGCGCGAGCTTGGCTGGATCGAAGGCCGCACTGTCGCAATTGAGTATCGCTGGGCAGAGGGACGCAGCGAGCGCTATGCCGAAATTGCAGCCGAGTTTGTCCGGCTGAAAGTTGACGTCATTGTCACGGTCGGAAGTGCAGTCGCTGCCGCAAAGCAGGCGACAACGGTCATCCCTATCGTATTCGCGGTGGCGGTGGACCCGCTCGGCAGCGGCATGGTCGCGGGTTTGGCGCGACCGGGCGGCAATGTCACCGGCCTGTCGGTCCAGTCGGCCGATCTCGCCGACAAACGACTCGAAATTTTGCACGAGCTCGTTCCCAATCTCCGCCGACTGGCGATCATGGGCAATGCCGGCTATCGCGCGGCCGCGCTGGAGATGGACGAGGCTCGGGCAGCGGCCCGTATGCTCGGCATCGACGCCACTACGCTCGAAATCCGACGCGCGGAGGATATTGCATCCGCCATTGATGGGCTCAGGGACCGTGCGGACGCGCTCTATGTCTGTACTGACGCTCTCATAAATGCCAACCACGTGCGCATCAACACTTTGGCGCTGGGCATGCATCTGCCGACGATGCACGGCCCTCGGGAGCACGCGGCATCGGGAGGTCTTGTGTCCTATGGGCCAAACTACCCAGACCTGTTTCGGCGCTCCGCCGACTATGTCGACAGGATTCTCCGCGGAACGAAGCCGGCCGACCTTCCGGTGGAGCAGCCTACCAAGTTTGATCTCGTCATCAATCTGACCACCGCCAAGGCGCTAGGTCTGACCGTGCCGGACAAGCTGCTCGCACTGGCCGACGAGGTCATCGAATGAGGCGCCGTCAGTTCATCACACTTCTCGGCGGCGCGGCGGCTTGGCCGCTTGGGGCGCGCGCAGCAGGCGGCGATGCCGGTGATCGGGTTTGACGAACATGAGTGAATTCTGGCCCCCCTCACCCGGAATGGCCGCGCGAAGCGCGCCCATTCCGACCTCTCCCCGGCGGGGAGAGGTGAAGAGCGGCTGTGTCAGCCTTATCGTAATATGCTCTACGGGCAGCGCATGTGGTTCGGTCAACTGAAACGGCGTGAGCTCATTACGCTGCTCGGTGGCGCAGCCAGCTGCCCGTATTTTCGTGCAATCGTTCCAGGAGAGGATTGTCATGCGTGATCGGGGGTTGATTGCCGCATTTATGCTTACGGCGATGCTGGTGCTGGCAAACGCCACCGCCAGGGCATTCGATGAGGCCAAATATCCGGACTGGACGGGCCAATGGAGAAGACCCGCCGGGGTCGGCAATCAATGGGACACGAGCAAGCCCGTGTCGAAGCAGGAAGCTCCGCTGACCGCGGAGTACCAGGCCGTCTTCGAGGCCAACCTCGCGGACCAGGCCGCGGGCGGACAGGGGACTGATCCGACCTACACCTGCATCCCGGACGGCATGCCGCGGGCGATGAATGTGATTTTCCCAATGGAGATCATCATCCAGCCGAACGTCACCCACATAATCATTGAATATCTGAGCATGCTGCGCCGCATCTACACCGACGGACGCAACTGGCCAATCGACAAGAATCCGTCCTTCATGGGCTATTCAATCGGCAAATGGATCGATGAGGATGGTGACGGCAGATACGACTTGCTCGAAGTTGAAACGCGCGATCTGAAAGGCCCGCGCGCCTTCGATGCCAGCGGCATTCCTCTGCACGCAGACAATGAGACCATTGTCAAGGAGCGGATCCATCTCGATAAGGCCAGCCCGAACATTTTGCATGACGAGGTGACGACGTTCGACCATGCGCTGACCCGTCCGTGGACAGTGATCAAGAGCTACCATCGCGTACCCAATCCGATCTGGATCGAAGCCATTTGTGCTGAAGGCAACCAGCACGTGCGTGTTGGCTCAGAGACTTATATGTTCAGCGCCGACGGCCTTCTGATGCCCGCCAAGAAAAACCAGCCGCCTCCGGATCTGAAATATTTCAACCAGACGCGGAAGTGACCTGCATTTCTCGCAGGCGGCGCACCGCATACGACGCGATCATCTAGAGTAAGAAGAAGGAGGAAGCCCCATGCGATACAAGCCGAAAAGCACTGCCGCGCTTCACATAGCGCTTGGCGGTCTGCCGAATAAGATGCCGGTCGAGCTTGACCCAGGCGTCGGAGTGTCTGCAAAGACCGTCGGCGAGCTGCGGAACCTGCCGGCATGGCCGGAGAATCTTGTGATAACAACCCCGCAGCAGCGTTATCCGGAAAGCGCAATAAAGGTCAGCAAGGCGACCGGAGCGAAGCGCGTCACTCCGAAACCATAAGGATCGCCTTAACGCCGATGCTGCCGATCGGGGCGGTCATCAAGATCGATGCCCGCCCGGCCGGATGGCTATTCCCCCGCCCAGCCGGAATGGACTGAGATAGCCAACCCGTTTGTTTGAAATTGCGCAAGAAAGCGCCGATAAAATGGGGTGCCCGCACCCTGATGTCGTTGCGCGCAATCGCAACGATCGATCTCAGCGCGTCGCCAGCTTGTTGTACGCCGCGATCGCACGCTTGAGGTCGTCGGTTTCAACGCATGGGATCAGACAAATCTCTTCCAGTATCGCAAGCTGCTGCTCGGCTTTGGCGGACTCTCCGAGCACCAGATAAAGCTCACCGAGGTGCTCGTGGGCGCTGCGGTGGCGCCGATTGAGCAGTATAGCCTCCTGGTAATGCTGCATCGCCGGGCCCAGCTGCCGCAGCCGGCGATACGCGTATCCGATGTAGTTCTGGATATCGGCGTTGCGAGGGTCGCGCAGAGCGGCGAGCTTGAGCGCGGCGAGCGCCCCATTCCAATCCTCGGCGACCAGCGCCTTTTTGCCCGCCGCGAAATCCGGGTCGAGCTGTGCCCAGTCCGCCTCGGATCCCATCAATCCCATGGTGGTGCAGATGGGCCAGTCTTCGTTCGCCAGCTTCGGCTCGGACGCCCCAAGCCCGGCCGCAATCACGTTGCGCCAGTCCGGCGCACGGGCTGCGTAAACGACGCACGCTGCGACAAGCGCACCCAAAACTGCTGCCAAGCCGATCCGGCGGATCATCGGGGTCGATCTGTCCTACTTGCCAGTGAGGAACGCCTTGGCTTCCGTGGTTTCAGACCGCTCCGTATCCGCGTTCTTGGCCAGGCTCACAAGCTTGCCATAGTATTCCAATGCCTTCTGGCGATCGCCCGCCGCATTCGCGGCGCGCGCTATGCCCAGCAACACGCGATAGCGGTTGGGGGTCTGTTCCAGCGCAGTCTCAAACTCGCGCAGGGCGGCAGCGGGCTGGCCCGTCTCGAGCAGCAGCTCGGCATAGAGCTCGCGCATCGGATAGAGCCTGTTTTCCATCGCCACGTGCTTGACACTGCCGTCCTCACCCTCGGCAGCAGCGCGCATGAGCTTAACAGCCCGATCGTGGGCGCCGTCCCTGAGCGCGATCCAGGCGGAAATCGCAAGCATCTGCTCTTCCGACCGATCGGCCCAATACGACTGGTTGGCGCGCTCGAGCGCGGCGCGAAGGTCCTTGATGGCATCGATCTCCGCTTTGGCGCCTGCGACATCGCCGCTGCGCGCCATTCCGAGACCGCGGGTGAAACGAGCGAGCGAATCCGGCTGCGGATACTGCGTCGGCGCGAACGCAAGCGCGGCGGCGCCGGCCCAATCCGCGCGCTCCAGCACATAGCGCGCCGGCATGGCGTTCTTGGCCGTGAAGTTGACGAAGTTGATGGGGCGGTCGCCGCGGTCCGCCGTGGCGAGCGACTTCTCGGTAAGCGCCTTGGCCTTGGCGTCCTGCGCGAGCTGCAAGTGCGCGTAGACCGAGAAATCCGCAGCATGATAATAGTCGGGCTGGATCTCCATGGCCGACGCGTTCGACGCAATCGATTCCTCCCACATGCCGACCATTGAGTAGATGTGCGACGGCATGTGCCGGGCGTGCGGCACCGCCGGCGCGATACCGGCGTAGCGCTGGGCGGCGGGGATGCCCTGTTCCGCGAGCGGATGATAGTCGTAGGCGTGAATGAGAAAATGCGTCACGCCCGGATGCTGCGGGTTCTGCTCGTACAGCTTTTCCAGAATTGCCGCCGACTTGCGCTGACTGGAATAGGTGGTGTCGGCCGGGGACGCCGACGCTTGCAGGGTGAGCGCATAGAAAACCTGAGCCTCGTAATCGTCGGGGTAGCGCTGCGCCATTTGCTCCATCGCCATGTTATAGGCGGCGAGCCGGGCATTGACCGGGGTCTTGTCGTGGTCGCGGTAGTAGGCGCTCAACGCCTCGATCCAGGCCCGCTCCCGCTCTGTCCTGGCACCGATCGCGCGCGCCTTTTCGAGCGCGGCCCAGCCGGCTTCCGCCTCGGCCCGCGTCGGCGTGGTGGCAAGCGAGTTGCCGAGATAGTCGAGCGCGATGCCCCAATAGGCGATCGCGCACCCGGGATCCTGCTGCAGGACTCCCTCGAACGTCTTGCGCGCGTAGATGAACCAGTACGAATGGATCATCGCGACGCCGCGCTCGAAGTCGGCCTGCACCTTGGGATCGCAGGAGGTGGGGAAACTCAGCTTTCCAAGCTTCTCGTCCTGCTGGCCGAGGGCGCCGAAGCTCAGCGCTGCGGTGATGCCGGCGACAAGTATCAGACACTTCCGCTTCATGGATACCTCCGGGCGCACGATCTCCAATGACCGCCGTACTGGGTTGATGCAAGACACGCGTTCGCAAATGGACGCCGGCCGAGGGCATCGAGCAATGCTGTTCTGAAGTCAGAATTTCGGCACCGCCCCATCGGCAGCTTCGCGGATGGGCATGTTACACCGGCCATGCACAAATGTGGAGGGAAATCACCGCGCGGGGCTTATCGCGTGCAGGTCCGGTCTATCGACGTTTCGACGATTTCAAGCACTTCGACAACTACTGGATCCCACTTTTGGGCGGTCAAGCTCCCGCGCCAGGTTTTTGCACATCTCTTCCTGAAGACCGGCGAACTCCTCCTGAAGACTGCGAACGGCATTGCGCGAGCGCATTCGAGAGCAGCTCCCCATACGGGCTGAGACGCACGATTCCATCTGACGGCTCGGGGCTGCGCCATCCGCGGTATGCGCCGGTGAACAGCTCATGACTCCCGGCATCAGGCTGAGCGAGCCTCATGCGGCGGCATGTCGGCAGCCGGCGGAAGCCGCATAAGTTCGAAGGGGGCGGAGTCTCGTTTTGACCTAATCGGTCATTAGCGGGCCAGTTTTGCTGTGATGCACAACACGACCCTTCGACGGTGTGGTAGGGTGTGATCCTCGCATCGAGGGAATGCCCATGAGGCGCCGCGAGTTCATCACCCTGCTCGGCGGTGCGGCGTCAGCTTGGCCGTCAGCGGCGCGCACTCAACAGGCGGCGATCCCGGTAATTGGGCTTCTCGATCCCGGATCGGTCGATTCCTCGGCGCGTAAACTCGCCGGTTTTGTCAAAGGCCTCAACTCGGCCGGCTATATCGACGGTAAGAACGTCGCGATCGAATACCACTTGCTGGAGGGCCAATATGACCGGGTGCCCGAAGTGCTGGCCGACCTGGTCCATAAGTCCGTAGCAGCCATTGTCATACCCGGCTTTCAGGTCGCTGCACTGGTGGCTAAGGCTGCGACAGCGACGATCCCGATCGTCTTCGGGGTAGCCGAAGACCCCGTTAAGCTCGGACTCGTTGCCAACCTTGCGCGTCCTGGCGGCAATGCGACAGGGGTCAATTCGTTTGCTCAAGAGATCGGAGCCAAGCGTCTGCGGCTTCTCCATGAGCTCGTGCCGACGGCGCATCGAGTTGCCGTGCTCGTCAATCCGAACAATGCGTCAGCCACCGAGACGACGCTGCGCGACGTGCAGGACGCCGCCCCCGTTCTCGGTCTGCAAGTGATGATCCTCAACGCCACGACGATCGCCGAGATCAACTCGGCATTTGCCGCGCTGGCGCGGGATCGACCCGATGCGTTGTTTGTCGCGCCCGACGGATTTCTCAATAGTCGCGCAGTGCAGTTTGCGATCTTGTCGGCGCGAGATCCCCGAGGACACAGTCCCCTTTGAAGTGCCCCACTGTCTCCGGAGCCGGTGAACCATTGGCTTCCGCGGGCGACCAACGGTGCAGCGAGGCACGAAGTGTGCATCGCGTGGCGTGAAAGAAAGGGGAATTCCAATGAAAAAAGTACTCGTCGCTTTGGTCGCGACTCTCGTTGCGGTAAGCGTTGCTGGCTGCGTCGGCATCGGCAAGGGCAAGGCCCCCCCGCCCATCGTGACCAAGGGTTGACCTGATAAGTTTCTATCCCGTTGCTCCGGGTCTGGACATTGTTGGCGCACCTGCATGGTGGCCGCCAACAATGTCCGCTGTTGTTAGGCAGGCAGGCTAACCTCTTGCACATAACCTCGTGCAACGGCATGTCCGCAGCCGGTCGAAGCTGACATAGGAGCTCGGAAGGCGAGGTCGTGGTTTGACCCTGAGCGGGCAAACGCCGCGTCAAAATCCCGCAGCGCAACAAGCCCTGACTTGATGCTTGCCAATCCGCTATCCTGTCGCTCCATGCTTTGGGGCAATGGATGCTGAAGCGGCGTGATTTCGTCACCGTGCTCGGCGGCGCGGCGGCGGCTTGGCCGCTCGTGGCACGAGCGCAGCAACCAGTACCGGTGATTGGATTTCTAGGCATCGATACACCCGATGTCTTTGCCGCGCGTATCCGGGCGTTTCGTCAGGGCTTGAGTGAGACGGGCTACGTCGAGGGCCGCAACGTGGCATTGGCATTTCAATGGGCCGGCGGCAACAACGATCTACTGCCGACACTAGCCGACGAACTTGTTCGCCAGCGCGTATCCGTGCTGATCGCTGGAGGCACCACCCTCGCCGCACGCGCGGCCAAAGCCGCGACTACGACAATTCCGATTGTCTTTTACGTCGGAAGTGACCCGGTCAGTGTTGGTCTTGTTGCGAGTCTAGCCCGGCCGGGCGGCAACCTCACCGGTGTCACTCCCCTGGCCAATGAGCTGTTACCGAAGCGGCTTGAGTTGCTGCGCGAAATGGTGCCCGCGGCGACCAGCGTCGCGATACTGGTCAATCGACCCCTTGCTTCTTTCTCGCAGGCTTTGCAGGACTCCGCGCAAGCTCTTGGTCTCGAGCTGCATGTTTTGCGCGCCACCGCCGAACACGAATTCGATGCGGCCTTCTTGAAAGTGCTCGAACTGCGGGCTGGCGGGCTCATCATCGGGCCTGATCCGTACTTTGGGGGACGGCAGGAACAGCTCGGCACTCTTTCGGTCCACCACCGAGTGCCTGCCATCGGAGTCAATCGTAATTTCGTGGCGGCCGGCGGTCTGATGAGCTACGGCGCCAGCCTGACCGATATGTTCCGCCTTGTGGGAGTTTACGCGGGTCGCATTCTGAACGGCGACAAGCCGGCCGACCTGCCCGTACAGCAGGCGACCAACCTCGGGCTAATCGTCAATCTCAAGACCGCTAGAGTGCTCGGCCTCACGATCCCGGTCACGCTGCTCGGCCGTGCCGACGAGGTGATCGAGTAGTGGGTTTTGCTGCACCTGCTCACGTCGGCTCTTGGCACGAAGTGTGGGTGCCGGCATGTCCGCGATAACGCTGCTATTGGACGGTGAGCGGACTATGCCCGGACCACGCCCTTAAGGCATGCTAACGTCTCTCCGTTGCGTGGGAGGGTCGCATGGCAATCCATATCAAGCGACGCGATCTCATCACTCTGCTGAGCGGCGCGGCGACGTGGCCGCTAACGGCGCGCGCGCAGCAGCGCGATCGGCTGCGGCGGGTCGCAGTTGTGATGCAATACGTTGAGAGCGACTCGCAAGGACAACTGCGGGCCGCTGCGTTCCGAGACGGGTTGGAAAAGGCCGGGTGGGTCGCCGGCCGCAATATCGCCGTCGATTATCTCTGGGGAGTGCTGGACAGCGAGAGGACCCGCGGCATCACAGAGCAACTGCGGCAACAGGTGCCGGACGTGATCGCAATCAACAGCAGTAGGGGTCTGCGTGAGATCGAGTCGGCGGCTCCGGGAGTGCCGATCGTATTCATCGTGGTGAGCGAGCCGGTGGCGCAGGGTTTTGTGGCCAGCCTTGCGCATCCCGGCGGCAACATAACGGGTTTCTCGAATCTGGAGCCGACGGTCGGGGCGAAGTGGCTCGATCTGCTCAAGCAGGTCGCGCCACAAGTCACCCGTATTGCCTTTATCTACAATCCCGTTAATCCCGGTGCCAAAGTGACCTTGCAATCGACTCAGTCAGCGGCAAAACAATTCTCGTTTGATGTAATGGATGTGCCGGTGCGCGATAGCGCGGAGATCGAAGCGGCTATCGGGGAGCTTGCGCGAGAGCCGGGTGGTGCGCTGCTCATGCCGCCGGATCCGTTCACGGTGGGGCATCGCAAGCGTATCATCGAGTTGGCAGCACGCGACCGGCTGCCGCTGGTCGCAGCGGTGCGTTCCTTTGCCGACGAGGGCGGTCTCCTGGCCTATGGCGTCCATATCCCGGAGTTGTTCCGACAGGCCGCAGGCTATGTCGGCCGCATCCTGCGCGGTGAGATGCCCGGAGACCTTCCCGTGCAG
>Ga0306925_10000814_pt1 | contig 23989 bp, 19 predicted proteins | sample flu12Cox44000176_FD_203755 | JGI IMG/M metagenome (GOLD analysis project Ga0306925, IMG submission 203755) | Lab enrichment of tropical soil microbial communities from Luquillo Experimental Forest, Puerto Rico - flux8day.12C.oxic.44.000.176 (v2)... | ecosystem: Environmental > Terrestrial >... | reverse complement strand
TCCAGAACAGCGCGACCAATAGGGCTACGGCGATTGCTTTCTGCATATCCGTGCACCTCCTGGCCGTTCGATATACGGCTTCACGCTCTAAATGACCTCAGTGTTTCTCCACGAACTTAGACGGATTCGCCAACATACTGTTCGCACTTTCGGACCATCCGGATGCCGAGCCACTGCAAGATTGCGAACGCCAGGACCAGCTCCGCGACCAAGGCTACCGTCCACTTGCCGGCGACGCTGAAGGGAACCACGAAGAGCAGAGCGTAGCTACCCGCTACCCATAGTGCATCCATGATGACAGCGATACACGCATCGGTGACCCTAATTCTGGGCCTCCGGGCATTCAGCGACAAAATGCCTGCATACACAATTAGGCCGATGCCGAGTATGGCCAGGTTGACTTTATCTGGGAGACCCAGGAACTTCACGAGCCAGCGGTTGGCAAAAAGAATCACCACGCCGGAAAGGATAGAGAAGACGGCGTTGCCAGTGAGGGCTTTTTTCAAGAGGCCCTGACGTTCTTCGATTGCTTGGTTCACGGAATTGCTCCTTTATCGTTTCGATTTGGCGGGACTCGCCTACCTGAAGCGATGAGGATTCGCTGAGCGATCGCCCGGCGAGCAAGCAGAAAAGCGGACTTGTCATTAAAGAGCTTGAAGGCCCAGTTGGCCTCCTGCACGAGAGCGTGGAATTCGAAAGCGAGCTGCGCGGGATTCTCAGAGTCGTGGATTTCCTTCCGTGATCGCGCAATCCGAATTTCTTCCTGCAACGCAAGCATCCAAGCTTTGGTGAGCTCGGCAATTTTGTCCCGGACCGGGCCCGGCCGGCTGTCGAACTCCGCGGATGCCGCTGCAAAAAAACATCCACCGCGAAACACGATTCGTTCTACATAACCGAGCCAGTGCTCCAGCATCGCCTGGAGACGGGCGATGCCTCGCGGACTGTCCAGAGGCGGCTGCGCTACCTCTTTCAGAAAGACTTCCTTGGCTGTTTCGACCGTGGCGAGCTGAAGCTGTTCCTTCGAACCGAAGTGAGAAAAGATGCCCGTCTTGCTCATGTTCAGTTCAGTGGCAAGGCGTCCGATGGAGAGTCCTTCAAGGCCCTCCGCGGAGGCAATGTCGACTGCGACCCGCAGGATTTCGCGGCGGGTCTTTGTAGCCTGATCGGTGTGGTAGAGAATCGCTGGTCCCATAGAACGCTCGTTCTATGCATATAGTACGATCGTTCTTTTGTCAAGTCCCATTTGTGAGATCTCAATAGACCATTGACTCGTACATCCTTCGCCCGTAGAGGTAGGTGCCGACTGACGAGGTTAGCTGGTTGATGTAGGGAACCGGCGCGGAGTCAAAAACTCGCGCGCAGTAGCATTCGGAGTTTTCCCGAACGTCTAAGCGGGCCGGTCATCGCTAAATGGCAGCTTATATCATCGGGATGCAAAAGATTGCATCACTCGCTTCTCCAAAGAAAACGAGTTGCTGCACCAAGGGCTGAGGCCGATTGAGCTTCTGTCGGCTACTGACCGATAAGTCGGCGATTCGTTGAAAAGACCCCTGGCAGCAAGGATTTCTTGAGTTCTTCCAGGATGACGGGCAATCCGGAAGTTGAACCCAGATCGCAACCTCAGCGAGCATTAGCCCTCCTTAACGCCGCAGTGTTTACCAACAGCTTTACTGTAGTAGCGAGCAGTAAGAGCATCCTGATGACCTGCTTCTGTTCAACGCTCGAGCAGTGGCGGGTCAACGATCACTACGGCGAAGTTTTGCTGATTCGCTCAGCTCTCCGACGGTTTACTCCTATTTGCGTCGAGCGAGAACACGATCGAGTCCATGCCCATCACCGTGTCGTGGCGTTCAGCATGGAATCCGAGTTTTTCGAGAACCCGAATCGAAGCTGCATTCTTCGGGTGGGCAAAAGCGCCCAAGCGGTCAATGTGAAGCTTATCGAAGGCTTCGCGGACCCACGCGAACGCTGCCTCTGTCGCCAGACCCTTGCCCCAGTATTGCTGCACTAAGCGGAAGCCAAGATCGATCCACCCGTAGTCTTCCAGTACAAGTAGCCCTGAGTCTCCGATAGCGGTTCCTGAGTCCGCACTCAGAATGATCCACTTGCTGAATCCGTGCGCTCGCTGGTGCTCATCGAAATAGGCGAGCCTACGCCTCGTGTCTTCAATGGACTTGTCGGGCCCCGCGACGGTGAGTTGCATGACCACAGGGTCGCCAAACCAAGTAAACGCCGCCTCAACGTCCGAGGACTGGAAAGGGCGAAGAATAAGCCGCGCAGTTCGAATCTCAGTGCGCATCTGTCCAAACACTTCGTGCCCGTTGCACCGCGACAGCGATTATACTTTCACGCCGAATCTGGACCACGTTCTTCTCGTCTTTGCAGGCAACATCGACGATATCCGAGATTTTGCTGGCGCCGATAGGTTAGCCGAGAGCGGATCACAAGGATGGATACCACGCAAGTCGATCGGAAAACACTTGGCGACTAGGAGCGAGCTATTTCCCAGAAGCCCGTTTGGGGCCAGTCGGGCCTGGCGGGCTCAACATCGAGCTCGAACAGCTGCTCTCAACCCCCGAATGACGGACAAACCGTCAGTTGAGAAGGTTTGGGCCCGGCAGAGGGTTCAATTTCAGAGTCGCCGACAATCTGGGAGGTATGGCGTCGCAGCTCCAATCGAGACGCCAAGTGCGAACAGTTCTACGAGTGCCGCGTTCCTCGTCAAAGTGGATTGCTTCCGAGCGGGTGGAAGCACCGGCGTGCAGTCTTCTTGAAGCGACCCCGAGGATTTCCGAACCAGAAACAAACGTGACCCAGGACAGTTCGGGTTACGCTTTTTTTCACTCTTCACGCGAGCGCTTAGGTCTTTGCCGTGCTTTCCTTCGGTGAATCGAATCGGAGAGATGGAAGCAGATCGCTACCTTGGTTTACAACGCTTCACCCGCCCTCTTCGCCAAAGAAGCGGGCGCGGGCGTTGGCAGCGACCGGCAGGTCTGGCCCGGAGAACAGCATGTCGGGGGGCCGCGTCGGGTCTTGGGCAATTAGAGGCATTGCACGAGCACGCCGTGCTTCCGCCTCTGGGCCGAGACGCTGAAACACGTCGTAGAACCACCCACTCACCATTCGGATGATTCCGTAATGCTGGTCGTGACGTTCCGCGTAACGGTCGCCCGCGGCCGTCCAATCATGGTTGGCAAGCAGCAGCTCGTTCGAGAGCACGCGCGCGTCGCGCAGCGCCAGCGCCAGTCCCTGTCCCCAGGAAGGGTCGTTCGAAGACGCGGCATCGCCGACCAGCGCGACGCCATCGCGATACGGGTGATCCACCCAAACATCAACACACTCAAACGAGGCTAGTGGCCCAGCCGGCTGCGCGTTGCCCAAAGGAATGGCGCCGCCGGCAGCGCGGTTGAATTCCTGGCAAAAGCGCGGAAAGTCGGCGGAGCCCTGCAGCCGCGGGCAGGTTTGTGGATGGAAGCCAAAATATGCGCGACCCCTGTCGGCCGACTGCGGAAACAAAGCCGATACTGTGCCGCCAACCAGGTCGTTGGCGATGTACGCTACCGAAGGATCCATCTCGGCGGGCAGGTTCGTTACCCAGACTCCGGAGAGGAACAGCGGAATGGATCCGCGGCGCGCCTGGAAACCGAGCTGGGCTCGCAATGCGGGATTGCGGCCAGCGCAAAGCGCCACGAGCCGCGCTTCCACTTCACTGGTCCCCCCAGACTGGGCAATTTTGGCTTTCGGATTGGCTCCAGGGTCGATATGCTGAACAGTCGCACCGCGGCGAACTTCTGCCCCGGCGGCCGCCGCCATCGCGAGCAAGGCCTCCTGCGCGCGGGGATGATAGAAGCCCCACATCCCTGAAGTCTGCGGCGTGGTGGCAACAAAATCGCGCTTCGTCGCGTGCTGTCCGTTGATGATGAAGTCGACCCACCTCATTTCGTTGGCGCAGATGCGCAGCGCGTCGGCCACGCCTAATTGCCGGGCTTCGCCCACTCCCCACGGCTGCAGACACTCACCGCGAATGCGATCGCGAAACTCGGTTTCCTGCTCCAGCACCAGCACGCGCGCGCCGCTTTTGGCCATGCGCTGCGCCAGCGACGCACCGGCAATGCCGCCCCCGACAACGATCAGGTCGTATGCCATTTGACAGCCTCACAGCCACGCAGGCTCTGACTGTTGAGTCGTTCACGAGCTCTTTTCATCAGCGTGGCGGGCGAATGTTAGCACCTAGCGTTTTTAGGCGCCTAAACCTTTTTGGCAACCATTAGGCCGAGGACGAAACTACCCGAGGAGAACGCAGCTCTCATGGGCCGAAGACCGATTTAACGCGCTGCGCGGGAGTCTTTGGAGAAAGTCCCTCCACTGAGAGACCCAGCCATGGAGTGAACTCGAATGGTGGAAGTACATTATGAGCGGATGACGGGCCATCCGGAAACAATCCGAGTGTCTTGCCGGACACTTACGCCACTGCAAAATCTGGGGAGGGTTTTGTTACAGGCTCTAAACCAGATATTTCTCCAGTGGCTCCCAGTAGTTCGCTTTCCACCCCTCGGCCAGGTGTTGCCCTTGGCCCTCCGGAAAACCCACATGATCAAAAGCGAGCTTCGTGGCGGAGCCTTGCCCTGTTAGCTCGAACTTCGCAACCGAGTAGACGCCCGAACTCCACGTAGCTACGCGCCAAGCTTGGACAATTCGCTCGTTCGGCACGAGTTCGATGTGTCGTCCTACGATATGCCCGCCGAAAAGGGTAAACAGGCCGCCTTCCTCCCGACTGATCTCGGTGGGCTTATTTCCTAAGGCCATGCCGGACCGCATGGCCGCGCTGAGCTTTGTCACCTTCTCGAATTGCTCTGGTTCGGTCAGTGCCTCGTACACCCGGTTTGGGTTCGCTTTGAAGACGAGCTCAAAGTGTATGGATTCTGCGGTACGAGAGACGCTCCGCGTGATTTCTGAAAGTGCACTGAGTGAACCGATACCGAGCCCGCTGAATATGGAGGTAGCACCAACGAGCATTTGGCGTCGAGTGGGCGATTGGGCCAACGTAGCGAGATTGCTTTCGTGATTCATATTTCACTCCAAGATTCACACCTTTAGCTATTCCTGAGTTGCACGGAGTCTGCATAGAAACCGGAAACCAAAATATGTTCAAGATAATATTTTACTGGCACCCTGCGTTCGAGCCATACTTACTCAACTTCCTTCACCTCGCTCCGCAGTTCTGCACCGTCATATGACACTATGAGTTTCCGAAAGCAAAAGGCAAGAACTCGTTTTTCAGAAACCCTTGAACGAAAAGAAATTGGCGCCACTGTCAGAAACTTGAAGCTGTCAACCCTTCGGTTTTGAACCGAGTGCTCTACCCAAACATCAACTGTTGACAATGAAGAAGTTCGTGCCAATGAAAGTCTCGAAGAGTAAATCATTATGCAGGGCTAAGAATGCCTTCTGATCAATACAACGAGTTGAGGATAAAGAGGTTGGCTCCCCGGGCTAGATTCGAACTAGCAACCCTTCGGTTAACAGCCGAATGATTAATTTCATCAGAACTTGCCGGAGTTAGCGCTAATTGAAGGAAATCAGCAAGTTGCGATTAACCCTGAGGAATCAATTTCTCCTTCGTTATTCACCTTTCGTTCGCATTTTGCCGCCGTTCAGCGCAATTACTATTACACTTTTATGACAGCTCGAAGTCCTTCGATCGCCACTTCGTCTTCGCTTGGTACCCGACCGGGACCACCTGCTTTGCAAGCGGAAAGCCAAATCGCAATTTACCAGGCCGCGACTTGTACCACGTTTTTACTACGGTCGGGGTGGGGCATCTCCTTTGACGTAGAAGACCAACGCGGGGCACAACTCGTGACCGAGGATTAGGTACTTCGACCTCCTCGTTCGTAGCCGTTCGTCCCGAACATCGGATTGCCTGCCGATTCGTTGATAAGCACTAGTCGGGAGTAATGAGTAGTGCGATGGGATCGGGTTCGAATGGAAGTTTGAACGGCTTTGGTGTCTATTGCCGACAGAGACTCGCTCCACAGGGGAGTCAGTGATGACATGACCGGTAACCCCGCAACTCGCAAGATCACGTTTACGGCGGGCGTCAGGAATGGCGTTACTCGTACCTATAAATTGCAGGATGTCGGATCCGTCGCACGAGTCGGAGGGTTTGAAATACGGCTTACTGATGTAATGGATTGGGGCGCAAAGTTCCAGGTCGCGGACAAGAGAGTGCGCGAGTGAGGCTCCGTCCTTGCGGGCGTAGGAGATGAACACACTCGTGATGGTTCAGACGAGGGCATTGCGCCAACGAGATGATAGTGCAATGTATGAGCACCAAGGATAATTCCAAAGAATATTCAACCAAGAGATCATGGGCAAGAAGTCGGCTTCAAGGACTCGAAGCCCGTTTCTGGACCTAGCTGGTTCCTCGTACAAAGGGCTCTTCTCGCCCGCATGGCCCACTGTCTTGTAGGCACTTCCTACGAATCGAAGATTCAATTCGTGTAGTTGATCGTTCTCCATCCGCTGATGGCGGTGCCGCCGTTCTTATCGATGGCCCAGATGCGCCATCGATGCGGCTGCATGCCGACGCCAAACGGCGCACCAACGCGAACGGTCCGCGGTGCACGTTGGAGAACAAGTTCGAACGCGCTATCAGACCAAGCCGCTGGGCTCTCTTCGAACTGCGACTCGATGAGGTACGCGGCGGTCTGCAATCCGGAGTTGTCCCATTCGAGCACGGGCCGCTCGGACTCGGGAAAACGTGGTAGACGAGCTTGATCCGGGGGATCCCTCAGACTCGGTGCCTGCAAATGCCCGCCGTCGGTGTCGTTGGCGAGCTTAGGCAGCTGTTCGGATAGCTTCCTTATGATCCTAACATCTCGGCTGATCAGCTTTAGCTCCCATGATGAGCCAGCCCTGGTCAGGACGACTAGCGAGCTACGGTGTCCCAACGCCGTGGCGCTCTGGAAAAGGATTGCGGTGTTCACAAACGCTAGGCGGCGGTTGCCCCAGATACCACATATGCGGATGTCGTTGACCTTGGGAGAGTCGCGCAGTACTGAGTCCTCACCGAAGAGTGAACTGATCGCCATTCCAGTATTGCCGCCAAATACGCCAGCGAAAATGGCATAAAGCGTCGGGCCCGTTATTTCACTGAGCAACGCTGGGTCCGTCACCAAGCCGGCCGATCTGCCGTTGCAGGTGATGCTGTTCAGCACGAGGTCCTTCGCCTTACCGAAATTGTGAGACGTCGCGATCAGGAATTCCCAACCTCCGTGTTCGTCCTCTAGCGATTGCAGTGATTCCGAAACGCTGATCAACACCTTGCGATCTGACACGGGGATACCTTCGAAGGAACCTAGGCTGGCTGTAATCCCCGTGAGAACGCCATAATTGTCGAAGGCGAGAACATCCGGTTCGGCTTTTCTTTTTATCGCATTCGTGAACCTCAATGCGAACCCCTCGGCAGGATAGGTCTCCATGGCAATTTGGTGGCCAAGCTTCTGAGCGGCCTCCTGCAGATCGACAGGTACGGTTGCGTCTGGAACGTCACCTCGATAAGGTGACCCGACTTTCCAAATCAGGATGTGGTCGTCCGAGCGCGGTAGTTCTCCGGTTAGATTCGCAAGTGGCAGGACAGCCAGCGATTTGATCTGCCGAGCAGTACTTGCTGGCGGCTTTTCCAAAATCCCTTGACGAACGCGCGGTACGCGAAGGGAGGCGAATGCGGCGAGCCCAAGGAGCACCGCGACCACTGCCGCGACCAAAATTGCCTTTCGCCAATTTCCCTTCGTTTCCAAGCGAGCCCTCAGCGCTGTGAGGTCCGATTGCACTTCCGTAGCATCCTGGTAACGCAAAGCAGGAGCCTTCTTCATGGCTTTGGTGACTATCTTTATAAGCCCCGGCGGGGCCTTCGGATTCAGCTCGACGATTGGTTTGGGGTTCTCGTGCTGGATTGATTCGATGAGCTCCTCGGTAGCTTTTGCCGAAAATGGCAATTGCGCGGTCGTCATTTCATAGAGCACCGAGCCCAGAGAGAAAATGTCAGACCGCGCATCGACAGGCTGCCCGCCAGCCTGTTCTGGAGACATGTAAGCCGCGGTCCCTAGCTGAGCGCCAGGGGTGGTCAGGCTGAGATCGAAATGGGTGCTCGATGAAATAGAAAGGTCGGAACCCAATGCTTCGGGTTCTGGGCCGACGCGCTTGGCGACGCCGAAATCGAGCACCTTGGCCGTGCCACTTTGCGTGAGGAAAATATTCGCAGGCTTAATGTCCCGGTGAACGATGCCGGTTGAATGAGCCGCTTCCAGGGCCTGACACACATCGCTCGCAATCTCGACAATTTCCTTGATCGGCAGCGGGCCGCGAACCAGGCGCGATTTCAAAGTTTCGCCCTGAAGAAGCTCGATAGATATGAAGTGCAAACCGTCAGCTTCATCGATTTCGTAAACGGTGCAAATATTAGGATGATTCAGAGCAGAGGCTGCACGGGCTTCGCGTTCGAATCGTTGGAGAGCTTGTGGGTCACGCGCGAGATAGGCTGGGAGTAATTTGAGAGCGACCATACGCCCGAGCTTCAGGTCTTCAGCTTTGTAAATTACACCCATGCCACCTCGGCCGATGGTCTCAAGAATGCGATAGTGGGAGACCGACTTGCCCTCCAGGAATGAGGCGTTAGATCGAAGCTCATCGGCAACGATGGCCTTCGCCATTACAGCGACGGCCGGCGAATCCAAGAAGCACTGCGGTTTATCCCCTTGCCTGAGCAGGGATTCAATTTCTCGAAGCAGGCTCTGATCTTCGCCGCAAGCTGAGCGCAGGAACGAGTCCCGCTGATCGTCTGGAAGACCGGAAGCAGTGTGGTAGAGGTCCTCGATTGTCTGCCACCGTTCAGGCCTCATGGGAGCCCTCGTGACTCAGCTCGCGCAGGAGCCAGGCTTTGGCCAGTTTCCAATCCCGCATGACGGTCTCTGGAGACACGCTCAGTGCGGCTGCAATCTCCTCAACGGTGAGACCTCCGAAGAAGCGCATTTCGACTACTTCGCCCTTGCGAGTATCAATGGTGGCCAGTTGCTTCAATGCCTCGTCAACTGCCAGGAGTTCAGATCCTACAGTGGCAGAAATGGTCGCAGCCTCCTCTAACTGTATATGCGCGAAATTTGGTCCTCGTTTTTGATAATTTCGCGACCGGGCAAAATCAATGAGGATACGGCGCATGAGTCGCGAACAAATGGCATAGAAATGGGCCCGATTCTGCCAATCGATAGTGTTGGCATCCACCAGCCGGAGGTAGACTTCGTGGACAAGGGCTGTAGTTTGAAGGGGATGGCCGGTTTGCTCTGCGGCCATATGTCGCCGGGCCAAGCGGTGGAGTTCGTCGTAGACGAGTGGCATGAGCCGCTCGAGAGCACCCTCGTCGCCGGCTTTCCATGCCTGTAGGAGCCGCGTAACTTCTTGCGGGGAAACGGACTGACCTTCGGATAGTTCCCCGGCCATGAAATGTGCCCCCCGTTGGCGCGATAATACACCCATTCCTTGCCCTATAAACCGCGATTAGGACTTTGCAGGTTTTCCGCCGGATTCCCGCATATCCAAATAGAGGAGGAGTCCTATGTCGCGGATAACAGGCATATCACTTATCATGGTTCTGCTTTTGGGCGGATCTGGCTGCGGTGGCGGGTATTCCGCACCTCAATCTCCCCGGCCCACCCCTTCGCCCGCTCCTTCGCCCACTCCTTCGTTGGGGCCTGTCGCCATCACCGCAATCTCTCCCACGAGTGCGTCGGCCGGCAGCCCAGACCTTACCCTGATTATTACCGGATCAAATCTCAAAGGTGGTCCTCACGATATCAGACGTGCCGTGTGGTCCGTGAGTGGATCGACTACGAATTTGGCTACAACGCCGATTAGCGACACTCAGCTCACCGCCGTTGTTCCCGCAGCACTTTTGGGCACACCAGTCACAGCCCATATCTCGATCGAGCACGGGGATCCGATGGGGGACGTCCCCCTAGGCAACTCGAATTCTCTACCTTTCAGTGTTACAGCTACCGCCGCAACGACGGCGATTTCCCCTGCCGCAGACACGCTTGGATCAAATGGCACACGACAATTCACCGCAAGCATCAACGGTAGCCGCGCAAATATTAGTTGGGAAATTCAAGAAGGCTCTGCCGGCGGGGCGATTAGTCCGACAGGCCTCTACACCGCGCCCGCGCATGTCGGCAATTTTCATATTGTCGCAACTTCTGTGGATGCACCGTCCGAAAGCGCGATGGCTACGGTTACAGTCGTATCTTCAGGGTTCACCGAGACTGGCAGCATGCACAGTGCTCGTAGTGGTCACACGGCTACACTCCTGAAAGATGGCAGAGTGCTCATCCTCGGCGGTGCAGCTGACGATACGGCAGAACTGTTTGACCCGACGAGCGCTGCCTTCTCATTCACTGGATCACTCATCGCTGGCCGCTCGAGAGCGAGCGCCACGCCTCTGTCGGATGGCCGGGTATTGATCGCCGGTGGACTCGGGCTTACGGCCGGACCGGATGGATCTCTACCAGTTTTAGACACCGCTGAAATCTACGACCCTTCCACGGGCAAATTCAGCGCCACCGGAAATATGCAACAAGCACGGTGGAACCATGTCGCCACACTGCTGAACGACGGCCGCGTGTTGATCACGGGAGGGCGGAAAGGCCACCTTTGCTCTACCGCCAGCGCTGAGCTGTTCGACCCGACGACAGGGACCTTTTCGTCGGTTGGCTTCCTGCTGTCCGACCGGGTTGGCCACACGGGTACCTTGCTCGCCACGGGAGAGGTGCTGGTGGCGGGCGGCTGGAATGGCTGCGCGCCTGATTCGTCTGATGACCCTCCCTGGGACCCGCTCTTCGCAGAACTGTTCGAACCTTCTTCTAAGAGTTTCCGAGGATCAGGAAACATGAGCACCACGCGAATCGGTCACTCGGCTGTCCGCTTACCGGACGGAAAAGTGCTAGTGCTGGGCGGCATCCCTGTCATACAGAACCTACACGCGCAGCCAACCGACCCGGCATACGCGGAACTCTACGATCCCGCAGGACACATCTTCTCACCCGTCAAAGGGCTGTCGATCTCGCTCGAGAGCTACACGGCCACCCTTCTCAGCAGCGGAATGGTGCTAATTGCCGGTGGGCAAGGCTCCGCCGGCAATGTCACTTCCGAGGCTCAACTGTTGAACACCAGCACGGCCGGACTCACCGCTACGGGCAGCCTGAGGATTCCTCGCGTTGGGCACACCGCCACATTACTTCAAGACGGGCGGGTTCTGGTCACTGGCGGAACCGATGCCAAAGGCAATGAGCTCGCCAGCGCCGAGCTTTATCAGTGATGGCAGCGGGTCTAGAAAAGCTTTCCGAACCTAACCTGGCAGATACAAGAAGGAAGTGCAATGAGACCGCCCAGATCAAGCTGAGTGTGAGGTCCACAATCCTTCGCTTGTTGTTCTCGCTGCTCGCCGCTTACATGGCTTGTGGTGGGGCGGCGGCACAGAATGTTGTCACGGATTTGGAACGCCATTGCGGTGCAAACCAGCGCCGTGAACGCCAAGGAACTGCCATGGGGATGAACTGTGCGGCGGATTATACACCCCATGCCGAACCTGCAGCAGCAATCCGGGTTCGAAGCTTGCCCTTCACACCCCGTCACAACCGCCTCAGGCGACTGCCATGCCAGTTTTTGACTCACGTTCCCGCATATCTAGATAGGGCCACCTGCTGGTGATTGGTATGCACTGAGACAGCGGTACGAAGAGTTGCACATTTACAAGGAAAAACCTACTGGAATTGGCGGCTCGAGGAGATTCTATGTTGCGCAACATCGGCATCGCACTTCTGCTTGCATTCGTTGTCGCGGCTGCAGGCTGTAATGGGGGTCCCGTCTCGAAGGTAAGCACATCGCCTGGTGGTTCGAACGCTCCTGGTGACCCCGCCTCTGCCGCCACAATCTCCATCTCTTCCGCCAGCGAGACTTTACGCATCGGGCGACAGCGACAATTCAGTGGCTGGGACAGTACTGTGGGTCAATACGACGTTACTTGGACTCTGCAGGAAGGTGCAGCAGCCGGAACCATCACTGCGGATGGCCTCTACACAGCACCCAGCACGCCGGGCAATTTTCACCTGGTTGCTACGTCTTCGCACAACACCAATCTCAGCGCGACCGCGCCACTGACGATTGTGAGTGTTGGCTTTGTACCGATCAGCGCGATGGCCGCTCGCTCTGGACACACGGCGACATTGCTTCTGGACGGGAGAGTGCTGATCGCCGGCGGAACCATCGACGCAACACCACCCAGCGCTGAGCTGTTCATTCCGGCATCCGGCACCTTCGCGCCGACCCGCAGCGGCATGGTGTACGTGCGCTCGGGACACTGCGCCAGCCTCCTAACAGACGGTCGAGTACTTATTGTCGGCGGCGACGACGCCAGGGCCAATCTTTTCCAAACTGCCGAAGTGTTCGATCCCGTGACGCAGAGCTTTAGCACGACAGGCAACCTGAATCAGACACGGACGGGTGCAACAGCGACGCTGCTGTCAAACGGCAAGGTACTCATTGCAGGTGGCCGAGATAGTGTAGGCACGTTGCTGTCCAGCTCCGAGCTGTATGACCCAAGGACCGGAACGTTCACGTTGACCGGAAACATGCATTCGCCGCGCGCACAGCACACGGCCACTCTACTCTCCAACGGGAAAGTGCTGTTGGTGGGAAGCAGCAGAGAAACCGGCAGCGCAGAACTGTTCGACCCGGCCTCCGGGCTTTTTAGCACCACCGGGTCACTGATCCAGTCGCGCGCTCATCACACTGCGACGCTTCTGCCGAATGGCAACGTTCTCGTATTGGGTGGTACACAGACCATGGAGCCAGTCGGAGGCGGCGCTGACGCCGCCCCCGTTTCTCTTGACAGCGCAGAGGTTTACGATCCTGCTAAGGGCGGATTCCACAGTGCGGGAAAACTTCTGATTGCTCGGGATTCACACTCAGCCACTTTGTTAGCGAATGGAATGGTGCTGGTAGCAGGAGGGTACGAACACGGTTTCGATGCCGATGCCCATCCAGAGTGGTACACGATATTTGCCGCTGAACTGTTCGATCCGGCCACTTCAGTTTCGACCACAGCTGCGAGTCTCGAGACAGGTCGAGCAGAGCACCAGGCAACGAGTTTGAATAACGGCGAAGTCCTGATCACCGACGGAGTGGCAGGATTTCAAGAGCTCTGCTGCAAACCTAAGCCAGTTATCGGCTCTATTGCCAGCGCCGAACTCTACCAATGATGAAAGCGTGGTCAGCTTTGAGAACTCTCGAAGATACAAAGAGGAAGCACATGCGGACGGCCGCGCTGTGTCACCGACAAGGTGCTTCCCCGTTAGTTGAGTCAATGATTGGTAAGCTCTATAAAAAGCACCGTCCACACCTTGAGGTGGTTGAAGGATTCGCGTGCAGAATCGTGTCCTGTTTAGTCGGCGATTCGTTCGTAGCGATGGTGCAAGCCTCCGACCTGGGGAATCGCTACAATCGGACCCGTCCAGGGCGGTTGAATGACCCGCTCATTCGCTTACTCTGTTTTTGCAGTTGAACGGTTGAACACAGTCAGCGAGCGGGTTCGCACGGAATCTAAATACTTTCCTGGTCATCGAAAGAACTGCGACGCCGCCAAACGCGCAGGAATAGAGTTTCTAGTAGGGACAAGCTTGAGCGCAATGCGACGCAGTCTAAAGACCGTGCGGTTGCCGCCCTATCAGCGTCAAATTTCTGGATGGGCGGTAAAACCGACATCACCGATCGAATTGAGCGTCCTTCTCCTTGCGAAGCCGAACCGAACGCTCGGGTTAGCTATTACATTTTTATGACAGCGCGCGTTCACCCGAGAAAGGTCAGGGAAAAAGAACTGATGGTTCAGCAACTTCCCGGACGCCGATTGGTAACATATGTTAAACCGTTCGGTTCGAAACCGAATGCTCTACACCAAAGATGTAATTGATTGAGCCTAAAGAATTTTGGCTCCCCGGGATTCGAACCTCCAACATTTCGGTTAACAGCCAAACAACTAATTTCATCAGGACTTGCCGGAGTTAGGCACTAATCGAAGGAAGTCAGCAAGTTGCGACGAAACCTGACGAATCATTTTCTCCTTCTTTGTTCACCTTTCATTCGCATTTCGCCGCGATTCATCACGATTAGTATTACGTCTAGTATTACGTTTTTATGACGGTCGAAGGCTCTGTAGGATGCTCAGTGCCCTGCTTTCCAAACGAATGGCAGACCCGGACGGGCTGAACCTTGACCACCTTCTTGGTTTGATTGGATACAGCCGCATTGTCGGATCAACGGCTACTTCTGGTTCCTGGATTGCTCAACAGGGACGACCACCGGCCGGCTGGGCTTACCGGAAGAGCTCACTGCCATGCTGTTCATGCTTTGCAGGTAGGCGGTGACACCCGCGAAGAGCCCTTCTGCGACCCGCTGCCGGTGCTGCGGCCTCTTCAGGAGCTGTTCATCCGAGGGATTGCTGAGGAACGAGATTTCCGTCAGGATCGACGGCATATCCGCGCCAATCAGCACCACAAAGGGCGCCTTGCGTACGCCGCGTTTCTTCACCGGCCCGGCCCTTCTCTGAATGCGCATCGACAAGGAATCCTGCACATCCGCCGCAAGTTCCTTCGATTCATCGATTTTTTCAGTACGCGTGATTTTCTTTATCAGGTCCTCCAGTTCGTGGATGTTTTCCTGGGAGGTTGCGTTTTCTCGCGCCGCCACTTCCATCGCTTCCGGGGAGCCTTTAAGGTTCAGGTAGTAGGTTTCCACGCCGCTCGCGCCATGATCTGGACTCGAGTTGGCGTGAATCGAAATGAACAAGTCCGCCTTGGCTTCGTTAGCGATATGGGTGCGCTCTTCGAGCGGAATGAAGGTGTCATCGGAACGCGTGTAAACGATGTATGCGCCCGGCAGCTTCTGCCGGACCAGCTTCCCGAGCCGCAGCGCCACATCCAGGCACAGGTCCTTTTCCATCATGCCCGTGGGCCCGATTGTCCCGGTGTCGTGGCCGCCGTGCCCCGCGTCAATCACGATCCGGTTGATCTTCAGGCCCAGTGCGCGGGTCAGCGTGGATTGCCCATCGCGCGTGCGCTGCGGTGTAACAGCGGGTACCACCAGGTCCGGCTTGCTCCTGCTGGATTCAATAAGCGTGGACTTGGTCGCCGCCGACTCCGGGTTGACGGCCGCCAGCGAAGAAGACGCGTGTGCGCTATTCGCGGCCCCTGTTGTTACCGCCATCGCGGATACAGTATTTTGAGAAGCTGCATCTACGACGATAGGTTCGCCCGCGGGCTGATTCTCTACTACCTTCGCCCTCGCGATGCGATTAGCCTTGGCTATCTGCACTGGATCGGGTTTCGCCAGGTGGTTCGATGCATACAGCTCAATCACCAGCCGCACCGGTTTGTTCAGAAGGGAAGCCGCGCAATCCTGCACGCCATTTACGTCCAAAACAACTCGCACGACCTCGGCCTGGTTCTGTGCCACGCGGACCCGGGTGAGCAAATCTCCGATGACTTGCACAGTGCCGCGCGCAACCGCCGGACTCAGCCGTGCCGCATGCAGGTCAAAGTAAATGCGGTCCGGATTCATGATCCGGCCAGAAACATACTGCACCGTGTCCTCGAGTTCGATGACCACTTCCGTGCCGTCGGGCGTCACCCGTACCTTGATGTTTTGTACTCGAGGGACCTCGCCACCTTTTGCCCTCTCGCCACCACTCGCCGACGTGTGAACCGCGACGATCGGCGCATCCAGCGGTTCTGCGGCTGCCGCGGGAGCGACCGAAGGTTTGTTCGCGGCAAGATTGCCAGTTTCCGCATTCCTCAGAAGCGCCAACTCAGCGAGTGCTTCCTGCACCTCACGCTTGTGCGGAGAACGCGGATACTTCCTCTGGAACTCCTGGAAGCTTTTCGTGGCGGCTGCGGGGTCGCCCAGCTGATTCTGCAGTTTAGCAACGCGGAGTCGCGCATCCTCCACGTACCTACTGGTGGGATACTCGCGGATCAAGAATTCATAGGAATCTACCGCCGCTTGGTAGTATTGGCGGCCGAACTGGTCTCCCATCTCGGTGTTGAGTTCCGCAACGGCAAGCAGAGCTTCGGGTACCTGTACCGCATCAGGCGTAATTATGTAGACGCGGCGGAAACTTTTCACCACCCGCTTGTACTCGGCTAGTGTGCGCTTGCCCGGCGTTTTGTCGTTCAGAGCCGCACGTTGATCTTTCGCTTTGGAGAACTGCTTGCTGACTGCGTCTCTCGCGACCGCTGTGCTACTGGAAGACGCGGATGTAACCTGGGAAAATACAACAACAGCGAGCAAGGCAAAACCCAGCGAAGCACTGGCGAGCCTCTTGTGAAAACTTTTTCGCCCCTGCTGTATTCCCGCCTTACTTCCCCTAAGCCCAAAAGTTGGCAATCCCCTATTCATTCGGGAAGCTAATCCGGCCGTTGGTGTCCACGTCCCCGTGAATGAAATTCGCCCGCACATAGGCAATTTCAAGACGCCCCGAGCTGGCCGGTAATACGCATTTTGAACCTTCTGCGTAACTCCGCGTTTCGCGATCCGTGGGAATTCCGTGAGCGCGATCCCATGAGCAACGGGAACGGATGCGCTGCAGAACCCCAGTAGAGGGCAGCCTCCTGCGATCTCTTTCGGGAAGGATTCCCGCCTCCCTTTGTTTCCAGAAGACTTATGCAACAACCAACCCGTTAACTCTTTACGTCGATGATAACTGGACTCACGAGACGGAACGTCACGGGGGTTTCCGCTCCGAGGTGTATATCCTTCTTCCCGGTTATGAAGGCAACCGCGGTGCCGGCCCCCGCTCCGACGGGTCCCCCGATCAACGCGCCCTTGCCACCACCCGCAAGAGCCCCAATCAAGGCTCCTCCACCCGCGCCTCCAGCGATCCAACCCCAGTTGCGCTTCTTGTGATTGCCACCGATCCTCCGCGAGGTAGCGGTGCGCAGCTGATAAGACTTACCATCCACGTCGATGGATTCGAGGGCGAGTTGCAGACGCGCTCGCCCCATCAGCCTGCCGGAAGGGTGCGCATCCACCACCAGCCCTGTGGCACGCGCACCCTGCGGAATGACGGTATGTTCATCGATGACGATGGGTTCGGAAACGGTGGCCTCGAAGTGATCACCCGGGCGGCTTTGGTCACTCGCCAGTCCCTGATCCAAAGTGACGTGAATCGCAGTCTGTTCGGGAACAGTGACCGGACTATGCCGACCAGAGATCGCGGCGGTGGCCGCGATGATCCCCACCAACAAGAGTAAGACTCCACCGAAGATGATGTAACGATTCTTTGTCAGAAGCATGATGCCTCCGATGTAGATCACGACAGAATGAGGGCCACGTCGATTTTCTTCTAACCCGCTGATCCCAGCTAGGTTAATTCCTCCGTTCGCGTGAAGTGGGGGGAAAGAAATCCTGAATCCGTAAAATTCTTGCGTACCAAAACTACTAAGAGACGGATAGCGCAAAAACCAAAAAGTAATTTTTTAAGTTTGGCCTTTGGGAGCTTCAAGGATTTCGGTAGGACCAACTTTGGGTAAGCGAGGGGAACGGTCAGAATGCCGTGCAGCTGACCTCCTTTGGCGGTCCAGAGGTCACAAACCCGCGTTGGTCACCAGACGGGGAGAGGATTGCCTTTGACTCAAATGTCGCCGGCCAGTTCGATGTCTTCGTAGTTGCCGCAGATGGAGGTAAGCCGCCGCGTATGACCAGCGATCCAGCGAACGATGGCAACCCGAGTTGGTCGAAAGACGGCCGGTGGATCTACTTTGACTCTGCTCGTACGGGAGAGCAACAGGTGTGGAAGATGTCCGCGAACGCTGGCGAAGCGTTTCAGGTAACACGTGATGGTGGTTTCGGTCCGGTTGAATCGCCTGACGGCAAATTGCTCTACTATGCCAAGGCCCTGTTCGAAACTAGCCTGTGGAGGATCCCGGTGGAAGGCGGCCAGGCGACCAGGGTGCTTGAAAGTTTGAGTTCTCACCTCAATCTGGAGATTGTTGACGGCGGATTTCTTCGTTCCCATCAGCACCGCTGCGGGTTCTTCGATTCAGTTTCTGGACTTCGCGGCTAATCGAATTGTACCTGTCGCCAGCTTTGAAAGAGCTCTTAACCAGGAGGAAACGAGTGGCCTGGCTGTTTCTCCGGATGGTAAATGGATCCTGTACACCCAAGTCGATTTTAGAGGCAGCGAACTGATGCTTGTCGAGAACTTTAGTTCTCAATGAGGACCACCCTAGCTGCCTCTCTGCCTCTCGTCCTAGCTGTAGACAAGGAACTCGCCGACCGGGTGGCGTAGAACCAGCCCAACCGATCGTCACGTATCAGCAAGTCACGTGGAGGACCGCGCTAGTTTCGGTTGAATCACGTTCCAAAATGTCGATGGCCCGAACCGTAGGGAGAATCAGCAATTCAATTTTGCGCCGTTTGGCTTCGCGTTTAACTTCCTCCATCACCGGTAAGGCGCCCGTGCCAGTGCCCACCACCAGGCGGCGACACTTCCACGGTATCTTTTCTTCAAGAGACAGCGGCGTGTGTCCAAATTCGCCCCGAAATTTTTTGGAAGGTTTTTTCTTCCGTTTGCTTACCTGCCCGCGGTCGATCACTACATCATGTTCGTAGGTGACGCCGTCGATGCGGATAGAACCAAATGTAAAGTCTTCAAAACGCATTGTGCGAATTATACTCTGGTGGACGAACCGAGTACGATCATTAGTCGCGATTCCTCTGTAACGCCGCAGCCTTTTACCAACAGCTTCGGTCACGGCGAGGAGCAAAAATGGGAACGATACGGGAAGGAAAGTGATTCTGCAGCGCGAATCCGATGAGCTATTACATTTTCATGACAGAGCTTATCCACCCTAGTCAGGCCACCGAGGGTTCAACGACTTCCACGATGTCGTTTGGCAGGAGATGCTCAAGCATTCTAGACATTTCTTGCGAGGTGAGTCAGGTCCGCATCCATTTCAAGACTATTTTGTTTTCGGAGACACGACGGCTGTTCAGCCGTTGTGTGACGCGCTCCAATGACGCGGTCCTTGCACCGGGTGATTTCTCCCGGCACATTTTGCGGATGAGATCTCAGACTTCTCCTTGCGACCGTTCGTGGCTCCGTCATGAGCAGCCGGACGACCGGCGTGTTCTTCTGGCCAGCGACTTCACCGAAGGAACCCTGGCAAGGTGGTTCCCTGAACAGGAGCCGGAAGACAACACCGTGGGTGATGAGCAGGAGTGGTACCAAGACGGTTGGAATGAAGTAGGCCGCACCTTGCATGCCCGGCGCGAGGTCAACGCCCGTGCGATTGCCTTCGTAGAAGGCATGGAGCAGGTCTGCGGTGCCGAGAAGGTTGAACGCCCAGACCAGGATGATTCCCAGTTTGTTCCGCAGCGCCGCGATCGCCAGCAAGCAAGGATCGCAGTCGCAAGATCACCGTACGCAGCCGGACGCGCGTAGGCTGCCGGCAAATCCGGCGAGACGACTCCGGCACCAGGAACGCCAAGCCAACGAACCGAAAACTGTGCAAGAGGAGTATGGGTCGCAGGGCGTTGGTACGCGATTGACTGCGCAGGGCTGGCCAGAGGTATTGCCGCATGACGACCGCCCAGGCGATAAAACGGAGTCACGGCGCGCCGCGTCGCTAAGATTCGAGTAAGGGACGCGGGGCGCGGCGTAGTGCGATGGATACCGGCCAGTGCAAGTTGTGGCCATGGACGAACACCGTGATAACCATCCGCTCGGACCAGGCCTTTCGAACCAGAGCTTCAATTTCCCGTTCGCGTGCATGGAAGGAATGCTCATGACCTTCTTCGGTAAGTAGGAGGAAGCCCGAGAAGTCCCCGAAGCGATCGTAGAAGACAGACATGACCTTGCCCGTAAATTCGCAGTGGCGATCGTGCGGATGAACGATTTGCCCGGGAGGAACTCCATACGGGTTCGGCAGGATGGAGATGGAGTTGCCGCCAAGTCCATCGACACGCCCGCTGAGATAAGAGATGTAACGAACGAGAACGGGACACCACCGATTCGTGGGCGACATCTGCGTAAGGCGCCACTTCATGATAGCGAGAGTATTTTCCTCAAAAGGAAGCATCACTTTGGCAGTGGTCACGGGAATTCGTACGGCGAAACTTCCCGTGACATAGCGCCAATTGACCACTTGCTTTCCGCCGCCAATGGCAGCGGCGAGGGACGCACCTGCGCTTGCAAGCGCTGCTGCCGCAGCCGATGCTCTTGTTTCACCTCCACCTCCGATGCCGCCGCCAATTCTTGGAGGAGGCGGGGGAGCCGCAATGATTTGTGCGCGCCGCGTTGCAATTCGGCGCACCACGATAGTGAAGACCTGGCCGGAGACAATGCCAGGAGGAAGGTCGACCGTAAAGAGACCAGCGTAGTTTTCGCCCGTGCCTGGAGGAACGGGGACGTACGTGAAGCCATTCGGAACTTTGCAATGAATGGTGTTGGGGTCGGCGGCAGAGAGTTGATGCGTGGAATAGAGTTTCTTAGCGAGAGTAAGAACGTCGGAAGCAAGGACTTGCGGCCAGTAAATGTGCGCGCTGGCCCCGACGGGAGTGTTGCCCCAGTCGATCATGAGTTCGTCAGGATAGTCGGTCAGGTCGCCGGACACGGGGCTAAGAGCGACGCTGCGGCGCGTGTCGAAAGTTTGCGGGATGCGGTGAGTGGACGCCGGTCCAGGATTGTCTGAAAAAGTGATGTCGAGGTTGCGTTGCGCGAGCTTGTCGGAATTAGAGGGATTTTCTGTTGTGCCGTTGGAATTGACGATGGGTGCGTCGTCGAAAGCGATTTGCGCGACCAGGCAGTGGTGCGAACCGGGTAACAAGGATTGCACGGATTTTCCGCTGATGGTGTTGTTCGTGGGATAAACGTTGATATAGCAAGCAAAGTATGCCCACGCCTTTCCACTGGCACCGATCGCTATGGGGTGATTGTTGGCAGAGTTCCCAGAGTAGTCTAGGTTGATGGCAAAGTCGCTGTTTGCCTCGTAATTTCCGGTGGCGAAGAAGGGTATGGTCACCGGAGGATCGCCGACACCAACAAGCGGCGATGTGGGCAATCCCCCGGCCGTGTTGGAAGGATAAGTCCAGTTCGTGAGGTAATCCGTATCGCTTGTTTCCGTGGCGAACATGCGGAAGAAGACACGCACGTTTTTGATAGACGACGAGTTCGCAGGACCATCCAGACGAACGCGAGCAATCGCGAAATTGTAATTAGAAAAGCGCGTACCCGTGGGATGAGCAGGATCTACAGAATTAGGAGTAACAGAGGAATCGCCGGTCAATGCGCTGGTCTGGTCTGGGAAAGACGTGAAGACGTCGGCTCCCGTGGCATCGGAGTTGTTTAGGTTGAGGGCGACGACGAGTGCCTGGAGATAGTTGTAAGCGGCGTTGGTATCGTACTTGGTGTTGTCTGTGGGGGTCAGCGGAATGCCAAGGATGGGAGCGTTGTTGATGCCGGGCGTAACGGTGAAAACACGAAGGTCTTCGCTGAGATAGAAAGCATTGGAACCCGCAGCATTGAAATTCGAGAAATGGGGATCGGCGCCGGGGACGAGCTCGAAAACGGTCGCTGCACCAAAGATCTGACCTCCGATGGTAACGAGCGCAGTGAGGGGCAGCGAGAAAGCAGCAGCGCCGGGAGCCGGGAAAATGCCACCGGCGCCAACGGTCTGCATCGCGGACGAAGCAAAATCGATGGTGCAAGGATACAAAATGCGTTGCGGCGTGTTGGGTTGCGACACGATTTCCGGCTGAGCCGCGCCGACATTGATCGTCACGCCAGTGAGAGCGGAGAAGGCGCCGGTAACTTTGGGCGGAGCGATACCCTGAGCAGCCGCAGGAGTGAAGCCTTCTAGCACGAGCCAGAAGGCTGGGGAATAGAAGGCGGAATTGGGAGGAGTATTCGTAGGCGATTTGGCGGCAGTGACCTCGTCTAAACCATAGGTATTTTTTTCGATCTGGAAATAGAAGGTCTGGTTGTACATCAGGGCAGCGATGCCGTTGAGGAGCTTCGTGCCATCGATGCTGCCCCAACCTGTGCAGGGATCCCAGCCATTGGCAGCGTTGTAGAAGGGAGCGTTGGAGCCGTCGGAAGGATCGTTGTTACCTGAAGTGATGTCGTTACAAAAATTACTCCCGATCTGGTAAAGGATGGAGTTGAAGAAGCCGAGAGACACACCGAAGGCGCTGCGAAGGACAGCGTATAGTCCCGCCAGCAGAGGACAGGCACAACTCGTGCCCGTGAAGGTGTACCGGAGCCCATTTATAACGAACCGATCGTTGGTGCCGCCGGGGCCGTAGGAAACCATGGCAGCGACATCAGGGATGCAGCGCTTGTTGTTCGTCTTGTTGCCTTTGGAGTCGGTCACGCTGGTGATGCCTGCGCTCGATTGATAGGTGGGGACGGGGAAATTCTGGCTGGGGCCGCCGCCGCTGGCTCCGCCGAAACCACCCACTTGCGAAGCTGAACCGACATTGCTCCAGACAACTTCGGGGAAGGTGACGGGCGGACCAGAGTTTACAGCGCCGATGACGGTGCCGCCAACCGATGTGACCCAAGGATCGCTCCCTGGATAGCAGACGTGGGCACTGCCGTCTGTGTCGCCGTCATTGCTGCCGCGATCCTGAGAAATGAAAAATACGCCGACACCGACAAGGGCGAGAGCCTGGAACAGAGCGGACATTTGATGAGCTGCGGAACCCGTGTCGCTGACGTTGCCGATCTGGCCGGAATCGTCGCTGGCCCAGAAATTAAAACTGCAGGTGACGACTGTGGGCTGACTTTCACCTTGAGGAAGGAGGATGCGATTCAAACAAACGAGAAGGCCTTGCTCCGTGATTTCAGTGAAGTAGACGTTGATAGCGGCGCCTTGCGCGATGGTGGCTGCCGTGGAAATGTCCTGCGTGACTTCCATGGCGAAAAGAGTTGGGTTGCTGCCGAGAGTGGCATTGGTAATGGCCTGAACTGTGGCGATGCTGTTTGTGTAAGTATTGGTGCCGACGGTGAGATTGATGTCATTGAGAGAAGCAGGCGTGGTGCGATAGGAAGCATTGGTGAGGTTAGGAAAATAGTTGTTGTTGATGTCGTTGGCCAGATAGCCGGAAAGGCGCTGGTTCGTGGTACCGGCCGGATCGGAAGGAGCAATAACGCCGATGACTTGGTCCTTCGCGCCGGAGCTTGGGAAATTATACAGGCCGGCAGCGGCGGCAACCGCAAGTGGCGTAGCGCCTGCGGGATCGCCAGAACTGGCACCGCAATCGCCGACAGCGCGATTATCGAGGCCAATGACGGCGGTGACGATGCCGGCGAGTTCGTTGGGGATATGGACGGCGCCATCATAGCCATGATGGATGTGCGTGCGCGGGGCAGCCTCGGCCGGTTTTTCGGTAGATGCAGTGCGGGCGCGGTGTGGGGGAAGAGGAGTTTCGTAACGATTCAGTTGAATACCAAAGGCAGCGTTGATTTGAACGGCGGTGCCAGAAATGGAAACGGTCCGACGGCCCGCGTGAGCTTCGAGGACCTTCATGCCGTGAGAAGTCACGAAGGAAGTCACTGCATCAAGGTCGGCCTCAGACGCGCCGTAACTGTCCGCGTATTGCCGCGGGGTGAGAAACTGGCGCTGTCCTAGGGGCGTGTTTTGCCAATGCTGGTGACCCGGAAGCGCAGGGCTACCGGGCTTGCGACGAAGAACCAGCGTTGCCGACACCAGCTCATTGGGGTCAAGAGGACCGTGAGTCTTGGAGGCGGAAGGTCGAGGCCGTTCGCTGCCGGTCAGTTTTTGATAGCCCTTGGGAACTTGGCGTTCTTCGGAATTGTTGGCCATGGGAGAACCTCTCTAGGAGAGATCGTGAGAGTCCGACCTAGGGCTGAGCCTAGGTAATG